>Ga0209515_10002822_pt1 | contig 25773 bp, 20 predicted proteins | sample Subgroupgradi54m_FD_187454 | JGI IMG/M metagenome (GOLD analysis project Ga0209515, IMG submission 187454) | Subsurface groundwater microbial communities from S. Glens Falls, New York, USA - GMW60B uncontaminated upgradient, 5.4 m (SPAdes)... ... | reverse complement strand
ACGACCTACAGCTCAATTACCAAAAGTTATTATTCCTGCAGATTCGCCGTGGCATTTTTTGATTTTAACATCTGCGTTCATAAAGCAGCTTAGCTTCAGTGATAAAGCACGATCACAAGCAGGTGTGAATACTATGCTTCTTGAAATCTCCGAAGCAAAAGACCTTATCACTCGCGGCAAGACCCAACAAGCAAATGCAATCTTTCAAAATATGCAGCAAAGAATAAATACGCTTACACAAACAGCGACCGTAAAAAACAACGCACAAACACAGGTAGACTTGCAGACTCTATCGGAGACTCGATTTCAGATCTTAGGAGATCAATTGAAAACAACATCAGGTGAAAAGAGGAACGAACTTATTAAAATGATCGCACAGCAAGCAAAAAGCACGGTAAATCAGGTGCAACCAAATCTTCCTTTGGCAGTAAACGCAACTAATCTGACACAAAAACCACTCATCGGAGAAGTTGTTGATAAAAATGCTACTTCTGTTGTAGTCAAAACTGCTGGCGGACAACAACTGACAATTCCTCTTAACAAGCAATCCTTAACGGTTAAAACGAAAGAAGTAACAAAACCTACAACAAAACTATCACTGTCTTCAGTAAAAATAGGAACTACAATTGCAGTAGTTGGCTCATCAGTAGGTAATTCTTTTACGCCAACCTTTGTATTAATCAATGTACCAACAGAGCTTGCTGCGCCTGAACCAGTTACCGTAGTAAAGGTTGATCAAAAAAATCATACAATGGTTATTTTAGAAAATGGTATCCCAGTTCAGGTAAGCGTTGGCGATCAAACAATTATTAAAGGATCTGATACCAGCATAAGTTTTGACCAAATTAAATCAGGAGACGTTGTTGTCGTGCATGGAAAACCGCTTACCTCAATAGTTAAGCCAAATAATACGATCTCGCCAACACTATTACCGACAATCTCCACAACGCCAGGAACAAGAGTTTCAATAACCCCACAATCAAAAACAGACAGCGAGAATGTGCAGCCGACAAGCTATCCTTCTTCTGCGTCTTCTGTCAAATCATCTCCTCAAACAAAAACACAGAAATCTGAATCTCAACCAAAAGTTATTCAAAGTACCTCAATCCAAGTAATTGAGAAAAAAGAGGATGCAGCAAAAGCACCTTTACCTCAAACTCATCAATCCCAGCCCGAGCAAAAACAACAAGAATCCTCTCATGAGCAATCAAAAAATCAACCACAGACATCACAGAAAGATCAATCTGCGCAATCAAACCCACCAGAACAACAGAAGACTAAAGCATCAAATACGAATAAGGAGCAAAAGAAATAACACGCATAGATCTAATTAAGAGTTTTAAATGTGTATCCTTGCGTCTGGAGAGTCTCGATAATTTTAGGAAGCGCTTTGACTGTTGCTAAATGGTTTGAGTGCATCAAGACATCTGCACCGTCAAACACATTTGATACAACTCGCTGCACCAGATCCGAAGTCTCCGGTTCTGTCCAGTCTCTTGGGTCCACGTCCCATAAAAACATCTTTAATCCTAATGCTTGAGCATTTTGGGTAACATACGCATTTACCCCCCCATACGGCGGGCGAAAGAATCGAGTATCAAGTCCTGTAATTGGCTTTAAAATCGTATCGGTTGCCTGCAGCTCATTAAGAATAAAAGAGGAAGAATAGCTAGGCAAAAATGAATGAGTGAGTGAGTGATTCCCGATCGCATGTCCTTCTGCAAAGGACCGTTTTGCAACCTCCTGATTTCGTTGTACATTTTGTCCAACCAAAAAGAATGTTGCCTGCACATGATAAGTTTTTAGGATATCCAAAATAAGAGGATGGTAAATAGAATTCGGCCCGTCATCAAAAGTAAGATATACGGTTTTTTGACCAGCAACAGTTTGAACACCAAGGACTTTTCGATTCGCAAGCACGCTGCCTGTAGGAATTGCGATAGACCGACGGTTATTTGTGTAAAATTGTGAGAAAATAGCAACCCGTGCATCATGATCGTCAAATTCGGCATGTGTTACATTTTCAACTTTTTGAGCAAATTCTCCTAAGGGCCTATTGAGCTTTTCTTCATCAAAACGAACCACGAGAACTGACTTTTTTGGATCTTTTGGATCAGGCCGTTCCGCAACTTGCAAAAACGAACGCAGCTGATTTGAAGAGATAGTAAATACCAATCCCCCGCTTGTGATAGAAATAGGATCAAATGAATACTGCTCGATTTCTTTTTGGAACAGGGCTATTTCTTCTTTTGCATGATAATTTGGGAAGGTTTTATAAGTCGGTATCGCAATGGGCTTTGTCGGAGGATTGAAAATATTAGAAAGAATCAGCATTGATAGTTTATCCGAGTGTACTTTAATTCCTTCTTTGGAAGGAAGAATATTTCGTGGATTATTTATATCAGGAGCAGAAGGAATCGCATCACGGTCAACTTGTTTTTGAATATCTAAAATAGCTATAGTTAAAAGTGTTTGAGAAATTTTCCCCTGAATGGGAATACTTTTTAATCCTAAAAGCGCTGTATTCTGATCCAGAATTTTCTGGAATACATTTCCGCGTCTTCCTACCAAGAGGACTGAATTTGAAAAAGTTTTATAATCAACGGTTGCGGCAACATCATGGCGCTTTATCTCAAATATTTTATTTTGATAGGAAAGACGAAGTGGTTGCTGATTTTTTTCAAATTCCTTTTGGGCAAGCGCTTGAATCTGCTCACGTGAATAACCCGTAACGGTTTTACCAAGAATTTTCAGGCCGAAAATTGGTTTTTTATTCTGGATATTATCATACACCAGAAGACTATTTTCCAAAAGAAGCAAAAAAACAATAGCAAATGCGATCCGCTTGTGGTGGCGGATCAAAAGAGCAATAGTTGTTTTAATCGAATGATGCATTATTGTGTTATATCAAGACATTTTCCCCGAATAATTTCAAAATCCTGCTCACCCTGTTCAGGTACTACCAATTGTTGAGAACGAATCAGTAAATCAGCTTGTTTGCAAAAAGATTTAAGTTGATTTGACAGTTTTGTACTACCTACTTTTTGTGATTGTTCCAAAGCGGTATCGATATGATTGGAAAGCCGCTGCGTTACAAAAGATATGGTTGAAAAATTATCCACTCGGATATGATTTTCAACCTCTTTTATCGAATCTTTGGCAAAGTCTATGCTCAAACCGGCTACTTCCGCAGGAGTATTTGCTTTCGCGATTTGCTCATCCTGCTTTTGAGTCATTGCTACAGTTTTTTCGTCGACTATTTCTGTCGGTCCCCCTACAATATCTGCACTGTTGAGCACTGTAGTTGAAGCCTGCGAAACCGCAGATTCATCGACTATAACTGAAAAAGATTGAGACTTATCACTTGTTTGGCTTGTCTGATCGGAAGATTGATTAGTCTGCGGCACATCTGTCGGTCCCTGTTGAGTTTGTGAGTTAATATCGTTGAGCAAAGTGGAATTATTATCTGTAGTTGAGGTTTGAGTTGTATCTGAAGGAGAACTTGATTGTTGAGCTGGTTGAGAATCCGAAGAACTATCCGAAGGCTGATCTGTTGAGACAGGGGTTGGATCTTCCTGGGCAATTGCTAATGGAAAAACTTGATGTAAAGAATGTTTTATTGTAGAAACAGTATTCGGCGTTACGGAAGAAATAAGTAATGCAGAAATAATTTCTACAACTAATACAATGGGCAGGATAGGCATTAAACTAATTATATAAAGATTTTTAAAACAAAGTCAATTAATTACAGTCTATTAAAAGGTGTAAAGATATATCTTGACAAAACGAGAAAGACGATATATAGTAAATTATGGAGCCCCCCTTCACTTCGTTCAGGGTAAACAATTTTCCTCTCGGTTTAACTTTTGACGACGTTTTACTTCTGCCTTCTTATTCTGACTTTTCCCGTAAAGACATTGATTTTTCAACGCAACTGACTAAAAACATAAAACTAAAAACTCCATTTGTTTCAGCGCCAATGGATACGGTTACAGAATCAAAACTGGCGATTGCGCTTGCAAAGCTTGGAGGAATTGGCATTATTCACAGAAATTTATCAGTTATTGATCAGGCAGATCATGTTGATAAAGTAAAAAAGCAAAATTTACTCGTTGGCGCAGCTATTGGTTCGAGCAAAGGGCTTGAAGAGAGAGCTGAAGCGTTGGTAAAAGCAAGCGTTGATGTAATAGTTATTGATTCAGCTCATGGATTCGCAAAGCCTATTATTGACGCGGTTAAGTTTATAAAAAAAACTTATCCAGGAGTAGAAGTTATAGCGGGGAATATCGCAACTTATGACGGAGCAAAGGCTTTAATTGAGGCAGGCGCAGACGGGCTAAGGGTTGGTATGGGGCCCGGAGCAATTTGCACAACTAGAATTATTTCCGGCATGGGAGTTCCCCAAATAACAGCAATTTTTGAAACAGTTAAAGCTGCTAAAAATACCCAAGTTCCCATTATCGCAGACGGAGGAATTAATTATTCGGGAGATATAGTAAAGGCATTGGCAGCCGGCGCGTCAACCATTATGATGGGAAGTTTTTTTGCGTCAAGCCTTGAGGCGCCGGGCAAAATTATTGTTCTTCGCCGGCAACAGGTACCAGACCGCTTTTTAAGCATTTTTAATCACAGAAGAAAAACTTACAAGTTTAAAGAATACCGCGGAATGGGTTCGGTGGCTGCGATGAAAAAAGGCGCGAAAATAAAAGGAGAAGGCGAGTTTCACGGAAAAGATTATAAAGATAGGGTTTTAGTTGCAGAGGGGGTTGAAGGACTAGTCCCGATTAAAGGTTCGGTAAAAGAACTGGTTGATCAAGCAATTGGTGGAATAAAATCAGGCATGTATTACGTTGGAGCAAAGACGATAGTGGAATTATGGCAAAAAGTAAAGTTTATTCAAATTACCCAGGCATCTCTTAAAGAAAGCCATCCTCACGATGTTTTGATTACAAACCCTGGAGAAAACTACTGATTGTATCCGTCAAGCGCGATAAAATTCTCACGCTTCGGTCCTGTAGTAACAGCCACTATGGGAAATCCTGTGCGCAATTGGACAAAAGATAAAAATTTTAGCGCGTTTTTTGGCAACTGGGACTTTTTTCTTGCTTTTCTACACCTTAATCCGTCCCAACCGGGAAGCTCAACGTAGTTAGGAATTACATCTTCCTGATATCGGAGTCCCGGCTGATAGGCAACATATTCTCCTTTTTTGTTTGTGTAATGGGTACAGACTTTAATAACATGATCTTCTTTTGCTATATCAAGATGCGTTCCGGCAAGCACATCAACGCCTGACATGCGCGCGTTATAAGCGATAAACGCCAAATCAAGATGGGTTATGTCTCGCGGCCTGCCCGTTGTTGTGCCGTATTCATGGCCTTCTTCTCTGACAAACGCCGCCCATTTTTGCTCGCTGCTTGAGTTTTTGGGAAGGTCAGCTAAGTTCTTTGGCAAATCAACATGAGTTGGCATGCGCCTTGCTCCCACGCTTGAGGAATAAACAATTTTAAATATGCCAATATTTTGCTTTATCTGGTAGGGGAGCCAGTAGGCGGTTCCTTCCCTAACGCCATATACAGATGTATTTGAAGAGGTGGTATCCGGCCTTGTGCCAAGCCAGGGATCAAGACCAAGGGCCTGGGCGCCTTCAAAAATAATTGCTTTTGAACTGTCTTTATACAAGTCTTTATGCATAAGATAGGTATTTGTAATCATTTTCCTTTTTATAATAAAGGATCTTGCTTTTTCTAATTTTTTAATAAATTCTTTTTTGATTCCTACTGTTTGAGAAGTTTCTTTTCCGCTTTTGAGAGTTTTTTCATAATCAGGAACTTCGGTTTTTGCAAGATCAATATCAAACGCGGAAAACATTTTTTGGTATTGATCATATTGTTTTGAAAGTATTTCTTTCCAGTTTTTATCTATCAGATCATAGATTTTTAATCCAAGCCTGTCGTAATGGTGGGCGTATGAGGGAGAAATTCCCCGGCCTGTTCCGCCTTTTGCCCTGCCGGTTTTTACCCTGTTTAAAACCTCTTCTGCCCGTTCCAGGTCAGTACAAAGGATTGCGTCATCGGACAAAAATAGTCTGTTTTTTAAACTAATTACTTTTTTTTCAACGTATAAAACTTCTGTTTTAAGATCATAAGGGTGGATAACCATGCCTCTATCCATAATTCCAAAAGCTTTTTGATACATAACACAAGAGGGAACAAGATGAAGAGCAAGTTTAATGCTGTCTTTTTCAACAGTGTGCCCGGTGTTGTTTCCGCCCTGAAAACGAATTACGCAAACACTTTTTATCCCGGGCTTTTTCAATAATGACTCTATTTTGTTGTCAACCAGTCTGCCTTTTCCCTCATCGCCCAGAGCTACTCCGATTACAGAAACAGTGTTATTTCTACTGCGGTGATTTGATTTGCGGGAAAGCATTTATAGCGGGGGATTCTCTCCCTTTGGGAGTATACGATAAGAAGATGTTATAATGCAACTATGATTTTTGTAGTTGATTTCGGTTCTCAAACAGCGCATTTAATTGCAAGAAGAATAAAGGATAATGGTTCGGAAGCAAAAATAGTTTCTCCAAACTCGGTTCTCTCCCAGGTTAATAAACAAAAGCCCAATGGGATTATTCTTTCCGGAGGCCCATCTTCTGTTTATCAAAAAGGAGCGCCGACAATTGATCCTAAAATTTTTTCATTCGGTATTCCTATTTTAGGAATTTGTTATGGGTTGCAACTGACTTCCCACTTGTTAGGTGGGAAGGTAGTTCCGGGGAAAAAGGAGTATGGACCAGCAACGTTAACGTTAAAATCCGAAACGGATTCTGGGCAAGCCAGAATGACGTCATTCTGGGAAGCGAAGCGACTCCAGAATCTCGAAATTACAAAAGATTTGCCAAAATCTTTTGTTGTTTGGATGTCCCATGGTGATGAGGTGATTAAGCTACCAAAAGGGTTTGAGACGATTGGATCAACAGAGCATGTTCCTTTTGCCTTTGTTCAAGATGCAAAGAGAAAGATTTTTGGTTTACAGTTTCACCCGGAGGTTGAGCATACAGAAAATGGGATAAAAATTCTGGATAACTTTGTAAAAATATGCATTTTTTCGTCTTCCGTCATTCTGGGGAGGAGTGAAATGACGACTCCAGAATCTGATTCTGGACAAGCCAGAATGACAAATAAACACCTAAACACAGAGCATATAATAAACGAGATCAATAAAATCGTTAAAGACGCTTACGTTATCGGCGCTGTTTCAGGCGGAGTTGATTCAACAGTTGCCGGACTTTTGACTGCAAAAGCAATAGGGAAGCGGTTTATTCCTGTTTATGTAGAAAATGGGCTGATGAGGGAGGGAACAAGAAAACATGTTGAGAAAATTTTCTCAAAACACCATGTAAAGCCTATAGTCGTAGATGCAATAGGGGAGACCCTAAAAAGACTTAAGGGGATTACCGATCCGGAACGAAAAAGAAAAATAATTGGTAACTTTTATATTGAAATTTTTGAGCAAAAAATGCGGGAATTTTTAAAGTCAAAACTGCCGGTAAAATTCCTTTTGCAAGGGACTATTTACTCGGACGTAATTGAGAGCAAAGGCACAAAACACGCTGCTAAAATAAAAAGCCACCACAATGTCGGCGGTTTGCCAAAAAACATGAAATTAAAACTGCTTGAGCCTTTGCGCCATTTTTATAAAGACGAGGTTCGTTTGATTGGAAAAAATTTGGGTTTGCCTGATGAGTTTGTTCAAAGACAAGTTTTCCCAGGTCCCGGGTATGCAATAAGGATTCGGGGAGAAGTGACAAAAGAAAGATTAGAAAAAGAGAAACAGGCAGACAGTATAGTTCTTGACGAACTCAAAAAAGCGGGAATTTTGCCAAATGTTTTTATGTCTTTTCCGGTTTTAACAGGAGCACAATCAACAGCGGTTAAAGGAGATGGAAGGTTTTTTGGAGAAGTGGTTGCTCTTCGAATTGTTGAGTCAAAAGATGTGATGACGTCAAACTGGGCGCATTTGCCTTACGAAATTTTGCAAAAAATTTCTTCCCGAATTGTCAACGAAGTCCCGGGAATTTCCCGCGTAGTTTACGACATTACCACCAAACCCCCCGCGACTATGGAATGGGAATAGAAAAAATTTGAAATTTGAAATTTGAAATTTTCATTGAATTTTTATTTATTTAATTTTTAAACATTTAAAATTTATATTTGATTAAAAATTGAAAATTGTAAATTAAAAATTTATCTAAGGTCGAGGGTTTCGCCTTTGTAGGTTAGGTTTTGTTTTTCAGGCTGCTCATCGCCTTGTCGATTTCCGCCCACGCCTTATCCTGCGGATAACTTGTAATATCGAAACCTCCCACTCTAACAGGTTGATCGTGCGGCAGCATATTAATGATTTTTGCTTTTGGGTCTATTTTGGATTTATGAATGAGAGTTACAGTGCCCGGCTCAAATTCAGTAGAATGGATGCTTCCTTTGGGCATTTCATAATAATCGCCATTCGGAAACCCAGGTCCGTATGTTTCCTGACTTAGCAATTTAAAGTCGACGCGATGGTCGGCAGGACGGTCTTCACAAACAGTATCTGTGCAAATAGTTTCTATGGGTCGCCAAGGACCTTTAGGATTGATTTCTGGGGGACCCCAAAAGAGATTGGTAATGCGTCCAAGAAGTACGCGACTTTTCATGCGAGAATTATGGTTATGTGGAGCATCATCTTTTTCTGCCAAAAGTTCTGGAGACCATACATGTAGGGAATACCCCTCCTTCAATCGCGTTGGAACAAACTGCAATCGGAAAAAACCGAAGCGGTAAGTTCTTACAGGTTCACCGATACTTTTGGCATATTCTACTGAATCTACAACCGCATCAATGAGTTCATTGCGATCTAATTCAAGATCAAGTTTCTCGTAAGGTGAATGACCGATGTGTTCAGACATGGGAGTATTTTATCATAAAATCCCTACGTTTGTGCGTAAATGCCATATGAAGTTTTGTAAAAGATTTCCTCAAGAATAATTAAGGCATGTAATTCATCCCAACCAACTTGAAAATATTCTCAAATCCAGTTAATAACTCTTTTTTTCCATTCTCTTTCACAAGGGCAATCATATGAAAATAAGATGTTGGAAGATCTGGTTTTGAAAGTGATTTAAGTCTTGCTTCTATGGTAAATGCAATACCAGGTTGAATTTTTGTTATCTCAAGTCTATTGAGAAAAATTCTTTTTTTGCTAATATCGTCTTTTTTCCATATACCAGTCATTATGGGAATAGAATGTCCCATATTGATTTTTGCCGGATCGCTAATGCTTATCCAGCCACTATTTGTGTAATTTTGTTTTTGTAGAAGGTTGGAGGCATAAGAGTATAGGCTTTTTATCTGCATGCCGATTTTTATACAATCAAATATTTGAGTGTTTAATCTAAAAATATCCTTTAAGTGTTGTTGTATATTTTTGTTTTTTCCAAAATAAAGTGTGGTGCCAAAATCTCCAATAGTTCCAGATCTTCTGTCAACAGGAGAAGCGTATAGAGTTATAATTCCTTCCTTGCGATTGAGAAAAACATCTTTTCGTGGCCAATAGTTTTTGTCGCGAAGAGTTGGAAAATTGAGTCTTTCTTTTTCTTGCAAAGTTCCGAAGAGTGCACCAATACCGTGTGGTGGAGGGATATACCATCCATCTGAAAAAATTTGCTTATTTTTTTGAAGTTCCAAAAGCCATGCATCTCGCAGATCTACCTCTGAAATTGATCGACTACCTTGAAGTAATTTTTTCAGAACTTTATGTAATGATTCTGCGGTAAATTTTCTTGTTTTTTTGCAGATGTCGAATCCATTATTCATCTTAAATCCAGAGTATCACTTTTAAATACAATATTTTTGGGCTTGATGATAATTTGCCGTTCTCCCTTTTCTACATAACCCGCATCGATACTTTTAAATTTATTTTTCTTCACAATTTCTTGCGCTTTTTTTATGTGTTTTTCCGGAAGAAAAATGGCGTAGTCCATGCCCATATTAAAGGTCTGGTACATTTCGTAGTCATCTAAATTCGCGTGTTTTTGGATAAACAAAAATATTTCTTGGGGATCAAAAATCCTTTCAATAACATAGGTATATTTCTGTCTTGCCCGCATGATTTTTCTAAGTCCATGGCCTGTGATATTTGAGATATAGTGAATGTCAATTTTTGCATTTAATAAGTCTTGAATTAACTTGGCATAAATATTAGTTTTTGTCAGAAGCGCTTCTCCATACATTTTGTTGTTTGAAAGTTTTGTAGCGTATCCTTTTGGCAATCTTTTGGCAATTGCCCTGGTTAGCGATATTCCATTCGCGTTTACCCCATTACTTCTTAATAGCAGAATTCTGTCACCTGCTTTTAATTTTTTGTCCGTGATTAAATTTTCTTTTTTTGAAATAATGCCAACTGCACTTCCTGCCAGTTCTGAAGCATTGGGAATTACAATTTGTTTCATGGTGGCTGTTTCTCCTCCTCCCCAGGTTGTGCCAGAAAGATCGCATGCCCTTTTCCAGCCATTGATTAAATCTGTCATTCTTTCTTTATCCTGGAGCCAAGCATTATCTTCAATTGCCCAGTAAGCATGCACTACTAGCGGTTTTGCCCCAACTGTTATTAAATCATTAATAATTGTTGCGACTGTGTCGTGTCCGACAATATCATAATAAGTCCTTCGACTTCGCTCACTATTTACAATTTTTCGCATAGCGTCTGCAATCAAGTTTTTTGTCCCCAAGCCTTCAACAACAGATGCCATTAAAATATTTCCTTGTTTCCAAACAAAAGCAGATTCTCCTCGACTGTCAGAAACTTCCGAAAAACCATGTTGTAATAAATTCTTTCCAGTATTTCTTGCCGCGGTCTGCGCCAACTTTTTAATCGGATCTTTCGTGTCATAATTATCCCCAACTTGGGAATAGGTAATTGATTTTTTATTTCTCATAATTCACTCAATATGGTATCAAGCATTGTTTGTAGTCTTTTCTGTGGATTCCCCGAAACAAGCGTGTGAGGAAGTTTTAGCGTTGAAAGGATTTCAACAAAAGTTTTATGGAAGAACTCTCTTGTTTTTTTAGACTCTTTTCGTATAGCATCATTCTTATACGGAACGCCCTTCGGATCTAAGAGAAAAAAATGGGTATAGGTTGAAAGCCATTTTTTTTCTTTTTCAAGAAGCTTCAATGCGGCATTTTTTTCACCATTAGTCTGTACATATGCTATAGCATCTAAGACAGACCGATCACATAAAATAATATTGGGATTTTTAAAGTAAACAAGCTGTTCCTGTATGTGTGCGAGCGTTTGAATTCTAGATTGGTGAAAATACGAGAAAGGCTCCTCTGTTTTGTTGTGAATAAAATATTCTCTTGCTGCTTCTTCGACAACTTCAATCTTTGTCCCAGAGACTTCTTTTTTCAGCAAATTTTCCAATTCATGGACAAACGTTGTTTTACCAACACAACTTGTACCAATCAAGGCATATTTTTGACACGTTATATACATAGCCTCGTCCTATCCCAATCTTGCAGTTGCTGCACCGCGAACTTTTTTTCGAGACTCTTTGCTAATAGCAACAATCCTTCCAAATTCTTCTCTATCTGTAGGATCTACTATTGCATATTTGCGACTACTTACAACTTCATGTATTGGCGCTCCTTCTTTTCCTCCTGTCATAGAGCTTATAGATTGAGATTCAACTAAACGACAGACACCTTCATGTCCTCCAATTTGCCAAGCGTCAACTACTGGTCGTAAATCACGCATATCTTCTGTTGCAACAGCAACCCGAGCATTGCGGAGCGCATAATAATTGCCATTAATAGCAATTGGCAATCCTCCTTCTATTAAAAGTTGGGCGTTGAGTGCATCATCCGTTATGCTATCGCCAACATAGGGAACGTCACTAAGTTTTATGCCAAGTTCATTGGCAAATCTTTGCGCTGCTTGTATCTTGCGTTTTCCTCCCATAACTTGAACTTCTTGTAAGGTTTTGTATCCATTCTCTTTAAGTCTTTTCCAGTAAAAACCATCAAGCGCATTTTTTAAGGGAGCGTATTTTTCTGAACCAAACACAGATACAATATTTTCTCCAGTATCAACAGACTGCATTGCTTCTTGTGCAAGTGGTGCAAGACCCAATATTTCTCTTTCCGATTCAGAAACAGCAGAATAGAATCTATTTGATTCAAAACGCCCTCTTAGTCTTCCTAGATCTAAATCGGTACTTGCAATATGTTGCATAGAGATTCCCAGATATTGTTCTCCAACAAGCTTCCAAAGCTGACTATATGCTGTTGATATAATTCTTATTTCCCAGCCATCTTTTTGTAGGCCTTGTATGTACTCTTCAACGCCAAGACATACTTTTGCGTCTCTTGCTTCTTTTTCAACGTCCTCGTCTGTTACCCCGTGTAGTAGAAGATGCGGAACAATAAGAGCTAAGGTATCTCCTGCTTGATATCCCTCGGTACCTACTTCTGCAAGATAATCATCATAGAAGCTAAGAATTGGAAAAAGTCCAGGAACAGCTTTTTGGGCAAGATCTGCTGCCAGATCCTTAAAAACAATTGGTCCTTCGCCATCCGTAAATAATACTTTTGGTTTCATTTATACTTTCACCTCCTTTCGGGGAGAAAATCTCCCTTCCAGTAATGGAACTACTAATTCATCTATTTGTTTTGTTAAGTCTAGACAGTTTTCGCCAAATCTTATTTCTCCTTGGGCAAAGGATTTTGCTGTCTGAATAATTAATGGAAATTCACGAGTTAATCCATACTGTCTTATTCTTCTGTGAAGAGGATGTTGGGTTTTTTCTTTTTCTGATAAGCCTTGCTCTATAAGTTCTTTTAATTGCGCATCATCTTGTGGCAACTGATTCCATAAAGAGTCAAACTGGTATCCTTGGATTCCAAACCTGCAGGAAGTAACTGGTGGACCTTCATCTAATTTTTTTGTAATTTTATGCATCATGACTCCAGTTTCCGTTGCTTTGTTTTGAATTAACTCCCAAATTACTTTATACCATTCACCTTTTGGTCCGGTTGGAAGTGCCGGATGGAGATTAATACCGTTTCGCTGTTCGCATAAATTATCTCCCCAGATATAAAGATCGCCTAGGGCAAGATCAATATCTGTTGCTGGTAGTCGTTTTAACAGTTCAGCCCCAAATTCATTTCTCCATTCTTGTATTGAAGATACATTTTTTTGCTCTTCTTCTTTTTTTGCTTTTATTCTTGTTTCTGGTTTAAATTTTCTTGCGGAGAAACAGATCAAGGGAATTGAGGAATGAGATAATTGATCTAAAATTCCATCGGTTATTTGTGATTCTCCTCTTTCGCGGTTTGAAAAAATAAAAGAGATTTCTGTATTCGGGATATCACCGCTTCTTACAGCATTTTGAACTGTTTGTACCAATTCTAATGCAGCAGGTTCTATGAATGTTGAAAAAATTCCTATTTTAGTCATGTTTTTTTGACATACTTAATCATGTTTTCAAAAATTGGTAAGCCTTGGGGCCTCTCAATATTTAATCTTCTCCAGTTTGGGTGGTGTTCTTTTTGAGTAAATCTTTCCGGGTGGGGCATAAGACCTAAGATTCGTCCGCTAGGGTCGCAGATTCCGGCAATGGCATTTAAAGAACCATTTGGATTTTGTGGATATTCTTGAGTTGGTTTTCCGTTGTTATTGACATAACGAAAGACAACAAGATTAGATTGTTCAATTGTTTTTATTGTTTCATTGCTGGCAAAAAATTTTCCTTCGCCGTGGGCGACTTGATAAGATACGATTTCATTACTTGTCCACCTCGGAGGAGTCATGGCTTCTCCTTCGACTTCGCTCAGGATCAGCCTGCCACCGTCCGAGGTGATTACGTTTTTCAAAAAAACACAATTGTTTTTTTGGTCTATTTTCAAATTAATCCACCTGCATTCAAAATGTCCGGAATCATTATTTGTTAATGTCGCATCCATTTTTCCAATTTTTCCAAACGGTAGAAGACCTGTTCGTATTAAAACCTGAAAACCATTGCAGACGCCAATTATTAAAGTATTTTTTCGCTTGATAAATTTTTTAAGTTCCTCGGAAAAAAACGAGGTAAGCTCAATTGCTAGAATTTTTCCAGAGACAACGTCATCCCCATAAGAAAACCCGCCGGGAATAGCAAGTATTTCATAATTATTTAATTTTTCTCCGCCAGTCTTCGACCCTGAGGGGCTCAGACCCGAATGGGCTGGCGGATTTGTTCGTAGTTCATTGACATGGACAATCTCTGGATCTCCTCCAGCAAGTTTAAAGGCAAAGGCGAGTTCTTCGTCGCAATTTGTCCCATCTGTTTTTAGTACTAATACTTTTGGTTTCATATTTATCGCCATGTCATCCTGAGCGACAGCGAAGGATCTCGTTTTCATTTTTATAACCAAGATTCTTCGGCTTTGCCTCAGAATGACATTACTATAAGAATATTTTTCTCATTGGTTTCTGCCAGGCGTTTTTTAATGGTTGAAGACCTGTTGTAAACAGTTGTTGTTTTTTATTGATCACACGGATTTGTTGATTTTTTTGTGTTGTTCCAAGTATAAAGTATGGGATATCGCTGAACAATTGTTTTGCAGTTTTTTCATTTTCAACTTCAACAAGAAAACACCCGGTAGTTTCGTTGAAGAGTATATAATCAGGACGTTTCACCTCGGAGGAGTCGAGGTCGTTGCCTCGCCACCATCCGAGGTGTAGATCGGCGCCTATATTTCCTCCGACACACATCTCAAAAATGGCAGTGATTAATCCACCTTCGCTTATATCATGGCAGGAAAGGATTTTATTTTTTTGGATACCTTTATTAATACGAGTTAACACCTTAGGTAAAAGCCGAAGGTCAACTTTTGGAATCCGACCTCGTAGGTCGCTAGCCTTTTGACCTACGAGGTCTACGCTCAACACGTCGAAATAAACAGACCCACTCATTTTCTCATAATCCATCTTCCCAACCAGAACAATTGTTGAGTTTTCTTTTTTAAAATCAGAAGAAACAGTTTTTGAAACATCTTTTATTTTTCCAAAAACAGAAATGCATAAAACCGGCGGGATCTTAATAACAGTTCCGTCAGCTCCACGGTACGTTGATGAGAGACTGTCTTTGCCGGAAATAACAGGAATTTTTAAAGCTTTCATAAAATCACAAACTGCATCAACGGATTTGTCCAAAGACCATAAAGATTCCTCGTCTGGAAAAGGCCAGATGTAGTTGTTGATTAAAGAGGCATCTTTGTAATTCCCTCCGACCGCGACATAGTTTGAAATTGCTTCTACCCCCGCCCAAACGCTTCCCCAATAAGGATCAATATTGTTTAAAACAGGATTTAATCCATGAGAAACAATCATTCCATATGGCTTGTTCAATAATGGGCGAATTACAACAGCGTCATTTGGTCCATCCAGTTTTTCTCCGGAAAACGGTTGTAAGGCATTTGTTCCTTGAACAGAGTGATCGTAAAGTCTGACAATTGGTTCTTTTGAGCAAACATTTCCGTGAGATAAAACTTTTTTAAGAACTGAAATCCATTCTTTTTGAGTTGATGGAGCTGTCATTCTGGCTTGTCCAGAATCGATTCTGGATGCACTTCGTTTACCAGAATGACGGTTCGGTTTTTTGGCGATCATGGTTCTTTGAGGGAGACCATGGTGTAAAAATTTCATATCAAGGTCGCAAACTTTTTCTTTCTTATAATACACATTTAATTTTTTGCTTCCATCAAATTTTCCCAGCACTGTTGTTTCAACATTATATTTTTTGCAGATATTTATAAATGCCTTTAGTTTATTTTTTTGAATTGCTAAAATCATTCGTTCTTGTGACTCTGATAGCCAAATTTCCCAGGGGTTTAGTCCCTGATATTTAAGCCGTTCATTTTCAAGATGAACAGTAACTCCGGTTTGTTGTCCTATTTCACCAACTGCCGAAGAGAGCCCTCCTCCGCCGCTATCTTGAATTGCCCGAATAAGATGTTGGTCGCGTGCTTCTAAAATTGCATCAAACATTCTTTTTTCTTCAATTGCATTTCCAATTTGAACAGCGTGGGCATTCACCGAAATAGTTCGTTCAGTCATTTCTCCACTTGAAAACGTCGCGCCATGAATGCCGTCTCTACCAACTCTTCCGCCAATGCTTACAATAGCGTCTCCTTTTTTTGGTCTTCCTATCTTGGCAATTTTTTTTGGCAAAATTCCGTATGCACCAACCAATACGGTTGGTTTTGCTCTAAAATCTTTATGAAAATGAAGCGAACCATTGTTTGTGGGAATACCCATACGATTTCCATAATCACGAACTGCAGTAATTACCCGTTTTAAAATATAATGTGGCGTAAGGCATCCAGCTGGCAGTAAAGAAGAGGGCATATCATAGGGAGCTAGGCAAAAGATATCAGTTGAGACAATTGTTTTTGCTCCTTTGCCCGTTGCAACAATGTCTCGAAAAACTCCGCCACTTCCAGTCATCGCCCCTCCATACGGTTCAATTGCGGATGGACTATTATGCGTCTCTGCTTTTCCGCAGATTGCCCAGCCATCATAAAAATCCATAACTCCGGAATTATCAACAAATGCGGAGACAATATGTTTTTTGTGTTTTAATGCTTCCTTTTTTATTCTTTCAATCAAGGGCTTTTTTTCTTTTCCATCAACAATTAATTTTGCTTTGAAAGTTTTATGCCCTGAATGTTCGCTCCAGGTTTGCGCAAGAATTTCAACCTCACAATCAGTTGGATCTCTTTTTATTTTTTTAAAATAATTTTGAATTACTTTCAACTCCTGCCGATTTAAAAATAATCTGTCTTTTGAGAGAATCATTAATTCTTCATCGCTCATTGTACGGATTAAAATAATTTCTGTTTTTCCCGCCTCGCCTTTTATGACAAGAGTTTTGGGTTCTTTTTTCACAACATGCTCAATTAATGGATTAAAAAATTTTAATCTAGAAATTATTTGTACGACTTTTTCTTTTGTTAACTTGCCATAAAACGAATATTGAATAGATGAATCTGCTGCAAGAAGATTAATTCCAAGATCTTTTGCGGATTTTATAATTGATGCGACTTGCGGATTCATGACTCCTGGTTTGTAGGCTATTTCAAGAATGCGAGATTGTCCGTTAGTTATATTTTTATTAATTGAATATTTTTGATTTATGGATTCGCAGAAAAGTTTTTCCGCAATTTTTTTTGCCTGTATTTTTGTAACGCCTTCAAGTCTGTATATCTTAGAAGTTCTAATTTTTTTAAAAGAATTTATGCGGAGAGATTTTTTTATTTCAGACAAAAGACCAGAGCCGAGCAAATCTTCTTTTTCGTTCGTGGATGTGACACGAATTGTCTGAATCATTTTTTGTAGGAGCAGATTTTACAAATCTTTTATATCATTAAAGATTGAAGTTTTGCAATAGGACATTTTGTTTAATTCTTTGAGCAACTGGGTTTTTTGAAATAATAAATTTTTTCCCTGTTATTTTTTCGTAGATTGAGACATAGCGGTTGCTGACTTTTTTGATAAGATCATTGGTCATTTTTGGCGGCTTGCCATCGCCTTTGTATCCCCGTTTTGCATACCACAGACGCAAAAATTCTTTGTCAAAATTTTCCGGCTCTTCTCCTTTTTCAAAACGCTCTTTATAAGTTTTTTTTATCCAAAAACGGGAAGAATCGGGCGTGTGAATCTCATCTATTAATATCAATTTCCCTTTTTCATCAATTCCAAATTCATATTTTGTGTCAACTAAAATAATTCCGGATTTTGCACAAATTTTTGTTCCCCTTTCAAAAAGCTGTAAAGCAGCTTTCTTCATTTCGCGCCAAATTTTAGGAGAAACAATTCTGCTTTGCAGAATTTCTTTTTCCGTGAGTCTTTCATCGTGTCCGTGTTCTGCCTTAGTGGTTGGCGTAATCACTGGTTTTTTTAGTTTCTGATTTTTGGAAAGTCCATTGGGGAATTTAATTCCATAAATAATCCGTTCGCCCTTTTCGTAACTGCCCCAAATAGATGTTCCGGTAACCCCGCTTATATATCCCCTAACAACCATTTCGATTGGAATAAGTTTTGCGCTTTTAACAACCATCACATTTGGGTCGGGAACAGAAATTAAATGGTTTTTAATAATGTCTTTTGTTTTTTCAAACCAGAATTTTGATATTAAATTTAAAACCTGGCCTTTGTAGGGGATGTGTCCTAAAATAACATCAAAGGCAGAAATTCTGTCCGTTGTGATTAAAATTCTTTTATCTCCAACAATATAATAATCCCGTACTTTTCCCTGGTGTTTTTTCCCTAATCCTTTTAAATTAACAGTTTTAAAAACATTCATATAGTACAGTACTATGTAGTGATAGACTTTAGGTATTTTTTGTATTTTATTTTCTCAAGCTTTTTTGTTTTTCCTTCAACTTCATTCTTTATCTTCTCTTTAAACAAAGAAACTTTTTTAAGGATTTTTTTATCACTTCCTCCAATTATGCTTGTTGCTAAAATTCCCGCGTTTTTTGCGCCATTAATAGCAACTGTTGCAACGGGAATTCCCGGCGGCATTTGCACAATTGATAAAAGTGAATCAAGACCATCTAGGCTTTTAGTTTTAACAGGAACGCCGATTACAGGAAGCGGTGTTAATGACGCAATCATTCCTGGTAAATGCGCTGATCCGCCCGCTCCCGCAATAATGACTTTCAACCCTTTCCGCAAAGCAGAATTTGCATATTGATAGAGGCGTTTTGGTGTTCGGTGAGCGGATACAACAGTGAGTTCATAGGGAATTTTAAATTCGTCCAAAATTTTAGCAGCCTCACTCATAACAGAAAGATCAGAATCAGAACCCATGATAATACCGACTAATGGTTTCATATAATTAGCGCTTTTCTTGCCATATTCGCTTTTCTCAAACACTCATCAATTGAATCTCCCGCCACTGTTATATGTCCCATTTTTCTTTGGGGTCTTGATTCGTGTTTGCCATAAATGTGAAGCGACACGCCGTCTATTTTAAGAGCTTTTTCAATTCCATAGGGTATTCCGCTCCCGTTTTTTTCTCCTAAAATATTTTTCATCACGACTGCTTTTGTTAACATTTCTGTGCTACCCAGGGGCAGACCAGTAATGGCTCTTATGTGTTGTTCAAATTGGGACGTAATACAGCTTTCAATTGTGTAATGTCCAGAATTGTGAACTCTTGGAGCGATTTCATTAACCAGCACATTATCATCTTTTTTAAGAAACATTTCAATACCAAAAACACCAGCGCCTTTCAAATGCTTCATTGTTTTTATTGCAAGTTTTTGCGCTCGCCTTTTTGCTCTTTCGGAGATTGGCGCAGGAACAATAACTGTGTCACAAATACTATCTTTATGTAAAGTTTCTACGACTGGATAGGTTTTAATTTGTCCTTTTGTACTTCTTGCAACCACGATAGCCAGCTCTTTTATAAATGGAACAAATTTTTCTACATATAAACTTCTGCCTTTTAATTTTTCAAGACCTTTTTCTATATCGTTCAGATTTTTTATAAGAAAGTTTCCCCGTCCGTCATACGCGTCAAATCTTGCTTTTAGCATTAAAGGATATCCATATTTTTTTGCGGCATATTCAATGTCACGACTTGTATTAAGAACTTCTAGAAAATCAGCAGTTGGAATTTTATTTTTTTTCAAAAATAATTTTTGTTTTAATTTGTCTCTGATAATTCCTAAAGTTTCTGGAGAAGGATTAATTTTTTTACCTTTGCTTATCAAATCATTTAAAACAGCATCGTTGGCAAGTTCTATTTCAAAAGTTAAAAAATCAGAAATTTCTGCCAGTTTTCGGATTGCTTTTTCGTCTTTAAAATCCGCAACAATTTGATGATCAGCTATTTGTCCAGCCGGGCTTTGGGGAGTTGGGTCAATAATCGCTACATAAAACCCCATTTTTTTAGCAGCAAGAGTGAGCATTTTTCCAAGCTGTCCGCCGCCAACAATGCCAATTCTAATTGGAGAGTTCATGACTTAATTTTTTTACAAAAGCAACGCATTTAACTGTTGCTAACCCCGTGTGTTTTGTAGGATCCATAAGTTTTTCAATTTCATTTTCGTTTAGATATTTCTTAAGAGACTTATCTTTCATAAGTATTTGAGCTAATGGATTTTTTTCTGTTGTTTGCATTTTTTCATAAGCTTTCATGGCATTTTCTCTCAATGTTTCGTGCATTTTTTGTCTGTCTGCGCCTTTTTTAACAGAGGTCATAAGCAGTGCTTCCATGGCAGAAAAAGGACCATGAATATTAAGATTTTTTTCAATCTGTTTTTCATTTATCACAAGTTGGGAAACAATATCAATTGCGTTTATTAGTATTTGATCGGTTGTTAAAAACACTTCCGGAAACATAACTCGTCTGTTTGCCGAATCATCAAGCGTTCTTTCTAAAAGCATATTTGCGGCGTTGTCTCTTGCAACGCTTGATAAATGAAAGACGAGTCGCGCAAGCGAGCATATTTGTTCAGATTTAATCGGGTTTCTCTTAAAGGGCATTGCCGATGACCCGACCTGTTTTTTTCCAAATGGTTCTTGCCATTCGGAAAATCCAGGAGATTGCATAATACGAAGATCAAACGCAAATTTATAAAGGCTTTGGGAAATTGAAGAAAGGAGGCTTGCTATAAAATATTCAATTTTTCTAGGAGCTATTTGGGAAGAAATATCTACAGCTTCAATACCCAAATTTTTCATGATTGCCTTTTCCATTTTATCGGCTTTTTCATTATTCATGAGTAAGACATAACTGGCAGAAGTTCCTACGGCTCCTTTAAAGCCTTTTCCCTTAAGTATTGATTTGACAAATGCAAGAAACTGAAGATCAAGCAAAAGATCTTGAGCATAGAGACAAAATCTGTAACCAAGCGTTGTTGGTTCTGCCGGCTGAAGATGGGTATATGCCATACAGGAAAAATCTTTATATTGATTAATTTTTTTGCTAAATTCTTTCAATAAATTTTTTAATTTTTGTTCAATCAATTTTAAAGATTCTTTATAACGGATAGTATCGGCATTATCCTCAATATCCATTGAGGTTGCCCCAAGATGGATTTTTCCTCCGCCAATCTTTGCTTGATTGGCAAAGGTTTTTATTTCTGCTATTAAATCGTGTCTTATTTCTTTTTCAATTTCATGGGCTTTATCAATATCAACATCATTTTGGTGTTTGATAAGATCATTAAGTTCTTCTTTGTTTACCAGTCCTTCTTTGTATTGAGCGCGGGCAAGTTCTACCCAAATCTTTCTCCAAAGTTTTCTCTTATAAACTTCAGACCAAATAACTCTCATTTCGCTAGATCCATATCTCCAAGTAAAAGGGGAAAGATAAGTTGAATAATCAAAACTTTTCATAGGATAAACTTTTTAATCACATCTGCCACGCCGTCTTTATCAACCGATGGAGCTATATAATCAGCGATTGCTTTTAAGTCGGGAACCGCGTTGCCCATTGCCACTTTTAACCCGCATGCCATCAGAAGCGGAAAGTCATTGTAGCTATCGCCTACGCCAATGATTTTTTCTTTAGACACTTTTAGGTCTTTTGCGACAGCATAAATTCCGTGAAGTTTAGTTGCTTTTATGTGGGATATATTAAACCCAAATTTATCTGGATGCTTGTGATGAGTTTTGTATAAAGTTAAATTTGAAAGATGTGAAAGCTTTTTAAAAATAGCATCTATCTCATTGGAAGAAAAGCCTTCATGGGTAAAAAACATATAGGCTTTTTTAACAGAATCTCCCTTTCTGAAAGGCCCTTCTTCGTAAGAAAATTCATAAATATCTTGTTTTAGATGGAAGGGGATTTTTTCTTCTTGTAAGACTGAAATAATTGCTTTCGCATCATAAGGGTCAATAGGTTGATCGTAAAGAATTTCTTTTGTAGAGAGATTAAGAACGTGCGCTCCGTTATTCATTACTAGGTATCCTGATGTGATTTCTAATTTTTTTAAGATGTTTCCCAAGCCACTATAATGGCGTCCCGTTACAAGGCAAACAATTACTTTTTTTTGGGCTTTTTTTACTGCTTTGGTAACATTATTAGAAGGGATGGCACTGTAATCGTATGGAATAAGTGTTCCGTCAACATCGAGCATGAGCGCTTTATATTTTTTATTCATAAAAACGTGAATGTATTGTAAATGTATAACCATCGAAAAACAAGAGAGCGTTTGAACAATCGTGGTACAATATGCACATTATGGATCAGGTTGCCCAAATACGAGAAAAAATAGACATTGTTTCCCTTATTTCAGAATACATTCCTCTTAAGAAAATGGGGAGAAATTTTAAGGCTACTTGTCCATTTCATAGCGAAAAAACTCCTTCTTTTGTGGTATCGCCGGAAAGGCAGATTTGGCACTGCTTTGGCGGGTGTCAAAAGGGTGGGGATTGCTACACGTTTTTAATGGAGTACGAAAAAATGGAGTTCGTAGAAGCCTTGAGAATTCTTTCCAAAAGAACAGGAATAGAGCTTGAGGGAGTGGGAAAATGGGACAGCGCGGTAACTTCTAAAAAGGAAAAAATATATGTTCTTAATAATTTAAGCTGTGAATTTTACCACTACGTATTGACAAAACATAATGCCGGAAAAAAAGCGCTTGAGTATCTTACAAAAAACAGAAAAATAGACCCTCGAGTTATTGAGACGTTTAAACTTGGATTCTCTCCGTCTTTCGGAAACGCCTTGTGCGGATATCTTGAAAATAAAAAGGGGTATAAGAGAAGCGATATTTTAGAGGCCGGCCTCGCAACAGAGAGAGGAGGAAGACTAACAGACTTTTTTAGCAATCGCATTATGTTTCCTCTATTTGACCACAGAAATAATATCGTCGGTTTTTCCGGCAGGGTTATGAGTGATGAATCGCCGTACGGTTCAAAATACGTTAATACAAGAGAGACATTGGTATACCACAAAGGGAGTCACTTCTTTGGCATACACACTGCCCTTCCCGAAATAAAAAAAACAGGAAAAGCAATTATCATGGAGGGAGAATTTGACGTTATTTCTTCTTTTCAAAATGGCATAAGAAACGCAATCGCGGTTAAGGGCACGGCGTTAACAGACAATCAGGCAATGCTTCTTTCCAGGTTTTCTAAAAAAGTAAGCCTTTGTTTTGATGATGATGCCCCGGGGCAAGAGGCAGTAAAAAGAAGTGTTCCCGCCCTTGAGAAAAAACATTTAACAACATCTGTTGTCGTAATTCCAAAGGGAAAGGATCCGGACGAAGCTTTAAAAGAGGATTCTGTTTCTTTCAAAAAGGCAGTTGAAAAAGATATTGGAGTATACGATTTTCTTATTGGAAGAAGCCTTGAGTCGTTTGACAAAAAAACAGCAGAAGGCAAAAAAAGGATCACCGAAGAAATCCTTCCCATGATTTCTAACATAGAAAATGAAGTTGTAAAAGAGCATTATTTAAAAAGATTAAGCATAGAGCTGGAGACATCTTTTGAAAGTATTGTCAGAGAGATTGAAAAAATGGCGCAAAAAGAACCCCTTAAAACAAAGATTGAAGAAGAGGGAAGAAAACGGGAAAGGCAGGAAGTTTTAGAGGAGTATCTTTTAGCCCTTATCGTACAGTATAAATCACCCAGAGAAGCTTTAGAAATTGTAAAAGATTTGCTTGTTGAATTTCAATTTACAACACCTTCCTACGATAAACTTTTTAACAGTTTCTATAATTATTTTACTACAACAAGCTTGTTTGACAAAGGGAGATTCATAAGCCTACTACCAAAAGAACTGATAAACGCCTTTGATACTTGTTATTTATTTCCACTAACTCTTTTTGAAGATGATTCAGAACACCTTGGGGAAATAGGGAAAACCGCAAAAGAACTTCAAGTCGTATATCTTCGTTCCCAAATGAAAAAGATAGGAGAAGAAATGAAAAATAAAGAAAAATTGGCAACAGAGAAAGATTTGCAAAATTTACAAGATAAGCTTTCACATTTTGTCTCACTTCTTTAAAAAATATAGCCTCTCTCTTAATTTTGCTTTCTGTGGTAAAATGTACAGAGGTAATTAGAATATGAAGCAAAAATCAAACATACTTTCGGAAATTGTTGTCTCGGCTAAGAAACGCGGGTATATTACCCAGGACGAGATCCTTGCGATATTTCCAAAACCAGAGGAGCATATAGCAGATCTTGACGAGCTCTATAACAGATTTTTGCGTTCAAACATTGACGTGTTTGAGAGTGTTGTTCAGGACACGGACGAAGAAAAACCAATAGAGGCGCTGGAAAAGGAGTTGGAGGCCTTGACTGTTTTGACAGAAGGCACTGTTTCTGATCCTGTCAGAATGTATCTTAAAGAAATTGGCAGGATTCCTCTTTTGAAATTCGCGCAGGAAATAGAATTGGCAAAACGAGTGGAAAAGTCAGATAAAGAAGCAAAAAAAATACTTATCACTTCCAATCTTCGCCTGGTAGTTTCTATTGCCAAAAAGTATGTGGGCCGGGGGCTTACTCTTCTTGATCTTATTCAAGAGGGAAATCAGGGATTGATTCGGGCGGTTGAGAAGTACGACTGGAGAAGAGGCTATAAGTTTTCAACCTATGCGACGTGGTGGATCAGGCAATCTATAACTAGGGCAATCGCCGATCAGGCAAGAACTATCCGCATTCCCGTTCATATGGTTGAAAATATCAATAGGTTTCTTCGCACATCAAGGCGTCTCATGCAGGAGCTGGGCCGCGAACCAACGCCAGAAGAGGTAGCAAAAGTTTTAGGTATAGATCCTGAAAAAGCGCTTGAGATTATTAAAATTTCTCAAGAACCGGCTAGTCTTGAATCGCCGGTTGGAGACGAAGAAGACAGCCGTTTGGGAGATTTTATTCATGACGCCTCTGCTCCAACGCTTTTTGACGCAGCCTCAAAAGAGCTTTTAAAAGAGCAGGTTGAGCAGGTTCTCTTTACTCTTTCTGATCGGGAGAAAAGAGTACTGGAAGAGCGTTTTGGACTGCAAGACGGAAGGCCAAAGACGCTTGAGGAAGTCGGCCGTATGTTTGCGGTCACCCGTGAACGAATCCGTCAGATAGAAGCAAAGGCTTTGCGAAAACTTCGCCATCCGTCCCGGGGAAACAAGCTTAGAGATTATCTTGCGTAAGAGCGAAGATATAAAAGATAAGGAATAATTCCCAATAGATTTACTACCATTGCAATAAGAAAAAGAATAGAAAACCCGTAAGCGCTGGCTATAAATCCCCCCAGAGCTGCGGATAGAGCCATGCCCATAAAAACCGTTGCGTCATATATTCCCCATTCCGTAGCCTCTTTATTCTTGTCAAGATGCATTGAGAAAAGGGAGTTTTTGGCAGGGGAAGCAATGCCAAGCCCCATTCCCGCAACCCCGTAGAATATAAAAATCGGAAGAACAGAGCCGGATTGGCTAAAGCCCAAATAGGACAAACTTAAAAAAAGAATGCCTATAATAGTCATGGTGAATTTTTTTGAATCATTTGCCCCCAAAAGAATTTTTCCGCTGATAAGTTCAAAAATTACTCTTACAATAAGGTGCGCGCTGAATGCAAAAGCAGCGATTTCCACATTTCCTCCGGGGATTTTAGTTGCCGCGAATATGGCAAAGATTGGGGTTACAAAATTCCATGAAGACCAAAGAAAAGTTTCCGAAACAATGAAGGCTTTTACTACGGGATTTACTTGAAAGTGAGATGGAGGCCTGCCAATAA
>Ga0209515_10002819_pt1 | contig 25793 bp, 26 predicted proteins | sample Subgroupgradi54m_FD_187454 | JGI IMG/M metagenome (GOLD analysis project Ga0209515, IMG submission 187454) | Subsurface groundwater microbial communities from S. Glens Falls, New York, USA - GMW60B uncontaminated upgradient, 5.4 m (SPAdes)... ... | reverse complement strand
TCTTTTCAAAAAGATTCGTGCTGTAGGATGAAAGATTGAAGATTACAGCCAAAGTAAAAAGTGTCAGAGATATTTTGATACTGAAGAAGGAGAGTGGCATCGCGATGAGCGCAAAAACCACAGGCACGAGGGTGCGAATAGTGCTCCCGCGGATTTCTCTTTTGCTTATTTCTGGGTTTTGGATATGCTCGGAATATAGCACATATCTGCGCATCCAGTATAGAGTCAAACCTATCAGAATTATATGAACGCCGAAGATTATTATGGATAATTCGTTCTTTGGGAATTGACCGAGGATGCTGGCGGAAAATGGGACCAAGGAAACTAGCATAAAGAATAGGGCATTGATATTGGTGAGCAGAGAATCCACGTTTTTGGCATAAATAGAGACGAAGAAATGGTGCGCCCGCCAATAAGTGAAGAGGAGGGCAAAACTTAAAACATAACTCAAGAGAAGGGGAAGCAAGTTTTTAATTTCAAGCCATAAGCCTGCGTTGTCTAACACCCCAAAGATGGCAGGCAATTTGAGTTCAAAAACAAGTATTGTCATCACGATGGCGAAAATACCGTCTGAAAGCTGGTCTAATCTGGTGTGGGACATGGGGTTAATATACCATAAAACTCTTTCTAGGCGCTACTTTTTATAAAGCAATCTATCTCCGCAAGCTTGCGGAGCGAACTGCTCGTCAATCAAGAAAATAATAATAGGATTACCTATTTTATTTTCTAATCTCCTGCGCAAGGCTTTCTTAAAAGTGCGCCCGCGACGAGTTTTTATGTTTCTATCGAAACAAGCATATTAAAGGGCCAGTCGACGATTGTCGACTGGCCCCTGATGTGCCCGGCTGACGCGCGGACGTACGCTCCTGTTACTCCTCGAGAGCCTTGCGAAGGGCATCGCGTACTTTCTGTACCGATGTGCACCCACCCATGAGTTGCACACAAACCCTGCCGTTCGGCGTCAGTCCGATGCGAAGTCTGTAGTCAATATCATGGTCCTTCTCCTCCTTCTTTTCGTAGATTTCTACAAACCTACGAAAGACAGACTGGTGCAACTCAGCTCTCACGGACTCAAGTTCTCCGCAGAGGTCCTGCACTGCACGTGTTCTCTCGCTCGGTTCAACCTGGCACCACAGGCAACCCTCAAAATTTTTTTTACTAATACGAGCGACTAGCCTATCGATAAGTTGCTGTGTCAATACCATGGCTAACTCCTAGTGAGATTATTGGGCTCTAGCTGAATTGCCGGTAGCCCTATTTAAATCTTTCGACGAACTTTCCGGAAAATATTGCCACAAATTATTGATACTGTCAATATAAATGACATAGATTTAGACGTAAGATTAGAATTACTATTCCTAAATAAGCTATTTAAATAAAGATATAATAGGAGATTTGCATAGTTTTTTGTATTTGCTATAATACTGTCATCTAAAATGACAACAGAAAAACAATCAAAAGATCCCCAAATTTCTAAGTATCTTGCCCGGATTTTGACCGATCTGGGCATGTCCCAAAATCAGGCCATGGTGTATCTGGCTTGTCTCAAGCTTGGCACCGCTTCTATCTGGGATATTGCTTTCACTTCCGGCGTGAAGAGGACCACTTGCTATGTGGTTATGAAGGACCTCATCGGGAAAGGCATGGCGAGCGTTAGCGAGCGGACCAAGACGGCACTGTATTCGGTGATCAGCCCGAATGACCTATTTTTGAATCTAAAAATAAAACAAAATAAGTTGATCGAGTCCATGCATGAGCTCCATGCGCTCACGAGCAAGTCGCATTCCAAGCCTCATGTCCGAATGTTTGAAGGGGTGGGCGGAGTGGAGCAAGCCTACCGGCTGACCCTACAGCTGCCACCCGAAAGCGAGCTATTGATTTACGGTACGCCGGAAGTTTATCTCAATTACAAAAATATGATTAGTGATTATGTAAAACTTCGAGTATCAAGGGGAATAAAAGTGAGGGCTATCATCCCCGACACGCCGTTAGGGAGGGAAGTGATTAGAGAAGACAAGAAAATCTTGAGGCAAACCAGATTGCTGGCGCCAGAAATATTCGACCAGCAGACCGAGATGAATATTTTACCGGACTGCGTGATTTATATCGCGCATTCCGAAGATGAACCCTTTGCGACCGTAGTAGAAAACTCGACTCTGGCTAAGGAAGAGAAAAATAGGTTTGAAATACTCTGGAATATCGCGAAAGAACCTTCTGCTAGTTAAATTTTTATTTACTTAACTAGTAATTTCAACCCAAGGCCATTTGTTATTTTTTGAAGAAAAGATAATGTCGGATTTGTCCCGCCAACTTCAAAGCGAGCCAGCGCCGACTGAGGCACCCCTATTTTTTTTGCTAACTTTCTCTGAGACATACCTTTTTTATTTCTAGAAATTATAAGCGCGCGGATAATTTGAAACTCAGGTTGCATTTCAGCATAAGCTTTTCGCACCCCCGGCCTTTTGAAAGCTTCTTTTTTAAATTGTGCCAATGTTTTCATACATAGATGATAACATAGATGTTATCTTACTGCAAGTAGTTTAGTCTGTTGATAACCACTTTTAATTCTTTTGGAGGTATTTTCTGACTTTTCTTAGTGAAGGCATGCAATACCCAAATATTTTCAGTGTAGAAAGTGTAAAAAATTCTTACAGAAAGGTTTCCTAAAACTCTCAATTCATAAATATTTTTTGCTACCTTTTTTGATTTTGGAGGCCTAATTTGTTCACCGAACTCATCTAAAACTTCCAAGGAATTTATTATTTTATTGACAGTCTCATCGTCAAAAGACAATAAAAAGTCTTGAATTTCATCTCTGATAAATTTTACTCGATTCATAATTTGTTATTATACACAACCTTTTTAAATTTCAATCATTACAGGGCAATGGTCGCTTCCCATGACTTCCGGCAAAATTTTTGCGGATTTGGTTTTTTTTGCCAAAATTTTACTCACAAAAATATAGTCAATTCGCCAGCCGATGTTTCTTGCTCGCGCGTTCGCAAAATGAGTCCACCAAGTGTAGTGGCCGTTGCCTTTTGTAAAAATTCGAAAAGTATCTATAAATCCTGCACCAATTATATTTCTTATTCCTTCACGTTCTTCATTAGTGAACCCTTTTTTACCTTCATTTTCTTTTGGTCGAGCGAGGTCGTTCTTTGTGTGGGCTACATTTAAGTCTCCACAAAATATCACGGGCTTTTTTTTCTCAAGCTCCTTCATGTATTCCAAAAATGCTGGGTCCCATTCTTTGTGTCGGAGCGGAATACGCGAGAGATCGTCTTTGGCATTTGGAGTATAGACACTGACTACATAAAAATCTTTGAATTCTAGGGTAGTGATGCGTCCTTCGGTGTTTGGATTGCCGTAGCCATCGTTCGCTAGCTTGTATTTCTTTGCGATTTTTTCTGTCAGGTCGAGTATGACGGAAAGCGGTTTTTGTTTTGTAAAAATAGCTGTGCCACTGTAGCCCTTTTTCGTGGCGGAGTTCCAATATTCTTCATACTCCGGCAGGTCCACCTCGCTCTGATGTTGCTCCGCCTTCGTTTCTTGCAAGCACAAAATATCTGGTTTGTATTTTTTAATAAACGGCACAAAAAATCCTTTTTTATGCACTGCCCGTATGCCATTTACATTCCAAGAAATTATTTTCATCCATAAATAATAACATAAAATCTCTAAAACATAACTTTTTACGGTACAGATTTTTTGAAGCTTAAAAAATTTTGAAGTTGGCTCGTCGCCGTTCGCCAAACCCCTTCAAAAGTTAGTTTTTAAGATTTTATTTTTTATTATGATATTTTTTGTGGATATCGCGCAAGTGTTTATCGGTGACATGAGTGTAAATCTGAGTAGTTGATATGCTTGAGTGGCCGAGGAGCGCTTGGACAGAGCGGATGTCAGCGCCGTTTTGAAGAAGGTCGGTCGCGAACATGTGCCGCAAAACGTGCGGAGTCACTTTTTTGGCGATGCCGGCTTTGATGGCATAGAACCTGACAATTCGCTCTACTGAGCGCCGGTCCAGACTGCCGTATTCTTTGCCCAAATATTTTTTGTATTTCTTGGAATTTTCCTTCTCTCCTTTTTCGTCCTTCTTTTTCGATTTTTCCAGCCCCTCCGGCTCCAGACTGACGAACAGACCTTCCTCCATGTCTTTTCGAGCCGCTAAATATTTTTTCAGGGCCTCGCGGGCGCGGGGAGAGACGAATACCACTCTGACTTTCCCGCCTTTTCCGCGCACGGATAATTCCTCCGAAGATTCGTTCAGGTTGCGGGAGAGTGAACACAGCTCTCCGACGCGAAGTCCGGTGGAAAACAGAACTTCGAGTATTGCCCGGTCGCGGAGTGTTTTTATATCGCGCCCTTCCGGCGCATCAAGCAAGCGTTCAAGTTCGGTGGGGGTGATGAGGTCGAGCGCCCGCTCCCCGACCTTGGCTAGTTCTATTTTGTCGGAAGCCATGGAAGATATGTCTCTTTTAGCTAGATACCTGAGAAACATCCGAAGGGCGATCATGTAGTAATTCTGGGTTCGCTTGGAGACAGTCATTGTTCCGTCTTTTCTATCTTTATGCTGACCAGTCGGTTGATGGTTGAGCCAGAGTCGGAATTCGCGCACGGAGTCCGGAGTAATCTGGTCCGGACTTTTTATCCGGTTATTCTTTTCCGCGAATTCGAAAAAGCGTGTAAGATATTGGTCATAGTTCTCGATTGTCCGCTGCGCCGACCCTTTTTCTATCTCCAAATATTCCAAAAATTGCCGTTTGAGCTCCATGAGTGATCCCATAAGAGAAATATAGCAAAATATTGTGCGACATGCTAAGGTTGCAATTTTAGCTGTTTTATGCTAATATATGCATATGTTAGCATCTGCGAAAAAGCAAAAAATTATCAAGAAAAATCAGCTACATGAGAAAGATACCGGCTCGCCCGAGGTGCAGGTGGCCGTTATTTCTGCCGCCATTGATGAGCTGGCGAAGCATTTAAAGAAACATAAAAAAGATAATCATTCTCGCCGTGGACTTATCAAGATGGTAGCGGACAGACGCACTCATTTAAAATATTTAGAACGAACAAATAGGGCTCGCTATAATGCTTTGATGAAGAAGATGGAACTTGTATGACAGTCATAAAACATAAAGAACAAAGAGTTGGAGTTTTTATTGATACCCAAAATCTATACCATAGTGCTCGCAATTTATATAAAGCGCGAGTAAATTTTGGCGCGGTTTTAAAAGATGCGGTTGCCGGTAGAAAGCTTGTCCGTGCTGTGGCATATGTCATCACTACTGAAGCAGGTGATGAGAAAAATTTTTTTGAGGCACTAGAGAAGCTTGGCATTGAGACTAAAACTAAAGATCTGCAAGTATTCTCTAGTGGAACAAAAAAGGGCGACTGGGATGTGGGGCTCACGGTTGACGTGATGAAAATGGCGAATCGGCTGGACACTGTTGTTATAGTTTCGGGCGATGGAGATTTCATCCCGCTCGTGAAATATCTTCAGCATCATACTGGCACGCAGGTTGAGGTTGTTTCATTTGGTAAGTCCACTTCGGGTAAACTCCGCGAAGCGGCAGATGACTTTTTAGATCTCTCCGAAAATCCGAGAAAATATTTAATTGGAGCCACAAGATAAAATTTACTAATTTTCTTGCTTTTTTCTCTTAAAATGCTAGGATAAATATACTTTTATTAGTTAATCCGTTCGCGTCTAGACATTAAGTAGTGTTCTGATTTCCTTCAAGTTAAACAAGAACAATACTCCAGTCTGGATACGAACTCATGTAAATTTACAAAATATCAACTTTCTTTCGGTACGGATTTTTTTGAAGCTTAAAAAATCCTGAAGTTCTCGGCTCGACAGCCTACGAAACCCCTTCAGAAAGTTATATTTTATAAATTTATAACAAATTTATGCAAAAAAAAGAATATAGTGTGGAGATCGGTGGGAGAAATTTGACAGCTATTTTTACGGATTTAGCAGATCAAGCGCAAGGCTCTGTGATGCTCAAGTATGGCGAGACGGTAGTCCTCGCGACTGCGTGTATGTCGCATGACAAGCAGGACGGGCTCGGATTTTTCAATTTAACAGTAGACTATATGGAAAAGTTTTACGCTTCTGGGAAGATTTCCGGCTCTAGATTTGTAAAGAGGGAAGGTAAACCCTCGGAAGATGCAATCTTAGCGAGCCGAGTGATCGACCGTACCCTTCGTCCGCTTTTTGAGCAGTCCATCCGCCACGCAGTGCAGGTGATAGTGACAGTTCTATCTGTGGAGGATGAAAACGACTCTGTTGTTTTGGCTGTAAATGCGGCTTCGATAGCGCTTTCTGTCTCCAACATTCCTTGGAATGGGCCCATCGGTTGCGTCCGCATTGGTAAATACGACAGAGATAATCTGACAATAAATGCTTCTTCAAAAATGCGGGAAGATGATTCGCAGTATAAATTTGACCTTATCGTTTGCGGGAAAGATGGCAAGATAAATATGATTGAAGCGTCCGCGCACCAGAATACGGAAGAGGAGCTGGAGGAGGCGCTTGCTATGGCGAGCAAAGAAATCAGTAGACTGGAAGATTTTCAGAAAAAGATTGTAAAAGAAATCGGTAAGGAAAAAAGAATTATCGAAAAAGAAGAAATAAATCCGGAATCTATGAAATTATTCAACGAAAATATCCGGCCTAAAATGGAAGGCGCTATTTTTGCTGGAGCTGGCAAGAAACAAATAGATGAACTTCATAGTGTTTGGAATAAAATGGCCAAAGATAAGTATCCAGAACGCGAAGATTTTACGCTGGAAGATAATTTGTTCGACGATACAGAGAATGAAATACTGCACAACAGAGCTATCAATGAAAACAAACGGGCTGATGGCAGGAAAATGGACGAAGTACGTGACTTGTATGCGCAGGCTGGAGGAATCTCTTCGGTGCTTCACGGTTCGGGGATTTTTTATCGCGGAGGAACGCATGTGCTCTCGGTTTTAACCTTGGGCGGGCCGGAAGACAGACATATGGTGGACGGAATGCAGACAAAAACGGAAAAGAGATTTATGCATCACTACAATTTCCCCCCGTATTCCGCCGGGGAGACGGGACGCGCAGGTTTTACCAACCGCCGAGAAGTCGGCCACGGCGCGCTTGCCGAAAAAGCGCTCGCGATGGTGTTGCCTTCTCTTACGGACTTTCCATACACTATACGCGTCGTTTCCGAATCCATGGCTTCCAACGGTTCTACTTCACAAGCTTCGATCTGCGCTTCAACACTTGCCTTGATGGATGGAGGAGTGCCGATTGAAGCGCCGGTTGCTGGTATTGCGATGGGATTAATGTACGAAAGTTATACTAAATATGAAATTTTAACCGATATTCAGGGACCCGAAGACCATCACGGGGATATGGATTTTAAGATTGCCGGGACCAGAAAAGGTATTACTGCCATACAACTTGATGTAAAAGTGGAAGGCGTGCCGATAAAAATATTAGGAGAGGCGATGAAGCAGTCCAGGGGTGCGAGAGTGGCGATCATCGACAGAATTGAAAAAGAAATCGGAGCTCCGCGCAAAGACATATCTCCTAATGCGCCGAAGATATTAATTATTAAAATTAATCCAGATATGATAGGGATGGTGATTGGTGGCGGAGGGAAGACCATTAAAGAGATAAAGGAAAAAACCGGAGCAGAAATCACGATCGAAGATGACGGAACTGTATATTTCACCGGCAAGGGTGAGTCAGCCCAAATGGCGAAAAAAATAGTGGAAGAAATGACTCACGAATACCAGATGGGGGATATGCTCAAGGGAGAAGTGGTAAAAGTTGCCGATTTTGGAGCTTTTGTTCGGCTCAATGCCTCGACCGATGGGATGGTGCACATTTCAGAGCTTGCGCCGTGGCGCGTAGAGCGGGTGAGCGATATAATAAAGGAAGGGATGATCGTACCGGTAAAGGTTATCAGTATTGATAAAGAGAAGGGAAGAATTGGTTTATCTATCAAAGAGGCAGATAAGGATTTTTTTAATGGAAAATAATGAAATAAAACCTAAAATTGTGCAAACTTATGTCGAAGATATGACGAAGGTTATTGAAGACGACAAAGGGGGTCTAATCAAGAAAATAATTCACGAGGAGGAAGAGCATGAAACAGAAAAGAGAAATCTCTCCCCGGAATCAAAGAAAAATAAACTTTTTTTCCTTTTTGGTGCATTCCTTACTTTGGGGGCTTTGGCCACTTTAGGTTTTTTTATACTTACAAAAGATAATTCTACCGTTCCGATAGAGGCGCAATTCACTCCTATTATTTTCAACGACAAAAGTGATTTTATAGAAGTAGCGGGATTTAATCAAGATAAAATAACTCAAAATATCAAAAATATTGTTAATGGAATCTCAGTGAAAGAGGGGGGGATAGAAGGAATTTATCTGACGGAAAATAAAAAAATTATAGGACTGCGGGAGTTTATTAGGATGATAGAGGGGAACCTTGTTTTAAATAATGATGGTTTCGTAAATGATAATTTCCTGATGGGGGCAGTCAACAATGGAACTAAGGACTTTTTCATATTGATAAAAGTTCGAACACTCCCCGACATTTTTAACAGTTTGCGCAGTTGGGAAAATAAAATGTTTTCTGATTTGCATGGATTTTTTGGGATAGAGATATCTGTGGAAACAAAAGATCTTTTAACTGCAAATTTTGAAGATGGTATTATTGAAAATAAAAATGCGCGCATTCTTTACCAAACAAATGGCCAAGAGGTAAGAAAGATAATAATGATGTATATTTTTGCGGATGATAATTCTGTCATTATAACCAACACGGGGAGTGCTGCTCACGAGATAATGCTTCGTTTAGCAGCCAGCCAAGTAAAAAAATAAAAAAACTTTAAAATATAAACTTTTTTCCGGTACGGATTTTTTGAAGCTTAAAAAATCCTGAAGTTCTCGGCTCGCCAGCCTCGAAACCCCTGCAAAAAGTATATTTCAAAGTTTTTTTATTGAGCTATCGGCAGTTCGATAAAGAATGTAGAACCCCTACCCACGCCTTCAGACTCTTCAGAGACTCTGCCTTTATGTGCGTCCACAATTAATTTTACCGAATAAAGACCGTAACCCGTGCTGTCTACGTTTACCTTGACTGAGTCTTTACCCCGTCCGCCTTCGGTGAATAGATTCTTTTTATCTTCTTCGCTTATACCGATGCCGGTATCTTTAACAGACAGTATAACTTTACTATCTTTTTTTTCAAGCCCGATAATTATTTTTCCTTCTCTTGTATATTTAGTTGAATTTTCAATCAAATTATTTATTACTTCTTTGAGCCAGAAAGCATCACCGAGGACGTTGTAAGTATCTTCTTTGATATCAGTTTCTATTTTAAGACCCTTGAACTCTGCCGGGCCTCTCTTTTCGGCGATGGTTTTCAAAACTATTTCTTTCAAGTCCACTATCTTCATATCGTATTTGACTACACCTTTCTGCATATTAGCCACAGAAAGCACCAAGTCCACCGTTTCTATACCCATATTGTCTGACTCCAGACCCTGCTCGGCCCTCTTCTTCACTTCTTCATTTATCTCGCCAAAAGTTCCATCCAAAATTCCAGCAAAAATGTATTTGGAACGAGTAAATGAGCCTTTCACTTTGTGAGTGACTAAATGCACGAGGCTTTCGCGTTGCTTGATTGACTCTTGGAGTTCGGTATTTAGTTTTGCAAGTTCTTCTTTTCTCTCTATTTCCCTTTTTACCGACTGGATTAGAAGATAGCCGAAAATTATTGTGGCAATGAATGTGATACCGTTTAAAACCCTATTAATTGGGACCTTGATAAAGAAAAATTGTGAACCAATTAGAATCGCTAACCCCCAAACTAGTGCTTGAGTGGCAATAAGTTTAATATGGAAAGTATGAAATTGGACAATCAGGTAAGCCAAAAAACCAACAAAAATAGGCATGCCGATCAGCCCTGCCTGCGCCAAGGTCCAGTTTTCCGTAAAACTTCCTATGATATTTCCCCAAGAAAATGCAAATAAAAATAATATAACTCCTAAGCTGAAGGTTAACACTTCTTTTTTCTTAGCCATATCAGATATTTTTCTCCGTTCAAAAAAAGTCAAAAGTATAATAGCTAGTATTGATATTGATTCAACAACATAAGTGAAGTAAAGAGCAATAAAATTTTCTATAGCTGTGCAGTCTAGTAGGTTAACACCTGAAAGATTGTATTTTAAAGATAAGAATAAAACTACAGGTAGGTATAAAAACATTCCCAATATTTTCCATTTAAATATTAAATCTCTATTTTTAACAAATACGTAGGTTAAATAAAAACCCAGTATGTAAATTAAAGGCTCTAGCAGTATTTGCAACGACCAGAAAAACATAACCACGTCAGGTCTATTTGTGGCCCAGAGAATTAAATCAAAAATAGACCACAAGGAAAATATTATAGTAATAATTAGGAGTGTGGTTCCTACTCTAGATTTTTCACTTTTATAGAAAACTATCAGTCCAATAAATATGGCCACCAGTATAGCTGGGATGTGAGAATAGAAAAAAAGGGTAGGTATGTTACTCGAATACACAAGATATGAAGCTTCTCCCCAGGGACACAGTTGTTCCATAATCACATTTTACACGTAAAACTTAGTAATGGGAAGAAGAGTATAAGAAATAACTGCCTATGATAATAATAACGATAGAAATAATTTTATGAAGTAGATGCTGGGTTGAAATCTTTTCCATCGATACTTCAGGCCAAAATATAGTCAAGAATATTCCTCCAATAAAAACAAAAAGTGGCTGGTAGCTACTGACGACGAGCACGACTGCTACTGGAGCAAGCAGGGTGGCAAAGTTATTTGTTAGATTCCCGGCAATATATAGGAGCTCACTTATAATGTTAAGGGAAAGCAGACTTTTTCCCATATGATGAAACATGGATAAAAAGTCGTCTCTGAATTTTTTTACAAAAATAAATATCAGAATACCAAAGACGGTCAAGCTTACATATTGCCAAAAGACTGAAGTCATGAAACTCTCAGTAATCGCCACTTTTTTAAAAAGTGTGTCGTGAAGAGCAAAAAGAAAAGAAGATGCAGTAATTAAACCCAAGACCCTGCCTTTTATTTTTATTTTATTGTCTATATCTATTTCTACAGCCAGAATAATTATTCCTGAAATAACCAAGAGCGATGAAAAAATTTGGGCCGTATTTAAGGATTCGTCTAATATCAGATAACCCAAAAAGTATCCAAAAACTGGTACTAGTTGAAATAGGGGAATCACAACCGAAGCTTCTTCTTCGTTCATTCCCTCGAGATAAAAATAAAAAGCCAGCGCGCTTAGGAAACCCACAAAAATCAAGATTACCAAATCCATATTTGAGATATTGAATATCTGTGAACGATAGAAGAAAAAAAGAAATGGCAAGATGATGACAGAAGCTAAAGCCGAAAAAATAAGAAGAGCACCCACCCCTCTCTCCTTCAGATATTTCGAGAGCATGTATTTATCAATATGATTTACAATACTCCAAAGGACTGGCGCTATTAGTGCGATGAAAAACCAGTTTGACATAAGTTATTGATTTTTGTTCGTTTCGTCAATAATGATAAAGTTCTTATCTATAAAAGCTCTTTTGTAAGTAAAAAATATAGAAATAAATATAATAACAACGAAAACCAGTATTAAAATTTTTGACTTCTTTTCCATATCCTTATATTATATCAATAATTTAACAAACTTGCTATGAAAATAAGGCATGCTATCATAAACAGGATGTTAGACAAGAAAAAAATTAAAGAAAAACTAGAAAAAGAAAGAGATGATCTTCTCGAAGAACTTCGAGATATGGGTAAACTTAATATTGAAACAGATGAGTGGGAAGCGACTCCCGAGGAATTGGATTTCCCCCAGTCAGACCAGAATGATATGGCAGACAGATTTGAAAACTTTGAGGCGCGAAGCTCGATGATCAAGACACTGGTTCCGAGACTCAATAATATTCTAAAAGCGCTTCGAGGGCTTAATAGAGATTCTTTCGGTAAGTGCGAGGTGTGCAAAAAAGACATTGAGATGACCCGCCTAGAAGCAAATCCCGCCGCTCGAACTTGCAAAAAACACTTGGAAAGTTAATATGAATTATAAAAATTCAAAAAATTTTGGCGCCTTCGCCCTCGGAGTCAAAAGGGCAGGGAACCCACGACGCTTTAAATTTTTTAATTTTTATAATTCATATTTATGAGTTTCGCCAAAGTCTATTCAGCGCAAGTAAATCTCCTTCGAGGCGCTATTGTGACGATAGAGGTGGACCTGTCGAAGGGTTTGCATACTTTTAGTGTAGTGGGTTTGCCAGACAAGGCGGTGGATGAGTCGAAAGACAGAGTCAGTGGCGCTATTAAAAATTCCGGCTATAAATCTCCCAAAGCTAAGAATCAAAAAATAATCGTTTCGCTTTCGCCGGCAGACTTGAAAAAGGAAGGACCATTTTTTGACTTAGCTATTGCTATCGCATACCTCAAGTCTGCCGGAGAAATAAAATTTGACTCAGAAAAAAAGATTTTCTTGGGTGAGCTTGGGCTCGATGGTACGCTTCGCATTATTCGTGGCGCGTTACCGCTGGTAGAAGAGGCGAAAAGGCGGGGGTATGAGGAGATCTATTTGCCGAAAGAAAATGCAGTAGAGGCGGCTCTGGTGGAAGGGGTTAAAATTTTCGGAGCAGGTAGTCTGAAAGAAGTGATAGAGCATATTAATGAGATGCAAAGCAAGCTAAGAAACAAAGCCGGTCAGACTTTAGAAAATAAAAAAATTCCAGTTCAGCCCAAAACAAAGATAAGTTACAAAAAAGAATTAAAAGGTGGGGATTTTGTGGATATTCGCGGACAGGAGGGCGCAAAGCGCGGACTAGAAATAGCCGCCGCCGGCGGGCACAACATCGCGATGTATGGCCCGCCGGGCACAGGCAAGACAATGCTGGCGCGAGTATTCTCGGGGCTCTTGCCGGACTTAAGCACGGAGGAAGTGCTCGAAATCACTGGTATTCATTCTGTCGCTGGAGCGACACAAGGGGAACTGGTTTGCTTTCCGCCATTTCGCTCTCCGCACCATACTTCATCCTATGTTTCGATAGTCGGCGGGGGAACGTATCCGAAACCGGGTGAAGTCACGCTCGCGCATCGAGGAGTTTTGTTTTTAGATGAGTTTCCGGAGTTTGAAAAGCGAGTAATTGAGTCACTGCGTCAACCACTCGAAGACAATATTGTTTCCATCTCGCGAGCCAAAGGCTCGGCGATTTTTCCTTCAAATTTTATCTTAGTAGCGGCAATGAACCCTTGTCCGTGCGGGAATGCTGGTAATAAACAGAAAGTTTGTATTTGTAAACCATCTGACTTGGACAGATATAAAAGAAAGCTCTCTGGACCGATAATGGACCGCATTGATTTGTGGGTCTCGGTCGGGAATGTGGATTATAAAAAGCTGGGCGGAGAGGGAACTGGCGAGAAAAGCGAGAAAATAAAAGAAAGAGTATCGCGGGCGCGAGTGATTCAAAAAAATAGATTCAGTAAGTTAGGCAGAAAGATTAGCACCAACAGCGAGATGGGCGTGAAAGATTTATCTAATATCGTAAAACTTACCAAAGAAGTCCGCGACTTGCTTGACGACAGCGCGGAGCGTCTGGGCCTTTCCGCCCGTGCCTATCACCGGGTCATTAAAATAGCCCGCACCATCGCAGACCTAGAAAGTTCTCCGGAAGTTAAAGCCAATCATATCCTAGAAGCGATCCAGTATAGGCCGAAAGTAAATTCCTGAGTTATCCACAGCTCTCCTGTTGACAAGTGAACGATCGTTCACATATACTAAATACATGACCAAGTCGGGTTAAAATTAGTAGAAAAATAAACAAATATTATGTCACAATCACAATATTTAAAAATGTTAGAGAAGGAGATACAGAAGATTAATAAGAAAATTGATTTAAAGATCCTCCAAGGGGAAGCGTACTGGAAGGAAGCGAGAGATCACAAACTGCTCTTGCAAAAAGTTCGTTACCATACTCGTAAAAGTTTTGGGCAAAAAATGATTCACTTATTCTTCGAGAAGAACATCTATGCGTAATTTATATCAAACCAAAATCGAGTCTTTCTATTCGCAGAATAAACGAATGCCGACCTATTCGGAGATGACGAAGCTTTTTGGCTTTAAATCAAAGAATGCTGTCTTTAGAGTAGTGGAGAAATTAATAGAGGCGGGGATTGTTGCTAAAGATCATCTAGGCCGACTTATGCCAAGCAGTTCATTCGGCGAAGTGCCTATGCTTGGTCTTGTGACCGCTGGACTGCCAGCAACTGTGGAAGAAGAGTTGGCAGATACCGTAAACTTAGATAATTTACTTGTCAAAAATAAAGCACTGACTTATATGCTCGAAGTGGACGGGGACTCTATGATAGACGCGCATATAGAGAAGGGTGATATGGTGCTTGTCGAGCGGGCGAACAATGCTGGTGACGGGCAGATAGTCATAGCCGAAGTGGATGGGGAGTACACCATGAAATATTTACGCAAGAGTGGAAACAAAGCCTGGCTCGAACCGGCGAATAAAAATTACAAGCCGATATATCCGGAGCATAGTTTGAATGTGATCGCAGTGCTAAAAGCGGTCATAAGAAAATACTGAGGAAATACTATAGAAATTAAAAAACCCCTTACGGGGCTTTTTAATTTCTATTCTTTTCGCGCGAAAAGAATTTACGCAACCATATCCTTCAGACCTTTTGCAGGTCGGAATTTTGGTACTCTCTTGGCAGCTACTTTAACTTGCTCTCCGGTCTTCGGATTGCGAGCCATGCGAGCCGCCCTTTGCTTGACGGAAAAGATGCCGAAACCGGCGATTGAGACTTCACCGCCCTTTTTCAAGGTTCCGATGATAGCGTCAAACATTCCGTCCACGACTTCCTCTGCCTGCACCTTTGTGCCACCCAGCTTTCCATGTACCCAGTCAGCCAATGCTTGTTTATTCATATGTTTTTAAGTTATTTTTATAATTCTTTCGACCCTGCCCCCCGGACCTAGGGTCGGGGAAGGCTATTTGCTTATAAAATTACCACCTGCCTATTATATAGCAAGGGTTTTTTAAGGGCAAGTGAGGCGGGAATCTTCAATTTTTCTATTAACTATCTAGCGTATTCGATAATTCTCGTCTCCCTTATCATTGTCACCTTGATTTCTCCCGGATATTTGAGTTCCTGTTCTATTTTTAGCGCGATGTCGCGGGCCATTAGCTTAGCTTCTGCATCCGAGATCTTTTCTGGGGTAACGAAGATGCGGATCTCGCGTCCGGCCTGGAGAGCATAAGATTTTTCAACTGCTGGAAAAGCGTTGACTAATGCTTCGAGTTCTTGAAGTCTCTTTAGGTAATTTTCCACCGAGTCTCGACGCGCGCCTGGCCTGCCACCAGAGATAGAGTCTGCAGTCTGCACTATGATGGACTCGATCGTTTCGTAAGGATAATCTTCATGGTGGCTCTTCATCGCAGTGATGATGCGTTCGTCAGCGCCGAATTTTTGCAAAATTCTGATACCTATTTCGATATGCGTGCCTTGCACTTCGTGGTCGAGCGCTTTACCTATGTCATGCACCAAGGCTCCGGCTTTAGCGATAGCCACATCTGCGCCAAGCTCTTCCGCCAGCATTCCGGCAATGTGCGCCATTTCTATAGAGTGTTGCAAAACATTTTGTCCATAACTAGTGCGAAAGTAAAGTCTGCCGATGATGGCGATGATACGTGGGTCAAAGTTGAATATTCCGCATTCATAGACCGCCTGTTCTCCTTTTTCTTTGATTATTTTATTTATTTCTTCTTTGGCTTTTTCCACCAGCTCTTCTATCTTGGCTGGCTGGATGCGTCCGTCTAGTATTAGGTTTTCAAGTGCAAGGCGCGCTACTTGGCGTCTGATTGGATCAAAGGAAGAGATGACAATGGAACCCGGAGTGTCGTCCACGATGAGCTCCACGCCGGATGCTCGCTCAAAGGCGCGGATATTTCTGCCTTCTTTTCCGATGATTTTGCCTTTGATTTCGTTATTCTGGATGGCTACCACCGTCGTCATTAACTCCGATGCCGTACTAGAAGCTAGACGTTGAATACTGGTAGCCAATATGTCTTTCGCCCTCCTGTCTAACTTTTCTTCGTTGCTGTTTTCGAGCTTTTGAATTCTAATTAAAATATCTTCTTCGTATTTCTTTTCGATATCTCTCAAAAGCTCTTCTTTCGCTTCTCCCTCAGATAATTTCGCCACTCTTTCTAACTCTCCTCTTTTCTCCTCCTCTATTTTCGCTACTTTTTCCTGAATCTTTTTGACTTCTTCCACCTTGAGCTTGATACTCTCAACTTCTTTATCTATCTCTACTTGTCGCGCATCCAAGAACTCGTCTTTTTTGATAAGTCTTTTTTCAGTATCTCTTAATTCGTCCCCCTTCTTTTTTTCCTCTTCTTTCAAGGAAGCCAGCTGTTCCTCCGATTTCTTTTTTGCTTCATCCGTGATCCTCTGCGCTTCTTCTTTGGCGCCAACCATCATTTGTTTGATGTCGATTTCGATTGACCGCCTTTTCCCAAGAGCGATGATCAAACGCAAATAATACCCTATAATCACACCCACAAAAAGCGCTCCGGCGCCTAATAGAATTATTATCAATGTTATACTCATAAGCTTTGTGCCAGCTTACAAGAACATGCCACTATATGTATGGTTTTATCGCGAGCGAGAGAGCTTTGCTAAAGATTTCAAAATTTCCTCTTTTAAACTTCATAATATATTGGAATATTCCTCTAAACCAGGCGTAATAAATTTTTTTAAATTCAACTTACTAAGTATACCAGATAGAGAATTATTTGTCTATGCTTTTTTACGAGTTGACATTAATATAGCAATTTTGCTATACTCTAAGAGGGTCGGATTTATTAATGATTTTTCTGGGGTGTTGGGGTGATGCAACAATATACAACATTGTTTTTTGATTCAGTAAAAAAGATGTTAGCTTCTATGCCTGAGACAGATCGTGCGAAAGTAGCGGTTGCTATGTCAGCAATGAAAGAAGGAAATTTTCAGGTTGTGGAAACGAAACTACTAAGAACCCCTATTCGTGAGCTTAAAGTAAAGAAGTATAGATTTGTTTTCTTTATACGTGGGCAACTCATATATTTTTTACATGCTTTTATTAAACAAAGCTCAAAAACACCAAAAAGGGAAATAGACTACGCAGAGATATTATATAAAAGAGTGGTAGGAAGTTAACTTAAATGAAAATAAAATGAAAAAAATAAAAGGTTTAAAATTTTACACGTTTGATGAGGTATTTGAAAAAAGTTTCAAGTCTAAAGCTTTTCGGGATGCTTACAATGAGGAATTGGTACGGTTGAAACTTGCCCATCAAATTAAAAAGATCCGTCTTGAAAAGAAACTTACCCAAAAAGAAGTTGCCGGCAAAGCGCAAATGCCTCAGTCGGTAATCGCTCGAATTGAAAGTGGCAAACACAGCTTTTCTCTAGGTACACTAAACAGAATTGCTAAAGTATTTAATAAAGAAGTTGAGTTGACCTAATTAAAAAATATACTTCCTAGATAAAATCAGAAAAGCACCAGAGAGCGATCTGTCAGCAGGATTGACTACCTGCAAAGTTGAAAACAGGTCTGTACAAAGGTTTTCAGTTAATAGAATGGAGTATTGAGGTATTTAAGTCAAGGGGTTTACTTACCAGCCGTCGCTTTGGATTTAGTGACAATTTCATCAATGATTCCATACTTTTTCGCCTCTTCGGCATCCATAAAGAAATCTCTTTCCACGTCTTTTTCTATTTGAGGGAGAGATTTACCGGTATTCTTCGCTAAGAGTTTATTTAAATTGTCTCTGGTTTTTAAAATGTGTTTTGCGGTAATGGCGATGTCCGTCGCCTGGCCTTCTACGCCCCCCATCGGCTGATGAATCATAACTTCAGCGTTCGGCAAGATATAGCGCTTGCCAACTTTGCCGGCTGATAAAATTATCGCTGCGCCGGAAGCAGCAAGGCCTACACAGAAGGTAGCAATATCTGGGCGGATGTGATTCATTGTGTCCACGATGGCCATTGTAGAAGTCACAGACCCGCCGGGGGAATTAACATAAAGAAAGATATCTTTTTTTGCGTCTTCAGACTCCAGAAATAGGAGCTGAGCAATGACGATGTTCGCCGTGTGGTCGTCTATCGGTCCGCCTAGAAATATAATGCGCTCGCGCAGAAGCCGTGAGTAAATATCATAAGCTCGCTCTCCAAACTGACTTTTTTCAATAACTGTTGGTATTAACATATCCCTATAATATACGAATTTGCAACTTTTTCAAGCCTATGCTAACATCTTACCTAATGTGTGAAACGAGGAAAAATCTGAATAGCAAGCAAATCCCACTCAATCACATTTCTCTATTTTACATTTCCTATATAGCATTTATTACCAAAGCCCCTGTCGGGGTTATTTTTTTGCCTGTTTTTAATATAAATCCATATGCCAAGCAGTAAATTATCAAAATTAATATTAAAAGATAGGAGTGTATATGAAGGCCAGAGCTTCGGTGCTCCCAAATCTATTTCCGGTGAAGTTGTTTTTGCGACTGGGATGGTGGGTTATCCGGAAGCTTTGACCGATCCTTCATTTCGCGGGCAGATTTTAGTTTTAACATATCCACTAGTAGGGAATTATGGAGTTCCCAAAAAAGAATTCTGGGAGTCGGGGAAAATACAAGTTTCTGGGTTGATAGTCTGTAACTATATTGATACTCCATCGCACCATACTATGGAGAGGACTTTAGGAAAATGGCTGAAGGATGAAGGTATTCCAGCGCTTGAAATAAAAGACACTAGAGTATTAACCCAAAAATTACGAGATGAAGGAGTGAGCCTAGGAAAAATAATTATAAACGACAAAGACGTAAATCTAGAAGACCCAAATCAAAGAAATTTGGTGGCAGAAGTTTCCACCAAAAAAATTCTCACATTCGGTAGCGGTAAGAAGACTGTCGTTTTAATAGATTGTGGCGCAAAACAAAATATTATTCGCTCTCTGGTAGCGCGTAAATTTAAAGTGGTAGTTGTCCCTTATGATACTGACATCACAAAACTAAATTTTTCCCCAGATGCGGTAGTGGTTTCTAATGGTCCCGGAGATCCAGAGAAAGTTAAAGCCACAATCAGTAATGTAAAAAACATACTGGCCAAGAAAATCCCTACATTGGGTATTTGTTTAGGCAATCAGATTTTGACACTTGCGCTAGGTGGCACAACTTACAAACTAAAATTTGGCCACCGAAGTCAGAATCAGCCTGTGGTAAACCGGAAGACAGGAAAGTGTTATTTAACAACACAAAATCACGGTTTTGCGGTAGCTAGGATTCCGAAAGATTTCACGGAGTGGTTTTACAACGCGAATGACAATACCAATGAAGGTATCATTCACAAGACTTTACCTTTTATGTCTGTGCAATTTCATCCAGAAAGTTCGCCTGGACCGCTTGATACTGATTGGATTTTCGATTATTTTTTTAAGCGCGCTGATTTATTATGAAAAAAAATAAATATAAAAAAATATTAGTCTTAGGTTCTGGCGCACTTAAAATCGGCGAAGCCGGCGAGTTTGATTATTCTGGCAGTCAGGCGATCAAGGCTCTACGAGAAGAAAAAGTCAAAGTTATTTTAGTCAATCCGAATATTGCTACATTTCAAACGTCCAAGACGTTGGCTGATGAAGTTTATTTTTTACCGGTGAATGATTATTTCGTAGAAAAAGTTATCAAGAAGGAACGACCCGATGGCATCTTTCTTTCATTTGGAGGACAGACAGCGCTCAACTGCGGACTTGCGCTTCACAATAGGGGTATATTCAAAAAATATAATATGGAAGTTCTCGGCACATTGGTAGCTTCGATTGAACTTACAGAAGATAGGGAAAAATTTGCCAATCACCTCCGAAGTATTGACGTTCCGGTTCCACCTTCGGGAACTGCAAAAAGTGTCAAAGAGGCAAAGGTCATAGCAAAAAAAATCGGATACCCGCTGATGGTTCGCGCCGGCTTTGCTCTAGGCGGGGAGAAGTCTGGAGTAGCAAAAAATATAAGCGAGCTAGAAGAAATTGTGAAAGGAGCACTGGCTGTCTCTCCGCACGTTCTGATTGAAAAATATCTATATCATTTTAAAGAAATCGAATATGAAGTCGTGCGCGACACGTTTGGCAACGTAGTTACAGTGTGTAATATGGAAAACTTAGATCCACTTGGCATTCACACCGGAGATTCTATTGTAGTGGCGCCTAGCCAGACATTAAATAACGAAGAATACCACGGACTGCGAGAAGCTAGCATCAAGATAGTAAAGAGTTTAAAGATTGTGGGTGAATGTAATGTTCAGTTTGCGTTGAATCCACAACCTAAAGGCGGGCAACTGGACTATTTTGTGATTGAAGTAAATGCTCGCTTGTCTCGCTCTAGCGCCTTGGCCTCAAAGGCCACCGGTTACCCACTTGCCTATGTAGCGGCTAAACTTGCCCTAGGTAAGAGCCTGCTCCAAATAGAAAACAAAATTACAAAAGTAACCCAAAGCTTCTTTGAGCCTGCGCTTGACTATGTGGTGGTCAAGATTCCAAGGTGGGATTTGTCAAAGTTCGTTGGTGTACATGAGGCGATTGGTAGCGCGATGAAGTCCGTTGGGGAGGTTATGGCAGTGGGGCGAAGCTTTGAAGAAGCATTACAAAAGGCGGTACGAATGAATTCCAGTTCAGTTGAAAGCATTACCGACAATGGTTTCTCCGCCCAAGGCGGATCTGCCTCTGGCGGAAAAAATGAATTAGATTTTTTCCTGAATACTCCTACTCCAAAAAGAATCTTTGCAATAGCTGAAAGCATAAAAAGGGGAACAAGTCTGAAAAAAATCCATCAGATAACAGGAATTGATTTGTGGTTTTTGTATCGAATAGAGAATATTGTAAAAATTGAAGCAAGATTTATTAAAAATAAAATTTTAAACAAACGAGAGCTACTCCAATTAAAACAAACTGGCTTTTCCGATAAAAAAATTGGACTTTTGTGCGGAAAAACAGAATTTCAAATACGCAAATTGCGTAAAAGTCTAAAAATCCTGCCTTCGGTATTTGCCATCGACACTTTGGCTGGGGAAGTACCAGCCAAAACTAATTATTTATATCTGACATATCATGGTTCTCACAACGACGTAACTCCAATCGGCAAAAATTCAATTATTGTCCTGGGTAGCGGACCATATCATATCGGCTCCTCGGTTGAATTTGACTGGTCTTCAGTGCATGCCGCGCTGGCGCTTCGGCGTCATAAAAAAGAATCCATCATCATAAACTGCAATCCTGAGACTGTATCTACTGATTATGATATGTCGGATAGATTGTATTTTGAAAATTTGTCCTTCGAAACTGTTGCGGATATTTTTGAATTTGAAAATTCTTTTGGGCTCATTATTTCTGTCGGAGGACAAAGACCAAACAATCTTGCAAAGAAGCTCTCTATTGAAGGTTTTCATATATTAGGCACCAAGGCCTCGGACATTGACCGCGCGGAGGATCGCAATGCTTTCTCTGCTCTCTTGGATAAACTCAATATCTTACAGCCCAAGTGGACTAGTTTTACCAATATGACACAGGCTCTGCAGTTCACCAAAGCTCATGGCTTTCCTGTTTTGGTGCGTCCTTCTTATGTGCTCTCTGGCTCCTCGATGCGCGTGTGTTATGACAAAGACCAACTGTTTAATTTTGTAAATAAAGCGACGGCACTTTCACCTCTTCATTCAGTGACTATTTCCAAATATATAGACAATGCCAAAGAACTTGAATTTGACGGCGTCGCGCAAAAGGGTGAAATGAAAATTTACGGCATCTCCGAACACGTGGAAAATGCCGGAGTACATTCTGGAGATGCGACGATTGTGTATCCAACCCAGCGCGTCTATGCTTCCACCGAATTTCAATTGCGTGGAATAGCAAAGAAAATTATTCGGGAACTTTCAGTGACCGGGCCGTTTAATATTCAATTTTTAGTAAAAGACAACAGACCTTTTGTAATTGAGGTCAATTTGCGTGCCAGTCGGACCTTTCCAATGCTCTCAAAAGCGATGGATGCAAACTTGCCTGAAATAGCTATAGATAGTTTTTTTGGAAAAGCGAAAAAATACCATTTCGCATATCCAAAAGGTGTCATTGTGAAATCTCCGCAGTTTTCTTTCGCGCGACTCTTAGGCGCTGACCCGGTTCTGCGCGTGGAAATGTCTTCCACCGGCGAGGCGGCTTGTTTTGGGAGAGATTATGATGAAGCACTGCTTAAATCAATTCTCAGCACCAATAAATTTGATTCTAAAAACAAAAATGTGCTACTTTCTTTGGGCGGGAGTTTGAACAAAGTAAAATTCTTAGATACTGCTAAGATATTAACAAATTTAGGTTATAAAATTTTTGCCACTGACAGTACTGCGGATTTTTTCAAAAACAACAAGGTCGATTGCGCGGTGGTGCGAAAAGCATTTGAAGAACACCCCAACGTTCTCGATATAATTTTAAACAAAAAGGTGGGTTTTGTGATAAATTTAAGCGTAGAGAACAGCAATGGGGGGAATGAAAAATCTGTGAGATATATCAGTGACGGTTTTCGCATTCGTCGCGCGACGGTTGATAATCAAATACCACTGTTTACAGATTTGCATTTAGCTCGAGCCTTTATCAAAGCGCTCGAACATTATAAAATTGAGGACTTAGAGATTAAATCTTATAAAAAATATTTATGAAACATATCTTAACTGGTCAGCAGTTTGCTGATAAAAGTTTAATAAAAAAAATATTTAAAAAAGCTCTTGGACTACAAGAGAAAGATAAAAAAGGCAAAGTGCCGGAATTGCTTTCCGGGAAAGTTGTAGCTACGGTTTTTTACGAGACCAGTACTCGCACCCGACTTTCTTTTGAGTCTGCGACTTTAAAACTTGGCGGGGGAGTTATTTCTATGGCCGACCCAAAAACTTCTTCAGCTTCGAAAGGAGAAAGTTTGTCCGATGCTATTAAGGTTATTTCTGGCTATTCGGATGTGGTAGTTTTGCGGCATCCTGAAAATGGCGCTGCGGAAATTGCTTCTAAAGTATCAGGCGTGCCGATTATTAACGCGGGAGATGGCTTTAATGAACATCCAACGCAAGCTCTGTATGATTTATATACTATTCAAAAAGAGTTGGGGAAAATTGATGGACTCAAGGTCGCCTTTCTGTCGGACTTTCGCTATCAGCGTAACATTCATTCGCTTATTCCAATGTTTTCTTTATTTAAAAATTTGCAGCTTTATTTTATTGGACCGAAAGAATTGCGTTTACCGCAAGTTTATAAGGACCAGCTGATATCTCGCGGTGTAAAATTTAAAGAGTTGGGCACACTTGATAGTGTTTTATCCGAGATTGATGTTTTATATGTTACTAGAGTTTTCAAAGAAAGATTTGAGAATGAAGCTGAGTATGAACATTTGAAGAAATCTTTTTTTGTTGATAAAAGTACCGTAAGTAAAATGAAAAGAAAATCTATTATTCTTCACGTGATGCCTCGTATTTTCGAGATAGATAAAGAAGTTGATGCCGACCCTCGCGCCGCCTATTTCCGTCAAGCCAAAAATGGATTGTATGTCCGCATGGCATTGTTGCTCTACTCTTTAGATCTATGATTTTACTGACTCTCTAAGAATTGGAAGATTTTTTCGTTGGTGAGAACGTTCTCGGCATGCATTTGCGCTCGCTCCGGATCTGCGTTTTTATAGTGTTCCAATATATGGGCGACTTCTTTTGCCACATCTTCTGGGTTAGCAGTTATTTTTTCTGCCTTGGCGATTTCATTCAATACGAGACTGAGCTTAGCTTTCTTTTCGGCATCTTCTCGGAAGTCTTTTCTCAGGTCCCCAATTGTTTTGTTTAAATGTTTTAAGTAGTCCTCAAATTTTAGCCCCATCTCCGTGATATCAGACTCCATTTTATATAAAATTTTACTAAGTTCAGCTTCAATCAATATATCGGGTACTTCTAAAGCACTATCCTCAATAATTCCCTCGATGATTTTTAATCTTGTTTTTTCCTTCTCACTATTTTCCTTTTCTAACTTTATATTTTCTTTCAACTTGACTTTAAAGTCTGCCACATCGGTGAATGGCCCGAGGGCTTTTACAAATTCGTCGTTTAATTCAGGTATTTCTTGGGGAAGTTCTGGCTCCGGATGCTCATAAGGGGCTTCGCCTTCTTTATGCACATGTTCGGTCATATGAACTTTCGGCGCGCGAGATTTCCTGATGTCCGTAATGGTATTTTCCAGATCTTCATCCGTTACTTCAAGATCGGACCTTTTTGAATTCCCAAGGTCTGATCTTAGAACGCTCTTGGCGATACTTTTATAGTCGGGGAGTTTGATGTTTGGCAAAACGGCGGTTTTTATTTTGAATCCCAGAGGATTTTTACGCGCCAGTTTGGTGATGGAAATTTCTGGTCGTGAAATAGCGTCAATTTTCTCATCTTCAATTATTTTCGGATAGTGCTCGGAAAGCGCGAGTTCTGCCATCTCTTCCAAGATGCGGATTTCTGGAACTTTGGAAATAAGCACGCTCTCGGGTACTTTACCTTTTCTGAAGCCATCCAGTTCTATATTACTTCCAAGTTTCTTTAAAGCTTTATTGTAGTAACTCTCAAATATATCCGCGGGGAGCTCTCCTTCGATTTCTACTTCACTCTTTGGCAGTTTCTTAACCGTTATCTTCATTCCTACTGCACGCTGTTTATTGCATTAGCGCCGACGTCAACATCAGTTGTAGTGCTTTCTTGTCCCAGTGTATCCAACTCGGCAGAATCATCCGTTGTGACAGATTCTGATTGGGGGATTGTCTTATTTGTAGTATTTCTATTTGATCGCCAGATGTATATTCCACCAATGACAAGAAGGATGATTATGACTACTAAACCAACGAGAGCTCCATTTGATTTTTTTTCTGGTTCCATTTGATTTTTTTAAGCTAATAATTTATTAATTGGTTCCTGTTGTTCCCGAAGTTGCACTTGTGTTTGTTGTTTGTATAGCCTCTCTTTTTGCCTTGACTGCATCTTTTAGCGATTTGATTGCATCGCTAAGAGCTTGATGCGTTTCTTTTATAAGATCTTGAATCTCTTTTGCTAGAGTTCTCAATTGTATTTTATTTTCAGCGGAAAGCTCATTAATTGACGCAGCAAGCAAGGTATTAGCCTCTGCGATTTTTGTTTTAGCTTCAGCCAACTTTGTTTCAGCTGTCGCGACAAAAGCTTTTGCGCCTGCAACATCCACTCCTTTTGCTTCCAACTTAGCTATCTGCCCACTTACCCTATCTTTCAAGTTAGTCATTCTAAGAACTGCGTCATCAAATCTCTCGAGTGCTTTTTCTCGCCCGACGATTCTCATTTCTTTTATTTTTGCTTTAACTTCGTCTTTTTCTTCTTTAATTCCAATCCTCAAGTCTTCCATTTTTTGTTTAGCCTCTTCTCGTATAGTTTCCATTTTCTGCTTGGCTTCTTCTCGTATAACTTCTATCTGTTTTTTAATTTCTTCTCTTTTTGCTTTCATATCCTGATCTACATCATCGTTCTGGCCATCGTTGTCATGATCAAACGGTTTTGAGTCCTTCACATCAAGTATCCCATCATTATCGTCATCCTGATCTTGGGCGTCGTTAATACCATCGTTGTCATGATCAAACGGTTTTGAGTCCTTCA
>Ga0209515_10002818_pt1 | contig 25795 bp, 36 predicted proteins | sample Subgroupgradi54m_FD_187454 | JGI IMG/M metagenome (GOLD analysis project Ga0209515, IMG submission 187454) | Subsurface groundwater microbial communities from S. Glens Falls, New York, USA - GMW60B uncontaminated upgradient, 5.4 m (SPAdes)... ... | reverse complement strand
TAGGGGTTCAATCGGCATTGGCATTTTCTTTGAAAAAAGTTCGAAGGTCGGTCAGCAGGGGGAGCCAGATAGGATATGACGCATTCGCGCCCCCAAAAGGGGCGTTTATGCTATTCGGATTTTTCCCGCCAAGAATCCTGATTCGTATTGAAATCAATAGTAAGGTCAGTTTTATCATTGAAAGCTGGAAGAAGTTTGCTATGATTTAAACTGACTTAATTAAAAATGGTGGCTATCTCAGTTTCCCGTTTAGAGCGGGAGTGTGAGTGAACGAATAGATGATATGGAGAAGATAGTAACTCAGTATTCTTTTTGAGTATTCGATTGCTCTGATATGGTATACTGAAAATAGTATATATAATGTGAAAAAAGATGACTAATGAAGAAATTCAACAAGAGGCGCTGGATTATGCGAAGAAGAATAAAATCAGAATAGCCAAAGAAATAACTAACACGACTTTTTATATTCCGGATGCCATGCCAATTTCTGTTTTTATGGCAGGATCTCCGGGTGCGGGCAAGACAGAATTTTCAAAAAATCTGATTGCCATTCTGGAAAAAAAGAATGAACATCGTGTTATTCACATAGATGCTGATGAAATACGTTCACGCATTCCCGGGTATGAGGGAAATAATTCCTATTTATTTCAGGGGGCAATATCTCTCATTGTTGAAAAAATACATGATTTGGTTCTTCATAATGGACAGACATTTGTATTTGATAGTACGCTTGCACACTATGGTAAAGCGATTGAAAATATTAACCGTTCACTTAAAAAGAAGCGACATGTATCTATCTTTTATGTATACCAAATACCTGAAGTGGCATGGAAATTCACCAAGGCAAGAGAGATCACTGAAGGCAGGAATATACCTAAAACTGCATTTATTGAGCGTTTCTTAGGATCAGAAGATACCATACGTCGGATACGGAAAAAATATGGCAAAGAAGTTGATTTGTTTTTAGTTAAAAAAGATTTTGAAAAAAATACAACCGAATATATTGAAGTTATAGAGCCAAATGGTAAGCTGATTGACGACTACATTACTTATAGGTATACTAAAGAAGAACTTGAGAAATTATTATGAAGGGCATATATAGCAATCTTTCAATTTTCTTAAAGAAGATAAGTGGCAGAAAAATTTCTGGCACCTTTTCTGATTTTTTACTTCATGCCCCGCAAGAAGAAAAAATAGCTATTTTTAGAGAGGCGGCGCAAAAAGCAAATGAAGACCAGCAAAAAACTATTGAACAATGCCATAGACTCACAAGTAAGGCCGCTTCTTAAGGAAGCGGTTTTTAAGTTTCATCACCCCGCCCAGTGTCTTGAAGGGCGTTGCCCAACTGTTGCCCACGAGGTGATAAAAAGTGAGAATGTGTGACTAACTATGATAACTAGTGAGAACCAAGTATTTCCTTTATCTCGCGAAGTAAATCGCGATTTTCCTTATCGCTATAGGATAATCCAATTTCTCTTCAGAGCCGTTTCGAATCCCACCCCCGGAGCCAGATAGGATATGACGCATTCGCGCCCCCAAAAGGGGCGTTTATGCTATAATAGGAGAAACGGTGGCTGTCCCCGTTCTCCGTCTTGAAAATATCATATCTCATTTTTCAAGTCCGCGTTAAAATATCATTTTTATGCTCAAGACAATCATTCTCACTTTAAAGAAGATTAAATATACTGGCAGAGCAATAGGAGACGATATTCGTGTAGAAATCGAGACGTCGAATCATTTCCTTGCCATAGAAAAAAAGATACAAAGAGGAGGAACGATAGATTTCACTACAGAAATAGGGCAGATTGTCACCAATCAGAAATCCCTCACAATCCCTCTGACCGTTAGGGTAATTGAGCAAGATATTCTTTTTAACGATGTTGGGAGTAGCCAAAAAAATTTAAAGATTAGTCTCGCCACACGAGTTCCTCAATCTGAAGTATACCAAGTGAGTGTTGCAGAAGCGCGAGGATACACCACAAAGAAAATCGCTAATTTTGAAGTGACGATCGAAGTGCAGGTATTTCAAGGTATGATTCGTTATGTGGATGACACGAAAGACGGATGGCTGAATGTAAAACCAGAGCACGGAAGAGAAGATATTGGCCTTCCAAAGCATATTAAAGTTTTATTGTATAAAACTGATGTAAAGCGTGAGTATTTTACTATCATGGAAGGGGTGCTTCGTGGATCAAACGCATCGGTTGCTCTCAAGAGCAAGACATCGTCATATCTTTCTTCAAGGAATCCCCATGGAGATGCGGTTGAGATGTCATACTCAATTTCAAAAAAGATTTTTAAATTTCAAGGAAAAAACTACAAGGCTGTTGATCACCCAGGTACTAAATGGAAAAAGGGGGTCTATGATATAGAGCTACCGGATCATCCGCACCTATTGGGAAGAAACTATCCCGACATACGGTATGCGACATCATGGTTTCGGATAGGCCACATCGGTGATCGCTATCTTCATGCAGGTTCGTTGTCTCTCGGATGTATTACGCTTATCGAGCACGATATATGGGATCGGCTTTACACATCATTGGTAAAGGCTCGCAAGGGCGACGGGATGAGTATCGGCACGCTAACGATCATAGATTAACCCTATGTATCTACCGCCAATGCGCTTTCTTTGTACCGTTTTTGTGGTGGTACTGGTTGGTGCTGCAGGTATCGCAGCATATTCATCTTCTCTGAAATCTAAACAAGAACTTACTTCCAAAGCGACGCAAGTCCCATCAAAAAGAAATTCTCATTCGCAAGCCTCGCTTGTTAGTGTGAAAAAATTCGGTCTATTAGCACTCGGCGGTGACCACCCGCTTGGCTACCGCTCCCTCACTTTTTATCCTGAGAAAAATATACCGAAATCTCGTTTCTATGTCGCCGTAGTTGAAAAAGATTTGTGGTGTGCCCTTGAGGGGTGCTCATTGGAGGGTGCGCATGCGCGAATGATGGGCGGGTGGCTCCAAGGAGAGAATGCCGAAAATAGCCAAATTGCGGACGAAATAGGATTGAATAAGTACCCCGACATATCGTCCCTTGTCATTGTAGCTAATGGAGAAAACAAGATTGTGGGCCTCTATCCTAATAATGGCTTGGATGATGTAAATTCCATTCTTCGCTTACATCCCGGACTGGCTGATTTTAATCTGCTCAAAGGCGTGAGCGAGTTCGGCTTGTTGAAGGTAGGATCGAAATCTCCGGTGATGCCAGGTGATCCTACTGGTTATTCTCCTGAGCATCCGTCGAGTTACCCATATACCCACATACCAAAAAATAAAAAGTTTTATATTTTATCTGTTAATAAGAAGCTGCTCAATAGGGGATACTGTGCATTTTACGAATGTGAGACGCTCGCGGAGTATCCGAACGGCACCTATATAGAAGAATTGGGTGGGTGGTTTTCAAGTAATGAAACGCCGGAAGTCATTCAAGCATTTGGTCTCGATCCAGATCGGGTATCAGAGGGAAAACAGTCGCTTATCGTTGTTGCAGACCCAAGCGGAATCATTGTCTCAATCCACCCCGGAAGAAATATCACCCATATATTATCAATTTTAAGTAGCCATAAAGATTTGGTAGACGTGGAAGCTTTTTATGAGAGAGAGTAGTTTGAGGTTGATTTTACGATAGCTGTTGACCACCAGTTTTCCATGAAGTGATATCCCGTCAAAGTAAATGTGGTACTATGCCACTACTCCATCAGACAGATTTTCGCATCCTGTCACGACGGAGAGGATAAAAAAGTGTTTACTGCCCATATAAAGATCTTCCAAAAAGTTCTTCAAGCAAAGAAAATTAATAATCAGCGGCTCGTGGTAATGGGGACAGCCCCCATTACACCCTTGATTTTTCAGGATATTATAAACTCATGCGAAATCTTAAGTAAGAGCAAGTACATATGAAAAAAATACCAGACAATCAACAACCTCCGCACAAATCCCAAATAGTTATCTATAAAGATCCGCGCGGAGGTGTGAAAATTGATGTGCGTTTTGACGGCGATACGGTGTGGCTCACGCAGGACGCTCTTTCTGAATTGTTTGAAAAGGGTCGATCTACTATCGCGGAACATATTCAAAATATTTTTACCGAGGGCGAGCTTGACGTAGAATCAGTATGTCGGGAATTCCGACGCACTGGGACAGATGGGAAGGAATATCTCGTAAAGTACTATAATTTGGAGCTTATCATCGCGGTTGGGTATCGAGTAAAATCACCACAAGGTATAGCTTTTCGCACATGGGCAACGGCACGACTTTCAGAATATATCGTGAAGGGCTTTGTGATAGACAGTGATAGGCTCAAAAATCCCGACGTCCCCTTTGACTATTTTGAAGAACTTGAGCGTACTATCGCGGACATTCGTTCGAGTGAAAAAAGGTTTTATCGAAAAATCACCGACATCTATGCAACGAGCGTGGACTATGACCCGACAAACGACCAAAGTCTTTTATTTTTCAAGACAGTACAGAACAAAGTCCACTATGCGATTATGGGGAGTACAACCAACAAAAGAGGAGGCGGAGATTGCGAAAAATTATTATACCAAAGAAGAATTGTTGCAACTCAACGCACTCGTGGAGCAGTACCTCGTTTTCGCTACAGAGCAAGCTCGTCGGAGAGTACCGATGACAATGCAGGACTGGATAGAAAAGCTTCACGGTTTTTTGACCATCAACGACAGGAACATATTGCAGGATGCCGGCAACATTTCACATGAGCTTATGTTGGAAATTACTGATAAGAAATTTGCTACGTACAAAAAAAGTGAAACAACAAAAGATACTGATTTTGATGAAGTCGCCTTAAAAGCTATTGAGAGTGCGCAAGCTCGGAAAAATAAAAAGAAATAACCCTACGTTTATCCTATGCTTGAATTTTTTTTATTAGTTTTTGGAATTTGCATTGGTGCAGTTGTTGTCTATTTTAATATGCGTAATCGGAAAGTATGTAAACTACATGGCGTAGCAGAGCATGTCGAAAAACAGCAAAGCGAAAAGCAGGCGCGCAAAGCGCGGATTCTTGAACTGCTCCGAGAAAAGGGAAATATCACAAACGACGACATTGAGCAGCCGCTCGGCATTTCCCACTCGACTGCCGCAAACTATCTTCACGAGCTTGTGCAGGAAGGTAAAATTGAGCGGGTCGGCGAGCGAGGGCGGTTTGTGTCATATCATCTAAAAAAATGAAAGGGGGAAATTTTAGGGGTTTTGTACTCCGCACCGCGGAGTCGCCGCTGGGGAGTTAGGAATTTTCTTTGAAAAAAGTTCGAAGGTCGGTCAGCAGGGGGAGCCAGATAGGATACAATACAAAAATGGGGCAAAGTGCCTCATTTTTGGTATAATAAACTTATATGAAAATCAGTAACACTTTTAAACTCATCATTGCTGTCCTCGCTTGCGAAACTATTGGCATAATCGGCTCGCTATTTACTATCCCCTCGATAGCTGATTGGTATGCTCATTTAGTAAAGCCAGCGCTTGCACCACCAAATTGGATTTTTGGACCAGTTTGGACCTTACTGTTTATGCTTATGGGAGTTGCAATGTATCTTATCTGGAGAAAGGGGTTGGAGTGGAGGGAAATAAGGATTGCTCTTGGTGTATTCGCCTGTCAGTTGTTGCTTAATTCACTCTGGTCAATCATTTTTTTTGGGTTACGTAGCCCGGTCTGGGCATTTGTTGAAATTATTTTCCTTTGGCTCGCTATCCTTACTACGATTATTGTATTCGCAAAAATTTCTAAACCAGCCGCCTGGCTTCTGGCTCCCTACATACTTTGGGTTGTCTTTGCTGCGTATCTCAACTATGCTATTTACGCACTTAATTAACATGTGCTATTTGATCTACTAAATAGTGGCAATACAATGTGGGCAGTAGTTTTTAATAAGTAGGTTCAGTAGAAGAGGTTCTCATATCCGCCACGACAGAGAGCCAGATAGGATGTTCCGCATTCGCGCCCCCAAAAGGGGCGTTTATGCTATCCGGATTTTTCCCGCCAGAATTCAAAAAAGAATTGAAATTAAAAAGAATTTTCCATGCCCCTTCAAATTCAACCACCGCCCTTCGCTCTGCGAGGCGGCGGTTCGAGTGGAGATTTTTTAAGAAATTTTTCATTTCAGAAAAATTTCTCTGCAACGCGACTGTTTCCGCTTGGTTAGAGCGGAAAATGAACTGCGCAATCATGTGGAAGTGTTTTTATTTTTTCTATGCTTTACATTTTTTATAATTTCTTTAAGATGTGGTGGGAGGCATAAAGATGCACAATCACAATCAGGAGGAAGTAGCAAGACTTTTTCGGATAGTTGACGAGGGACTGCATCCCCATGCAGACCTTATTGTACGACTCACCACATTGATATTTACTATCAAGAAGCGATCAGAAGAGCTTCTGGTCTCGGAGTGTGTGGCGTTTATGTTGTTGGGACCCGAGGAAGACCACACCCTGTTTGAATCCATGGCAGGGGCGTGTCAGAGAAAACATTGGCGAGATGTCGAGAAGTCTCGACGTAATGCATTCGACCGCTACTGTGAGGTGCGTGGCATCTAAGTATATGGCTTGATCCCACCATGCAAGATTGCAAACGGGATCTCAGTCTAAGAATGTGTATTCTTACTGATGAGTCTAAAAGGACGAAACTGAGATATAGTGAGTGAGATGGCAGGGCAAATTTACGTATTGGGAGAGTTCAAATCTGACATATAAATACACTCATCCTGCCTCTGAATAATAGTTCTAACGTTGTTCACAGTACGGAGCCAGATAGGATTCAACGCATTACCCAAATTTAATTATTTAGTTATATGACACTATGAAAACTCTAAAATGCGATCTCTGCGAAACAACGGCGGACGGCGAAACGTTTGAAATATGGATGGAAAATCTTAAGCCTCATTATTTCGAAGCCCATGCTGACGTTATGAAAGACTCAAGTAAGACTCAAGAAGATATGGAAAAATGGATGATGGAAAATAAGGCACGATTTGAAGCTGTCTAAAGTCTTATGAAGAACATAAATAAAAAAACCTGCCTCTGGCCAGGGACGAATCCACTAATGATCGCTTATCACGACACGGAATGGGGTGTTCCGCTATTTGATGACAGAAAGTTATTTGAATTCATTTTCTTGGATGCGATGCAAGCGGGATTAAGTTGGGCGATTGTCTTAAAGAAGCGCGAGGCATTTCGTAAGGCGTTTGACAATTTTAATCCTAAAAAAATCGCAAAGTATGACGATACTAAGGTAGAGTCATTACTAGGTAATGCAGAGATCATTCGTAATAGACAGAAGGTTCGTTCTGCAGTTCGTAACGCGCAGGCATTTCTTAAGATCCAAAAAGAATACGGAGCTTTTTCGCCCTATATCTGGTCGTTTGTAAATGATCGGCCGATTATCAATACGTATAGTGAACAGAAGGATATACCGTCGCGATCTGCGGAGTCAGATGCTATGAGTAAGGCATTGATTAAGTGTGGATTTTCGTTTGTTGGTTCGACAATCTGCTACGCATTTATGCAGGCGGCAGGAATGGTAAATGATCATCTTACTGATTGTTTCAGATATGGAGAATTAACATCTTTATAGGGGGTACTTTGTGTTATAATAAACACATATGCAAGAAGAACAAAAAAAAGGTGAAATTGTTATCTACGAGCGAAAAGACGGTGCTCATTTTGAGGTAACACTTCAGGATGAGTCAATTTGGCTTTCACAAAAACAGATTGCAAATATTTTTGTTGTCAAAAAATCTGCCATATCAAAACATATTAAGAATATCTATGAAGATGGAGAGCTTCAGAGAAAAGCAACTGTTTCCAAAATGGAAACAGTTCAACGGGAGGGTAATAGAACAGTAGTGCGGAATGTTGAGTATTACAATTTAGATGCGATCATTGCCGTTGGTTATCGTGTAAACTCAAAGAGAGCAACACAATTTCGCATGTGGGCGACGAGCATTTTAAAAGATCATATTTTGAAAGGATATACTATAAACGAGCGACGTCTCAAAGAATCACGCAGTATAAAACTCAAGGAGCTTGAAAAAACGATAGTATTGTTACAGGGGATTATTCGATCAAAGTCATTGAATACGATTGAGGCACAAGGACTTTTATCTGTTATCGCTGATTATGCACATTCGTGGATTCTATTGCAGGAATATGATACGGGAAGTCTTACAATAAAAAGAGCTACCACAAAGGGAATCTCTTATATTGGAGATGAGGAGATGATGGGTGCTATTCGTGCATTAAGAGACCACGTACAAAAGAAAAACGAAGGTTCAGATATATTTGGTATTGAAAGACAACAGGGGATAGTTAATGGAATTTTGCTAAGTGTTCGCCAATCATTTGGAGGGAAAGAACTCTATCCAAGCCTTGAAGAAAAAGCTGGACACGTATTATATTTTATAATAAAACAGCATCCGTTTGTTGATGGCAATAAACGCATTGCATCTTTGCTGTTCATTTTTTTCCTTTCAAAAAATAACTATCTCTATAAAAAGAACGGCGAGCGAAAGGTGAATGATAATGCGCTCGTTGCACTTGCACTACTCATTGCCGAAAGTAAGCCAAGTGAGAAAGACGTGATGGTTTCACTCATAGCGAATTTACTCGTTAGCGAATAAAATTTGTCACTATGTAGCTACTTGCATTTAATGGCTACTGTGGTATTTTGATTGTGCGTTCATTCAAGTATGGGAGGGTTGAAAAATGGCACATCAGCTTTTTAAGGCTGATACCGATCCGCATGTCCTCGCGAATGAGATTAGGAATGATCTCCTGACGCGCACGGCGATGTCCTTTAATGAGGCGGTTGTTTGGAGATCAGAATATCCAGAGACGTTTGATCCTGAAGACCTATCATCATATAGCGGTCATGCTCTTCCGGTAGAAGTTTCAGAACAGCTTGCGGTTTGGCAGGCATTAGACGTCTTAGACAAGCTCGAGATCTGGTCATCACAGAATAAACACGAAGATTCAATTCTGATCGGCAAGCGCAATGAGGTGATTTACCTCTTGGCTCATTGGGATGAATCCGTGCGTTACGTACTGACAGTTGGAGGACTCTGCTTTGAGTATGAGACACTTGCGCGGCGTTGCATGAGAAATAACTTGTATTCCGTAATGTCCACGTCATCTCTCTTGATTGCTGGATTGTATATCATTATGCAACCGCAACGTTCTCTAATAGGCACGACGTTTGGCACAATTCTTTTTCTCCTTAGTCTCAGAGAGGCGAGAATTTGGAGAGAACACAAGCTCAGTAATGAGCATTATCAGCAGATCATTAATGAGAATGTCGCTCTTCGCAAAACCTTGCAGATTGCGTCAATAGAATAGCGCTAAATTCACCAGCTCCTTCTGCGTGAATCCCAAACTTGTACTTGTCCCAACCAAAACGGTATGGGACTTTTTATTTTTCTTGAAAATGTTCATATTTTCTAGTACGCTGATTAATGAAGATATTTAAAGCATCAAAAGACATGACATCTTTTTTTGAGCGCGTGTATAGAATAGTAAAAGATATTCCGAGAGGAAAGGTCTCAACGTATGGACAAGTCGCTCGACTTATTGGTACGCGCGATGCTCGGCGTGTTGGCCATGCGCTTCATGCGAATACCAGCGCGAACTGTCCCTGTCATAGAGTTGTTTTTTCTGATGGGCGGCTCGCGGCGGGGTATGCGTTTGGCGGGGCGGGGGAGCAGAAAAAAAGATTGGAAGAAGAGAGTGTGTTATTTGGCTATAATGGTTGTGTACAAATGGAACTATGTCTTTGGCAACCGGATTTTAAGTAGCTCAATTGTTATGTACTACACATATATTCTTGAGTGCGCAGATAGATCACTCTATACTGGTTGCACCAATGATGTAGAAAAGAGAATAAAGCAACATAATTTATCAAAATCCGGTGCGCACTATACAAAAATTCGCCGCCCCGTCTCATTAGTGTACGTTGAAAAATTTGAAAATTTAAGAGAGGCGAGAAAACGTGAAGCAGAAATAAAGCATTTATCTCGAATAAAAAAGATACAACTCATAAAAAAATACCGCCGATCATTATGATGTCGACGGTTGGTGGATTTTTTTCACGGAAAGAAGAATCTCTTTTATGTCGATAAGTGCTTTTGTGAGGTCAGTTTTTTTTGTGCGTACGCGTACGCCTTCGCGGTAGTTTGAAATGTGTCTGATGATATTAGTGGCTGTTACTTCTTCGTTGTCCGTATCCATGGCGCCAATGAGGTAACATGCGAGTGATATAAGCCCGTCATCACCCTCAAAAATATCCAAGAAATCTTTAGCCGCTTTTATGAGCGACGATATGGAAACACCAAAAAACATGGAGAGTTTTTCGAGATTTTCTATTGTAAGCGCTTTTCCTTTCTCAAGACTGGCGAAGGTTGATTGAGGCACTCCCATCGCTATTGCACATTCCAATTGAGAAATATTTGTGACTTTTCTAATGAACTGGATGAGAATTCCAAGAGCGAGATCGGTTTGCGAAGTCATGAGCTTTCTCCTACAAGTTATTGTCGTGCAAATGCTATAGTATCATACTCCTTGATTTTCTTCAAGGGCTGTATATTATGAATATATATGAATCAAATACTTGTAACGTGTTATGTGGATCCGATCAAGAGGCTAAAGAATTTTCAGAATCCAGAGCAATCAAAATTGAGAGTGTAGAGAAATGTCATCCCGCACTTGATGCGGGATCCAGCCCACTCGGGGTTATCAGTCTTTTACTGGATCCCCGCCTTCGCGGGGATGACAAACGGGTGGATTTGTGGCATTTTTCTACAGTCTCAAATTAGATTAGAAATAGAATGGGTTAAACTAAGTAGAAAGATTATAGAAAGTTATTTTTAGTTTTCAATTATGAGTACAGAAATAGATATTCTCGCAAAAGCTATCTGGGATTATATGCTCATGCATCATGAGCTGAAGTCCATGGATGCAATCTTTGTTCTTGGTTAAAATGATGTAAGGGTTGCCGAGCGAGCGGCAGAGCTTTATTTTTTAGGATACAGTGAATATGTTATTTGTGCTGGCGGCAACGGGAAGGAGTCAAATTTTTCTCATCCTGAAGCTGAAATATTCGCAGACGTTATTATTGCTAAGGGTGTCCCTAAGGATAAAATTATTCTTGAGAGAGAATCTTTGAATACGGGAGAAAATATACTCTTCGTGAAGAAATTACTCATAGATCTTGGTTTAAATTTAAAATCCTTTATTTTAGTTCAAAAGCCGTATATGGAGAGACGTACCTATGCAACATTTAAAAAGCAATGGCCGGAAGCAGAGTGTATAGTTACTTCGCCTAAAATTTCTTTTGAAGAATATGCAAAAGACGAAGATTTCAAGAGAAGATACATAAACGTTATGGTCGGCGATTTGTTGCGCATTAGAGAATATCCCAAAAGAGGATTTCAGATTGAACAAGAAATACCCAAAGAAGTTTGGGATGCAGGCCAGAGATTAGTAGAGCTTGGATTCAATAAGTATGTATTGAGCTGATAGATTTTTTTTGTCTTTAAGTAGTTCAACTAAAAAATCCTTACTTTTAAAAGAAGTGGGATGTTCAACCCATAAGTACATCCCTTTTATTTACTGGATCCCCGCCTTCTCGGGGATGACAAAGAAGCGTTTCAAAATAGTTTCTCTGCAGACTTAACTTTATAAAGTTTGTGTATATTGTGTAACTTTATAAAGTTTGATAGTATAGTAAATATCCGTTATATCTAAATTTGTTTGTATGAATACTCGTCAAAAATTGGAAATTATTCAAAAGATGTTGGGACTTACTCAGACTAAGTTAGCCGAGAAATTTGGTGTGTCCTTTGTAGCTTTTAACAGTTGGTGGACAGGTAAATCCAGTCCCAGACCAAAAATGCGAGCCTCTATAGATGAGCTTTTTTTTGAAGTGACAGGGCAGAAAATAATTCCTTTAGATCAGCTTACGGCGAAGAAGCAATCTTTACGAAAAAAGTCAGAAAAATATGAGAGTGTTGTAAACGAAATTTTGAACAATCCCGACATTCGCGATCAATTTATTTTAAAACTTACGTATCACAGCAATAGCATTGAAGGTAGTAAACTTACTGAACCCGATACGGCCGCAATCCTTTTCGATAATGTAGCATTGCCAAATAGAAGTCTGACTGAACAATTGGAGGCGAAAAATCACCAGACGGCTTTAAATTATGTATTTGATTTTGTCTCAAAAAAAGAAAAAATTAATGAGAGTCTGGTGCTTAAACTTCATAGCATTCTGATGAACGGTATTCGTCAGGATGCAGGTGTATATCGCAGTCACGGCGTTCGAATCATCGGTGTTCATTTACCGACAGCGAATTATATGAGTGTTCCAAAATTAATGACAGAAGTAATGGCTCAGATTACTATAAAGACTAAGGACATCATCGCTCTATCTGCTGATGTACATAGTAAGTTTGAAAAAATTCATCCATTTTCCGATGGCAACGGTCGTACTGGACGCTTGCTTATGAATGCGATGCTTCTTAGCGCAAATTTCGCCCCAGCAATTATTCGTCAGGAACAAAAACATCTTTATTATACGTATCTCTATAAAGCTCAAACTAAAAATGATCAAAGTCAATTAGAGGATTTTCTCTGTGAGGCGGTTATCGATGGATTTAAAATTTTAGAACGCATAGACGTGAAATGAAAGTATAACGTAGTAGATACTTAGATATGAAGAAAATTTTTGTCGCCTCTACCAATCCTACAAAAATACACGCGGTACTCTCTGGATTTAAACTGATGTTTCCCTCTGAAGAATTTAGTGTTGAGGGTATGTCTGTTCCGTCAGGAGTGAGTGAACAACCACAGAGTGACGACGAGACATTTCAGGGTGCGAGAAATCGTTGTAAAAATATTTTTCATGTAAAACAAGATGCTGATTTCACCGTTGGCATTGAGGGTGGCATTGAGGAAAAATCTTTTGGGATGGAGGCGTTTGCATGGGTGGTGATTAAATCTCGTGATGATCTTTTTGGAGCGGGGAGAACGGCTACCTTTTTTTTACCTCAAAATATCGCCGACTTGATTCGTCAAGGTAAAAGTTTGGGTGAGGCGGACAACATCGTATTTGGTCGCGTTAATTCTCAGCAAGAACAAGGAGCGGTGGGGCTGTTGACTCACGGAGTATTGGATAGGACGAAATGCGCCGTTGATGCGGTGGTGCTCGCGCTCATTCCTTTTTTGAAGGTGTATTGAAAAATAAAAAGCATCAAAATATTTTCTGATTCGTGAGTAGAAAGCGAAAAAAAGTCTACTTCTTCTTTTCGCTTTTTTTATTTTCTTTTCCCTTCTCCTTTTTTCCTTTTTCTTTGGGTTCTGGAGATGGAGTGGGTGTGTTTGCGGCTTTTTCACCGATTTCCTGAAGAACGCGCGTGCGTAGGTTGATGCACTCTGTTGGGTCTATTGTTCGCGCGCTACGGCGGGCGTCTGTGATTTCTTCGGCAAGTTCTCCGCCAGTAAGAGCGGGGATTGCGCCGAAGAACTCTTTGAAGATAGTGGGATCCTTCAGTGTCTCGCTGTCATTGAGAAGATCCAGAACGAGGAGTGTGTGTTGTACTCCAAAGAATACCGGATCCAGTCGCATCGCGCGAATCACCGCCGAGAGAGGTGTGTCCTTCAGGATGAAGGTAGGGAAGAATGCGACCAATTTTGTCGCATCAAGTACCTTGTAGAGATCCCAATAGGTTTTTAGAGACTCGATGCCGCTTGGGAAGAGATAGAATCTTCGAGAAGAACCTATCATCTCAAGGCCGGCATCAGATGTATAGACACCGCTTGCGAGTCTTGTTTTCTCAAATCGCAAGGAGTCCTTGTCCGCCTCGGTCAAGAGGACGATCACACCTTCAGCGATGATCGCATCGCCAATCTCATTGGTTGGGATCTCAATGTGACATGCAGGACAGATGAGCTTCGCGACCGCGAGTGTTGGTGTTGGTTCCGGAGTGCTTTCTTCTTGAACCTGATCGGTCGGTTGAGTATCCTTCTTTCCCTTGCCGCGACCCTTCGTGTCCGTATTTTTCGGATCCTCCTTAGGCGCTTGCGACGCAGTAACTGCTGGAGTGTTGTCTGCTTTTGCTTCCGGCGCGGGCAGGGGATTTTTGCAGGTGACATGTACCTTGTAGATGATGGGTACGTCCGCCTTGCCGGAGCTTGAGTATCCCCGTGCGTCAAACTTGAATGGACCTACTTGGATAGTTCCCGTCCACTCCGGTTTTGGCGGAGTTTTTTGTGCGGCCACTTTTCCCTCCTTTATGGGACATGGAATGAACATGATGAGTAATATAGGTACCCTGAATGAAAATAGTATATTCGTCAAGGCAGTTATATAAAAAAAGAAGCTCAACCACTGTGGTTGAGCTTGTACGTATTATGTGATCAATGCCCACTTTGTGAATTCCATGAATTCATTTTCGAGTCCGCATCTTGATAGTTCACGCGTAGAGAGTTGCATTTTTCTCATTTCGTAGGTGATGTTTTCTACTCTTCCTTGGCCGTGACCGTGTTCTATGATCTCTGTGTGTGCTTCGCTTCGAAAAGCATACCAGATCCCATTGTAGTCCTTCTCGAGAGAATTATTCTCGTCAGAGGGATCAAGGATTCGATCCCTATCATAACGGGTATTTCCATAAGCTCTGTGCCGTTTGTATGTATCTGACGCATTGTCAGAATACTCAAGCGTGCCAGTTTCGGGATGTACGTAAAAGGTGTTGTTAGACACTGGCCATGGTCGTCCATTACTTTCCGAATAAATTTCTCCGTCTAAACTCATCCAACATTTTATTTCAACGTACCAAAGAATTCGCTCAAGAGTTTTTCTTTGAGCTCCACTTCTATAGTCAAGGCCTCGTCGGATTTCACTGTAGACGGAGTCCCATGATCTGCCTACGCGAGATAAGAGAAATTTCTTAAACCATCCCGTTCGGTAGTGATGCCGTGCACCGCCCTCTCTGAATGGGATATGGGTAGGGGAGTCTTCGGCATCCTCCACGTGCCGGTATGTCCGTCCATCTTTGGGTGAATCTTTTCCAGAACTGCCGGTAGGATGTTTCGCCGAGTTCTCAAAAAGCACTCTGTGCCACCCTTTGCGAACGCGATACTTTGACCGCTTGGGCGCATCAGGAAGTCCCTTGTGCATACCACGCCACTTCTGCATGGAACGCGCCTCCTTTTTCTAAAGTTCTGTAAGCTGAAGGCGGGAGGTGATGATATTTCGCTTTTTGTCATTCACATTCATCTATGTGTATAGTGAATTGAGTGACATAAAAAACATAGTTATGTATCCTTTAAAATATAAGGAATACATAGTGCGAATATATCAACCGCCTTTGATGCACATCATAGCATATTTTCATGTTTTTGTCAAGGGGGGCGCAATCTGCAAGCTAAAATAGGGACGAACGCCCTTCCGCTCTGCAATTAAGAATAGCGACGAAATAGGAGTACATTGGAGCCAACCAATATAATCCATAAGGCTCCAATCTATGATGGATATGAAAGCACGCAATCAATACCTCCACACGCTCATTACGAAGAACAGAGGATATCACCTCAGACCAAGGAAAGAAAAATCAACAATCCTCGCTGAATACTGCACTATCACGGGACAATACAGAAAAGCTGTGAGCGCGAAGATTAGATCGGGCGCATACGTGAAAAGTATGCGAAAAGAGACTGGCGAGGAGAAACGAACACGAGCTTCACCCTACGACACTCAAGTTACGGCATACCTTGTAAAGCTCTGGAAAATATTCGATCATCCCTGCGGTCAAAGACTCGTACCGGCGATCAAGCGAGAGCTTGAGAGACTCCGTCGCTTTGGCGAGATTACCATCTCTGACGAGATGGCGGTCATGCTTAAAAAAGTATCAGCTCGTACTATTGATTCAAAGTTAAAAATTCATAAACAAAAAGAGTTACTGAAACGAAAATATGTAAAGAAACTCCACCCACTCCTCTACCAAAAGATCCCCGTCAAGCTCTCTGCTGATCAGGGACGTGGCATCGGAGACACGATCCAGATAGATTGCGTGGAACACTGCGGGCAGTCTGCGGATGGCACGTTTCTGTATACCGTCAGCGTTACGGACACGGGGTCGGGCTGGTGGGAAGGAGAGCCTGCGATGGGAAAAAGCGCGACGGCAATCACTCTTGCTCTGGGACGTATACAGCATCGCTTTCCTTTTTCATGGAAAGAGATCCATACGGATAACGGATCGGAGTTCATCAACGCGTCCGTATGGAAGTATGCGAAAACACAGAAGTTAGACTTCTCGCGGTCACGGCCCTACATGAAGAACGACAACTGTTTTGTAGAGCAGAAGAACAGCACCCACGTCAGAAAAATAATCGGGTACCATCGTTATGACACGAAAGAAGAATATGAGATTGTAAAAAAACTGTATGGTATCGAGCTGCGATTGTACAAGAACTTTTTTCAACCCATTATTACTCTCATTGCAAAAGAACGAGTTGGAGGACATATTCACAGAAAGTATGGAGAGCCGAAAACACCCTATCAACGGATCATAGAAGACAAAACTGTTTCGCAGGAAATTAAAAAGAACCTCACATCGCAATACAGCTCTCTCAATCCTGCTGAACTGAAGCGCAGAATAACAACTCATCAAGATATGCTCTACCGAGCATATCAAAAGAAACAAGCACGACGGGAAGTGAACCATGAAAAGGTCGATCACTTCAAAAAACTGACACCTCGCTCGTCGCTATTCTTAATTGCAGAGCCGACGAGGTTTCGTCCCCACGTGTTAATTGCTTGACACGGAGGGATTGACATATATATGCATTTTTGATACGGTTTTATTGTATGCATGAATTGAGAAAGAGGAGGAAGTATACAAATGATCAGAGACACCGATACTATTCAGGTGGAAGTCCTCGTTTCTGGAGGCAAAGGAAAGCATGAAAAATATACCTCATACTGTGTGGAATCTTTCAGGGATGATGAGATTCCATGCTCGTATAGATGCGAGGGGAAAAATCTGGGAAATATCAGACAGATCAAACAAATCCGTGCACGTAATGCCGAGCGGGAAGAGATTTCTGAAGGAAACGATCTCTGGAAGACGATCCAGTACGGAGCGCGCCACAAACTGGGTCACGGAAGAGGACTTTGTAAAGAGTGTAAAAAGCTCGGCATCACTCCGCAGTCCACCCCTACCGCCTCGTCCTTTCGCAGAAAAGAAGAGCTATCATAATCCCGCACAAACACGTGTGGGATATTTTTATATAATAAAAACCTCCTCTCGGAGATTTTTATTGGTGCCGAGGGGGAGAATCGGACTCCCGACGCAAGGATTTTCAGTCCTTCGCTCTACCACTGAGCTACCTCGGCAATATGAAAATAGTATATCAAAAGCATAAAAATAATCAACTCTTTTCTTTTAAAATAAAAGAGCCTCATGCTTTTTGCGTGAGGCGTAGGTGTTATTTGATGCGACGAGGACTTGCTCCTACAAAAAGGGCCATTGTCTACCTTGAAAGAGCGGGGCGGGTGGAAGATTGTCCAATCCGTCTTTGCATGTACCCCTATGGATTGGTGGAAGATTGTCTAGATGAGCTACGGGGTCGAAGGTAACGCCAGCAGGGACAGAGAGGGATCGTTGGTCATCTATTTCTGCCTTTTCTGCTTTTGTATCTTCTTCTTTCCGTTCTTTGTCTTCTATTGTGTTGATTGCGGTTTCTTCATCAAGTTCGAACTCCTCAAGCTCCGCGTAGAGTTCGTCTCCTATCGCATCAAGGACCCGCTGCGGATAGACTCTTGGCACTAATATCTCCTTTAACGTGAACCGGCCACTGTAGGGGGGGGTCATCTATCGCCCTCAACTGTAAGAGCGATAGATGACGAGGTGCAGGGATTTTTGGTCAGGAAAATTGTTAGCGTCGAGCACCTGCGAAAAATCGCGAGTGTCGCCTGATCGCCTTAGGCTTTTTTCCGCGCGCTGGCAGGGGAAGGTCCTCATCCTGTTGCAAGGGAGATTTTTTTGCGAGTGATAGTTTTTTTCTTGCCGCCTCTAGCTCCTGCCATTCTTGCCAAACGACAGATTCTCCTGTGTCGAGCCGTGTAGTGACTGTTGGTTGCTTTTTCAAGCATCTCTCCTTTTACGCACTCTTCCGTGAGACTGCATTCTTCCTTGAGTGTAGATAGTGAGGTTACCAATTCGCATTCAAATAAAAAAGAACATTCCACAAGTCTATCATATAAAAAAAAAGTGTCAAGTGGATTGTGTACAAAGATAGATTTTTATATAAAAAAGGCGCGATAAGATTTTTTATCTCACTGCGCCAAGCGTGTGTTCCCTTACCCACTCACTACTCTTCATAAACTCCTTAAGCGGAGCTAAGTCTTTGGTGACGTGAATAAGAGACCAGTCAATTTTTCCGTACGAGTATCGGTAGAGACGAATGAGATCAAACACCTCATCCCCTCTTTTTCCAAAACTAGGGAGAAGAGCAGAGAGACAGTATCCCTCATTGCGATACATAGAGATGAGTTCTTTGGATCGATCCCAATTTGCTGGAATATCAACGAACTCCGATCCTATCAGACCATTCACCTGATATGCGTGATGATAAATAGGCGCTGGAATCTCTGTCTCCATGAATGGCTTTGATGGCGTTTCTCTGCAGAGCGAAGAAATGATATTTTGCCAATCTTTTGGAGAAGAAATGGTATGACCGCAGAAGAGCGGTTTGCCATGTTCCCATACGGCGAATGCGAGAGATTCCGGCTGACTGCCCATGAGATCCTGGTGTATTCCCGGATGTTTTGCCACCTGAATGCCGAGCTGTCTAAATCCTCCATATTTTTGACAGCTTTTTTGAGACGCGAGATCTGTCCGATAACAGACGGGTTGCGTGAAGATGGTGACATGAAGATTCTCCAATATCACAATCTCCAATCTTCTGCGAAGGAGCGCCTTCGCGTATCCCTGCTTCCGATATTTAGGATGGACGATAAGACTACCAAACTCAAAGAATCCGCAAGAGACTTTTGTAGCGCGAGCGTATGCCGCTACCTCGTCGTTTTCTTCAACAACAAGGAGAATGTCATTATCTGGTAGCGTCTCCGTTACTGGATAGGGATAACTATTCCCATACTCCTCTCTAAGCATGGAGTTGATGAAGGGCACATCGTGTTTTTCAAAAAATCGTATCTTCATGTCTTCTCCTTACTCACGTGGTGGGCTCCCCGTATATACTCCATCCTGCATGACGTATATACGGGGAGCCCACACCTTGTATGTTAAAAGAACGACTTAATAGTTTCACTGTATATAGTGTAGAGATCTGCAAGACTTGTTGTGTCTAACCACTCGTTTGGGCCGTGCTGGTTTCCAGATATAGGACGGGAGACGAGGATAGGAATATCATACTGTGCGAGGAATCTGCCATCATTTCCTCCATTTCCATGCGTGCATTTCACCTCTTTGCCAGTAACTTTTTTTACACTCTCACAGTATTTTTTTACTATTTCAGAATTCTCTGGAATACAAACCGCATTTGCACAGTTGAGAACCGTTATCTCACACTCTTGGATTTCTTTTTTTATGCGGAGCATCAGCTCATCTTTGTTCGTGTGCTCGGTGAAACGAATGTCTATCCTGCAAGAGGCTTTGTCTGGGATTTGATTTATCGCCTCTCCTCCTGAGATGATACTAAGATTTATCGTATCCTGCCAAATATCAGCGGTTTGTTTTTCTGAAAATAGGTTTCGTACTACCGAGCATGCTGAAATAATTTTTTCAATGGCATTTTCTCCATCCCACGGTCGAGATCCGTGTGCAGTTTTTCCCTGCGAGCATATCTCTATCTGAAGTATCCCCTTATTTTTCAACACAAGTTCTTCTGGCGCGCCACCTCCATCTGGTATAAACGCGACACGCGTACGATAGCCAATCTCCTCTATAAGATATCTCGCTCCATTTTGCCCGCCAATTTCTTCATCCGAGGTAATCATAAGAGCTATTGAAAGTGGAGAGTTTTTATGATCGTAGTCTTTCAAAATTTTCATCATCACTGCGATGCCATCTTTCATATCACATACTCCTCGCCCACGTAAAATATTCCCCTCTTGAGTTGGAATAAAAAGATTATCTGGCGCTGGTACTACGTCAATATGACCAAAAAGTAATATATCTGGTGAAAGTGTATCGCGTGTACTTATCACAAGAGACGGAGATCCGTTGCACTCGTATCTTTTTTCTATTAGATGTGAGTCTTTAAAATAATTTGAAATATAATCAAGCGCGCGTATAATCTCTTGTGGTCTATCTGCGGTACTTGGTATTTCTGAAAGTTCTTTTATAAGCGTAATGAGTTCTGATGACAACAAAGATGAATCGGTCATATGCTAAATTTTATGTTAATGATAAAACCCCGCTTTAAGGCGGGGTTTTTGTGTCCAGTGTGAGAAGATACTATTGAACATCAGGAAAACCGCCGCCAAGTGGGGTAAAAAATAATCCAAAACAGAATGTATGCGTATAATTATGCAGTGTCATATATTTAGTTCACAAAGGAGTATACCAGAGAGAAAAAAATATGTCAAAAATATCTTGGTGGGCGTGCATGGATTCGAACCATGGACCTTCACATTATCAGTGTGACGCTCTAACCAACTGAGCTACACGCCCGTATACCGAAATAGTATAAAGGAAATAGAAATTTTTTACAAGGGTATATGGAAAATAGCTCTTTGCAGACTATGTTTTGAGTTTTTTTTCAAGAAGAGCGATACATTTCTTAATATCTTTTTTTATTGTAGCGCCAGTTTTTGGATAGTGAATAAAATTTCGCGACAGAAGTTGCTTTTGGTACTTCTTTAAAAGTGGAAACCAAAACGTGCGAATCCACGATATATCCATGCGGTCAAACTTTTTTATGGAGTTTGTTATGTTACTGTAAATATCAGAAAGTTTTATAAGGAGAACCCCCTCTGATGCTTTATGGAGACGCGTGATATAATCTTTAAAGTCCATATCACCATGTTCGTTTGTCATTTCTTTTATCATAGTTAATACCTCATCTCCCCATTGTTTTTTGATATCAGATTCAGAGGCGGAGGTGTCTTCTAAAAGATCATGGCCCAAGCATGCTTTGCATAATTTTTGCAATAATACTTTGTCTATTTCTTTTGTCCTAAGTGCAATTGTTTTTAAATAATATGCAGTTTCTGTGGCATGTCTCCATGATAAGCGAAAAGACAGATCGCGTCGTGCACCAAAGAAACTTTTTATAAATGCGATATCTTTTTGAGTGTACAGAGAGGTTTTTTGCATAAGCATATACTATGGTCTAAGAATTTTCTTTTTCAAAGGCGGCTTTGTAATACTGTTTAAATTCGTTAAACATTTTTTCATGAGTATCGTTTTCTTTATTCCATGAGGCGGCATAATATTCCTCTCGAGTTCCATAGTCTGGGATATTTTTACCGAATCTATGAAGGATGTACGCTGAAAGTATCTTTGACATACGGCCACATCTGTCTGCGTATGGGTGCAAAACGGTGTCTATTTGGAACTCAATCCATGCCGCAATATGCCACGACTCTATTTTACCAGCTTCACACATCTTTATTTTTTCAAAAAGCTCTTGATACAATTGATTCATTCTATTTTTTATCTCTGTGGCAGGTACGCCGTATCTCTTTTCTAAAGAAATTTCGTGAGTTCTTAGATTGTATGATTCATCTTGTTGTGCTTGTGTATCGTCAAACCCTACTCCCAATAGATGATTAAGATCTGCTACAATATTTTTTATATCATCCGCAGATGTGAGTACATCATTTTTTTTGTCAAAAATATACTTTGCCGCTATTTTGATATTTTCTCGCGTTTGATCTTTTACCTCTGTTACATTTTTATCTGTGCCAGTTTTTTCTTTGCTTGCGGAAGTATCTATGGTCCCAGTTTTCATCGTTCTGCTTGTTGATTCTGCATTGCGTATAAGTCCGCTAAGAAGATTCTGATATGACGGTGAACTTGGAGCGAGTGTTGGCGGTTTTGAGAAAGAAGATTCGCTCAACATAAAGATAGAAATAAGGAATAAATATACTCTTTAAGTATACCTCAAAAATTTAAAGATGTATTTTATTCGCGCCAGTCTGATAGATAAGCTGGCTTATCTCATAGAGTTCTTTTTGAGATTGTCCCGCATCTCGCCACCAACCTTCCAGAATGTCAGACTCAACTTTTGATCCCTTAATATAAAGGTTGAGAAGATCGGTCACCTCAAGCTCCCCTCGCTCGGAGGGTTTGAGCCCGCGAATAAAATCAAATGCTTTATAATCTAACATATAAATACCAATGACCGCATAGTTTGATTTTGGCAGGATTGGCTTTTCTTCTATGCAGACAATTTCTTTTGAGTCATTAAATGCTGGTACGCCGTATGCGTTTGGATTTTCTATTTCTTTAAGGAGTATGCGCGCGCCATTAAGTTGTTTTGAAAAGTTTTGAACAGCTTCTTTTATATTTCCTTCTATAATATTATCTCCCAAAAAGACGACAAATTTCTCTTTGTTCACAAAATTTTCCGTGAGAGAGATCGCCTCGGATATTCCCCCTGCGCGCGCCTGTACGCGGTAGGTAATGTCCAGATTGAACAATTGATTCCCCTCTCTATCCATGACCTTTCCATCTCCAAGAAGCGCGACATAATGCTCTGCGTGTTCTTTACCGGTGATAAGACAGACCTCGGTGACACCGGCTTGTTCCAGCGCTTTGAGCGGATAGTAGATCATAGGGAAATCCGCTAAAGGCAAAAGATGTTTATTTGTAATACGAGTAAGTTCGCCAAGCCGTTTTGCAGATCCGCCAGCAAGGACTACGCCTTTCATTCCCATATGTTTCTTGATATGAGTAAAAGAATTTGTTCGTCTTCTATTTAAACAGTATGAAGACGGAGAGTCAAGGAGATTGTGAGTTCTTGCAAAAATACGTGCTTTCTAGTATGATGGACTCTATCGGGCTGTAGTATACCGGTAGTACACCTGCTTTGGGAGCAGGCTGACTGGGTTCGATTCCCAGCAGCCCGATTTTACGTATTTTGAATAATAAAACCCTTTCTTTCGGATACCTGCCTTATCGGACACGGATAAAATTCTCTCGAAAATTTCCTCCGTCTCGCGCCAGTCGCGCTCCGAAGGGTCCGATAAAACAGGCATCCTCAGAGGATTTTATTATTCAAAGGTTATATAATGTTTCTTTAGGTATATGAAATGTGTTATTCTCGCCGCCGGGGAAGGTATTCGGATGCGGCCATTGACATTGGATATGCCAAAACCTATGCTTCCTATTGTGGGTCAGCCGATTTTGGAGCATATTATTGCCGCGCTTCCGGAAGAAATTACAGAAATTATCTTCGTGATTGGATATCTGGGAGATAAAATCATACAACACTTTGGCAATGAGTATCAGGGAAGAAAAATTCAGTATGTGTGGCAAAAAAAGAAGCTTGGTACTGCGAACGCGCTTCTTCTGTGCAAGGAGCTATTAGAAGATCAGCGATTTCTTCTTATGTATGCGGATGACCTGCATGCGTCGGAGAGTATTTCTCAATGTCTTTTGCATGAGCGGTCTTTTCTTGTCATGGAGCACTCGGATCCGTGCAGGTTCGGAGTGGTATCCGTAGATGAGAATGGTAATATGACAGAAATTGTTGAAAAACCGGAACATCCAACTTCAAACCTTGTGTCAATTGGTGTTATGGTGCTGGATGATAAAATTTTTCAATACACACCTGAACTGCATTCAAGTGGAGAATACTATCTGCCCACTATGATTAATCAAATGGCAAAAGAGCATCTCATCGCCACAGTAAAGGCAGAGCACTGGTTTCCTATCGCAACGCCAGAGCACCTCGCCGAGGCAGAAAAACACATCCATCTTTTCAAAAAACAGTAAATGCTATAAAATACACATATTAAAGCCTGCGGGTATCGTATAACGGCTATTATAACTGCCTTCCAAGCAGTGGACGAGGGTCCGACTCCCTCTACCCGCTCCAATAGAATTTTCTACGAACTTCCCACTTTCCAAAAAGGTGGGTTTTTCGTTTTTAAGAACGGGGGCATAATTTTCAATCAGTACCGAGGTGGTATTCATTTCTGAATCGGGCGCGAGCGCTATAGAATCTTTTAACCAAAAGGATAGAGTAATACGATCGGGGGCATACATTATTTTTTCAATCGATTTTTTAGCCAAGAGATTTCTTTCGATTCCTTTGGTTGGGGCGAGGGAGGTTACGAAATATGTGAGTGTCTCGGCTAACATTTCAGAAGAAATTTCAGAAAATGGAGGGCGTACATCTGAGAGTCCGACTCCCCTTATCGCGGGGATGGATTTGTCGTTATTGATACGGAACGCCAGATTTTCCAGATAGTCTGTGTCGATTGAAATCCGCTCGAGATTTTCTAGGCAATAGCGTTCAAGTCGTTCGGCGGACACTTGCCGGATAGGACACGAGCTCCATTCATGTTTTGTGGTCCTGGTACAGCGGTAATACCGGTAGCATCTCGTTTTTCCCTTTCGATGTTTGTTTGTATACGAAGCTGTCATCATTGCATCGCAGTGTTGGCAACGCACAAGTCCGCCGAATAGGAAGTGCCTGTAGAGCTTGAGATTTTTCGTTTTGGTCTTGTGTGGTTTTTGGGCAAGATCAAATATCTCTTGAGAAATAAGCGGTTCATGGATGCCATCATAGTACACTCCTTTATGATAGACCTTGCCGATGTAGACTTGGCGTCGTAAGAATTTGTCTATCATGGTGACGGAGAATGGGTTTCCCTGTTTACTTCTGACACCTTTTTCTTTCAGCATTTTATAGACGGCAACCATGGACTGCGTTTCAACATACGTCTCAAAGATTGATTTTATGATTTCACTATCTTTTTGATGAGGAACAATCTTTTTGTCTGTTCTCATATAGCCAAGCGGAGTAGACCCGCCGCTGCAAAGACCCTTTTTGGCGCGTTCAAGCAGTTTGTCTTTTGTTCGTTCGCTTGTCAGCTCCCTTTCAAATTGCGAGAAGGTAAGCATGATATTTCTCAGCAATCTACCGGCGGGCGTGGAGGTATCGAAACGTTCAGTGATGGAAATAAAATCAATGGACGCTTGCTCAAAAAATTCAATGAGCTGATAAAAGTCTTTCGGAGATCGTGTAAGGCGATCAATTTTGTACACAAGAACAACATCAACTTTTTTTGTCTTCAGGTCGGTAAGTAATTCTTTTATGGCGGGACGCTCAAGTGTTGCCCCCGAATACCCAGCATCGGAATATATTTTAACTATCTGCCAATCCTGCTGACTAGCTACGAAAGATCGAATCTTCAACTCTTGTGCTTTGCAGGAAGAAAATTCTTTTTCCGCCTGGATGTCTGTTGAGACGCGAGTGTAGATCGCACAGTTTTTGATCGACATACGATTTAAAATGATGAATAAGAATTTTTTGAAAACAAAAGGAGCAACTCTGCTGTCCACAAACCCGCTTCCGCGAATCTGTACAGAGATTGCTCCTCTTGTATTACTACAAAGATTCCTTGTAATAAAAAATTCGAGGAAGAAATAGGTTTGTGGACAGATTTAAGATAGCACGTTCCTACTTTTAGGCAAGAAAAAATCGATACACCTCCCTCGCCCCAACCAAAGGAATCGAAAGAAATCTCTTGGCTAAAAAATCGATTGAAAAAATAATGTATGCCCCCGATCGTATTACTCTATCCTTTTGG
>Ga0209515_10002816_pt1 | contig 25807 bp, 28 predicted proteins | sample Subgroupgradi54m_FD_187454 | JGI IMG/M metagenome (GOLD analysis project Ga0209515, IMG submission 187454) | Subsurface groundwater microbial communities from S. Glens Falls, New York, USA - GMW60B uncontaminated upgradient, 5.4 m (SPAdes)... ... | reverse complement strand
AATTGCACGAAACAAGACGTAATCAAATATCTGAGAGTAAGCTCAAACAAAATTCGTGTCATTTATTTAGCTGCTTCGGATAAGTTTCAAAACCGAAAAACAAATTCGGAAATAGAATCTGTCTGCCACAAATTCCAGATTCGCCGTCCTTACGCTTTATTCGTGGGAAACGTTGAGCCTAGAAAAAACTTAGTCCGACTGATAAAGGCTTTTTCTGAGGTCAGAAAAACAAAAAAAATAGAACATCAACTGGTTATCGTTGGTTTCCGCGCATGGGACTATCCAACTGTTAAACGATTGACAGAAGAACACGGTTTGACAGAAGCGGTTAAATCCTTGAATTATATCGATGACGAAGACCTGGTCTCGCTTTATAATGGAGGAGAGCTATTTGTATATCCGTCACTTTATGAAGGGTTCGGGATGCCAATTTTAGAAGCTATGAAATGTGGCCTTCCAGTGCTAACCTCAAATATTTCTTCAATTCCGGAGGTAGCTGGCGACGCAGCTTATTATGTTGATCCGTACAATGAAAAGGAACTTGAAGCAGGGCTGATAACCATGCTGACTAATCGATCGCTTAGAGAAGATCTTCGCCAACGGGGTTTCGTGCAAGCCGATAAATTTAGCTGGGAGCTGACCGCAAAGAAGACATTGGAAGTTTATCAAGAACTGCTATGAAAATGATAAGTACATTATGACGACTGAATATGGAAAAACCGCAACAAGCACCCAAGAATTGCGCGATTTCTATGATCAAGCATTTAAGCAAACAATCATTAAAGATGAAGAGCGCGCTTACAGATGGATGGCTCAAAAGCTTTTCAGACCGTACCTTGCAGGAAAAATGGTGCTTGACGTTGGTTGTGGCGGCGGATTTTTCTTAAGCGAATTGCGTCCATTGGTTAAGTTTGCTTCTGGAATTGACCTTTCGGGCGAAGCGTTGCGAATTGCATCGCGTTCGAACAAGAGCGGCGTCCTGGTCCAAAGCAGTGCAGAAGAATTGCCTTATATCAGCCACTCGTTCGATATTGTCATCTGTCTCGGAAGCTTGGAGCATTTCTTAAACGTTCAAAAAGCGCTGGGTGAAATGAGGCGCGTTGTGCGTCACGATGGTTGGATCTTCGTAATGGTACCAAATCTTTTTTGGTATAAAGATGTGATTTCCGTCTTAAGAACTGGGAATATTGGTCATCGAAATCAGCGTTATGAATTTTTTGCAACTCCTTCAGAATGGAAGGAAACCGTTTCCAAAGCCGGGCTAAAAATTGAAAAATGTTGGAAATACAACGGAATTGCTAAAAGCGCTTTCAAACAATGGTGGAAAGATCGGTTAATTCCTATGAATCTCTCTTACCATATCATCTTGGGTTGTCGCCCATAAAAGACGTTTATGCTGCCTGTTAGAAAACATCCGCAATATGCTATCGTTGTTTTATTAACTGATGTTGGATGTATTCTTTTAAGTTTTCTCACCGCATATTACATCCGTTTTTCTGGCTTGATTATTCCTGCCTCCAAAGGAATTCCCGCGCTGCAGGTTTATCTTCATGCCGTCATGATCGCTACTCCAGTTTACCTAATTATTTTTCGTTCTTATCAACTTTATCGCCCAGAACGCCATATTCGGCGAATTTATGAATTATTGAATGTTGTTAAAGCAGTGACTATGGCTGCGATTTTCCTAATGGCGATGACCTTTATTTATCGTGAGTTTAGCTATTCGCGTATCGTTTTGCTCTTCACTTGGATTCTTTCCACCTTTTTTTGCAGTTTTGGGCGTTATATCTTGATTCAGTTTGAGTACTTTATTCGTCGCGGGGAAAACCGAGACCGCGTGCTTCTTGTTGGTTTGAATCGATATTCCAGGGCTTTAATTTCCTGGACGAAAGAAAATTTACATTATGGTCAAGAGATCGTAGGGATTCTAACCAGCGAGAGTTCAAACGAGGGGAAACGTTTGGATGGTGTACCAATTTTGGGCAATATCGACGAATTTGATCGAATAGTCGCTGAAAAAAGTATCGATGAAGTCATTGTGACAGATACGACAATAGCCCGCGATAAGGCTGTAGATCTCATGTTGAAATGTGAAAGCAGAATGATCGGTTTTAAACTTGTGGCAGATTTCTATGGTCTTAGAACTCACTATGTAGACGTGGAATATATCAGCAATGTACCACTTTTAGGTCTTAAAGCACTGCCATTGGATGATGTCTTAAACAGAATGACAAAACGTTTAATCGATATTGCGATTTCTTTTTGCCTGCTCATGGGGCTTTTCCCAATTTTTATCTTGATAGCGCTTGTAATAAAAGTTCGTGACGGAGGACCTGTTTTTTACAAACAAGAACGCATAGGGCAGGATGAAAAACCTTTCAAATTATATAAATTTCGCACTATGCATATTGACGCTGAGAAAAAAATAGGACCTGTCTGGGCAAAAGCGAACGATCAACGCGTTACACAGATCGGAAGAATTCTACGTCGAACCAATTTTGACGAACTGCCTCAATTGTGGAATGTCCTTATTGGTGATATGAGCTTGGTGGGCCCAAGGCCTGAGCGGCCTCATTTCGTAAAACAATTTCGCGATCAAATTCCTCATTATATGGCTAGACATAAAATTAAATCAGGTTTGACGGGGTGGGCACAAATTCATGGTCTTCGTGGAAATACTTCGTTAGAAGAGAGAATTAAGTATGACCTCTATTATTCAGAAAATTGGACCATTATGATGGATATTGAAATTTTGTTTGCCACACTTTTCGCCTTCAAAAATGCTTATTAGACGTATGAGGAACTTTGGTGCTTGAAAGGACGCAATGCGTTGGGATTGATGTCCGCATGGCTCAGCATACCGGTATCGGTCGGTATATTCGTGGAACAGTTTCGGCATTACGAAATGACTCTTCTAGACAGCGCTACCTCCTTATTGGAAACGAATTTTCGCGGAGATATTTTCCTCCTCAAATCTCTTTCGTAACTACTGACGTTCCTATTTACAGTCTCCGCGAGCAGATTGCATTGCCATACCTTGCTCGTTCGGTTGATTGTCTTCACGTCCCACACTATAACGCACCGCTCCTTTGGAAAAAAAAACTTGTTGTTACTATCCATGATTTAATCCATCTTCATTTCACAAACCATCTCAACTCTCCAACAGCTAGGCTCTATGCGCGATTCATGTTTTCTCGTGTTACACAGCGCGCAGATGCCATCATTGCAGTTTCTGAATACACAAAAAAAGATTTGATAGAAACGCTGGGTATCCATCCAAAGAAGATAACGGTTATTCACCATGGACTAGACTCTGATTTCTTAGCAACTTCTGAAAAGCCATCTGATGTACCTCAAAAACGCAGCACCTATTTCCTATACGTCGGCATGCTTAAAGCGCACAAAAATGTAGGCACTTTAATCAAAGCGTTCCAGGGACTCAAAAAGAAACTGGGTAGTTCTTCTCTTAAACTTTTCCTGATCGGCACACCAGACTTCAAACAGAAAATCGTCCGAAAATGGCTCGAAATTATCGCACAAGAACCTGATATCTCACTTGCGAGCAAGGTAAGTGATTCTGAATTAAAGAACTTCTACCGCAACGCTATCGCTTTAGTTTTTCCGTCGCTTTGCGAGGGTTTCGGATTTCCGCTCCTGGAAGCAATGGCATCTCAAACTCCGATTATTGCTTCACGGGTGACGTCCACTCCTGAAGTCTTAGGAGAAACCGCAGGGCTTTACTTCGATCCCCAATCAACTTTCGATCTTCAAAATTGCATGGAACAAATTCTGGAAAATTCAGATCTTCGCCATCATCTTGTTCAAGAAGGCTTAAAGCGATTGATGTTATTTGATTGGAACAGCGCCGCAAAAAAGACAGAACAAATATATGAATCCGTACTCGGATCGAACTAAGCACCCTTCTGTTTGTTTTGTTCACGATTGGCTTGTTGCCATGCGGGGAGGAGAAAAAGTTCTTGAATCGATGGTAGAACTTTTTCCAGATGCTCCTATCTTTACACTGTTTGTGCAAAAGGAAAAACTTTCACCCGCTTTACAGAGGCGAGAAATTTACACTTCCTTTCTCCAATGGGTTCCTGGCATTTCCCGTTTCTATCGTTGGTTACTGCCACTTTTTCCTTTCGTTATCCGCTTTATCGATGTTAAAAAATATGATGTCGTGATATCGAGCAGCCATTGTGTAGCAAAAGCGGTGTCCGTAAAAAAAGATTCTCTTCACATCTGCTATTGCTATACTCCGATGCGCTACCTTTGGGAATTTTCAGATGAGTACCTAGGAAAATTTCCACAGTTCTTTCGGCTGCTTATCGAACTCTATTTCCGATCGCTTCAAAAATGGGATATTGCGACATCAAAGAGAGTAGACGTTTTTATCACTTCTTCAAAAAATATCGCCGAAAAAATCAATCACCTCTACGGAAAAACTGCAACCGTAATCAACCCACCCATTGATTTTATTCCCGTTGCAGCAACCACCGCAAAAACTGCTGAGGAAGATTACTTTTTGGTTGTGAGTGCTTTGGTTCCTTATAAAAGGGTAGAACTTGCGATTGATGCATTTAATCAATTGAGGCGTCCGCTAAAAATCGTTGGGGATGGACCTCTTAAACCACAGCTGGAGAAAATGGTTTGCTATCCAGGAATCGAACTAGAAGGTTGGGTAGATCAGGAAACCCTTTGGAAACGGTATGCCCGTTGCCGTGCGTTAATTTTCCCTGGGGAAGAAGATTTCGGAATCGTCCCGATTGAAGCTCAAATGTTCGGAAAACCCGTTATTGCATTTGGAAAAGGCGGCGCAACCGAATCCGTTATCGCTATAAACGCACGCCCCCAAGGAAATTCAATGAATAAAAGTACCGGTATATTTTTCTATGAACCTACCGCTGAATCACTGATTCAAACAATCGATGAATTTCAAAAAATGAATTTTGACCCTTACTTCATCAGGAATCATGCAAAAACATTTAACAAAAAACGCTTTAAAGATGAACTGTTGTCTTCACTCAAGGAAATCTTAGATTCTGACAGTGTCAGCTTTTCTAAAACATCCTTGAACTTCATCCCAGATTATAGTAAATAAGCTCTCAAATACAAACCATGCAATGCTATGATTAGCCTTTCAACTCAAAAATTACAGAAACTAAGCGAATCGCTTTTCCTGGCTGCTATTTTCGTTCTACCGTTTTCGATAGCTGCTTTAGAGATACTTTTGGCCGCAAGCTTCATCAGTTGGTTTGCTTATAAAATAATTAAACGGGAAGCTGTTGCTGCAGAGAATAAAATTTTACTACTTGTATGTTTCTTTCTCATCAGTTCTTCCGTTTCTGCTTTCTATTCGGGCTATCCACTTCTTTCAATGAAAGGAATTGTGAAAATTGTTAAATACACGCTCATAATGCTGGTTGCAGCAGACTTATTCCGCAATCCCGAAAATCTTAAAAAGTTACTTTTTGTTGGCTTAACTGGCTTCGTTATTCTCATGGCGGACTCCTTTTTTCAGCGGTTTTATGGAAGAGATCTCGTAAATAGGGTACCCATTCATTACGCAGACAAGCAAATACGCCTGACGGGACCGTATAAGTTTTACGGCTTACTAGGTGCTCATTTGATTGCGGTTTTACCACTGATCCTTTCGTTGACATTGGCTGCATGGAGTTCGTCGAATAAAAAATGGAAACGTTTTGTAATGACTTGTTTCCTTGTCCTAAGCGGTTACCTTCTTTACAAAACACACTCCAGAGGAGCTTGGCTGGCAGCGTTTGGATCATGGCTGGTTTTTACCATTCTGCTGCGCAAAAAAATATTGATTGCTGCCTTAGTGTTAGCGTTACTGGTTGTTCCCTTTTTACTTCCTCAGAATGCATTAATCCATTTAGATATCGAACGCAAAGAACAATCTATTGTTGAACGGTATTTTTTGTGGGACCGCGCCCTTCAAGTTATTAGAGCAAGGCCTTGGTTTGGTTGCGGAATTAATACTTATATTCATAACTATCCTAAATTTGATAAAACGAAAAGCTGGCGAGTTCCCGGATACTATGCCCACAATGGCTATCTGCAGTTAGCTGCCGAAACCGGCTTAGTCTCGCTTTCTTTATTCCTGTTCATTATCGCGCTCAGTCTATCTTCAGGATATCGAGCATTCCAAAAAGCATTGCCCGAAAAAAAAATTTTAATCGCTGGGTTAATCAGCGGCTTCGTCGCATTGCTTTTGCAAGCTTTCGTAGACACAACCTTTCACAATTTACAACCCGCAACATTAATTTGGTTTATAGCTGGTTTACTAATTGCCGTAGGTCAACCTAATAAGCGGTTTATTTCCTAATGAATAATCTAGCTCCATTATCCGTTGTCATTATCGCTAAAAATGAGGAGAAAAATCTTCCTGATTGCTTGGAAAGCGTTAAATGGGCGAAAGAAGTTGTTGTCGTAGATGACGAAAGCACGGACAGGACAGTTGAAATTGCTAAGCGGTATACCACTAAAATAATCCGGCGGAAAATGGATGCTGAAGGGCGTCATAGGAATTTTGCTTACGCACAAACAACTCAAGATTGGATCCTGAGCTTGGATGCAGATGAACGCGTCAGTCCAGCGCTTGCGCTTGAGCTTGAAAGAATAGTGACCCAGGACGACCTCACCTTTTCTGGCCACTCCATTCCAATTAAAACTTTTATTGGAAAACGTTGGATCCGAAGGGCGGGTTACTATCCAGCTAATAAGCTACGCCTGTTTCGCAAAGGAAAATTTCGCTACGAGGAAGCTAACGTTCACCCCAGAGCTTTTCTGGATGGCAAAGAAAGTCCTTTGAAAAATGATATTCTCCACTTCGGATATCGGAGCTTTACTCATTTTATCGATAAGCTCAACAATCAAACGACGCTTGAAGCCGAAAAATGGATCGAGGACAAGAGGCGCATTTCTGCAGGAAAAACGCTTTATAAATCAATCGACCGGTTTTGTCGTCATTATTTTATGAAGAAAGGTTGCGAAGATGGCTTCATGGGCTTCATCATGTCTGTATGTCATGCTCTTTATCAATTATTCACTTATGCGAAATATCAAGAGCTTAAGAATGCCAAATGTTAAAACAAAGAAAACCATTTTCATCGACCGAGATGGCGTCATTAATGAGGACCCTATCGGAGATTACATAAAGCGATGGGAAGACTTTCATTTTATACCGGGCACACGAGAAGCCTTAAAAGAACTGTATGATTCCGGCTTTGACATTGTGATTGTTTCTAATCAGGCGGGAATTGGAGACGGGGTTTATCCGGAAAACGCTTTAAAAAAAATCACGGCTAAAATGCTTTCGGAACTTAAGAAAAATGGAATCGAAATTCGCGGTATCTATTATTGTCTCCACGGTAAGGAAGCCAATTGCGATTGTCGAAAACCCAAAACAGGTCTTTTCCAACAGGCGAGTCGGGATATCCCATTCAAGCCGAGCAAAACTTATTTTATCGGCGATAAACTGTCGGACGTCCAAGCTGGAAAAAAATTTGGTCTTCGCACGATTTTTGTGTTAACCGGACACGGAAAGAACGATCGATCACGGTTAAAAAAAGAGGAGTGGCCTGAGCAAATTTTCCCCTCCCTTAAAGAAGCCGCTGATTACGTTTTGCAACAACAATGACCAAAATATTAATCCTCTACGTCGAAGCCGGCCATGGCCACCGGAAAGTTGCAGAAGCGGTTGAAAAAGAGTTAAGATCCAGAAATCAATCTGATCTTCACATTGAAATTGCTGACGCATTAGAAAAAACAAATTGGCTTTTCCGCCGTTCGTATCCCCAAATTTATTTTCTTCTTGTCCTGTGGGCTCCTTGGCTATGGGGATTTTTCTACTTCCTACTTAATTTACCAGCGGTTTATTTTTTGATTGCTCCCGTACGGTCTTTATGGAATTGGCTGCAATCAGGAACGCTTCGCCAGTATTTAACGTCAGGGCAATTCGATTTTATTTTATTCACACACTTTTTCCCGGCGGAAGTTTGTGCAACCGCCAAGAAAAGAGGAAAACTTAACGCACAACTCATCACGATTGTGACGGATGTCATCCCACACACCGTGTGGCAAAATATGGGAACGGATTCCTATTGGGTGATGGCCGAAGAAAGCGTTAAGGTCCTCGTTAGAAGAGGCGTTGCGCGCCAACAAATTTATTCCAAAGGAATTCCGGTTTCTTCCGAATTTTTACAAAAAAATGATTTGTCTGTCCTTAAAGAAAAATTTGGGCTCAAACCAAACCGCCTAACGATCTTATTTACAAGTGGAAGTTTTGGGATCGGCCCCACGGAAGCCGTCTTGGATTCTTTTCGAGAACTTGGCAACCAAATTCAAGCGCTGGTGATATGCGGAAGAAACCGCACGCTTTTCGAATCGCTCAATCAGAAACGTTTTTCTTTTCCTGTGACTTTATTCGGCTTTGTTGACAACATGCACGAAATGATGTCGGTTTCCGATTTACTGATTGCGAAACCGGGCGGCGCAACTATGTGCGAAAGCTTGGTCAAAAAGATTCCCATGGTCATTATGTCGCCCATCCCCGGACAGGAAAGTTACAATGCCAACTGGCTCTTGAGTCACCAGGCTGCGTTTCAAATTACAAATCCAAGTGAAATCAAAGATATCATCGTGCGGATCGTGAATCAACCGGGCCTGCTTGATTCCATGCGCGAGGCCATTAACCGTATTGCGAGACCTCGTGCAACAAGCGATATCGCAGATTTTTTATTGCGTAAATAAAAAAGAACGTCATTCCCGCATGCTTTAATCGGGAATCTAGATCCCCGATTAAAACATTCGGGGATGACACTTATGGAAAATATAATCAAACAACTCAAAAATTATTTGGAAATGTTGAAATACAGTGGTCTTGATGTTATCGAAATGGTTCCGCACATCCAGAATTCAGAAACAGTTGAAACTCAAGCAGGCATCCAAAAAGAAGCGAGCCCAAAGGAAAATCTTCTTTCTCTCAGGGAGGTAGTCATTCATTGCACCCAATGTTCCGAACTTGCACAAACCCGAAAAAGCGTTGTATTTGGAGCTGGTAATGTGCGCGCTCAATTGGTGTTTGTCGGCGAAGCGCCAGGACACGATGAAGACTTTCAAGGTTTACCGTTTGTGGGGCAAGCCGGTCAACTGCTCACCAAAATTATAGAATCAATCGGGCTTACGCGACAAAATGTTTTTATCTGCAACGTTTTGAAGTGCCGTCCACCGGGAAATCGAAACCCATTACCGGAAGAAATTGCCAATTGCGAACCCTATCTTTTTAAGCAGCTCGAAATTATTCAGCCTAAAATCATTTGTGCTCTCGGAACATTTGCGGCGCAAACGCTTTTAAAAACAGAGTCTTCTATCTCATCCTTGAGAGGCAAATTTCACGAATTTCGAGGTTGTAAACTCATTTGCACATTTCACCCAGCCTATCTTCTGAGAAATCCAGAAGAGAAGAGAAAAGTCTGGGAAGATATGAAAATGATTCGCGCGGAACTTAGTGCAACCACAAAAATGTCATCCCCGCATGCTTTAATCGGGGATCCATAGATTCCCGCTTTCGCGGGAATGACAAAAAGTGTATGAGTCCATGCTCATTCAAGAAGAAAAAACACAACTAGTAGACGTAGCGATTCCACTACCCATTCAAGACCCGTACACCTATCGTCTACCTTCTCATTTAGCAGAGCGAATCCAAGTAGGTTGCCGCGTCAAAGTACCGTTCCGAAACCGTACGATCACCGGCTACGCAGTGGGCTTAGATTCCAATCGTCCTGTGGAACACCCGAAAGACATTTTAGAAATTTTGGACTCGGAGCCAGTCTTAACAGATCATTTACTGCGACTGGCTAAGTGGGCGAGTGAATACTATTTTTCAAGCTGGGGAGAAGCCATTTCAAATATGGTCCCCAAGTTTTTAAAAGCGGCTGTCACTTCCCAAACAAATACGTCTCTCCCATTGGAAAAGCCCGAGCTGGTTCGCCTGACCGAAGAGCAACAAGAAGCATTTTCCAAAATCAAAATACGCATAGAAGAAAAATCTTTTGCTGAGATTTTTATTTTTGGGGTGACCGGCGGTGGAAAAAGCGAGCTGTACATCCGTGCCATCATGGAAACTTTGAAACAAGGCAAGAGTGCAATTTGCCTGGTTCCTGAAATTGCGTTGACGGAACAGCTGAAACTTTTTTTCATTCAACATTTTCACGACAAGTTAGAAATTTTACACAGTAAGTTAAGTGATAAAGACCGCAGTGCGGCATGGCATCGGATTCAAAAGGAAGAAAAACGCGTGATTCTCGGTGCTCGATCAGCTATCTTCGCGCCGCTTCCAAACTTAGGTCTTATCATTATGGATGAAGAACAGGAAGGAAGTTACAAGCAAGATCAAGCACCGCGTTATCACGCGAGGGAAGTGGCTCGCTGGCGTGCACGCGACTTAGGGACTGTGTTTATCATGGGAACAGCAACGCCCACGCTTGAAACAATGCACCGGGCATCAACAACTGGTGAAGTTGAGCTCTTGACCCTTTCTAGGCGCGTAGATGGTCGATCCATGCCAGAGGTCAGAATCATCGATTTGAAACAGGCGAGTGAAATCACAAAACATTCTGTCATTATTTCGCAGCGTCTGGAGAACGCAATCGATCAGACTCTTTCGAACAAAAACCATGTCTTGCTCATGCTCAATCGGCGCGGGTTTTCAACGCAGGTTCGTTGTTTGAAATGTGGCAATGCGCTTTTCTGCTCTCATTGTGCAGTTGCCTTGACATTTCATCAAGGCGAACAAGAAGTAATTTGTCATTACTGTAATTATCATGCGCCGATCCCTAAGCATTGCGTTCCGTGCGGAAATCCGCTTTTCAAATTCAGTGGGATCGGAACCGAGAAGGTGGAAAGTGAAGTTGCAAAACTATTCCCAAAAGCACGGATTGCACGGTTGGATACAGACGCCACGCGGAAAAAAGGTGCACATGAACAGATTCTGACCCGATTTCGTGCCCGTGAAATTGATATTTTGGTCGGGACGCAAATGATTGCCAAAGGATTTGACTTTCAACATGTCACGCTAGTAGGAATTATCAACGCTGACACCGGGCTTCTTTTGCCAGATTTTAGATCAGGGGAACGAACGTTTCAGTTGCTCGCACAAATGGCAGGACGCACGGGCCGCGGTAAAGAACAAGGTCTTGTTTTAATCCAAACTTTTTCGCCAAATCATTACACCATTCAATTTGCAGCAAAGCATGATTACTCCGGCTTTTTTGCTGAAGAAATTGAAAGAAGGCGTTCGCTCAAATACCCTCCATTTACAAAATTAGTCAACCTTATCTTCCGAGGACGGAAAGAAGAAATGGTTCGTGAGCAATCGCTTCAATTCCGAAATTTATTAAATGCCGTAAACCAAAAGTCAGACATTGAACTGATTGGTCCCGCTCCTCTTCCTCTTTATCGGCTCCGGGGACATTACCGGTGGCATTTGATGCTTCGTGGAACTGGCGACGAAACGATGCGCACCACAATCCGAACTGGTCTTGGACACTTTAAGCGCAAGGCCGGTGTCTATCTTGCTATTGATGTTGATCCCGTAACAATCCTTTAATCCAGATCGTTCTCGTGATTGAACTCGGACTTTAAAAAGGATAAGATAGAACCAAAGGCAATCAGAATGGCAAACCTTAAAGTCCTTGAATACCCAAATTCAGTTTTGTCTGGAAAAGCGAAACTCGTGGAATCGATCAGCAAAAAAGACCTGCAATTGATCCGTGATATGATCGACACCATGTATCAGGAAGATGGTGTTGGCCTTGCAGCACCGCAGGTCGGCGTTCCAAAGCGGATCATCATTGTTTCTCCAAACGCTCACCCGGGAGAAGAACGAGTTTATATCAATCCCGAAATTCTCCAGTCGTCTTCTGAGCAAGAAATAGGTTTGGAAGGATGTTTAAGTTTGCCTGGCATCTCCTGTGAAGTTCGGCGCGCTAAAAAAATTAAATTTAAAGCTCTAGATCTGAACGGATCTGAAAAAATCGAAGATTTTGAGAATTTTTCAGCAAGGGTGATTCAACACGAAATTGATCATCTCAACGGTGTCCTTATTATTGATCGGGTAGATTTCAACCAGCGGCAAACTCTGTTGGGAACCTACCGGCGCCTTTAGTGACCGAATGAAAATTGTTTTTTTTGGTTCCTCTGAATTTTCTATTCCCATCTTACAATCTCTGCTTTCGTCAAGTCATTCTGTTGTGCTCGTGATCACAACTCCCGATCGAAAAAAGGGAAGAGGACAAAAACTTGGAGCCTCAATTGTAAAACGTTTTGCTGAGGAAACGCATTTGCCTGTCGCTGCTCCCGAAAAACTTTCCATTGCTTCAGTGGTTGAGCAGGTCAAAAAATTAGGGCCTGATTTTCTGGTCATCGCTTCCTATGGAAAAATGGTTCCAGAATCTATATTTACGCTTCCGAAAATCGCTGCGCTCAATATTCATCCTTCTTTACTTCCCAAACATCGGGGTGCTTCACCCATTCAATCTGCCATTTTGGAAGGAGATCGAAAAACGGGCGTCAGCATTGCTGATGTAACCAAAGAACTAGATTCGGGTGATCTCTTTGCTCAAATTGAGACAGAAATTGGAGAAAACGAAAATGCACTTGAACTCAGCGAACGTCTTGCTGAGATTGGATCAAAGCTTGTGGTCAAGACCCTCGAGGAATTCTGCGTTGGAAAAATTTCCAGAATGAAACAGGACCCTTCTCAAGCAAGTTACGCTAGAAAACTCCATCGGGATTGCGCACAAATCGATTGGGAAAAACCTGCTCCTTATATCCACAATCAAGTCCGCGCCTATTATCCTTGGCCCTCCGCATTCACTTTTTTGGTAGGTAAACGTTTGAAAATTTTGGAAACGCGTCTCATCAAAACTCAAGCCACCGCCATCGGAAATACTCCCGGAACCATCACCGATGTCATCCCAAACAAAGCCATTCATGTCCAAACGCAAAACGGTTTGCTTGAGCTAATTCATGTTCAATTGGAAGGCCGGCGTGAAATGACGGCTTTTGAGCTTGCGCTGGGTCAAAGGTTGAGAAAGGGAGATCGATTCGCATCAATATGAAGAAGCGTGTTTTACATTTGACCACTCATTTAAATATTGGCGGCATTACTTCTTATATCAAGCTTTTAACCAAGGAAATGCAGAAGCTAGACTACGAATTCTTTATCGGATCCAGCGGAGGAGTTCAGGAGAAAATAATTTCAGAACAAGGCGTGCACTGTTTGAAATTGAATATCAAGACAAAAAGTGAATTAAGCCCCAAGTTATATTTGGCGATTCCGAAACTTTTGGATTTTATACGTCAAGAAAAAATTGATCTGATCCATGCTCACACACGAGTCACGCAAGTGCTGTCTTGGTGGATCAGAAGTCTATCGGGAATTCCTTATGTTTCTACGTGTCATGGATTTTATAAACGTCGGATCGGACGCCGATTATTTCCTGCGTGGGGAAACCATGTGATTGCAATCAGCAAACCCGTGGAAGGCTCCCTCATCCATGATTTTCACGTCAAACTGGACCAAGTAAGCACTATTTTTAATGCGATTGATATCGAAGATTTAACAGACCGTCATCAGAAAAAAAATCCAGATTTGATTCGCAAAGAATTAAATATTCCAAAATCAAGCAAAGTCATTGGGATTGTAGCCCGTGTCGTTGAAGATAAAGGGCATGAGTATTTTTTAAGAGCCGCCGAGAAGCTGATCCACGATTCTTACCCTGATGTCAAAATCTTGGTTGTAGGCGAAGGGCCTTATCTAAAAAGCACCAAGAAACTAGTTCGTCGACTTCATTTGGATAGATCGGTTTTATTTTTAGGAAACATTAACGACATTACGTACGCCTTAGCCGTGATTGATATTTTCGTGCTTCCCGCCGTTTGGAGGGAAGGGTTCGGTCTTTCGATTATTGAAGCAATGGCCTTATCAAAACCTGTCATCGTCACCAACATCTGGGCCCTCAATGAGTTAGTACATGATCGTATCAATGGTCTTTTAGTGGAACCAAAAGATGTTGGCGGTTTAGCCAAAGCCATGCAAGAACTTCTAAGCAATGAAGAGCTCTACAACAAAGTTTCGTTCAATGGTTCGGAAATGGTAAAACGCGAGTTCGCCATTACCCAAATGGCCGAGCACGTTGATCATCTTTATCAGCAAATCATCGGAATCCCAGCGACATCTGCTAAATCGTACTTGACCAGCGATAAACCAGCCAGTAGAATACGCGATTAAACCGAACTAATCTTGTAAGTCCATATCTCGAGGAGGGTTATATAAAATGAAGGTAAGAGTTGGAATTAATGGTTTTGGCCGCATCGGAAGAAATATTTTTCGTGCAGGTTTCAAAAATAAAAATATCGAATTCGTCGCGATTAATGATCTTCCTACCGATACCAACGTCCTTGCCCATCTTTTGAAATATGATTCTACATTTGGAATTCTGGACGCTTCCGTTCAAGCAAAAGCGGGGGCACTCGTCATTGATGGCAAAGAGCTTAAAGTGCTTGCCTGTAAAAGCCCTGCTGAAATTCCATGGGGCCAGCTCGGCGTCGATATTGTGATCGAATCAACGGGCGTTTTCACAGAAGCGGAAAAAGCAAAAGGTCATTTAGCAGGTGGCGCCAAAAAAGTAATCATTTCTGCTCCAGCTAAAAATGAGGACATTACCATCGTATTGGGCGTTAATGACAATAAATACGATCCAGAAAAACACAACATCATTTCAAACGCCTCTTGTACAACTAACTGTCTCGCACCAGTCGCCAAGGTCATCAACGACAATTTTGGAATCATTCACGGCCAAATGACCACAGTTCATTCCTATACCAATGATCAAAGAATTTTGGATCTCGTTCATAAAGATTTAAGACGCGCCCGTTCCGCAGCCGTTTCCATCATTCCTTCTTCAACCGGAGCTGCTAAGGCCATTGGTTTGGTTTTGCCGGAATTAAACAAAAAATTAGACGGCTTTGCTATGCGAGTTCCAACACCGGATGTATCCGTTGTGGATCTAGTTTGCGAAGTTCAAAAGGAAACGAGCACCGAAGAAGTGAACACCGTTCTCAAAAGAGAAGCCGAGGGAAAACTGAAAGGGATTTTGGGTTACTCGAACGAGCCACTTGTTTCGATAGACTTCAAAGGAAATCCTCTTTCTTCCATTGTTGATGCCGAACTGACGAAAGTTGTCGATAAGAAATCAGTCAAAGTCGTCGCCTGGTACGACAACGAGTGGGGCTATTCAAATAGATGTGTTGATCTTGCGGTCTTTATTGGCAACAAATTACGTCAATCAAACCCTCAAAAAGCCACCGCCAAAGCCTGAATAAAGGGCCGATTCGTCAAATTTTGAATTTTTTTCGAAAATGAGCCGTTGGCTGAAAATGAACGCAAGTTATGGTCATATGAGAACATCTGAAAAATATCGCGATCTTCCGGAATCTTGCTCGACGGTTCGGTATGGTGTGAAAAGGAGAACTGCCAAATAGGTAAGATAGGGCCACACGAGAAGGAGCGACGATGGGACAAAATCGCCAAAGCCTACGCCAAGGCAAGGACGATCCATTTGGTGATGGAGAACCTCAACACTCACTGCAAGAAACCGCTCAAGGAATTCTTATGGGCAGCAGCGTGGCAAGCGTCTCTGGAGGAGATTCACGGTCAACCACACCCCCAAGCATGGGAGCTGGCTCAGCCAGACGGAGATCGAGATGGGGATATTTTCGTGGCAGTGCTTGGGACGGGATTGCGCAGGGGATATCGAATCGTTACGGGATCGTGGGGAGGCGTGGAAGTGGTGAGTGAAGCGGAAGGGGAGGACGATCAACAGGTGTTTCACGATCGGTGACGCCCGAAGCCAGTTCGGGTATCAAGTCCGGGGCTCGAGGAGCTACCAAGGCAACCGCAGCCCAAAAGCGACCAGCAAAAACCGCAATTAAGTGCCGGTCAGAGCACTGAGGCCATCATGTTACGCCTTTGTTATTTTATCGCAGTTAATGAGCACCAGCCAACGGTGCTTACTCAAGTCAAGGCCCTGGCCAAAGAGCTCGTCGTGCGCGGGCACAGGGTGATCCTTTTACTGGACCATGGAAGTCAAGAAGCAGAAGACCACCAAAATAACCCGGCCATTTATGCTTGGCCTTGCCCGTGGCCAGGCAAACGCCACAATATGCGCTTTTTCGCCAAACTCATCCAAGATTACCGGCCGAACTGCTTGATCGGAAATTATGCAGCCACCAACCAGATGCTCATCGCCGGCTGGCTTATGCGGGTTCCCCGCCGTTTAGCCTGGTACCGCAGCCTAAGCGCACAGAGGGCCATGGACGACATCGTATCCACGCGGTGGCAAATCGTGAGAAGATGGATGATTCACCTCTTGGCCACCCACATCCTTGCGGTCTCGGAAGCGGCCCGCAAAGACGCAATGCGTCACTTCCCCATAGTTGCCCCCCCAAAATGCCGCGTATTCTACAACTCACTACCAGATCCCCTGGCGCATCCCCAACTATCGGAAGCCGCGGCAAAGAAAACCCAAGGAATAATCTGCGTCGGCCGCATGGTTCCCTCCAAGGGACAAGACATCTTGATCAAAGCGATAGCCTCCCTTAAGCGTGAACTCCCCGACATCCGCGTCGAGTTCGTCGGCGCTGGACCATTGCAAGAATCCTGCCGGCAGTTAGCTCGGGACTTGGGGGTAGAGCGTCATTGCGCTTTTGTGAGCTGGATGTCTCATGCGGAAGTCCTGAGAAAGATGGCTTCGGCTGCCGTGGCCGTCCTTCCCAGCCGAAGCGAGGCGTTCGGCAGGGTGAACCTCGAGTCCATGGCCGTCGGCACACCGGTGCTCGCTTCGGATGTGGGCGGTATTTCCGAGATCGTGCAAGACGGGATCAACGGATTTCTCATCCCTCCCGAAGATCCCCACGCGCTGGCTGACAGACTCAAAATGCTCATCTTAAACCAAAGTCTGTGTAAAAGGTTAAGCGAGAACGCTCGGTCGCGGTTCCTTAGCCGATTTGAGCAGAGCAAATTGATACCGGAACAGGCACGGTGGCTAGAGACTATCGCCGGGGAGCCTGGTTCTTAAACGGTCTGTTGCAGAACTCATTCTAAGGATTCTCCTTCATAAGGCCGATCTGTCCTTCAAGAGGAGGGATCGACTCATGATGGGACGAAAAAAGTTTGATATGAAACAATATCACAATCTCTCACTCGATGATCTGGTAAGCCCGAACGATCTTTATCGTAAAATCGATGAAGCTATTGATTTTAGTTTCATTCATGATCTGGCCAAAGAATCCTATTCTCATACGGGGCAACCATCACTCGATCCTATTGTATTCTTCAAGATCGAGTTGGTTGGTTTCCTCGAGGGCATTCACGAAGACCGGGCCCTTGAACGCAGAATCAAAGACTCGCTTGCCATTCGCTGGTTCCTGGGTTATGACTTGGATGAGACGCTCCCCGTTCATTCCACGATTTCAAGGACTCGAAGGGACCGAATCTCAAAGACCGTTTATCAAGCTGTCTTTGACTATATCCTTGGGATTTGTATCCGCCATCAATTGGTGAAGGGGCATCATCAGTCCATCGACTCAACCCTTCTGAAAGCCAATGCCTCCCTCAATTCTCTCGAAGCCCTTCAACCTAAAGTGCTGGCTCATTATGAAAAGATAATGGCAAGCAATTCTTCAGAAGATTCCCCTCAAGATCCTAGCTCAAATCCTCCTCAGGTATCCTCGTCCAAACCGATGAGACGAGACCCAGAGGCCAAGATCGCCAAAAAGCCTGGTTTTCCAAGGGCTCTTTATTACAAAGCCTCCACGAGCGTTGATGAAACCTGCGGCGTCATCACCCATGCTCAAGTGGATGACGGAAGCAAAAACGACGCTGAACTATTCAAGCCTATTGTTTCCAGAACTAAAAAGCGTATGGAATCTTTGGGCCTGTCCTTCCAAAGTCTTGGAGCCGATCAAGGCTTCTACAGCGCTGAGAATCTTAAGTTTTTGGATCAAGAACGCCTTACGGGTTATCTTCCTGTCAGGTTTCAACCCAACAACACAGGAGGTTTTGACCGGAGCCGCTTTCGTTATGATTTTGAGAAGGATCAATTCGTTTGTCCCGGAGGAAAGATTCTGAAATTCAAACAATACCACTCCCAATATCCTCACCAAAAGAAATACCAAGCCAGGGAAAAAGATTGCCGCCTCTGCCCCCAAAAGCCTCAGTGTACTTCCGTAAAGTTTAGGACGATTCAGAGATCCATTCATGACGATCTCATTCAAGCCGCTATTCAAAGATGTCAAAGCCAAGAAGGTGGCAAAGCAGAACTCTTGAGACAAACGCAAGCAGAAGGAGCTTACGCGCACATCAAAGAGATCTTAAAATTCAGAAAGCTTTATTCTTTGGGACTTGAAAATGCCAGGAAGAAATTCCTCATGGCTTGCTCAGTGATCAATCTCAAGAAGTTGCTTCAGGTTCCACGATGGTTGAACGAGAGGTTTTGTCAACTTTCGTCACAATTCTTTGCTCTTTTCAAAGAACGAACAAGGTTAAGGCCGTGTTTGGGATTCATTCAACCGTAAAAGCAAGTTCTCCAACAGACCGTTAAAGTGCCATGATACTGTGTTACCTGGCTTATGGAGGATCTCCACACACGCAAAAATGGGTGAAATACTTTGCGGACAAAGGGCATGAGATTCATTTGATTTCTCATAGCCGCCTTGATAGCGGCGACCTTCCAAACATAAAAGTCCACGGAGTTAAGGAGCTGCAAAATATCCACGCGGCGAATCGCCTAAAAGCCGTGATTCAATTTGCAGAAAAAATCCGCTTTCATCGGATGGGCACGATCGTACAAGGCTTCCGAGAGCTGTTCACTGCGCTTAAGATCCTGCGGATAATCTGCCGAGTAAAACCCGACGTTCTCCATGCCCACTTTGTCACAACTTGGGGATTTTGGGGAGCGCTCTGCGGGTTTCATCCCTATGTTCTGACCGCGTGGGGTTCCGATATACTGCGTAGACCGAAGGAGTCCAAATTGCTGCGCTGGCGGGCAAATTTCGCGCTAACAAGAGCGGATCAAATAACGTGCGATGCGGAACATATGGTGGAAAACCTGGTAGAACATGGCGCCGTTCGAGCGAAGGTGAGACTCATCAATTTTGGGGTGGATATCCAACAATTTCACCCCGATCAAAGGGACGAAAAATTCCGGGAGAAACTAGGAATCGAACCGGATGCACCCATCATTATATCGCTTCGGAGCCTGTACCCCCACTATGACGTGGAGTCCCTCGTGAATGCCGTGCCCCGGGTTTTAAGAAATACTCCCAACGCGAAATTCATTATCGCTGGCAATGGTGAACAAAGAAGCGCCTTGCAAGAACTGGCCTCATCCCTAGGGGTTTATGAAAGCATTAAGTTTCCGGGCTGGATTCCCAACCATGAACTCCCTCGCTATTTAGCATCCGCGGATATTTACGTTTCCACCTCCCTTACGGATGGCGGAATCGCCGCTAGCACCGCAGAGGCCATGGCTTGTGAACTGCCCGTGGTAATTACCGACTTCGGCGATAATCAGAAATGGGTGAAAGACGGTGAAGGAGGATTTATTGTCCCGCTCAAGAACCCAGATGCCCTGGCAGATAGAATGGTCTACCTGCTGAAACACGAAAATGTTAGAAAAAGATTCGGGAAGATCAATAGGAAAACAATCGAAGAGAGGAATAATCTCCAGGCGGAAATGGAAAAGATGGAGCGCATTTATGAAGAGTTGAAATTGAAGCCTCGATCATGACCGATACTTACAACCCAAAGGCATTCTGGAACGATCGCTTCAGAAGATATGGGCATACCGGCGAGATGAATAGCTTGCTCTATGCCTATGACCAGCCCCAACGCCTAAGGGCAATCCACAAGGCACTCTCCCGCGCAAAGATCTCGATCGGCTCGGGGAAAAAGATCTTGGACGTCGGCTGTGGGACGGGTGACTTGATCGAGTCGTTTATGAAACGCGGCGAGCCGGAGATAACGGGAATCGACATAAGCGATGATACGATAAGTTACACCGGACGAAGATTTTCTACGAATAATCGGGTAAAATTCCTGACTATTGCAGTCGAGGATATGAATTTTCCATCTGAGTTCTTTGACCTAGTGACAGGCATCAACGTCCTGCAACATATCACCAATGATCGCTTATTTTTTAAAGCGATTGAGAACATGGTTCGAGTTGTCAAGACGGGGGGGCATATCCTTGTCATGGACTTCTCGCCTCATAAGGAGCAAGAAGAAAAGAAGCGTGGGCCTTATGTGATAATCAGGACACAGAAAGAATACAGGGATGTCTTTGAGAGAAGCGGGTGCGCATGGGTTGCCGAGTTCGGCCTGCCGCGACTAGGGGTTCGTCTCTATGCGAAATGTGTCCGGCTCGTACCGTCCCGCATCAGCCGCCTCGTGAAAGGTGCTCTTTTGAAAATGTCCCGGCCCTTGGACTACCTGTTAGTGCCGTTCCCTTATAAATATACGGACATGGGAATACTCATCTTCCAAAAGACCTCAAGATGAAGACTGATATCCCCTCTGCAAAGCTAATCCAACTGCACGAGGCCATGCTGAAAATTCGCCTGGCGGAAGAACGGCTGGCTGATGCACTCCTGAATAGAGAAATCCGGTGTCCAGTCCACTTGTATACGGGCGAGGAGGCGGTCGCAGCTGGGGTGTGCGCGCATCTCCGGGAGAGCGATTATGTCTTTGGGACCCATCGCTCGCATGGCCACTACCTGGCGAAGGGAGGAGACTTGAAAGCCCTGATGGCGGAGCTTTATGGCAAAACGACCGGTTGCTCCTGGGGAAGAGGCGGTTCGATGCATCTCACCAGTGCCAAGCTTAGAATCTTCATAACCCCTATCGTCGGCGCCACAATCTCCCAAGCCGTGGGAGCGGCCATGGCATCCTCTATGAAAGGGGATGGCGCGATTTCAGTCTCCTTCTTTGGGGATGGCGCCACCGAACAGGGGCGATTCTACGAATCCCTTAACCTGGCTGCACTCTACAAGCTGCCCGTCTTGTTCATCTGTGAAAACAACCTCTACTCCAGCCATCTGCGCCTAGAGGCAAGGCAGCCGGCGGACAATATCTGCAAGCGCGCTGAAATGTTCACCATACCCGCTTTTCGCGTGGATGGAAACGACGTCTGCGAAGTATACCGCGTATCTGCCGAGGCTATCCGTCGCGTTCGTAGCGGCGCAGGCCCCGCCTTTATCGAGTGCCGGACCTATCGCTGGCACGGACACGTCGGACCTCATGATGACCTGGATAAGGCCATCCGAGATCCAGAGGAACTTAAGTTTTGGCGGGCTCGATGCCCAGTAAAACTTCTGGAGCAAACGCTTCTCGCGGAGGGAATCATGACGAAAGATGACTTGGCGTCAGTCTACCGACGCATCCAACAGGAGATCGAAGAAGCGATAAGCTTCGCCAAGGCAAGCCCTACGCCAAAAGCCGACGATTTACTCCAATACGTCTATAACGACCCTAAGGGGGATGAGACGCGTGCGTGAACTTTCTTATGCCCAAGCCCTGAACGAAGGCGCCCGGCAACTCATGGCGCGCGATGAGCGCGTCTTTATCCTGGGCCAAGGTGTGGTCAGCCCCTGGTATGTCGGGATGACGACCGTAGGCCTGCGGGATCAGTTCGGCAAAAAGCGCGTCGTGGACACGCCGGTCTCAGAAGATTCAGTAACGGGAATGGCCCTTGGCGCCGCCATCGCAGGCATGCGCCCCATAGTCGTGCACCCGCGCATGGACTTTGCCTTGCTGGCCATGGAGCAACTCATCGGCCAGGCGTCGAACCTGCATTATATGTCGGCAGGGCAGGTGACGGTTCCACTGACGGCCCGATTGATCGTCAACCGTGGCGGGGAGCAAGCCGCCCAACACTCGCAGAGCTTACAAGCTCTTTTCGCTCATATTCCAGGCTTGAAAGTGGTGATGCCAAGCACGCCTTATGACGCCAAAGGCCTCTTGATCGCCAGCGTCTATGACGACAATCCCGTAATCTTCATAGATGATCGTTGGCTCTATAACGATGTGGGGCCGGTGCCTGAAGAAATGTACCAGGTTCCTATCGGTCGCGGCGTCGTGACACGCGAGGGGCAGGATGTGACCGTCGTTGCCAGTTCTTATTTGGCTGCGGAAGCGCAACGGACGGCAATGCAGCTAGAATCGCGCGGCATCGACGCAGAGATCATTGACCTGCGTACCGTCAAGCCGATAGATTCCGGGGTCATTGTAGAATCGGTGAAGAAAACCGGGAGATTGCTTGTGATCGATGGAGGATGGGCTGCGTGCGGCGTTTCCGCCGAGGTGGCTGCTTTGGTGGCTGAAAGTGATGCCGTTCAATACCTCAAAGCCCCTGTGAGACGACTGACATTGCCTCCTGCGCCTGCCCCCATGTCCGCCGTCCTCGAACAGGCTTACTACCACGATGCCGAGGATATCATCGCGGCGTTGCAGCAACTACTTGAAAAACCTGGCGTGATCACTCCCAGGAGTCGCTGTGACGTATAAGGTACCCTTTGTAGAACCAGGCAAACATTACCATAACCTAAAGAAGGAAATTGACGCCGCGATTGTGGGATGTCTCTCCAACGGCGACTTGATCATGCGGAGACAGCTCAAGGACTACGAAGAGCGGCTGGCGGCGTTGACTGGGACGCGGTATGCTGTCGGTGTAAACAGTGGATACCATGCACTGCATCTTTCCCTGACAGCGGCAGGTCTTGGATCGGGGGCCGAAGTCATCACCGTGGCTCACACCTGCGTGGCCACCGTATCGGCCATCGTTCACGCGGGCGCAACCCCTATCCTTATCGATGTGGGCAAAGACTACAACATGGATATCGGCGTACTCGAACGCGCCATTACGCCCAGAACCAAAGCCATACTGCCGGTTCACCTGAACGGCCGAATCTGTGATATGGATCGATTGATGGCTATCGCAGAGGAACACAATCTGATCGTTATTGAGGACGCGGCACAGGCACTCGGGGCCGGGTACGGCAACCAGACTGCCGGTTCATTTGGGCTAGCCGGCTGCTTCAGTCACTATCCCTTCAAGATTCTAGGCACTTTCGGGGACGGCGGTGCAGTTACAACGAATGATCCTGACATCGCCAGGATAGTTTCGCTCTTGAGGTACAACGGTGAGGACAGGGAAACAGGCGAGTACCATTACCACGGCTACACGTGCTTACTGGATAACGTCTGGGCTGCGGTCCTGAATGTCAAGTTGCGGTATCTCCCGCACTGGATTGAGAGGCGGCGTAAAATCGCCGCGTTGTACCGTCAGGGCTTGTCCGATATCCCGAAGTTGACTTTGCCCCACTTTAAAGAGGAGAACAACTTGGATGTATATCAGAACTACGTCATCCGTACAAAGGAAAGAGACAGGTTGGCTTCGTATTTGAAGGAGCATGAAATCGAAACCCTCATTCACTGGCCAAAACCGATCTGGGAGCATAGGGGACTTAAACTCGGCAGCCATCATCTTCCAGAAACTGAAAACGTCTGCAGAGAAGTTCTTTCGCTTCCGATAAATGCAGAGATCAGCGACGAGCAAATCGACTATGTGGTGACTTGTGTCCGCAACTTTTTTACATAGGAAAGCAAAAAATCTCATCCTCGCCTGCTTGAGGGTTCCATCCTTCCAGTACAGCTTTACTTCTTCGTGCAAGGTTTCTTGATTGCCCTTTAGCGCCAATACGTAATCGCCACCCTGTTTGGATAATCTCTGCGGCAATCGTTTTCTGACAGCCCATGGCATCGATCGTCACAAGGCAACCCTTCACCTCTGCCCCTCACCATGTTTCGATCGCTTTAAGAAACAGATCCTCATGGACAATGTGCTCGACCCAGACCAAAGCGTTAAAGTCAGGATTGTTGGTGAGGACAGCAGGGCAGGAAAGAAGGAGGGGAAAGCCCTCACGATTGATTTTGATGTGGATTCCCCCAATCCGGCAATGGTTGGAGTTTAGATCAAACTTCAGAATCAAGATCTCTCATTATTTGATACGCTGTATTTTAGTTTAAGGTCCGGAGATGGCGAGCGCTTTAGAGGAAGTGTGGCAGTTCAATTGACGGACAGCCTGTACCGGAAAGCCGCGTATTGGGTCTCCAATGTAAAGGAGGAATGGAAAGAGTATCAGATTCTACTGAAAAAGTTCGCTCGGATCGCCAACTGGTCCCAAGTCAAGGAATTCGAGATCATCCTTGATGATATGAACGCAATCCCGAAGGAGGGGACTTTGTTGATTGATGAAATTTATGTCTCTAAGAATCGCGTGAAATAGAAAAAGTTTGAAGAGGGGGAGATCTTGTGCCGAGGACAGCCACAGATTGGGTTCTAGAGTGCTATCTGGCCGCTCTCGAGAAGGGTTTTTGGGAAAAAGGAAGGAATGTCGGCGAGATGGTCATGCTTGTTGTCTCTGAACTCGGCGAGGCCAGCGAAGCGCACCGGACGAGAAATTTCGGGCTGGGGCAAAAGGACACTTTTGAGGACGAGATCGCGGATGCCGTAATACGGCTCTTTGATCTGTGCGGAGGGTTGGGAATTGACCTCGAAAAGCAGATGGAATGGAAAATGGTTTTCAACAAAAACAGGGAAGTGCGGCACGGCAAAGCCTATTGATTTGAACCGCAGATATAAGTCCGGCTAAAGGGGCAAGCGTTTATGGCAGGAAGAGCGAGCAAACAGGCTGAAGCTATGAGTTATGAAACACTCCGCCAAAAGATATTTGCGATTGCACAAAAAGATCATCCTTTGATGGAAGATTTCATTCCGTTCGAAGTCGGCACTTATTGGCTCATTGGGCAAACATTGGTTCGGCATGCAGAGGAATTGCTGGAAAGTCTTGCCCTGATCTTAGAAAGCAATATGGAAGCTCCTGGCATGAGCCTCGACGAAGTCTTGGATGTTGGGAGGTAGGCGGACCGGTTTTATAAATAGCCTGATTCCGGCAGGTCAGGAGGAAGAAAGGCGATAAAGTAGGAAAGTGAGGCGATGAAAACAAAATTGCTCTTGAGCACCATGCTGGTTGCTCTTACCGCGCTGTTTGCTGTTTCAAGTCCATTTGTGATGGCTTCTGGAACAGAGCTTGTCATTGCAGATTTCGATACAGGTGATAGGCCCAATAATATCGGCTACGAAGAAGCGGTCTATGCATTGGGTGGTCTTGAAAAGAAAGTTTTTATCGCCAAATACCGTGTTAATTTACCGACCGAAAAACAAACATCAAAAAACTAAAGGAGATGCAAGGGGATTCGGCTTGAGTGACTGCTTTTGAAGAAAAGCCAATGAAAACGGCGGCATTTAGGGTAAAATAACTCGTTTTTTCAGAAAGAGGCAGGGATGATCAAGGTTCCAAAGGGGTTATTGACGCTCACCGCCGCGGCGAAAAAATATGGCTTTAAAAATAGCCTGACGCTTCATGATTATATCCGGCGCGGGCGACTTGAAGCGGTGAGGATTGGGCATATCTGGCACACCACGGACCAGGCTATGCGCAAGTACCTCAAAAGCCGGGACTTATCCAAAATACCAAAGAGGTACCGTAAAAAGCATGTAATCCCTTAGCGGGAGGGGAGGCGTAGAGTGGAGGGGTTAACTTTTTCTGGCTGTAGTCGAGATTTAAGAGGAGATGATAAACTCTCCTTTAGATTTCAGGGATT
>Ga0209515_10002815_pt1 | contig 25830 bp, 27 predicted proteins | sample Subgroupgradi54m_FD_187454 | JGI IMG/M metagenome (GOLD analysis project Ga0209515, IMG submission 187454) | Subsurface groundwater microbial communities from S. Glens Falls, New York, USA - GMW60B uncontaminated upgradient, 5.4 m (SPAdes)... ... | reverse complement strand
TCAAAGAAATAACAACCACTCCGGAACATCTGGCGCATCTCGTTAATCTGATTGCGGACGGCACAATCATGAGCCGGCAGGCAAAAGATATTCTGCGGACGATGTTTGAAACGGGCAGCGATCCGGAAGAGATTCTGGAACAAGGAGGATTTCACACTGTTTCGGGTGAAGAAGACTTACAACAGATCATTCGCCAGGTTTTGGCCGAACATCACAGCGCGGTGGCTGATTTCAAAAAAGGCAAAGCCGCGAGTTTGGAATTCCTGGTCGGCAAGGCAATGGCCAAACTCCGCGGCCGCGCCAATCCGGAAATCATCAGAAAGATTTTTTCGGAGGAGTTGAAAGGGGAATAGCCGGATTCAAGAATTCTTCGATCAAAGCCAGCGCCTCCCTGTCATTTTTGATCCATTTGATCTCCGGGTCTTTTTTGAACCAGGTCATTTGTCGTTTTGCGAACGACAGAGTGTTTTTCTTGATTACGTCAATAGCCTCGTTGAGGATCGCTGACTTACGCGGAAAATTTTCTACGTTGGTCTGCGCTTGCAGGTAATCAATGATTTCTCTATAGCCGATGGCATCAAACGCGGCCGGTTTTGTTCCGTATTTTTTGATCAGATTTTTTACTTCCGCAACCAGGCCGTTGTTCACCATTTCATCAACCCGGCCCTCGATTCTTTTCCGAAATTCATCGCGGGGAGGCATGATTCCTATTTTCAGCGGATCGAACAGTGCTTGCCCTTTTTTTCTTTGACTCGAAAAGGGTCTCTTGGTCATCATCGCGATTTCAAGAGCCCGAATCACCCGCCGCGGGTTCTTGGCGTCAACGGTCTGCGCCGCTTCAGGATCCCGTTCGACAAGCTCGCGGCACAGAGTTTCCAATCCTTGTTTTTCGATTCGCTGTTCGAGTTTTCGGCGCAAGTCCGGATTCGGTTTGACGGCGGGAATTTCAAGATTTTCAACTACGGCTTTGACATACAGACCCGTGCCGCCGACCAGAATCGGCAGCTTGCCTTTCTTGAGGATTTTTCTGATTGCCGCAATGCAGTCTTTTTTATATCGGGCAACTGTATATTCTTGATCCGGGTTTTTGATGTCTATCAAATAATGAGATATCCCTTCAGCGATTAAAGGGTTCGTAATTAAATTTTTGAGTTTTTGGGATTTGGGATTTGGGGTTTGTTTAGAAATTAGAAATTGCCCGGCCTTCGCAGCCGAAGCCGCTTCTGCGGAGTAGGCGAAATTAGAAATTCCCAAAATCCTTTGGATTTCGGGTTTGGCGGTTCCGATATCCATTCCCCGATAAATCTGCCGCGAATCAGCAGAAACAATCTCGGCGCCGGTCGAATGTTGGGAGAGATGCTTCGCGATTTTTATGGCCAGCGCGGATTTTCCGCTCGCCGTCGAGCCGACAATGACGATTATTTTGGGAAGTTTTTTTGACAAGTTACGATTTGCGGCGGACGGGGGATGCCCGCCTCCGGCCTCGCTTTTGATCCTTGCGCCGGCAAGTAAATTATTCAACAGAACCGAAAAAAGCGAAAGGGTTGTTGGTGTGATACGCCCAGTATCTATCGCCATACGACCAGTGCCACCACTCTGTTGGATAATTTATGAAATCCGCTTTTGACATTGTGCTGATGAGAAGCTGCCGATTGTTTTTCGCCTCATCAGAAATATTTGCCGCAAGGGTAAAGCAAGCATTGTTGCTCTCCTCCGGATCGGCATTGAGCCGAGTTCCCATGTCGAGTTCTTTTCCGCTTTTTTCGGCCGGTGTTAAATCTACTGCGCCGCCAGTGGAATGAGGAGGGATAATTTCGGGTGGAGCAACATACTTACTTGTTTCTTCGTAGATTCGCTTTTTGTCCCAATCCGGATGAAGGCCGTTAAGTTCCTCCGAATATTCGTTAAAATATTCTTTCTGTAACGAGAGTGGCCGATGTCCCTCAATGATCAAAAAGCGGATGCCGTCAGGCAAATATTTCTTAACTTCCAAAAGTTTTGCAACAACTGATTTCCGTAGCCTGAAGTATGAATTTGATGCTTTGCTCTTGCAAGCATCAACCAATATTTCTGAAAAATCTCGGAGATCTACTAAAGGGTCGTTGTTCTCTTGAATGGATAATTGCAAAACTTTTGGGTCTGAAATGAGAGTGATAGATTCGGGAATCATATTGTCGGGGTGCCGGGAATCGAATCCGGGCTACATGCACCCCATGCATGCGTACTGCCATTATACTACACCCCGCTTTTTGCTTGCTGCAAGCGCTTACTTCTTGTTGTTATGGAGCGTCTTGAGGCACTGGACGCAGATGAGTTTCCTGACGCCTTTAACTTTTGCCCATTGAAGATTGGGATATTTTCTCGAGGTGCCGGTCGGGTTGTAATGTCCGCGCAACAGCTTTCGGCTGCCGACGATGATAGAACCTTTTTTGCAGAGGAAACACTGTCTCATAATAGTATTCGCGAATAACGCTAATGTTAGCTAATAACGCGAATATGATTAGCATTATTTGCTTTGATTCGCATTATTCGCGATTACTCTACTCTACCTTCACCTTTAATTTTTTGGTTTTTTTCCTGTTGAGCTTTGGCAGCCGGACTGTCAGAATGCCGTTTTTGAAATGAACCGTGGCGCTTTCGGGATCAACTTCTTCGGGCAAAATCACCGATCTCGAAAATTTGCCCCAATAGCATTCCTGGTAAAAATAATTTTCTTCTTTTATTTCTTCTTCCCGGCGGCGTTCGCCTTTAATGGTAATGGAATCCGTGGAGACATTGATATCGAGATCTTCGGGTTTGATGCCGGCGATTGCCGATTCAACCACTATTTCGGAAGGCGTCTGATAGATGTCAATGGTAAGTTTGCCTTCGCTCTCGATGCCGGTGTCATTTGATTTCTTGACAGGGGCTCCTTCTGTTTTATCGGCATCATCATTATCCCCATTGTCGGGCTCAATTTTGTAATTATGGCTTGCCGAATTGCCTTTTGTCAGTGAGCCAAAAAATTTTTCTTCGGATGTAGGCATCAGAGTAATCGTGAACATCGCTCATACAAGCAAATATCGCGAATTTAAAAATTTAATAACGTGAATTTACAATTGAAATTGTAACATACTACCAACTATTTGCATTATTTGCTGCCATTCGCATTATTGGCGATTACTCATATCTTTTTCCCTTTCAGTTTTTCAAAGTCGCCCAGGGCGAAAAAGCCGACAATGGCCACGAAAATAATGGGATACAGGAGATTACCGTAAATAAGTATAAGGTAATTGAAAGCGGCATGCAAGGCGGTGGCTAACAGTATCCCGTACACGAGCAATTTTTTATTTCCAAAATTCCTGATGCTCAACGCCCAGTAATAGCCGACCAGCGAGGAGGTAAGGGTGTGGAGAAGCGTCGTGCCGACGAAACGGAACGAAGCGATTTCAAAAATAGCGCTCACAAGCGTTGTCCGGCTTTCGTTGCCCGAGAGCGCGCCGAGATTCTCGACGGTCGCGAAACCGAGCGCTGCCACCGCCATGTACACCATGGCATCCACCGGTTCGTCAAAAAATTTGTTTTTGCCGATAGTAAAATAGGCAGCTCCGAATTTTGCCATTTCTTCCACGAATGCGAAAACAAGAATGAGAAGCGGCGTAAGTTCGGCATGCTGGCGGATTTTTGCCTGGCAGTTATCGAAATGATACAAAAGGCCGCAATTTATCAGAAGTTGAATGAGCAGAGCAACTATGGCCGAAACAATGCCCGCCACAAATACCAAGGCGATTAATCGTTTCGGTTCGGGATGCCGGTCTTCTTTGAGATAGAAAAAGAGCCAGGCGAATCCGGGCAGCAAGCCCAAGATGATCGTCAATAATGTCATTGTTTAAATGTTACTAATGTACGAATGATTACGAATATACGAATAGTATTCGTAACCGAAACCGTCAGTTATGAAAAATTCGTATATCGGTTTCGGCGAATTCGTATATTCGTACTAATTCGTAATTTCGTAACCTTACCACTTTTCAACCATAAGCAGTTCGCCTGGTCGGAATTTTTGAAATATTTCTTCGGTGACAAAGGGCATAAAGGGGTGGAGCATTTTGAGGGATTCAAGGAGGATGGTTTCAAGAGTCTGGTAGGCGGCGTTTGCATCCGCAATCGCTTTTGAGGAGGCTCGCGGAGCTCCGACGGGCTTGGTCTCCCGACCGCAGTCGGGAGCCGTCGGAGCGAGCGGCAGCGGTTTCCGATCGCTGGAATCGGAAAACCGCGGCTCTGAAAAAGCGATTGCGGATTTTTCTATTTGTGTTTGCTCATCAGAGCTTTCGCGGAGGCGAGGCTTGTATTCCTCGATAATTTTGTCCGCGAAGGTGTGCCAGATATAGTGATAGATTTTCTCCGCGGCGAGATGGAATTCAAACTGTTCGATATGCTTGGCGACTTGCGATTTTATTTTCAGAAGCTCTTTCAGGTTTTTTTTGTCCTCTGAAGTAAACGCGGACTTGTGCTGACCGGACGCTGACTTACGCTGACTTTTTTCTGCGTTGGTCTGCGTGTTGTCTGCGTCTGTCTGCGAAGGTTTATTCAACAGAATAAACCTTGCGACATTCCACAGTTTGGTCGCGAAGTTGCGGTAGCCGCGGATTTTGTCTTCGGAGATTATGATGTCCCGACCGGCCGTGTTGCCGGCGACGAGCGCCATGCGGAGCGCATCGGCTCCGTAAATTTCGGCGATGCCCAACGGGTCAATCACATTGCCTTTGGATTTCGACACTTTCTGCCGATCTTTATCAAGCACCAGTCCGTTCAGATACACGGTTTTGAAGGGGATTTTGCCGGTTCGATACAAGCCGAGCATAATCATTTTTGCGACCCAGATAAGAAGAATATCATAGCCGGTTTCCATCACATCGGTCGGATAGTAAGTCGCGAAATCGCTCCTGTTCGCTGTTCGCTGTTCGCTGTTCGAGGCTTGTTTGCTTCGATCCCCGATCCCCGATCCCCGATCCTTCTTGCTTAACGCAAGAAGAGTAGCGAACGGCCACTGGCCAGAAGAAAACCAGGTGTCGAAGACGTCGGGATCCTGTTCGTACAGGTCGTTTCCGCAGGTCGAACAAGGATCACTCACGGCCAGTTCGATTATTTCCGCATTCTCAACCGTTTTACGCTGGCTCGTTTGTTCGAAATCCCATTTTTTTAGGTTTTTTAAAATCATCCGCACAGGACCGCCGTGGGTTACCATCACGATGTTTTTGTGCCGATGGGATTTTTTGTGACGTCCGAAACTTTTCCAAACCCGCTCTTCCAGTTCTTTGAAGCTCTCTCCGTCTGGCGGTTTGCCTTCATAGGAATATAGAACATCGCCGTACATCGCGTTCCGGTCAGAGCGCAGCATGCCCTGGGTGATGCCAAGGTGCCGTTCCCGAAGTTGGTCGTCAAGAATTATTTCGGCGCCAGTCGCTTCTGCAATAATTTCGGCGGTAGCCCGGCAACGCACCAGGTCGGAACTGATAATAAGGTCAATGTTTTTGGTCTTAAGAATTTTGCCCGCTTCCCGGGCCTGGCGCCGGCCTTCTTCGTTCAGAGGGACATCGGCGTGCCCCTGTGTTCTGCCTTTTTTGTTCCAGTCGGTTTCGCCGTGGCGTATCAAGAACCAGCGTGCTTTGATTTCCGAATCCATTTTGATGCTGCAAGCTCCTCGTGGGTTTTGGACTTGGAGATGTGAGCCGAAACAAAACCACGCTGGAATTCTGATGCCCCAGACGATCTGCCGCGAGATATTCCAATCACGCAGACTTTTCATCCAGTTCAAAAATATGGCTTCCGTTCTTTTGGGCACAATTTTTATTTTTTTCTTTTTGACCGCGTCAACGCCCAGGTCGCGGAGTGATTTTTTTGACTTTGGCAGGGGAGCCGTCATCTTTATAAACCATTGGGTTTTTATCTGGGGTTCGATCGGGGTCTTGCATTTGTAGCAGACGCGGACGCTGTGCGTGTAGTCCGGATCGACCTTCGCCAATAATCCCTTTGCTTTCAGTTTTTCCACGATCAGCGGCCGGGCATTCTTAATGTGCATACCGGCAAATTCGCCGGCGATGGGCAGGAGTTTGCCCTGGAAATCAATAATCTGTTCTTTGTCCAGCTTGTGTCGCTCCGCAATCTCGAAATCGGCGTCGTCGTGCCAGGGCGTGATCGTCATCACGCCCGTGCCGAATTTCATGTCAACGGTTTTGTCTTTGACGACTGTTGCCGTAATCGGGCCGTTGATCCATTCAAGCGTAATTTTTTGTCCCGGCGCGTATTCTTTGTAACGTTTGTCATCGGGATGCATGACTACATATTTGTCGCCGAATTTGGTTTCGGGTCGGACTGTGCCGATCGTAAACGGTCCGTATGTGAGGTAATAGAACGGATCCGTCTGTTCCTGGAACTGGTTTTCAATGTCGGAAAGAGATGTTTGGTGTTTCGGGCACCAGTTCACGATGCGTTCGCCGCGGTAGATGAGGCCGTCGTTGTAGAGTTTTCCGAAGGTTTCGTAGACGACTTTTACAATATCCGGATCAAGAGTAAATTTTTCTCTTGACCAGTCGCACGAAGCGCCGAGTTTGCGGAGCTGATCTTCCATTGTTTTTTTGTTGTTCTGGGTGAAGTCCCAAATCTCGTTGAAAAGCTGTTGGCGGTCGATCTCGAATTTATTCCGGCCCTCTTTCTCGAGTTTTTTATCGAACACCACCCAGGTTTCAAATCCGGCATGATCAGCGCCGGGCAGCCAAAGGGCTTTTTTGCCGCGCATCCGCTGGAAGCGGATCATGAGGTCTTGCAGCGTTACGAACACGGCGTGGCCGACATGGAGCGAGCCGTTGGCGTTCGGCGGGGGCATGATGATGGTAAACGCGGACTTGCGCGGACTGGACGCTGACTGACGCTGAATTTTTCCGCGTTTTTCCGCGTGTTGTCTGCGTGAGTCTGCGCTGATCGGTGGCAGCCGATCAGGATCGAAGTAGCCGGATTCTTCCCAGTGCTTGTAAATTTCTGGTTCGGTTTTTTGATGGTCGTAGCGGGGTTCAAACATATTGGTTATCATCCCATTCTACTATATTTTGTTTTCTCAATGCCATTACACGCTCAAGTCGCCATTCGCGACCAGCGGCAATTTTTTCTTTTTGAGGAAGGCAAAATAGCCAGCCGCCGCGATCATCGCGGCGTTGTCAGTGTTATATTCGGAATCAGGGACAAGGAAACAAGCGTTCAGTTTTGAGCTTTCAGTTTTTAGTTTTTGCCGCAAGGCTTTGTTCGCCGCCACGCCGCCGCAAAGAATTATTGAACGCGCATTGAACTCTCGCGCGGCCCTCATTGTTTTTGAAACGAGTACGTCAATGGCTGCCTGTTGGAAGCTCGCCGCAATGTCGGCTCGCCACCGACCCGAAATACCCGAATTGCGTCCGAATGACACGAAATTTTTTTTGACTTCGTTCGTATTCGGATTATTCGAGTGTATTCGGGTTTTTAGGATCGCGTTATCTCTCAAATGATAGAATACCGAGGTTTTGAGACCAGAGAAGCTGAAATCGTAATTTTTCTGGTTGAGCATCGGCCGGGGGAATAGGATTGCCGTCGGATTGCCTCGTTGCGCCAATTTTTCTATCTCCGGGCCGCCGGGATACGGAGAGAGTCCGAGCATCCTCGCTACTTTGTCAAAGGCTTCGCCGACGGCATCGTCCCGGGTCTCACCCAGTTTTTTCCATTTGACCAGAGATTCCATGACAAGAAGAATCGTATGGCCGCCGCTCGCCAGCAGCGAAACTGCTGGAAACTCTAATCTCGAATTTCTAATCTCTAAATTTCTCTTTCGGAGATTTTTTTTAGAGTTTAGAGATTCGGATTTAGAGATTGCTCTTTTTTGCGAAAGCAAAAAAGAGTAGAGGTGTCCTTCCAAATGATTCGCGCCGATGAGGTTGAGTTTCGGATTTTCGATTTTCAGTTTTTTGTACAGGTCTTGGGCGAAGGTGATGCCGGCCCACAGTGCGGGTTCCAGGCCCGGGCCGACGGTTACGGCGATCAGGTCGATTTTTGAAATTTGAAATTTTAAATTTCGAGATTGTTTAGAAATAATGAAGCTGCGCTTCATCAATTGGTTCACTCCGAGAAAATTCATTTTTGTGAATTTTCTCCTCATTGCCAATTGTAGAGATTCGGATTTAGAAATTCCAAGAATCTTCCTAAATAATAGTGGAAGGTTTTTGGCGTGTTCCCGTTTGGCCAGATTCGGCACCACGCCTCCGAACGGCCGGTGGGTTTTGATCTGCGAACTGATGAGATTTTTTAAAACCGCAAAACGCGGCCGTTGCAAGCCGCCACTCGCCTCAACAAGCGCGATTCCGGTCTCGTCGCAGGAGGTCTCAATGGCAAGGATGAGTTTTTTCACAAGACAAAAAGCCCTAACCGTCAACAAAGGTAACGTCTCCCGAATCGTCTATGTCGGCGAGCATCTTTTTTATCTTGAGGTCGTGATATTTTTCGCGAATTATATTGGTGGCTCTTTCCATATCTTGAAAATGCCTTTCCTTCTCTTCTGTGTTGGAGTTGAATGCAGAACTGCCGCCGTAGGCGCCGCAATCAGAATGATTTATAAGGATAACTTCGTTGATATTGTGGAGTTTTTTGGAGATGTCGATTTGTTTCATTAAAAATTCGCGCTCGGAATCATTTTCAGGAGAAGCGATATTTTTCGCCGCGCCGGCAACCGAAACAATATCACAGTCCCCCAAAAGATTTTGTCCTTCGAGGTATTTTTTGATTGTTTTTCCGAGCCGGAAATCAATACAGTGAATAACGAGAGTTTGGCATTGGTGAGACACGGTAAAGTCTGGCTAGGCCCCTACGATTAGTTTGACTCGATTCCCGGAACTGACTTCTAAGAAACCGTTTTCGACAGGAATATAATGCTCCCTTTTTTCTTCGTCAAGAATTTTTATGATTCCTTGTTGTAAAATAGAAATCAGCGGCCGGTGATGATCGAGAATCGTAATCTCGCCGTCCATGGTTTTGCAATTCAACGATTCGGCCTCGCCCTCGTATAAAACTTTTTTTAGGGAATAAATGCTTATAAGCATGAATTATGAAGTATGAATAATGAATTAGGGGTGGGACGAAAATTTAAATTCCAATAATTCATAATTCCAGATTCTTTATTCAGATTTGACTTCCTCGATCCCGCCCTTGAGATAAAAACTTTCCTCGGGTTTGTCGTCGTGTTTGCCATCCAGGATTTCTTTGAAGCCGCGGATGGTGTCTTCGCGCTTCACGAATTTTCCGGGACGGCCAGTGAATGTCTCGGCCACGAAAAAGGGCTGCGACAAAAATCTCTGGATTTTCCTGGCCCGGTCAACGGTTAGCCGGTCGGCTTCGGAAAGTTCTTCAATGCCGAGAATCGCAATGATGTCCTGCAGTTCTTTATAGCGCTGCAGAGTTCGCTGGACTTCGCGGGCGACCCCGTAATGCTCTTCGCCGACGATTTTGGGATCCAGCGCTGTTGAATTCGAGGCCAGCGGATCGACGGCCGGATAGATGCCGATTTCGGTCAGCGCGCGCGAGAGCACAATGGTGGAATCAAGATGGCTGAACGTGGTGGCGGGCGCCGGATCGGTGATGTCGTCGGCGGGAACATAGATGGCCTGAACCGAAGTGATCGAGCCCTTGGTGGTCGAAGCGATCCGTTCCTGCAGCTCGGCCATTTCCGAAGCCAGGGTCGGCTGGTAGCCGACGGCCGACGGCATTCGGCCAAGCAGCGTCGAGACTTCGGAACCGGCTTGCGAGAATCGGAAAATATTATCTATGAACAAAAGAATGTTTTTTCGTTCTTCGTCGCGGAAATATTCGGCCATCGTCAGCGCGGTCAGCGCCACCCGGGCCCGGGCACCCGGCACCTCGTTCATCTGGCCAAAGACCAAAGCGGTTTTATCGAGCACGCCGGAATCCCGCATTTCAAAATAAAGGTCATTGCCCTCGCGCGTCCGTTCGCCGACTCCGGCGAAAACCGAATAACCGCCGTGCTCGGCGGCAATATTGCGGATCAATTCTTTGACGATGACGGTTTTGCCGACGCCGGCGCCCCCGAACAAACCGACTTTGCCGCCTTTGATGAACGGCGCGATCAGATCAATGACTTTGATGCCGGTTTCAAAAATTTCGGTTTTTGTAGATTGTTCCGTGAGCGGGGGAGCGGGGCGGTGGATCGGCAGAGATTTCTTTCCGCCTTTGTTGGAGAATTCCGGCGCATCAAGGCAGCGTCCCACGACATCGAAAATATGCCCCAGGACTTCCGGGCCCACCGGCGCCTCAATCATTTTGCCGCTGTCGCGGACCTCCAGGCCCCTGTTCAGGCCATCGGTGGATTCAAGCGCGATGGCGCGGATCCGGCCCGGTTCAAGATGGCGAACCGTTTCCAGGATTATCTCCCGGCCCGAAGCCGCAACACTCAATGCGTTGAAAATAGAAGGCAACCTCTCGCCTTCCGGAAATTCGACATCAACGACCGGCCCGATAATTTGTATGATTTTGCCGTTCATATTTTTTAGAGTCGCCTAGCTAGAAAGACCGCCTGTTTTGATTCATCTAATTGCTTTACGTCTTTTGCCGTCCATAAATTTAGATTATTTTCCATTTTTACTCTTTCTTCGGCGATTTTACAATACTCTTCGCTTATATCTAGTCCTATGTAACGCCTACCCAATCTTTTCGCCATTTTGCAAGTTGTCCCGCTTCCGCACATTGGGTCCAAAACTACATCTCCTTGATTACTCCAAGATAGAATATGATCTTTTGCCAATTCACAAGGAAATGGCGCGGGATGTCCTTTTGCTTCTTGGTCTTCTTTGTTTTTTCCAACAACATATTCCCAAATGTTCCCTTTTATCTTTTGCTCTTTTACGGGTTTTGCCATCTTACCTCTTTCCTGTATATTCTTTGAGTAGTTTTTATATGTCGTTCCATTTAGTTGTAATCCGGCGTGCAAGCAGTCAACCATAATCGGGTTATGAGTTTTTACTACTCCTTTACTAAAAACAAACATGTATTCAAATTGATTGTTATATCGTTTCCTGTAAATCTGCGGAATCGGATTTGTCTTTTTAAAAATCATTGTATCGTGCAAATTAAATCCGACCTCCTTAAAGTAAAGTGCTTGCTTAAAACTTGTTCCCGTTTCACTTCCATCAATTGTGGCATCTCCAATTATCCAAACTACTACGCCGCCTTGTTTAGTAACCCTAAATAACTCTTTGACAATACCTTCAAAATCAAAAGTATAGCCATTATAGTTTCTTAAATCATCATAAGGCGGAGAAGTAACTACTAAATCTACAGACCCATCATCAAAAGATTTCATCACTTCAAGACAATCTCCTTGGATTATTTTATTTAGATAATCTTTGGTTTTCATAGTTATATTATAAACACTTTTTCAATCGCCTTTTTGATTGTCTCGATTTTCTGCTCAATTTTTTGTGCCTTGATCAGTAGCTTAATCGCTTGCTTTCGGCTAAATTTGCTGAACTCTTCTATTTTTGACTTCCAATAATCTATTCCTTCTTGCCCGACTTCTTTGGTCTTTTTTATTTCCTGTTGTTTATACTTTTTAAGGACTTCGATTGTTTGCCCCGTAATTTTGCAAACTACTGCATCAACAGCGTGCCAATATGTTTGTCCTCTCTTTTGGTCTGCAATTTTATAATTTTTAGAAATATAAACTGGCAGTTTCCATAAGTCCTCCAGATTACCTTTCGCACCCTTCTCAATTAAAAACTGTAGGTGAACATACGATAGCAGGGTTACATTTTGAGAAACCGCTTGCGCATATATCTGACTTTTATCCGCAGGATATTGAGACAAAGGAGAAATCAGAAGTGCGTACGTATCTTCTCTCCGCCAATCATCAAGTGCCTTGACCTTGAAATCTTTTTGATTTTTCGCAGTTCTACTCAAACGAAAACATTTTGCATCACTAACTAAGGTATATTTTTGGCTCTTGAGTAGACATCAGCCGAGTTTCCTCTTGTCCTCAATACTTCTGATGGTAAGCCCAAGTAACCTAACGATTTTGAGAGGATCGAATCAGAAAATTTAGACCATAATTTTTCTTCTGAACTATCATGCTCAAAAACTTCGGGCATTATTCCAACTTGTATCAACTCTTTAATAATGATTTTTTTATCTATCGATTGATATTTATTTTCAATCAACTCAAAAGCATTTTTTCTGCTACTAAACTTGAAAATATTATCAATGACTTCTTCTCTAAAAGTTTTCTTCATAATTTTTCATTCATCCGTTTTCACTGAGCGTTTCTGCTCCGGATGTGATCTCGAGGATCTCGCGGGTGATTCCGGCCTGGCGCGACTTGTTGTAATCAAGCGTCAGCTCGGCGCCGAGATCATCGGCATTATCCGAAGCGTTTTTCATCGCGAGGCGGCGCGCCGCGTGTTCCGAAGCATTGGCTTCGAGAATCAGATGATATATTTCCATCAACACGAGATGGGAGGACAACGATTCGAGAACCATTTCCGGCGACGGCTCGATGAGGTAATCGGTTGGTAAGTGGTGAGTGGTCAGTGGTGAGCGGTTGGTTTCCGCAAAGCGGCCGCTTTCGGGCAATATTTCTTCGACGGTTTTTTTGATGCGTTCAAAATCAACCGGAAAGATTTCGCGCCGGAGCGGTTCTTGATGGAGAGCGCTTCGAAAATGAGTCGAAAACACGACGATTCTGTCCCATTCTTTTTCGCGATAGCCGGAAACGAGAAGTTCCGCAATGGGTTGCACTTCCTCCACAGTCGTGAAATCCCCGATCCGGAGGAATTTTTGAACGATCGGCAGAGATTTTTTTTGAAAATAATTGGCGGCTTTTTGGCCGACGGCGATGAAGAGAGTGTTGAGTGGAGAGTGTTGAGTGGAGAGCGCCCCTTCTTGTTTCAGAAATTTTTCGAAATCGCGGATCACCGCGCTGTTGAAGGAACCAGCCAGCCCTTTGTCCGAAGTTACCAGCATGAATAGAGTTTTCTCAATAGGCCGTTTTTCAAGAAGCGGGGGAATTTTCACTGTGTCGAGCCGCGCTTGCCCGTCGTAGTCTTGCCTGCCCGCCTTAGCCTTGGCGAAGTCGGGACGGAGGCGTGAGAGATTGGCAAGGAATTCCAGAGCCGCCCGGGCATAGGGCCGTGAAGCGAGCGCAATTTCCTGGCTGCGCCGCATTTTCGTGGCTGCCACCAGCTCCATGGCCTTCGTGATCTGGCTGATATTTTTAACGCCGCGCAAGCGCCGTTTGGTGATTTGCAATGACTCCATTGTTATGCGATCCAAAACTACGAATGCATCCGAATCTACAAAAACTTTTTCGGATCATTTGGATTCATTTGTAGGTTTGGATCGGTTTGTAGATTCGTATCAATTTGTAGTTTCGAATCGGCCCTCTAAAAATTTCTCGATAACTCCTTTCAATTTTTCTTCGGTGCCGACAGACAAATCGCCGGTCTCTCTGATCGATTTCAGAATGTCCTCTTCATGGAACTTCTCGACGTATTCAAGAAACGCCGTCTCGGTTTTTTTGACGTCGGCAAGCGGTAGCGCATTCAGATAATTGTTAAGCGCCGCATAGAGGATTACGACCTGTTTTTCAAACGACACAGGTAAGAGATCGTTTTGCTTGAGGATTTCCGTGACGACCTGGCCGTGCCCGATTCTTTTTTTCGTGGTTTCGTCAACATCGGCGGAGAATTGAACAAAGGCCTGAAGTTCACGGAATTGGGCAAGTGCCAAGCGCAACCGGCCGGCGACTTTTTTCATGGCTTTGGTCTGGGCGGCCGAACCGACCCGGGAAACCGACAGACCGACGTTGATGGCGGGCCGCACGCCCTGATAAAAAAGATCGCTTTCAAGATAAATCTGGCCGTCGGTAATCGAGATGACATTGGTTGGGATATACGCGGTGACATCGCCGAGTTGGGTCTCGACGATCGGCAAAGCAGTCAGGGATCCGCCCCCTTTTTCTTTGTTGAGTTTGGCGGCGCGTTCAAGAAGCCGCGAGTGAAGGTAAAATATATCGCCGGGATAGGCCTCGCGGCCCGGCGGCCTCCGTAACAAAAGAGAAATCTGGCGATAGGCCCAGGCGTGCTTGGAAAGGTCATCGTAAATCACCACAGCATCCTGTCCTTTATCCCTGAAATATTCTCCGATGGCGCAGCCGGCATAGGGCGCCAAATACCAGAGCGCCGCCGGAGAAGACGCGGGCGCGGAGACCACGATCGAATATTCCATGGCGCCGAAGGCTTTAAGCGTTTCGACAATCTTTGCGATTTTCGATTCTTTTTGTCCGATGGCAACGTATATGCACACAACTTGTCTCTTGTCTCTTGTCTCTTGTCTCTGATTGATAATCGTATCCAAAACCACGGCGGTTTTGCCGGTCTGCCGGTCGCCGATGATGAGTTCCCGCTGGCCCCGGCCGATCGGGATCATGGCGTCAATGGCTTTGATACCGGTGTGGAGAGGTGTGTCGACCGGTTCGCGGTCGAGTACCGATGGCGCGCGGTTTTCGAGGAAATAGCGTGTCAGCCCGGAACCTTTTTGGAACAAGTGTCCGCGGCCGTCAAGAGGATTGCCCAGTGGGTCAACCACCCGGCCGATCAGCTCGGCACCGACTTCCATCGAGAGCACCTGTCCGGTGTTTTTGACGATATCCCCGGCTTTGATAGCGGTGTAATCATCGAGCACCAAAGCGCCGATAGCACCTTCTTCGAGGTTCAGCACCAATGCCCGGCGTTCGCCCTGGTCGGTTTCGATCAACAGGATTTCCTGGCTCAAGGTTTTCGGCAAGCCGATGATTTTTACGATTCCATCTCCGACTTCGGTGATTTTGCCGATCGTTTCCCATTCGGTTTTGTCTTTATAGCCCTCGATCTCCTGTTTTAGTTTTTCAATAATGTCGTAGCTCATAAGATGATTATCAGCGAATAACGAATCCGATTACGAATGAACGAATATTCGTAAATTCGCAACAAGATTCGCTATTCGTTGATGGGTTCATGTAAATAGCTTCTCTATTTTCCTTTTGAGCGTTCCGTCAAACTGTTCTTCGTCGTTCACGGTGATTTTTATGCCGGCGATCAACTCCGGATTCTTTTTTTCTTCAAGGAGGTCATTCTTGTTCAGGAAATTCTTTAATCTGCCGGGCAATCCGGGCAGCGCCCGCGCGGTTTCGACCACTATCGTGCGGCGTCCGCTCTTCACCCTCAACAATTTTTCGGTTTCTTCAAAGATTTTCTTGAGCTGATGGGTATCGTTATTCTTTGCTATGGTCCGAAGAAAATTTTTTACCAATGTTGCTTCTTCAGTTCTGGAACGGGATTGAGCCGCGAGTTCGCCGAAGGCTTTGGCGTATGTTTTCCGAGAATGTTTCATGCTGTACGAAATCTATACTTTCAAAGTATGGCGCAACCCCTCTTTGAGACGACGCAGTCTCGGGGCGCCGAGTTTCGATGTTCGTTCTCGACTCCAAACATCGCCGTCCTGATTATGATACTCACGATGAATAAGAACCCATCTCACAACCCCATTTCTGCTGCAATGACCACAGGTTCGGCTGCAAACCGTTTTTCTCTCCTCACAATAGCTACGGCTATTCTTCGTGGTGAGAAAACGGTTTTCGCTCGAACCTGCGGCATTTCGCCACGAAAGCGGGTTGTGAGATGGGTTCAATCGCCAGGGCGAGGGTATAGTATTATGGTGAGATCTGTCGCTCTTATGTTCGATCAGCCGGCGTTTTAAGTCGGAAATGTAAGCGATGTAGAAATCTTTATTGCGGAGAGATCGGAGAATGTAGATGTAATGCATATTCAGCGTACGGTATGCGCGGGATTCATCCCCACACATAACAAGGATTGCCTGTAACTGCAACACCGAGAATCACATTTTGACCTTGACCCCGGTATTTTCATAGTTATTTAAAAATCTCTATTTTGATTTGAGAGTTAATTATTATCCTTGTTATGTGTGGGGATTCATGCGGTTTTGATTTCTTGAAGCGCTTTTTTGATCAGCGCTTCATCAATCTGTTCCGGTGAGAGGTCGGCGGTTTTGGCAATCGCGTTTTTGACAAGCCGGATTGCTTCTTTCCTGATCTCTGCTCGGGCTTCCTCGCGCTTGCTCTGTATGACAAGCTCGGTGTTTACAAAAAGTTCCCGCTCCTTCCGCTTGGCTTCTGCCAACAGAGTTGATTCTGCGGTCTTGGCCTTTAGTTCGGCTTCCCGCAGAATCTGGAGCGCGCTTCCTTCGGCCTCCTGCAACTTTTTCTTGCCGATCAGAGCAATTTCCTGAAGCCGCGTTTCGGCCTCCTTGGCTTTTTCAAGCCCTTCTTGTATTTTCGTTTTTCGCTCCGTAAGGATTTTCAGGAGCGGCTTGTAAACGAAGAACGTGAGCAGGACAAGCAAAATTAGAAAATTTGCCGCTTGAGATATAAGCAGCCGCCAATCAATCCCGAGTTGAGAAAAGAGCTGTTGCATTCTTGAGTATTTTAATAATACGAATGATACGAATCAGTGACCAATGCTACGAATCTGATCAGAAGAGAGTAATGTATTCGTATCATTCGAATATAATTCGTAGTATTCGCATTATTTACTTAACGAATTTTATTATCAGGGCGACTACCAGAACGTAAATGGCAAGTGCTTCGGCAAAAGCGATCGCGAGAATCATGGCCGCTTGAATTTTGGGAGCGGCTTCGGGGTTTCTGCCGATGGCATCAGCTGCGCGGGCGCCGATAGAACCGATGGCGATGGCAGGCGCGATCACGCCGAGGGTAATAGTGGCAGCCGTGGCAATAAGTCGTATGGTTTCAATGTCCATTGATATATAACTTTTGTGGATGTGGTTCAATTCCTTCGCGACCTTTGAAGAAAATATTTTGAATGATAACAGATTTTATATCAAATAGCGAGTTTTTTTGGTTCGTATTTCAAGACTTAATTTAGTGTGCTTCGGGTTCTGAAATGGCCGTAGCGGTGAAGACGAGCGCCAGCATCGAGAAGATAAGGGCTTGAATGAATCCGACGAAAATTTCCAGGAAAAGGAACGGCAACGGGACCACGTACGGTACCAGAAATGCTGTGATGGTTAAGAGCACTTCGCCGGCGAACACATTGCCGAACAGCCGGAAGGAAAAAGAAATCACCTTGGCGAATTCGGAAATCAATTCGAGGATGCCGACGAAAAAACCCACCGGGCTGCCGAAATTGAAAAACTTCGAGAGATGCGGCCGCCAGCCGAGCGCCTTGGCGCCGAGGATGTTGATTGCTAGTACCGTTACGATTGCCACTCCCATGGTGAAGTTGAGATCGCTCGCGGGTGAACGGAACAGGGGTTTGAATTGGGAACCCTCGCGTAGGCCGATCGAGCCGATGCCCGGCATCAGGCCGAGCCAATTCGAGAAGACGATAAATACGAAAATAGTTCCGACAATCGGCAGGTATTTTTCTGATTTCCGGCGTTCGCCGAGCACCGAATCCATCATTTGCAGGACCGACTCGATGATGAATTCAATCAGGTTCTGGAGGCCGTTCGGCACAAGTGCGAGCCGCCGGCGGGAGAGAATGGCGATGATAGCAAGTATGAGTACCGCAATCGTTGATAGCAGAAGAGTGTTGGTAACCGGGAAATTTCCCAGCCGAAAAATTTCTTCGGCTCCCAGCGAGATGTGTATCATGATAAATATTTCCCTGCTTTCGGCAGGCGTCCTCGATTATAATATAGACAAAAGAGAAAATCAAAGTTTCGCCACTCTGTATCGCACGAATGTACGAATTGTGTACGAATATACGAATTCGTACATTCGCAGTGACTCGCGTGTTCGTGCGATGAAGTGACGAACGAGAGTAAGCCACAAGGCCAAAGCATTCTCCGCCGCTTGCTTTTTCTGTATCGAGTATGCTATACTATCCGCACGTTGTAAGGTTCTATTAAGAGCCTGTTCATAATCTAATGCCTAGATAAAACTTTACAATTTCGAGCGAAAATCGTGAAACGCGAGGAAGCGATACGGGTATCGTTGACGAGCGATAAACGATTTGCAGCCGAAATTGTAAAGTTTTAGGAGGCAAACAAGCATTCTGACTGTTTTTTGTGGTTAGATTATGAACAGGCTCTAAGTGCTCTTGTGCGTTGAGCTGCGCGTAAGCGGCATCAGCAGAGAAGCAATGGAAGACGGTCGCTTACACGGAATATAAAACAACTATGGCCAAGAAGTTATATGTAGGTGGTTTGTCCTACGATACCAACGAGGACGGGCTTCGCACTGCTTTTGCGCAGGCGGGAACCGTGGCTTCGGCTGCTATCGTTATGGACAGGATGACCAATCGCTCTCGCGGCTTTGGATTTGTGGAAATGGCGACTGATGAAGAAGCGCAAGCGGCGATCGAAATGTGGAATGGCAAGACTCTGGACGGCAGGATGCTTACGGTCAACGAGGCAAAGCCGATGGAGTCGAGAGGAGACAGAGGTTCAGACCGGGGTGGTCGAGGCGGCGACAGGGGTGGCAGAGGCGGTTTTCAGAGGAGTAATAACCGGTGGTAAATCGGATACGGGATACGATAGATAGATTGTAACCAAAACAAAAACAGGGCTTATACCCTGTTTTTGTTTTGGCGTTGTTCCGGCGTACTTCATAGGAGGGCAGCAGAGTCAGGAGAAGATCGGAGAGTTCGATCTGGTAGCCCTACGGGGAGTCGAACCCCGGTTACTGGCTTGAAAAGCCAATGTCCTAACCGCTAGACGATAGGGCCACTACTACGCTCCGATTTATATCGGAGCTTCGAAGGGCCATCCTACGCATAAAGCTACGGATGGCAAGCAAGCATTTATTTCAATAACTTGCCTGCCATACGAAGTCTTGACGAAGTATGGTCCTTCCGAAGCCCGGAGATAAATCGAGGGGCGAAGGAGGAGACGATAAGGCCATCGCAGATGAAACTATGCTATAATGAATCAGGCATCTTTTCAAATGTAGAACTACGTTAATCAAAGGTCGGGCAATAATTAGTTTATAAGTTAGGTTTAGCTTAAGTTTATAAGTTCTTAAGCCAAAAATTTACGAACTTATTAACTTAAAAACTCATCAACTTATAAACTTTATTTTTATGTTTCCTGCTTTTTTTATGTATGGCGACTGGGCGCTTGCGTTCGTAAGAATCGTTTTAGGCTTTTTGTTGTTCATGCACGGTTGGCCGAAATTGAAGGATCTGAAAACCACGGCGGCGAATTTCGGGGCAATGGGATTCAAGCCCGGCGGATTCTGGGGGCCGTTAGTCGCCACGGTGGAATTTTTCGGCGGCTTGGCGTTTATCCTGGGAATCTGGGTTCAAGGTGTCGCCGCGCTTGTCGCGATACAATTTCTCGTGATAACGATTTGGAAGATCATCGGGCTGAAACCTTTTGTCGGCGGATACGAATATGATTTGTTGATTCTCGCGCTGTCGTTTCTCTTGTTGACCCAGGGAGCCGGAGCTTTTTCGCTCGATCATTCGCTCTACGGCACGTGGCTCTGATTCAGAGAATGTAGAATCTAGAAGGTAGAATATAGTAGATAGAGAGGAGTTGCCGGATTCTAACGGATAGGCCTTTACATTCTCTATTCTACATTCTAAATTCTGATTCTATGTACCGTTTTTTCGAAATCCTGCCCGGGACACTGGCCTGGCTGACGCTCATTTTAATGGTGCTCTGTTCGTGGCGGCTGCCGGTGTTCGTCTCCGTCTTCATCATCTTTTTTGACATCTACTGGTTTTTGAAGATCATTTATCTTTCGCTGCATCTCCGTTCCACGTTCTCGGCGATGAAAGCGAATCTTAAAATCAACTGGCTCCGACGCCTCGATGATCAATCGAGGGTCGGAGCTCCGACCGCCGAAGGCGCGTCGGAGCTGGTTGATTGGCGCGATATCTATCACCTCATCATCTTTCCCATATATCGCGAGCCGTATCAAGTGGCGAAAGAAAGCTTCGAGAGTTTGGCCGGGGCGAATTACCCGAAAGACAGATTCATCGTGGTGCTCGCGACAGAGGAGCGCGGCGGCGATGCCGCCTGGCAGACCGCGAAAAGAATCGAACAGGAGTTCGGCTCACGGTTTTTTAAATTTCTCGTCACGGTCCATCCGGCCAATCTCCCCGGTGAAATCCCGGGCAAGGGTTCGAATGAAACCTGGGCCGCCAAAGAGGCCAAACGATTGATTATTGACCCCTTAATCAATACGCGGACAAACGCGGACATCACGCGGACAGTCGCGGAAACAATTCAGCATCTGTCTGCGTCCAGTCAGCGTCAGTCGGCGTTCAGCTACGAGAACATCCTCGTTTCCGTGTTCGATATTGATACCCAGATTTTTTCCGAATATTTCGGCCGGCTGACGTACGTATTTTTGCATTCGCCTGACAGACTGCGGGCAATCTATCAGCCGATACCGCTGTTTACCAATAATATTTACCAGGCGCCGGCGCTCGCCCGCGTCATCGCCTTTTCGAGTACGTTCTGGCAGATGATGCAACAGAGCAGGCCGGAACGATTGACCTCGTTTTCTTCCCAGTCGTTGCCGTTCAAGGCTTTGCTCGACATCGGCTTCTGGCATACTGACGTGGTTTCCGAAGACTCGCGGATTTTTTGGCAATGCTATCTTCACTATCATGGCAATTTTCGAGTGGAACCGCTTCTGTATCCGGTTTCTATGGATTCCAATGTCGGTCCTACATTTTGGCAGACGTTGAAGCAGGTGTATAAGCAGCAACGGCGTTGGGCCTGGGGAGTAGAAAATACCCCGTACTTGTTCGACGGGTTTAGAAAGGATAGTCTCATCCCGCGGGCTAAAAAGTGGTATTGGGGGTTTACGGATTTGGAAGGAAGACATTCCTGGGCCACCAATTCAATCATGATTTTCATCCTCGGCTGGTTGCCGACCATACTGGGGGGCCGGCATTTCAACAAGACGCTTCTTTCCTACAGCCTGCCGAGCGTAACACGCTTTATCATTGAGCTTTCGATGGTCGGCGTGGCGAGTTCTGCTATCTTGACTATGCTTATTCTGCCGCCGCGACCCCGCTGGTTCCGCTGGCGTCATTATTTTTTGTTTTTCATTCAATGGCTTCTCCTGCCGATAACCTTGAATGTATTCGGCGCTCTGCCGGCGCTTGAAGCGCAAACTCGGCTGATGCTCGGCGGCAGATGGCGTTTGGGATTCTGGCCGACGCCGAAGAGCAGGACGGCCATGAATAATGAATAAAGAATTATGAATGATGAGATAGGAATTTGTGACACGCTATGATATATTATTAATATTAGATGCATACAAACATGACAGTTAAAAAATTCCTTGATTCTTCATTCATCATTCATTATTCAAAGAAGGGATTTACCATCATCGAACTTCTTATTTTTTCGGCGATTTTTTCGGTCGTCGCGATTGCTTTTTTGGCGGCCTTCGTTTCCGTTGTCCAGATTCGGACCCGTCAAGGCGCCGTAGCCGAAGTCAATCAGCAAAGCCAGTTCCTTCTTGAGACCATTCAGCGCGCTGTCGAGAGTTCCAGTCTGATTGAGTTGCCGTCGGATACGGCCACCACGACGCTCAAACTGCGGATGGCTTCTTCGACCCTTGATCCAGTCTACATCTTTTTGAGCGGCACCACCGCGTATCTTCAGCAAACCGAAACCGGCGCGCTGCAGCCGCTCACATCGGATAAAGTTACTGTCTCCAATCTGACCTTCACCAAACGCGCGAATCCGCCGGGGCATGATTCTGTCAATGTTTTTTTCACGCTTGCCTATACTACCCAAAATATCAAACAGTCGTTTCTTCAGAGTCTCCAAATTTCAGTGGCGCGGGTGGGTGCTGCCACATTCGATTCCAATATTATTCCCGCTGCCAACAACACCTATAATCTCGGCGTTACTTCACAAACCTGGCAATCGATAAATAACCTTCTGTACTTCAGCGGCTCCAATGTCGGCATCGGCGCTTCAAGTCCAGGTCAGACGCTTGAGGTGAACGGCGGCGTCCGTCTGAATGCCAACGCGAGCAAGCCAACCTGCAATTCCAGCCAGCGCGGGACGTTCTGGATGGTTCGATCCGGGGCCGGTATTAAAGACACTGTGGAGGTTTGCATCAAAAAAGCAGACGATACTTATATCTGGTCATCGATCCTTAGCGGCGGTGGCGGCGGCAGTGGCGGGTGAATGAAGCTCCGAAGGATTCTCCATCCTCGGTAGCGGCAGCTCCGCTAGTGCGGAGGACGGACGCTGGTACCGCGCAGTTTTGCTGGGCAGAGCTTCATTTTGCTTCAGCGATGAAAACACTTTTCATTTTTGATATAAGCAGAAAATTTTCATCGGGTGTGGATAACTTTTTTGTTGACCGGGATTTGAAATCATACAATTGCTTAAAGAGTTGAAGAATATAGTTTAGTCGCATTTCTACTACTGGGTATGGAGCCGTCAAATAAAAATAAATTCATTGCGGTCGCCGTCATCCTTATCATTTTTGGAATTATTTTCTTTGTCTTCACCGGAAGTAAAAGCGGAATCGGTTTGCCTGGCGTGAGTCCCGGCGGCGCCCCGGCTGGAGGCGGTCAAGGGCAAGGTGGTAATTCTACGACCCGCACTCCGGCTCCGGCGAATGTTTCAGTGCCGGGCGCGACTTCAACCGTGTCCGCGGATGTGGCCAAGCCGCAAGTTGTTGCTCCGGCCGCGCCCGGGGTCAGCAAAAACTTCCGCAGCTTCAAGATCTCGGTCGGTAATAATGTTTTTAGCCCAAGTACCGTGATCGTGAATGTCGGCGATACGGTTCATCTCAACCTTACTGCTGCTGACAAAAATTATGATTTCACCCAACCGGATTACGGATTCAACCTTGAGATTCCCAAGGGTCAGACCAAGCTTCTTGAATTTCAGACCACAACCGAAGGCAAATTTACTTTTTATTGCAAGGCGTGCGGCGGCCCCGCGAGCGGCCCGGTTGGCTACATCATAGTCGCTTCGCAATAACCATAATCCTCTTTGCCATCTCCGAACCCCGAACTATTGATATGATTTCCAAAAAATTCATTCTCATAGGAGTTTTAATCGTAGTGGTTTTGATTACTGTCGGGGTTTGGTTGGGCGTCAGCTTCATTCAGCAGGGCACTACGGCCGGCCCATCCCGATATTCGGCAGTCTATCTTTCCACCGGCGAAGTATATTTCGGTATTTTGTCGTGGTTTCCGCAGCCGCATCTTTCCAATGTCTGGTTTTTACAGAGAAGCGCTGATCAAAATAATCAGCCGCAAGTAGGCATTGCTCCTTTCAAGGGAACTTTCTGGGGGCCGGTTGACGAGATATACTTGAGTTCGAAACAGATCATTTTCTGGACCCGGTTGCGGAATGACAGCCAGTTGATAAAGGCCTTTGATAATCCTGATTCATTGCGGCAAGCACAGCAGGGCCAGCAGCAGCCACAGGGACAACAGTTTCCGCCTTCAGGGACTACCAGCACTTCCCGCGGGTCCTCTGGTCCGGCGCCGGCAAGGTAGAGTAGAAACTAGGTAATATGTCGTAGGTAGTGAGGAACAAGCGGCAGGGTGCCGCTTGTTTAAGTTTGGCTTGGGTTTGTTATAATTTGAATTATGAAGAAGCCGGTGAGAAAAATGACTATCGAGAAGCTGGCCCAGATGAGCCAGCGGAAGTTTATTTCAATTCCTGAAGAATTCGGAAAAGTTCATCAAGAGTTTGGGAAAGCTCATGAAGATATCCGGATTCTTCATCGCGATATGGAAGTTGGCTTCGGCTCTTTGGGTTCCGGCATGAAGGCCGTCATCGGAAAGGTGGATGATATTCAAAGAGATGTGATAGAAATTCATGATTTGCGGAGCAGAGTGGAGCGAGTCGAAAAAAAAGTCGGCTTGCGCTAAATACAAATGTCCGTTTGGCCCAAGAAATTTTTTAGAATACGCCGGCGGTTGAGCATTTTCTCGCTTGCGGTCCTTTTTCTACTTTCTACCTACTACTTTCTATCTGCTCATACATTCGCCCAGTTTGTCGGCCCCAGTACGAGTGCTGGCACCGGCGCAGGGGCGATCGGGGTTGATGCCTCCGGCAATTTGAGCATCGGCACTTCCACGCCTCAATCAAACACAAAACTCCTGATTGTTGCGTCTTCGACCGATACCTCCAACTTCGCCATCAAAATAATTCAGCCGAACCAAGGCCCTGTACTGGTCGTCAGAAATGATGGCTCGATCGGCATTGGTACCTCCAGCCCGGCCTATGCCTTAGATGTGGTAGGCAGCGCCCGTTTCACGGGAACGTTCACCGCTGGCACCTACTCCGGCACCATCACCTCGGCCAATGTCTCTGCCGGCTCCTTCGGCTCCAACACCGGAGGCGGCAACTACAGCTTCCCGGCATCACTCTCGATTGCGACCACTACTGGTCCTTCTGGTGCAGCCCTGTTTGTGAACGGCAATGTGGGGATCGGGACGGCTGCTCCCACGGCGAAACTTACCATCGGAGCTAATCCAGCTGCCGGATTGGATACAAATGAATTGATGCAGGTTGGAGATACCGCACGTACAGCCCTGTATTATTCTCTAGCTACCGCAGGCACACGGGTTGTGGTTGGCATGCAAGACGGGAATGCCTTTCAATTCGGGGGATTTGCCGGCACCTTTTCCAATACTCGTTTTCATATCCGAACGAATAATGTCGAGCGCATGGTGTTCGATACGGCTGGCAACGTCGGCATCGGGACGGCGAGTCCGATTTCTAGGTTAAACATTACCGATGGGGCGGCTCCCTATGCCCCTGCAACGGGAGAGATGCTTCAGATAAAGAGGAGTACCACAAATGGTTTAGGGAGTGCTGCGACGGCAATTACGATTGGAAATGCAAGTAATGGTTTTAATATCGTGTACGGTGGAACAAGCGATAGATTAGGATTTATAGATGGTGGATTGAATGAGGTTTTAAGTTTGAAAAACGGGGGCAATATCGGCATCGCCACCACCAGCCCAGCTGAAAAACTCCATGTGATCGGCAATGCGATTGTCTCGGGTACCTTGACCGCCGGTTCTTTTTCCGGGCCTTTCTCCGGCACCATCACCTCGGGCAATGTCTCCTCGGGCCAGTTCGGATCAAATACCGGAGGAGGGAATTACACGTTTCCGGGGAATGTGGGGATTGGAACTCCGGGGCCAGGAAGTAAATTATCCGTTGTAAATAGTGGCACCTCCCCATCCTTAACTCCTGGGGCAGCTAGTGATTTACTTCTTAATTCTGGCACAAATCAAATAGAATTGGCGTTTACGAATAAAGCAGCAGGACCTTATTATTCAGCGATCCAAAGTAGAGATGCTTCTGGTGGAGGTGCGGCAGAACCGTTAGTCCTCAATCCGCTCGGTGGCAATGTCGGCATCGGGACGTCGACGCCAGGACAGGCCTTATCTGTTCAAACGGCTACGGTAAATGTTGGTTTGTCTTTGTATAACTCAGCAGCAAATTCCAATGGAAGTGCCCCCTTATTTTTGAATTCAAGATTAACAAGTGGAACAAGTTGGACGAATTCCAGCATTGAGAATTCAGGTACTACGGGTCTTATTTTTCGGACAGGCGCTACAGCGATAGATGCTTATGGAACGGCACAGATGACGATAAATACCTCGGGCAACGTCGGCATCGGGACAACCGGGCCTACCTCTGCGGCCGGGGCCACGCCGATCTTGCAGGTTTATGGAGCGACGCCGGGACTCGTGACGAAGCTAAGCGCGGAAGAGAAGCAGTTTGCATTCA
>Ga0209515_10002811_pt1 | contig 25880 bp, 22 predicted proteins | sample Subgroupgradi54m_FD_187454 | JGI IMG/M metagenome (GOLD analysis project Ga0209515, IMG submission 187454) | Subsurface groundwater microbial communities from S. Glens Falls, New York, USA - GMW60B uncontaminated upgradient, 5.4 m (SPAdes)... ... | reverse complement strand
TTGCGCGAAGGCCGGTCCCTGCCTGCCGAAGTTGACTCGCGCTCCGCCCATGCTCTTCCCGATCCCACAGGCACGGAGGCCTGTGGCTACTCCAAGGGCGAAGACTTCACTTCCAGTTGCACCCCTTCCTCCCTCTTGTGCTTTTTGAGCCTTGGGTGGCCAGTCTTCTCCGGGGCCTGTTGTGTCCGGCCCAGTGCTCGCTGTGACCACAGCCGGAGACATGCAATCATAGCAGGGGCGTGGCTTGTCCCCGCCCGCAGTTCCTAGTTCGATCTCAACTGCATGCTCCCGGCTCAGCCGGTGGGGCAACGGCGGCGGGCCGCACGGTCCCCGGTCCCCGCTCGCGGAATTGCGAAGGCGTCTGACGGAACTCAGCTTTGAACGCGGCGTTGAAAGCCGAGAGGGTGTTGAAGCCGACCGAAAACGCGATGTCCGCAATGGTGCGGCTGGCCGCCTCACGCTCATGCAGTTGTCGCGCTGCTTCGTGCACCCGTTTTGTCGCCAACAATTGATAAAACGTGCGCCCGTATGCCTCACGGATCACCGCGGACATCTTGTTCCGCGTCGTCTGCGCCCGCTGGGCGAGTTCCTGCAAGGACAAGTTGGGCTCGAGATGCACCCGTTCATCCTCCAGCAGTTTCTGCAGCCGCGCCTGCAGGCGGATGGATTCAGCCGGCCGCAGCACGGGCGAGTGGCCGGCGGGGGACGCGACTTCCGACGGCAACCCGTCCACTGCTGGGGCCGCCGTGGGCAGCGGAGGCACGTCGGTCGCCCTCGCTCCGCCCAACAGCGGCTGGTGATCCGCGAGCAGCCAGAAGGCGCAAAAAATGACCACGACCGCCGCGAGCGCCAGGGCGAAGCTCACGGTGAACTGCCAGCGCGTGAAGTCGGCGATCGTGCTGACCACATTCAAGACGAAGAACGCCATCACGAACCAGTGGAGCCCGCGGATCGCATGCGTTCGCCCCTCTTCCTCTGCCTGCCGAAGCTGTTCCCGCCGGCGTCGTAGCGTCCACCAAGCGAGGCCGAGGTAGATCAGACCATAGGCGTCGAACACCGCCACGATCGGCCAGTCGGCCGGCCGCACGAGTTGCGCGCGCGCCTCGCGCGTCTTTTCCTCGGCCGACAGCAGGTAGGTCGGAATTTCGAGGGCGGCGATGGCCACCGCCGGGGCGAAATGCCAGAGGGTGCGCTTGCGCCAGCGGGTCGTGGGGTGGCTGACGCCGCGCACGTACAAATACAGGCTTGGGAAAATCGCGACGATCAGCGGGTTTGCGACGGCATACCAGTGCGGCGCCCAGGAAAAAAGATCCGCGACATACGCCACCTGATCCACCACGAACGCGCTCACGCTCACGAGGAACAGCCCGAGCGCCCACGCAGCGGGCGGGTTGTCGTCGCACCGCGTCACGACGCGAGCGGCGAGCAGCAATGCGAGCACGCTGCCCGTGAACCCGAGTATCGCCAGCAATTCCATGGTCGCGGAGCTTTCGCGGCCCGGCGCGTTGTTGTCAAGCTGGCCACCCAAAGGAGGGACTTACTTGGGCGCGGGTGGTGTGAGTTTGGTTTTGCCCTGGTCGCGGTCGTAGGACATTGAATGGGGGGCGAGTGATCTCGGGCCGGATCGCATCTTCACATGCCCCCATCGCATTCGTCTGCGGTTCTCGTCCCGGCAGAACATCAAATTTAATGCTTGAGGGCGGTATACTCAGAAAGGGCATCACCTTCACGTCCCAAGCCTGAGATTGACTTGCCATACTTAATGCCTACTTATTCGGTATGGCAGCGACTACCATAAAGCTAGAGGCCGACTTGGTCAAAAAGGTCACGGCGTTGAAGCCGAAGGATGAGAGCATCTCGGCGTATGTGCGTGCATTGATCGAGAAGGAGCATCGGGCGCGGGAGAACCGGGCGGCGGCGGGGCTTTATCAGCAGTTTTTGGATAAAAATCCTGAAGAGCGGGTGGCGATGGAGGTGTGGGAGTCGGCTCCGCTGGTGGATGAGGTCGAGCCCAAGAAGCCATGAAGCGCGGCACCGTCGTCTGGGTGGATTTGAGCGACACGACCCCGCCGGAAATGGGCAAAGTGAGGCCGGGCATCGTGGTCTCGGGCACGGCGCACAATGAAGTGCTCAACACCGTGGTGGTCGTGCCGACGTCCAGCATCGCACCCGAAATCTGGCCGTTGCGACTCGGTGTCGGCAGCTTCGCGGGCAAGGACAGGTTCGCGGTGATCCCCGGTATCAGGCAGGTGAGGAAGGGGCGCTTGAAGGGCGCGTTGGGGCAGTTGACGCATGAGAAACTTGCTGAGCTGGACGAGTGTTTGGACGCGTATTTGCGCTGAAGGACATTTCAGGTTCCTCGCTACTTCCCGTGGGGGAGGACGAAATTAAGCGGCAAGGTTTGAAGGAACCGCTAATGAGTTTCGCCAACCGGCGAAACTTACGGTGTCCCCTTCGCCTCATCGGCTCCGGATTTGGCCTTTTGGGGATCTGCTGATCGCAGACCGGGAAAACCAGCCGGCGATTAGCCGGCCCCCCGAAGCCTCGCGGCGGAGACGATCAGTCGGAGCCGGTCCTTGGAGGATTCATCGGTTGATAAATCCCTTTAGTGGTCCAACCCCTCCGGTCCGCGGGAAACTTTGATCCTGTCGGGTTAGTCGACCGCAGCGGGGCGCTGCGACTCCAAGGGGGCGGGACAGATCGTCGTCACTTCACCTCCAGCGTGAGGCTTTCGGAGTGGCTGTTGAACTCCGGGGCATACATGCACTGGATCTCGGCGATGCCGGTCTGGTAGTTCCCCTTCAGTTGGATGCGGGCCGAGTATTCGAACACGTAAACGCCCTTCGGCAGGTAATCGATGAAGAAGTGGGAAGCGGTGTCGCGCGTGCTCTCATAATAGGCGAGTCCGTCCTGATATTTGTAATGGCTCAACACGTTCACCGGCTCGGTGCCGCTGCCGCGCTGATCTTTTAGGTGAACGTATTCCATGTCGCGGTCGGTGCGCAGCTCGATGCGGACGACCAACTCGTCGCCGACGGCGACGGGGCCGGTCACCGGCGTCAGCACCTGGCCCTTTTGGGTCGTTTGCTTGGTAAAGAGCGCTTTTTTCAGTTTCAACGGTGTGCCGTCGTGCGGCGTGACCTTGCTCATGTCCTCCAGGTATTGCCAGTGGATGCTGCCCCAGCTCACACCGCCGTCCACCTTCTTCACGGTGATCCGGCCCATGGCGGGCTTGATCTCCCCGCGGACGAACTTCTGCTCGTAGAAACCGGTGCCGGCCTCGACTTTCTCCGGCTTGATCGTTTCGCCGCCGAGAGCGACATCCACGAGCGCGTCGCTCGCGAGGAGGTTGGTGCCGCGCAGCAGCAGGCCGTAGACGGCGTCGGCGGTGGCCTTGGTGGTTTTCCAGTCCTGGGTCTGCTTTTGTTTCAGGAGCCAGACCTTGCAGTCTTCGACGGCTTGGTCGTCGTGCGCGACCTTGGCGAAGGCTTCGATCATCATCGCCTGGGTTTCGATCGGGGCGTGATACCACCACCAGCTCTGCTCCTGATCGCGCCAGAACATGCCGAGTTCTTCGGTGCTCACGCTGCGTTCCTTGAGCGACTTCATGATGGCCTGCGGTGTGACTTTGTCGCCGAAGCGCTGCAGCGCGAGGGCGAGGTGCGCCTCGCTCTGGCGGTTGCCGACCTTGGTCCAGAGCTTGCGCGACTGACCGAGGAAGAAGTCCACGGCGGCCTGGTGCTCGCGGGCGATGGGGCGGTCCTCGAGGAAGAAGCTGCGGCCGTAGAGATAGAGGGCTTCGAGCGAACCGGGGACATGGTCCTCGGGGTGCTTCGACTTCAGAATCTCGCGGTGACGCTCGGCCATCCAGGCGTCGAGCGCGCCGAGCGAGCGGAGGGCGGGGGCCAGATCGGTCTTCACTCCCAGACGGCGCATGCGGCCGAAGCCGGTGGTGATGGTGAGGCTGATGTATTCGCTCTCGCGGCCGCCGGGGAACCACGACCAGAGGCCGTTGGGCATCTGCCGTTCGGAAAGCTGGCGCAGCGTGCTCGAGGTTTCCTCGTCGAGGCGGTTGGCGTCGAAGAGCAGGCCGACGTTGCGGCGGGACTGGCTTTCGTTGTCCGCCTGACGCAGCCACGGGGTCTCCTCGATCATTACCGACTTGAGGTCCTGATTCTTGAGCAGCGGGCTGTCGAGGGCGGGCGTGTTGCGCCACAGGTCGAAGATGCGGCGGATCTTGGGATCGGAGCCGGCGATGTGGCGGGCGAGCGCGTTGGCGTAAAACCGGTTGAAGAGCTGTTCGCTGCACTCGTGGGGGAACTCCATGAGGTAGGGCAGGGCCATCACGGCATACCACGCCGGCTGCGAGACCATCTGCACGGTCAACGACTGGCTGCGCAGGGAGTCGGATTGGCCGGACTCGAGCAGCTTCGTGAACTCGAATTCCTTGGTGGTCTTGCCGCGGATGGGCAGCGGCAGGGATTCCGTCACGAGGATGCGGCGGCTCAGCACGGGCAGGAAGCCCTCCTCGCCGTCGCTCGCGGCGGCGGTGGCGCCGACGGCCTTGTAGGTGATGAAGCTTTGGCCGTCGGGCACGGTGATGCGCCAGGAGTAGCTGCGGGACTGCTTCGCGGGGACGTCGAAGGTCTGCTCGGGCGTGGCGTTGCCGAGCGCGGCGTCGGCCGGGGCGAGCGTGGCGGCGTCGGCGAAGGTGAGGCGCACGCGGCCGGTCTGGGGCTGGTCGGTCTGGTTGCTGACCTTGACGGTGAACTCGATGGCGTCGCCCTCGCGCACGAAGCGCGGTGGGTTGGGCTCGACCATGAGGTCCTTGGCCGTGACGGCCTTGGCGGTGAGGAAGCCCGAGCGGAGTTTGGTATCGTGGGCGAAGCCAAGGAATTTCCATTCGGTCAGCGCCTCGGGCATGGTGAACTGCATCTTCACCGTGCCGCTTTCGTCGGCGAGCAGGTGCGGGAAGAAGAAGGCGGTTTCGTTGAGGTTCTTGCGGGCGGTGACTTGGTTGAGGTCGGGCGGGGGTGGGGTGGCCACCGGTGATTCTGGCGCGGGCAGTTCCATCGCGATGGCTTGGACTGCCGTATCGGACGCCATTTCTCTCATTCTTTTTTGCGCACCGCTGCCGGCGAGAGAGCTGGCTGCGGCACGGTAGCCTTCGCCAGACTCAGAATTCAGCATGAATGGGGACAAGAATAGGGTCTCTTCATCCGTATAGTAGCGCCAGCCGCCGAGATCCTCGGTGAAAATGCGGTAGCGCCAGTCCGCATTGCGTGAGTCGACGTTCCAATGCCCGGCCACGTGGTTGAAATTGATCGGTGCGTTCTGAAAGGCGGTTTGAATGCGGCTCTCGAATTCGCGGCGGAACAGGTTGAAGCCCGCTGGCCACTGGTGCGGGGCGAACTGGTCCAGCGACGCGTCGTAGAGCGTGGCGACCATCTCGGCGGTGGCGCGCTCGGCGTCGGGACCGGTCACGACCGCGGTCCAGGTTTCCGGCTGGCCGGGGAGGAGTTTGGAGCGGAAGCTCTCCCACTTCACGGCGAGCTGCTTGTTCGTCCACGGCACGTTCACGATGTGCTCGCGGAGATAGGCGCGGTTTTCGCGAACATAGGTGACCCGCATGGTCACGCCGCCGCGCATATCCTCGGTGACGGGCTGCGTGATGAGGGCCTGCGTGGGGTCGGGGGCGGTCCAGTAACTTTGCAGGGTGCGGCCTTCGCACTCCAGTTCCACGAACGCACGGCCACGGTCATAGCCGGTGCCCCAGAGTGCGGTGAATTTTTCGCCGGGTTCCACCGACCAACTGGCCGCCGCCAGATGGTCGGCTTGTTTGACGCCGTAGCGGGTGGCTTGCGGATCCAGCACCTGCACGGTGTGGCGGGCCGTGACGGGTTTGCCGAAGCGATCCTTGGTCGCCAGCGAGACACGATAGATGCCGGCGGGCAACGGGGCGCTCACGACGGACTCGCCGGCGGCATCGGTTTTGAAAGGGTGATCGCTCACGAGCGGGCCGGGCTCCCATGAATCGGGATTGGCTGGGTCAGCGGGTGGCTCGGTGGTCTGCACCGGGCGCCGGTGGTAGCGGTAGGTATCGTAGCGGGGCAGGGCGGCCCGGGCGACTTGCGCCGGTTGCTTGAGGGCGTGAATGGTGAGCGTGCCTTCGGCCATTTGCGGCACGCCGTCGAGCGAACGCGTGGTGATCGTGAAGCCCGCGGGCTTGTCCGGGATCTGCCACTCGTCCGCGTCCAGTTCCGCCTGCAGGGCGGTGTAACCGACGTTGATGGTGTGGGTGCTCGAGCGGGTTTCGCCGGTGCTGTCGGTCACATCGGCATGGATGCTGTAGGTGAAAACGGGCTCGTTCTTCTCGGGCACGGAGCGGTCGGGCGCGGCGGTGAAGGCGACCTCGAAGGTGCCGTCCGCCCCGGTCATGGCGGCGCCGTGGGCCACGGCTTTCACCGCGGGGGGCTGCCACCACCAGCACCAGAACGGCAGGCGCACGGCGCGCTCGACGCGCCATTTCACCTTGGCCCCGCCGATGGCGGCGCCGGTGTAGGCGGTGGCCTTGCCGGTGAGCTGCGTGGAGGCGCCGAGCTTGGGCGCCGCCGCGGGCGGGCTCAGCTCCACTTGGAATTTGGGCCGCTTGTATTCCTCGACGTGGAAGGAAGCCTGGCCGGGTGCGTCGCCCTCGGCGATGAGTGACATGTCGCCCAGCGCGCGGTCGCGCGGAGTGGTGAAGGCGCCGCTGAAGGAGCCGTAGTCATTGGTCGTGTGCGTGGTCCGGGCGATCTCCTTGCCGTTGGCGTCGCGGAACGATACCGCCACGCGGGTGCCGTCGAGGGTTTCATAGGTCGTGCCTGCGGCATCGCGCCGGATGGCGATGCCCTTATAGCTGATGATCTGGCCGGGGCGGTAGAGCGCGCGGTCGGTGAAGAACACGGTTTGGGTTTGCTCCGCCGAGCGGTCGTTTGCTCCGTGGCTCCACAATGGTTGGTGGTTGGCCACCGCGTGCCCCTCGTGGCTGGCAAGCATGATCACTTGCCGGCCTTTGTGGTCGTAGCGAAATCGGCCGTCCTGATCGGTCTTGAGGGTATCGGCCGGTCTGAAGCGTCCCTGCTTATCCTGCGACCAAAGCCGGATGGTGGCGCCGGGCACGGGTTCGCCGGTGTTGGCGTTGAGGACAAATCCGCCGTCGGCGCGGCCGTCGTTGCTGATCTGGGTGACGAGGGCGAGATCGCTGACCCAGACGGGGGCGACGCTGATCTGGTTTTCCTCGTCGTGGAAGGAGCGGTGGTGACTGGCGAAGAGGTAGTAGAAGCCCGGTTTCAGCGTGGTGGGCGCAGGCAGGGATTCGGTGCGCGCTTGAAAATCCGTGGTGGGCGGGAGCTCGGCCTGCCATTCCAGGGCGGGGCGGGTGGCCATGATCTCTCTCGCCTGATCAGGGCTGATCCAGCCGAAGCTCCCATTCGGTCGGTTGAGCCGGGCCTCGAAGTCGACGGGCACGGCGCGGAAATAAACCCGGGTGACGTTACGGTAGGTGACGTCGAGCGTCGGCCAGGGGGCGTTCCAGACGGTCTCGGTGTGGAGTTGGGCGGACCTGGCCTCGATCTGCTGGATGAGGTTGTAGCAGAGGTCGCCGCCGACGCTCTTGGGGAACGCCTTGAGGCCGCGGCTGGCCAGCTCGTGGGCCCGGGTGGGGTTGTCGGCTTGGTGGAGCCGGCCGGCCAGCTCGGCGAGCGCGCGGGCGGAGATCTCGTGTCGCGCGGTGGCGGCGATGAAACGTTCGAGCGCGGCCTGGTAGCGTTCGTCCTTGTCGGCGCCGACGGCGACATTTTGACCGTAGGTGAGGCGCGCGAGGTCGGCGTCGAAGAAGGCGGACTGGTCGGCATCGCGGTGGTGGAACTCGAGGAGTTTTTGGTAGAGGCGGATGGCTTTTAGGATCGGCGACTGTTGGTCCGTGGACTCGGGCATCCCGTGAGCATTGTCGAATGGCTGCCAGCGCATGAACGTGTCGGCATCGGCGAAGATCGGGGAGTCGGCATCGAGTTCAAAGGCGTCCTCGGCCTTGAACGTGCCGTGTTCGCCGGCCTGGTAGAAGGTCAGCGCCTCGTGCGCGAGGAAGTCGAACAAGGTGGGCCGGTAGGCGTCGGGTGCGGTGCCGCGCTCCAGCAAGAGGTCGTAGGCGCTGACGGGAGTATTTTTGAGGGTCTGCTCGTCCGCGAGGGCGGCGGTGAAATGCCGGTCGATCTCCGCGAGGATGAGGTTGAGGTCCCAGGTCAGGAAATCGGGGCCAGGTGCGCCGGCCGTCTGGGTGCGCTGGAGGAAGCGTCCGCGGTTGGCCTGGAAGTAGTGCCAATACCAGCGCGCGAGGGCGGCCTCGAGGGCCGGTTTCATCTCAGCCGGCGCCTTCTCCAACTCGGCCTGGATGCGGACGACCTGTTCCTCGGGCTTGTTGCCCTCGATCTCCCGCTCGAGCGCGATCTTCTGGCCGAGGGCCTTGATCGCCTCCGCATAGGCCTTGTCGGCGAGGGCCCCGGCGATGAGGGGCTCCAGCGCCGCGATGGCGGACTTCGGCAGCTTGGCGTCGCGCGCCCGCTCCACTTTTTCCCACTGCGCGCCGCGCGGGCCGGCGAGGAGGCCGGTGCCAAGGGTGAGAAGGACAATGATACCCGGGAAAAAGCGTGTCTTCATGTGCTGCGGCTTTGATCGGACGAGGAAGGGGAGGGGGGCTCAGTCGAACATAATACGGTGCGGACGGCCGTTTATTAGGAACGTAGGGGCGCAGGCTTGCTGCGCCCAAGGGCTCCACAATCACACTGCCCGGGCAGTGGCGCAAGCCGCTAGCCGCCAGCCCGGGATTGGGGGGGGTGTGAGACAAAATTCAGGGTAACCTGTAGGGGCGGACCTTGGTCCGCCCTCGAAGGGCGCAGCCTTTCGGCCAGCTCAAGGCCCTGAGCCCGTCGAACGGGCAAGCTGCGCCCCTACGCCTGAATTTGTCTCACACCCGGGATTGGAAAATTCCGGGATGGACAAGACGGCCCCCATACCGAGCATGGCGCCCACATGCGGAGCCTGAAGCACCTGTTCGAGCAAAACGAAGCGTGGGCCGAGGCCATCAAGCGCCGCGATCCGGAATTCTTCCAGAAGCTCTCGCGGCAGCAGAGTCCCGAATACCTCTGGATCGGCTGCTCGGATTCACGCGTGCCGGCCAACGAGATCATCGGCCTGCTGCCGGGCGAGGTCTTCGTCCACCGCAACGTCGCCAATGTGGTCGTGCACACGGACCTGAACTGCCTTTCCGCCATCCAATTCGCGGTCGATGTGCTCAAGGTCAAGCACGTCATGGTGGTCGGCCACTATGGCTGCGGCGGCGTCGGCAAGGTCATCCGCTGTGAGCGCGTCGGCCTGGCGGACAACTGGCTGCGGCATGTCCGCGACGTCCAGGACAAGCACTCGGAGTGCTTGCACCGGTTGGCGGACGACACGGCGCGCAGCGCACGGCTGTGCGAACTGAACGTGGTCGAACAGGTGGCCAATGTGACTTCGACGACCATCGTGCAGGACGCCTGGACCCGCGGCCAGGAACTGACGGTGCACGGCTGGATTTACGGTCTGAGGGATGGTTTGCTGCGCGACCTCAAGATGTCCGCCGGCAGCCTTGAGGAGGCGACGGCGTCGTATCGTGCGGCGGTTGCCGCGCTGGGTTAGAAGAATTGTCATCGCGCGGGGCGCACGAAGCGTGCCGCTGCGATCGATCCGCTCCGGCTGGATTGCTTCGTCGCTGCGTTTCTCGCAATGACTGGCGGAAAAGAAAAGGCCCGCGGGTAGACGCGGGCCGGTTGAGTAGCTTGAAGCTGGTCGCTGGCTTATGCCCGGCCGAGATACGAACCGTCCGCCGTGCTGACCTTGATCAACTCGCCGGTCTTGATGAAGAGCGGCACCTGGACCACGAGTCCGGTTTCAGTGGTCGCGGGCTTCTGCACGTTGCTGGCGGTGTCACCCTTGATGCCTTCCGAACTTTCGGTGATCTTGAGGACAACGGAGGAAGGGATGTCGATCGTGACCGGGACGTCGTTGATGAAAAGGACGTCGGCCTTGCCATTGGCGACAAGGTAGTTCTTGGATTCGCCGATCATGACGGCGTTGATCTCGAAGGTCTCGAAGGTCTCCGGATCCATGAACGAGTAGGTGTCGCGGTCGGCGTAGCTGAATTCCAGGGTGCGGCGATCGGTCGGAAGCACATCGACATGGTCGGGGGAATTGAAACGCTGTTCGAGTGACTTGCCGTAGCGCAAGTTGCGCATTTTCACTTGGACGAAGGCGCGGAGATTCCCCGGCGTGCGATGCTGGGTTTCCATGATGAGATGGGGCTCACCATTGAAATTGATGACTTGGCCTTTGCGAAGGTCGTTGGCTGCGGGCATAACGGAGGGAGGTTTGGATTACGTAAGGGGATAGGATTACCGAGGGGATTTCGGCGATGTCAACACCGCCCTCGGAAAAGGTGGAGTCAGCGCTCCGAGCCCGGGTATGAGACAAATTTTATCATACCAATCCGTATTCGCCGGTTCGGAGGTAGGGCCGGGTCTGTGACCGGCCTTCTGCTTTGCTCAAACCGGCCGGTCACAGACCCGGCCCTACTCCCGGCCTGAAATTTGTCTCACATCCTCCGAGCCCGCGGTTTCATCTCCAAGCTTGTCATTTCCAAGAGGTTTCCGACACTGCCGCGACATACCCATGAAGCAGCGCACCCTCTTGCGCGAGGTCTCCGTCAAGGGCAACGCCCTGCACACCGGAGACGCCGTGCACATGACTTTCAAACCCGCACCCGCGAACCACGGCATCGTGTTCCGGCGCGTGGACCTGCACGGCCATCCCGAGCTCAAGCCCCGCGTCGATCAGGTCACCGACCTCGTGCGCGCCACCACCATCCAGGTCGGCCACGCCAAGCTGCACACGGTCGAGCACGTGCTCAGCGCGCTGCATGGCTGCGGCATCGACAACCTCATCATCGACATCGACGCCAGCGAGCCGCCGATCATGGACGGATCGGCGCGGCCCTTCGTGCAGTTGATCCAACAGGGCGAGCCGGTGGAGCAGGACGCCGAACGCGAGTATTTTCCGCTGGCCGAGACCGTCTCCGTTGCCCGCGGCAACTCGTCGATCATCGCGCTGCCGTATGACGGCCTGAAAATCACCTGCACCTCGGCCGACGACCGCGGCATCCACACCCAGCATCTCGCGCTGGTCATCGACCCCGAGGTCTATGCTTCCCAGGTGGCCGCCGCGCGGACCTTCACCATCTACGAGGACATCGAGGAGCTCATCAAGCTGGGCAAGATCAAGGGCGGCAGCCTCGACTGCGCCATCGTCATCAAGGGCGATAAGATCATCTCGAAGGAGCCGTTGCGTTTCGCCGACGAGTTTGTGCGGCACAAGATCCTCGATATCATCGGCGACATCCTGCTGCTGGGCGTGCCGCTGAAGGCGCACATTGTCGCCACCCGCCCGGGCCATGCCGTCAACGCCGAACTGACGAAGATACTTTTCGAGAAATACACCGCGTGGAAGAAGGGCGGCAGGAAGGCCGCGAAACCCGTCACGCCTAAGGCCGAGATCACCACCGAGACCACCCTCGACATCCGGCGCGTGCTCGACTCGCTGCCGCACCGCTATCCTTTCGTCATGATCGACCGGGTGGTGGAAATGTCCGAGATGGAACTGAGCGCGATCAAGAACGTCACGATCAACGAGCCGTTTTTCCAGGGGCACTTTCCCGGCAATCCCGTCATGCCGGGCGTCCTGCAGGTCGAGGCCATGGCGCAGGCCGCCGGCATCCTCATGATCCGGCGCAACAGCATGGAGGGGAAGACGGCGCTCTTCATGAGTTGTGACAAGGTGAAGTGGCGCAAGCCCGTCCGTCCCGGCGACCAGCTGCTCATCAAGGTCAAGGTGACCAAGGTCCGGGGCACCATCGCGTGCGCCGAGGGCGAGTGCACCGTTAACGGCCAGCCGGTTTCCTCGGCCGAGTTGATGTTCGCGCTGGTGGACAGCGCGGAGGTGGACTGAGCCATGAGCGGGCTGATCCACCCCACCGCCATCATCGAACCCGGTGCGCAACTGGGCGATGGAGTCGCCATCGGCGCCTACGCCTACGTCGGCAACAAGGCCGTCATCGGGACCGGCACCGTGCTGCACCATCACGCCAACGTCGAGGGCCGCACCACCATCGGCGCCAGGTGCGAGATTTTCCCGTTCGCCTGCGTCGGCACCAAGACGCACGACCTCAAGTTCAAGGGCGGCGAGCCCGGCCTGATCGTCGGCGATCGCAACGTTTTCCGCGAATACGTCAGCGTGCACGGCGCGACCAACGACGCCGAGTTCACCCGCATGGGCAACGACAACGTCATGCTGGCCTACAGCCACATCGCGCACGATTGCGTGGTCGGCAACCACCTCGTGATGAGCGCCCAATCCGCGCTGGCCGGCCACGTCCTCGTCGAGGACTACGTCAACATCGGGTGGGGGACGGGCGTCCACCAGTTCTGCCGCATCGGCGCGCAGGCGATGCTCGGCGGCATGTCGAAGATCGTGCAGGACGTCCCGCCTTTCGTCATCGCCGACGGCAACCCCGCCGTCGCCCGCTCGATCAACAAGGTCGGGCTGGAGCGCAACGGCTTCACGCCCGAGCGCCTCGAGGCGGTCAAGCAGGCTTTCCGGATCATCTACCGCGCGGGCCACAACCGCACGCAGGCGCTCGAGCGTTTGCGGGAGCACAAGCTCTGCGATTCGGACGAGTTCAAGCACTTCCTCACCTTCGCCGAGAAGAGCGAGCGGGGCTTCATCGCCGGCCGATAGGACAATTCCTGGAGCGGATGGCCGAAAACCACAGCCGCGTTGGAACGGAGCGACGCGCAAAGCCTCGCGCTTTAGCCCAGCCCGCGCAGCAGGTTGTAACCATAGAGTCCGGTCCGGTGACCGTCGCTGAATTCAAAACGGATCGCGTAGTTGCCGATCCTCTCCCAGCCGGTCACTTCAACCCCGACGTAGTTTTTCGGCGGCTCGCCCCCATATTGGTGGCCGAAGATGTCGCGCTCGCCCCGGGTTTCCGCGCTGGGCGAGGCCGCGCGCAGCGTGGCGAACGAAATGTAGCTTTCCTTGCCGTCATCCCAGCGGATGGCGACTTCCGAGCCGATGATCTGGACGTCCACGGGCGTTTGCATGTGGCAGCTATTAGCCAGGACACAGGCAATGGGAAGCTCCGAAAATAGCTGCGCCGCCCGGTTTACTCGGCGCGGGAAACACCGGCCTTGGCCTCTTTCACCAAGCCTCCGGCTCCGGCGGAGGCGGCTTCACGGGCTTCTTGAGCCGGCCCTCGTAGCTGCGGTCGATCTCCTCGATCTCAGGCTCGGGGATGCGGGTGAAAGCGATGCGCATCGGCGCGTCCTTCGTGGCGCCGTGCGCGCCGCCGAGGTAGACCGTGTTCTTGCCCAGAACCTTGTTCAGGTGGTCGACTGCCTCGAAGAGCTTGCCGCGGGCTTTTTCCGTCTGCTCCTCGAACAGGTCGGGCGTGTGCAGCTTCAGGTCGATCAGCTTGGTGAGATGGACGCCAATGCGCAGCGGGGTGCGCCGGGAGAATTTCTCCGGCCGCTTGCGCCAGAGGTCGTTCAGGGCGTGCGTGAGCCGCAGCGTGTCCTGCGTCTCCGTCAACGGCAGCTCGCCGGACCAGTGGGTTTCGTCGGTGTAGTCCACCGAGGCGCTCAGGGCGCCGGCGTAGAGCTGGGAATGGCGCAGCCGCATCGCGGCCTTCTGCAGCAGGCGGTGCAGCACGGCGAGCGCGTCGGGGTGGTTGCGTTTCGCCGGCGGCAGCATGTGACCGTGACCGATGCTCTGGCCGGTCTTCTGTTCGAAATAACCCAGGTCCTCGCCGTGCAGCAGCCGCCAGATCTGTTCGCCGCGGACGCCGCCCCAGACGCCGCGGAACTCGGCCATCGTGGCGGCGAAAAGTTGCGCCATCGTGGTGATGCCGTGCTCCTCGAGGCGCCGCTGGATGTTTGGGCCGATGCCGGCAATATCGCCGGGCGCGAGGTGCAGGAGCTTCCCGGGGATGTCCTCGTCGTCGAGGATCACGAGTCCGTCAGGCTTTTGCATGTCCGAGGCGACCTTGGCCAGCAGCCAAGTCGGGGCGATGCCGATGGAGCTGCGGAGGAGGGGACCGACCTCGCGGGTGATCTTGGCCTTGATCTGCCGGGCCAGTTTCTCGGCTTCTGCGCGCGACAGCATCGAATGCAGATGGGCGGTCACCTCGTCGATGGATTGGACTTCGACATCCGGCACGAGCGAGGCGATGACGTCCTTCAGCCGGCGGTGATAGTTGATGTAGGTTTCCGGTCGCGCCTCGACGATGACGATACCGGGGCACATCCGGCGCGCGTCGGAGACACGGGCGTTGCGGGTCAGGCCCATGGCCTTGGCCTCGATGCTGATCGCGATGCAGCCGGTCGTCTCGGCCACAACCGGCACGATGCCGAGCGGCTGGCCGCGCAACTCCGGCCGCTCCTGCTGCTCCACCGAGGCGAAGAAGGAGTTGAAATCGATGGTGAGGTAGCGCAATGCCACGGTCCAAACCTTGCCGGCTCCGCTGCGCTGTCAAAAGGGAAGAGGATTCAGATGAAACTACGAACGGGCGGAGTGAAACGGCGGCGCCGCCTCTGCCCCAAAGAGGCTATCCGGAAACCTGAATCGTTGCGTAGGGGCGCAGTCTTGCTGCGCCCAAGGATGATCGCACCCGAGCGGGCGCAGCAAGACTGATGACGCGCACAGACCTGAAGAAAATGCGCGCGGCGCACTGAGATGAAACTTATCGATACCTCCAGTTGGATTGATGCCCTGCGGCGTGATGGCGATCCCGAAGTCAAAGCTCGTGTCGTCGCCTTGGTCCGTGCCGGGACGGCCGCTTGGTGCGACATGGTGCGGTTGGAATTGTGGAACGGCCTGCGCGGGGCGGCGGAAAGAAAGCACATGGAGGAATTGGAGGCGGATGTGATCAATCTCGCCACCTCGATGCTCTGGGGCAAGGGGACCGGGAAACTCCGGTGATTGTGGAGCGCCGCTGACACAGGCTCCCGTTGGTGAAGAAATCGCCTGCTAATTTCAGTTGCACGAGACCTGATCATGGCCAATTTAGCCCTGTCCAGCGCGAACCAGCTCGCGACCGGACATTCAACTTCAACCCTTTAACCTCGGATCCGAGGCTTCATCGCCATGCGACAAGCACCCAAGTCCCAATCAGGCCGCCGACAGGTATTCCTCGCGAGGAAAACTGCGGAGGCCCGGTGAAAAGCATCCTGGATTTTGCCCGCGCCAAGCGGGAGGAGCGGCCGATCGTCATCCTCTCCGCCTACGATGCGCAGATGGCGCGGTTGATCGAGGCCTCGGAGGCCGATGCGATCCTGGTGGGCGACAGCGCCGCGATGGTGGTACACGGGTTTCCCTCCACCCTTCACGCCACGGTGGAGATGATGGCCGTCCATACCGCCGCCGTGCGGCGCGGCGCGCCTACGATCATGGTGATCGCCGACATGCCATTCCTCAGCGTGCGATTGGGCCGGGACGAGGCGGTGCGGGCCGCCGGTGCGCTGATGCAGGCCGGCGCCACCGCGGTCAAGATAGAGGGCGTCACCGGCCATGAGGATATCATCACCCATTTGATCGGCAGCGGCATTCCCGTCATGGGCCACCTGGGCCTGACGCCGCAGTCCGTGCATCAGTTGGGCGGCAACCGGCTGCAGGGCCGTACGCCTGCCGAGGCAGCGCGGCTCAAGGCCGACGCGCTGGGGCTGGAGCAACTCGGCGCTTTTTCGCTGGTGCTCGAATGCGTGCCCGAGGCGCTGGCGGCGGAGATCAGCGGCGCGCTGGCGACCCCGACCATCGGCATCGGAGCCGGGCCGGCCACCGATGGCCAGGTGCTCGTGCTGGCCGACCTGTTGGGGCTCGATGCGGCGTTCCGGCCGCGGTTTGTCCGGCGTTACCTCGAGGGGCACGAAACCGTCCTGGGTGCAATCAACGCCTTCGCCCGGGACGTGCGCGCGGCCCGCTTTCCCGCGCGCGAGGAGGTGCTGGCCTGATGCAGGTTTTCACCCCCATCTCCGAATGGCAGGCGGCGCGGGCGGGCGCGGACTTCGCCGGGCGCACGATCGGGTTTGTCCCGACGATGGGCGCGCTGCACGCCGGGCACCGCGCGCTGCTCGAGCGGGCGCGGGCCGAGAACGACCGCGTGGTGCTGAGCATTTTCGTCAATCCGACGCAGTTCAACGATCCGGCCGATCTGGCGCGTTATCCGCGGACATTCGACGCCGACGTGGCGCTGGTGGAGGGCCTCGCGGACGCGGTGCTGGCCCCGCCCGCCGGTGAACTCTACCCCGACGACTATCATTTCCGAGTCACCGAAACCGATCTCAGCCGCCGCTGGGAGGGCGCGCACCGGGCCGGGCATTTCGACGGCGTCCTCACCGTGGTGCTCAAGCTGCTCAACCTCGTGCAGGCGCGGCGCGCCTATTTCGGGGAAAAGGACTGGCAGCAACTCCAGCTGGTTCGCGGCATGGCGCGGGCCCTGTTTCTTCCGGTCGAGATCGTGGCCTGCCCGACGGTGCGGGCCGCCGACGGCCTCGCGCTCAGTTCGCGCAACGAACGGCTGTCAACGGCGGGCCGGAGCCGGGCGGCGGCCTTTCCCCAAATCCTCCACCAGTCGCCCTCGGCCGACGCGGCGGTCCCGGCGCTGCGCGCCGCGGGCTTCGAGGTGGATTACGTGGCGGATAACGCCGGGGTGCGGCTCGGCGCCGTGCGGCTGGAGGGAATCCGTTTGATCGACAATGTCCGGCTCTAACCTTCTTTTCGTCCTCACGGGCTCCATCGCCGGCTTCAAAGCCTGCGAGGCCGTTTCGCAGCTGGCGCAGCGCGGGCATCGCGTGCGCACGGTCGCGACGCCGGCGGCGCTGCGTTTCATCGGCCCCGCCACGCTTGAGGGGTTGACCGGTTCGCCGGTGCTGACGGACATGTTCGCTCCTGGCGCGGCGCTGGAACACATCAACCTGACGCGCTGGGCCGACCTGGTGATCGTTTGCCCGGCGACGGCGAACACCCTGAACCGCCTGGCCGCCGGACTGGCGGATGACCTCGCCGGCGCGCTTTTCCTGGCGCACGACCGGAAGAAGCCGTTCTTGATCGCCCCGGCGATGAATCCGGCGATGTGGTCTCATCCCGCGACGGTGGCCGCGGTGGAAAAACTCAAAAGCTGGGGCGTCCGTTTTTTGCCGGTGGGCGAAGGTCGCACCGCCTGCGGCGAAATGGGCGAGGGGCGCCTGGCCGAGCCGGCGGCGATCGCCGCGGCGGTGGAAGCGGCGCTGGCCCGGCCCGCCCGGCGGCTGCGCGCGCTCGTGACCAGCGGCGGCACCGCCGAGCCGGTCGATGGCGTGCGGGTGCTGACCAACACCAGCACCGGTCGCACCGGCGCCGGGATCGCGGCTCACCTGGCGCGCTGCGGACATGACGTGGTGCTGCTGCGGGCGCGCACGGCGGTGACGGCGGGAGCCGGTTGCCGCGAGGAGGAATTCACCACCTACGCGTCGTTGGACGCCGCGCTGGCGCGGCTGCTGGAAGGAGAGGATTTCGACGCGGTGATCCAGGCGGCGGCGGTGGGGGATTTTGGCATCGAGGCGGTGATCACCGGCGGAGCGGGGCAGCCCCCGGGCCGGGCCAAGCTGGAATCGGGCGCGGACCCGGTGACGCTCAAGCTTCATCCCCAGCCCAAGCTGCTGGACACGCTTCGCGCGCGCAGCCGCAACCCCCGGTTGCTGGTCGTGGCTTTCAAGCTGACGGCCGGAGCCGAAGCCGCCGGGGTGCAGGCGTCCGTCGCGGCGCTGCTCGCCCGCGGCGCGAACCTGGTGGTGCACAACGATCTTGGCCGGCAAGGGGAGGGTGACGACTTTCCCGCCACGATCCATCAGGCCGGTGACGTGCCGGTCGTCAGGTGTGCAACCCGCCCGGAACTGGCGGCCCGCCTCGAGCAACTGCTATCCGCCGTGCCCCCCATCCCACCTTCGGAGACCCGCCATGCTGCTCTGTCTTGACATCGGCAACACCCAGATCCACGGCGGCGTGTTCGATCGCGAGGCCTTGCGCTGTCAGTTTCGCAAGTCGACGCATCCCCTGGATTCCGCCGACGAATTGGGAATATTCTTCCTTGCCGTGCTGCGGGCCAACGGGGTCGAGCCGGGCGCGATCAAGCGCGTGGCCCTCTGTTCCGTGGTGCCGGCGGCCCTGCATTCCCTGCGGAGCGCCTGCCTGAAGTATTTCCAATGCGAGCCGTTCGTCCTGCAGGCGGGCGTGAAGACCGGCCTGAAGGTGCGCTACCGCAATCCGCACGAGGTCGGGGCCGATCGGATTGCGGGAGCGATCGCCGCGATGCGGCGCCACCCGCAGCAGGATGTGCTCGTCGTGGATTGCGGCACGGCCACCACGATCGATGTCGTGACCGCGGCGGCCGATTATCTGGGCGGAGTGATCCTCACGGGCGTGGGCGTCTCCGCCGCCGCCCTGGCCACCAACACCGCCAAGCTGCCGCGGGTGGAGATCGCCCGGCCCGAGTCGGTGCTCGGTCGCACCACCATCGAGAGCATCCAGTCCGGCCTCTATCACGGACACATCGGCGCCATCCGGCATATCCTGGCCTCCCTGCAAAAAGAGGTGTTTCCCGACGCGAAGCCCCGGATTGTCGGGACCGGCGGTTTCGTGCGGATGTTTGAACCGGAGGGCTTGTTCGACGAAATTGTGCCTGAGCTCGTCCTTGGGGGGCTCAAGCAGGCCGAAGCCCTGAACCGCGAGGAACAACCCGGCAACCCGTAGATCCCTTTCCTTATGCCCATGCGCCGAACATTCCTGAAAACCAAGCTGCACCGCGCCACGGTGACGTCCGCGGATCCCGACTACGAGGGCTCCATCTCGATCGACCGGGCTCTTTGCCGCGAATCCGGCCTGCTGCAATTCGAGCAGGTGGACGTCTACGACATCACCAATGGCGCGCGTTTCACCACCTACGTGATCTACGGCGAGCCGGGGCAGGTGCAGATCAACGGCGCGGCGGCCCGGCTCGTGCAGCCGGGCGACCGGGTCATCGTGGCCGCCTACGCCGAGTTTGGCCCCGAAGAGCTGTCGCGCCACGCACCACGGGTGGTTATACTGGGCGATCAGAACGCGATCCTGTCCGTTCACGAGCAATGCATCACACCGCCCTAGTCCCGACCGAACCGGAAATCGCGGCGGAGGCCGACCGGCTTTTCCGCGCGCTCCTGCACGTCGACTGCGAGCCCGGGCGCCAGTGGAATTACGAGGCTTGCCAGCGGATCGCACCGCTCACGCTCGAGATCAACCGGCTCAAGCGCGAACAGGACGCCGTCATTTTGACCCATTCTTACGTCGAGCCGGAGATCATCTATGGCGTCGGCGACTTCAAGGGCGATTCCTACTTTCTCAGCCTCCAGGCCCGCGAGTCGCGCGCGAAGAAAATCGTCTTCGCCGGCGTGGTCTTCATGGCCGAGACCGCGAAGATCCTTTCGCCCCGGGCCACGGTGGTCGTGCCCGACCGCGGCTCCGGTTGCTCCCTGGCCGACTCGATCACCGGCGACGGCGTGCTCCGGCTCAAGGCGCTCTATCCCGACGCCGCGGTGGTGTGCTACATCAACAGCACCGCCGGGGTGAAGGCCGAGTCCGACGTCTGCGTCACTTCGGGCAATGTCTACGACATCATCGCGCGGCTGCCCGAGCGCCGGATCCTGTTCGTGCCGGACCGCCTGATGGCCGACAACGTCCGCGTTGAGCTGAAGCGGCGCGGGGTGGACAAGGAGATCGTCTCGTCCGACGGCACCTGCATCGTGCACGACCAGTTCGATCCCGCGTTCATCGCCGAGGCGCGCGCCCGCTTTCCCGGGCTGAAAGTCGTGGCCCATCCCGAGTGCACCGCCGAGGTGGCGGCCGCCGCCGATTTCGTCGGCAGCACCGGCGCGATGATGAAATACGTCAAGACCACTGCCGCATCCTATTTCCTGATGCTCACCGAATGCGGGCTCGTCGGCCGCCTGCAGGTGGAGGACCCGGAGAAGAACTTCATCGGCGGCTGCCGGCTCTGCCCCTACATGAAGCTCAATTCCCTCGAGAAGGTCCGCGATGCCCTCGCGGCGCCCCGGTCCGACCAGATCATCACGCTCGATGAAAACGTACGCCGCCGGGCGGCCCGCTGCATCGAGCGGATGTTTGAACTGACGCCGAAGGATAAAAAGTAGTGCGATGCTTCAGCCCGCACTCCAAAGTCCCGACGCGGGCTGAAGCACCGCGCTACTTCCCGCGACCTACCACCCCATGCTCACCCCCCGCACCCGTCACCTGATCGATCTCGCGCTGGAAGAGGATGCCGGTCTCGGCGACCTCACCAGCCGGGCCATTTTCGCCGCGTCGCACCGCAGTCGCGCGGTGATCGACGCCCGGCAGGATCTGGTGGTCTGCGGCCTCGAGGTCGCCGCCGCAGTCTTCACCCGGGTCGATCCGGCCCTGAAGACGCGGCTGCTCGCGCGCGACGGCGACCGGATCAGGCGGGGCGCGGCCATCATTCGCATTGAGGGCCCGACCGCATCCCTGCTCACGGCGGAACGAACCGCCCTCAATTTTCTCCAGCGGCTCAGCGGCATTGCGACGCAGGCCCGCCGGTTTGCGCAGGCGGTGAAAGGCACGGGTGTCCGGGTCGTCGACACGCGCAAGACCACGCCGGGCTGGCGCGCGCTCGAGAAGCATGCCGTTCGCTGCGGTGGCTGCCGCAACCATCGCTCCTCCCTGGGCGAGCATGTGTTGATCAAGGACAATCACATCGCCGCCGCCGGCTCACTCACGCGGGCCGTGGCGCTCTGCCGCGCCGTTGCGCCACACACGGCGAAAATCGAAGTGGAAGCCGGGACGCTGGCGGAGGTGCGCGAAGCGTGCCGCGCCGGGGCCGGGGTCATTCTCCTCGACAACATGACACCGGAGCAGGTCCGGGCGGCGATCAAGGTCATCGCTGGGCGCGCCGCGGTGGAGGTGTCAGGCGGCGTGCGCTTCGAGACGCTGCGCGACTACGCCCTGCCGGGAGTCGATGTCATCAGCATCGGCGCGCTGACGCATTCCGCTCCCGCGGCCGACCTGAGCCTGACCATCCTGCCGGCCCGGAAACGCTGAATTGCCATGAATCGTGACTGTCCAAACCAATTCCCCTTTGCCTGTCATTCTGAGCGAAGCGAAGAATCCAGTATGATGTTCGCTGCCGGTCATGCTGCTGGATCCTTCGCTCTGCTCAGGATGACACCTGGCGTTGCATGAACGTCATTCACACCGACTGTCTCGTTCTCGGCGCCGGGCTGGCCGGCTCGGCCTACGCCCTGCATGCGGCGAAGGCGGGATTCAAGGTGGAGCTGCTCTCCCTCGGGGCACCGTTGCAGGCGAACAGTGACTGGGCGCAGGGCGGCATCATCTACGATACCACGCCCGATCCGGTCCAGCTGGCGCGCGACATCCTGGCGGCCAGCGACGGCACGGCGAGTCCCGCGGCCATCGACCAACTGGTGCGCGAAGGGCCGGCGGCGGTGAGGGAGCTTCTCCTCGACGAGCTGGGCGTGGATTTCGATCGCGATGCGGCCGGTCAGCTCGAGCTGGCGCGCGAGGGCGGCCACGCCGAGCGCCGGATCATCCACGCCAAGGACGCGACCGGCCACGCCATCCTGCAATCGGTGGCGCAGCGGGTGGACGCGACTCCCGGCATCACCCGGCGCAGCGGTTGCGTCGCGGTCGATCTGCTCACGCTCTCGCACAATTCCGCCGACGCCGGCGACCGCTATGAACCGCTGACCTGTTTTGGCGGCTATGCGCTCGATACCGCGAGCGGTGAAGTCAGCGCCCTGGTCGCGAAAAAGACCATTTTGGCGACCGGCGGCCTGGGGGGCGTTTTCCTGCACACCACCAACCAGCCCGGGAGCGTCGGGCATGGCGTGGCCATGGCGTATCGCGTCGGCGCCCGGCTGATCGATCTCGAATACGTCCAGTTTCACCCGACGGTCTTTCTCATGCCGGGGATGCCGCCGTTCCTCATCACCGAGGCGTTGCGCGGCGAGGGCGCGGTGCTCGTCGACGGCGCGGGCCGGCGTTTCCTCGATGGCGTCCACCCGCTCGGTTCCCTGGCGCCGCGCGACATCGTGGCCCGCGCGATCAAGCATCACCTCGCCACGACCGGCGAGGCCTGCGTCTATCTCGACCTGGCCGCCCTCCAGCCGGACTTCATCCGCGAGCGGTTTCCGGGGATCTATGAGAAGTGCCGCGCGAGCGGAGTGGATATCACGCGCGAGCCGATCCCGGTCGTGCCCGCGGCGCATTTCTCCTGCGGCGGCGTGCACACGGATCTGCAGGGCCGCACGAACGTCCGGCACCTGAACGCGATCGGCGAGACGGCCTGCACGGGCCTGCACGGCGCCAACCGGCTCGCCAGCACCTCGCTGCTGGAATGCCTCGTTTCCGCCAAGGCGACCGCGCGGGCGGATGCGGCGGAACTCGGTACCGCGCGGTTCCGGCTCCCCGCGCCGCGGGTCTGGGCGAGCCCCGCACGGGAAGCCGACCTGCTGCTGGTGCAGCAGGACCTGCAGCAGGTCCGGACGACGATGTGGAACTATGCCGGCATCATCCGTTCGCCTAGCCGGCTGGCGCGCGCGCGGCGCATCCTGCTCGAGCTGCGCGAGGACATCCAGGCCTTCTACCGCGACTGCCGGCCGACGCGCGAACTCATCGAGCTGCGCAACGCCGTCCAGACCGCGCTCCTCGTGGTTCACGCCGCGTCGCTCAATCCCGTGAGCAAGGGCTGCCATTTTGTGGCGGAAGACACGTAGCGGACGCACGGCGGCGAAACGATCTTCGGGCAGATCCCACAGCCAGACGGCGCCGTCCATCACGACGTAAACGGGTCTGGCCCGCCCCAAGCCATTGCGATTCTCCTCCCGTTCCCCAAGCCACTTAGTAACGTAATACGTTACTAAGTGGCCAAGCGGTTGCACGCATCCCCGCTGTTCGGCCGCCCAACGGGGTTCCAGTCCGCAAGGACAGGGGCTGGCCCGCCGCAACTCCGTGCTGCGCATCCCGCCTTCGAAAGTCCCTCCCCACCGCCACCGCCCGGGCCGCTTTGTAATGTATTACGTTACAAAGCTCAGCCTCGGAAGGTCCGGCAGCGTCCCAGGATCCTCTCCATGGTCCTGCAACCGGCCCGATCGAGGCTTGCCCGCCACGAGGCTGTTCGTAACGTATTGTATTACAAACCACCACGTCCCATGCCCTCCAAACTATCCCTCACCAGCGATTTGATTCTCGGGTTGTTCGATGCTGCCGAAGCGGTGGCCCGCGCCATTGCCCTTAAACGCAAGAAGGCCCGTTTGCTTGCCTCGCGCGGCCGGGTGGGCAGGACGCTGCGCCCCGGTGTTAACACGCCGCTCTGGAACGAACTGGTCAAACAGACCCTGCCGTTGTTGGGCAAAAGGGGCAGCAAGGCCCGTCTGGCTCGTTTTCTGGGTCTGCCGCGCCAGCGATTGCATGATTGCCTGAAAGCGAAGCACGCCACGCCGGACGCCGAGCGCACGCTCCTTCTGCTCTGCTGGGTCTCCGCCCGCCAGCAGGGCCGCGACCTGATTGTCTAGGGGGACGGCGGTTTGTAATATAATACGTTACAAAAATCCCTTGGGGGCGGGGGCCTCGGGGAAGGCGCGCTCGGCGATGCGTGTCGTTGGCCGGGCCACGGTCAGGGTGCCGCAAATGCAGGAGCGCACGCGACGCAATGACGGAACCGATGTTGACTGCGACCGCGGCGGAAGCGAGGCCGGGCCAGCCCCACGCATGGGTGGAAACCGAGGTATCGCGCTAGTCTCCGACTGGCGTCCGTCGGTTTTACGCAGCCGAGATTGCAGTCGAAAACGTGGCGTGTGGTCTTGTCTTCTCTGCTTGCGGCGACCGGTCACAGACCGGCGCGCTACTCCCGGAAAAATCACCGCCAACTCGGGAGATGCGCCCTATCGATTGTCATTGCGCAGAACGCGATTGACCGGGATCGCGGGAACCCGCTCTATGCTCCACCCCCCGCCATCCCCCATGAGCGCATTCCTGTCGTTTCGTTTCGCGGTGCTCGCCCTTGTCCTCCCTGCATCGCTCGTTGCCGCGGATGAGGCCATCAAGCCCGCCCAGACCACGATCCTTTTCAACGGCCGCGACCTCGCCGGCTGGATCGGCGCGACCCGGGACGGTCCGCCGCCGGCCGACTGTTGGCGTGCAGTCCGAGGGCGCGCCGATCGAATTTAGCAACCTCAAGCTCGAACTGCTCAATTGATTCCTTCGCCATGAACTCCACCTCGCTTCCGATCTATTCTCGACGCCAATTCCTCAAGGCCGGCGCGGCCGCCTCGCTGTTGCCTCTGCTCGGCTCCGTCACGCCGGTGTTTGCCGCCGGGTCCGATCGCATCCGCATCGGCCTGGTCGGCTGTGGCGGTCGCGGCATCGGGGCGGTGCGCAACTGCCTGGCCGCCGATCCGTCCGTGCAGCTCGTCGCCCTCGGCGACGCCTTTGTCGACCGCATCGAGGCGGCCTTGCACGATTTCACCCAAGGCACCGCCGGTGACACGCCCCGGCCACCGCTGCCGGCCGACCAGTTTTCGGTCACGCGCGAGCGCTGTTTCACCGGGTTCGACGCCTACAAGCAGGTGATCAACTCGGGCATCGATCTGGTGTTGCTGGTGACTCCGCCGCATTTCCGGCCGCTGCACCTGCAGGCGGCGTTTGAGGCGGGGGTGCATGTCTTCGCGGAAAAACCGGTGGCCGTCGATCCCGTCGGCGCGCGGCTGGTCATGCAGCTGGCCGATATTGCGGCGCAGAAGAAGCTGGCGTTCGTCGCCGGCACGCAGCGGCGGCACTCCGCCGACTACCTCGAGACGATGGCGCGCATCAAGGATGGCGCCATCGGCGATCTCACCGGCGGCCAGTGCTACTGGCTGCAAGGCGGCCTCTGGCATCGCGGTCGCCAGCCGGAGTGGTCCGAGATGGAATACCAGATGCGCAACTGGCTCTATTTTACGTGGCTCAGCGGCGACCACATTGTCGAGCAGCACATGCACAACATCGACATCATGAACTGGGCCTTCGGCGGGCCGCCGGTGAAGGCGTTCGGCATGGGCGGCCGGCAGAGCCGCACCGATCTGAAATACGGCAATGCTTGGGACCATTTCTCCATCGAATACGAATACGCGAACGGCGCGCGCGTGCAGAGCATGTGTCGGCAGGCGCCCGGCGCCTCGACGCGGGTCAGCGAGCGCCTGACCGGCACGAAGGGCGCGGCCGATCCCTCCGGGACGATCCGGGGCGAGCAACCATGGAAGTTTGAGCGGCAGTTCACGAATCCCTACGATCAGGAGCACATTGACCTCATCCGCAGCATCCGCGCCGGCACGCCGCTCAACGAGGGGCGCCAGCTGGCCGAGTCCACGCTGACCGCCATCCTCGGTCGCATTTCCGCCTACACGGGAAGGGAGATCAATTATTCGTGGATGCTCGAAGCCTCGAAACTCGATCTTACGCCCGCCGCCTATGCCTGGGGCGACGCGCCGCCGGTCGAGATCGCCGTGCCGGGCAAGACGCCGCTGGTTTGATCGTCTTATTGAGTCTTGCGCACGTGTCGGTTTAAAATCCGAGCCTCAGTGGTGGCCGGCGGAGCGCGGTACTCGGACCCGGAAAATCGTGCCGTGAGATCCGGTCGAGACCAACTCGATGCTCCCGCC
>Ga0209515_10002810_pt1 | contig 25884 bp, 28 predicted proteins | sample Subgroupgradi54m_FD_187454 | JGI IMG/M metagenome (GOLD analysis project Ga0209515, IMG submission 187454) | Subsurface groundwater microbial communities from S. Glens Falls, New York, USA - GMW60B uncontaminated upgradient, 5.4 m (SPAdes)... ... | reverse complement strand
TGCTCCGTGCATCCAGCAAGTCCTCCAACCTGGCATCTATGATGTCTCGGTGACCAATGCGAATGGGACAAGCAATGCGGTGAAGTTTGGGGTGACCAACTCTGTGGTGGAGGTGCATGTGGATGTGGCAAAAACATTTGGAGTTATTTCGCCACTGTATCGAATTGGAGGAAGCATGTGGGATGATTTTTCTGACATTGCAAAAAACACCTATTTTAAAGAGCAGAAACAGTTGGGAATCTTAAGATACAGCTTAGGACACCAGGCCATCGGATGCCAGCAACCAGACTGTACCAACCATCAGGAGTATTTAGATAAAATCAAGAATGAAAAGAACGCGCTTAAATTTCTAAAAGATTGGAAACAAAAAGGCGGAGAAATAACCATCATGATTGAGTCGATGCCGGAATATCTTTCTTCATGTTATAGCAAATATGCGTCTGCTCTCTGTAAACAGAGCATGCAAAGTGTTATTGGTACTTGGGAACCACTCTGGGGATTAATGCCTCCAAAAGAATATATGGACTACAGTGCTATGGTTGCAGCGGTTGTACGTTATTTCAACGGTGAACTTGGTTTCAACGCCCGTTACGAACTCTGGGGCGAATCCGATTGGACATTCGTTGGCACGGACGATGAATACCACCAACTCTATCAGTCATTTGTCCAAGGGGCCAAAAGTGCAGATCCAAATGCAAGAGTTGGTGCGCCTGCCGAGTCAGCATGGCAAGTGCCCAAAAAAATATGGAACCCTCAAAATGGAAGCTTTACTGTAGCAGAAGATCCCATGATCTTTTCGTTAATCAATTACGCCCGCCAGCGAGGCCTTCCCCTAGACTTTATTACATTCCATAGTTATCCCGGGTTTGGTTTAGAGGGCGCTCTCACAAACATAATGGTGCAGGATTATGCAACAGCCGTAAGCACTATAAAAAGGTGGTTAGGAACCACTTTTCATAATACATCCATTATTGATGATGAATGGAATACTACTCCTAATGGTAAATTTGAATTTACATCCCACGAATTTCAATCCTCCTTTGTAGCCAGTACATTACTTACAATGGAGGATGCCGCTTTGTCGTTTCAAAATTTTTCAGGAATTGACAACGATATTTATGGTACTTGTAAAGATGGTCAGTGGGCTGTTTATAACGGTTTTATCACTTGTGAAAACATCATCAAGCCCAGTTTCAATACCTTCAAAGTGTTCAGTGAGATGAGCGGAAACAAGGTCGCTCTGACCGACGGGAGTGATTACGTCAAAGCCACTGCCAGCCGTGACGGTAATAAAGTTTCGGTATTACTGTCCAACTTCGAGAACCCCCAAGCCGCCGCGGCCACCTCTGCCCTCTATCTCGCCTCTCAAGGCATCACCTATGCTCCCTGTCCACCCACTGCTGGTTCTCTCTGCCCTCCTAAACCCTATACCGGAGACATACTCTCCATGTTCTTCGGTACGATTGTTCCCGCACTCAAAGCGCACGGCTGGGATATGGGTCAATCCGTGGGCTTCCTTGACAGTGTCCTGTATCTTGCAGAACTGAAGGACTGCAATGCGCTAGTCAAGTCCCTCGTCCCTCAAGGCAAAGCATCAACGAGAGGACAAGGAGCAAGATCAGACCCGACAGACCTTTGCCAGGGCCGCTATACAGTTACCCCTGAATTCCTTGGTGCATTTGTTACAATCATTGACGCATGCGCCACCAACCCCCGGTGCGCCTTCTTTCAGAATCCAAACATCTCCGAACAGATCAAATCAGATGTGCGCGTAGCCCTTGCCATCTACAACCTTGTCATCAAGGATCAAAAAAAGATTGGCGCCTTCACTACCGCCTATCAGCTCTACACGGATAATGTGGCTCCAGCCCAGACCGTCAATCTCACGATCTCAAATCTCGCCCCTGGCACCTACACCCTGACGCGCTCTCTCATCGACAAAGATCACTCCAACTCCTGCCGGTTGAACAAGAAGACAGAACCCACTCCCACCCCTACTGAATGCGGACAAGGAGGGAAGATTGATCAGGGAGTCACACAAGCTAAAGTGAATGGCGCCAATGCCGCAGAACCGCCCTTCAAGCAGTATCTGGCGGGACTTAAGCGTTGTGCCGGATGCGTTTCTCCCCGTTACACGAAGGTACAGATTGATTATCTCTGGTCCCAGGTTCGTCTTGTCCTTATCGGTGAGCAAACCCTGGCCCAAACAGTAACCAACATCAGAAATTACTGCACTTCCCAAGGCCTGAATCCCGACCAAGGCATCACCGATGTAGGCGATGCGTTTAGCAAAACGTTAGCAAAGACGCAGTATGAGACCACCTATCAGCAAGGCATTGACGCCATCAACAGCATGGACGGGGTGAAGTTGGAGACGGTTGACACAAGAGCAATCACTGTGACCGGTCGCTTGTATCAGACTACGTTACCGATGCAGCCGTATAGCGTGATGCTGGTACAGCTTAAAAGAAAGTAAACGTGTCAGGAAAGTACAAGCAAGGTAACAGTGTCCGTAGTTGACCATTGACACACGAACCACCCAGAGGGAGATCGGGAAGAGTGTGGATATCTTGAATCACGGCTAAAAACGGGTTCGTTCCCTGGAGGCTCGACGAGTGGCAGGGCGCCACCATTTGCAAATCGGGTTCAGCGCACGGGCGTGACTCTGGCAGCCGCGCGTTGAAGACGGCACAGCAGTTCGTGGTGCGGGTACTTGGCCGGCAGCCGGAGGGGATGGCGGTTGCCGCACTTGATCCATTCGGTAGGCACCCACCAGAGCTCCCGGCGCACGGTCGCGATATTCCAGTGTTGGACGTCGTGCGGGAGACACGGCCGCTGGAACGCCAAGACCACGTCGTAGGCCCACACGACCCGTTCCAAGTAGGTGGCGTTCGCCCAGAACCGCCTGGTCGGGATGGCGGCGAGCTGGTCGGCGTGTTTGAGCTCCCGCAGCAAGAGTTCTTGGGAGGCCCGGGCGCAGTAGAAGCGGTACACGGCCTCGGGGGTCAACGCCAAGGTGGTGACCAGGGCCCGATGGTCGGTGGAGCGCTTGAGGGTGCACAGCGCCGCGGGGCCTCTTCCGACTCGTAGGTCGCTGGTCGGCGGACGGCGACGACGCGATGTTCGCGCTGCCAGTGGAAGGACGTCTAGGGGAACTCGTCGGCCTCCCAGCCCTCCGCGAATGGGTGATCGCGGGCGTGCCCCATCCGCTGTCGGAGCGGAGCGGTCATCTGGGCCACGAGGCAGTAGCCGAGCCGTTTCCCATCGAGGGCGGCGGTGATCGTTTTGTCGTAGCACGCCCCATCGAGCCGGAGGCGGGTCCGCGAGGCGGCGATGGTCATCGGCAGCTGGTCGAGCTGGGCCGCCAGGAATGGCCACGTCCCCGTCACCGCATGGACGTTACCTGCTCGGAGTGCCGCGCCCAACGACAGCCCCGTGCGGCCCTCGCTGGCCAGGATCGGCGCGTAGGAGCCGTGGCGATGCCCCGCTTGGGGAGAGAGCCGAGGACGGGGCCCTCCTGGTGGCCGTAGGTGAGCCGGTGGGTGATAGCGGCATCCACAATGGCGTCGTAGCACAGTCCCAGCCGCTGGAACAGTGCGGCTCGGAATCGATCGTGCGCCGCGATCAGGTGCGGCCACTCCTGCGCGCCGAACCGCCACAGGAAGGTCCGCAACGTATCGCGGTGGGGGCACTCCGGCAGGCCCAGGAGGGGCGGGATCAATCCGTTGTGGAGCAGCGCTTGGGTATGCTCGATGCGGCCAATGCCGGCGACGATGGCGAAGAGATGGGCCAGGAACCAGTCGACCGGTTGGTCCTTCCGGGTGGCATCGCGAGGCCACCGCACTCCATGCTGGAGGCAGGAGCGCAACCCCAGGGTGTTGCAAAACTGTCGCAACCACCCCAGGCCGCCAAAGCGAGTGAGACCCGTTGCCTCGACGGAACAATGGAACGTCCGCGGACCGTTGGGCCTGTGCCACCATCCTACCTAAGAGGTAGCTTTGTGGAAAGCCCGATTGATTATCGGTGCAGTCGCTATTCATAGCCGTGGGTCAAGATGTCTCTCTGATCTCTATGGCCCAGATGCTTACCACCTAACGAAAACGGCTGACATGGTACGCCAGCCGCCAACAAATCGAGGGAGGGTGTAATTGTTGAGTACTCAAATCGCCGCACGTCCGCTTGAATAATGGGCCAACTCGAAACCGGTGGGAAACCCTTGCTTTTATTTAACTGAAGTGTGGCGCAGCAATGGCCATCTATTTCCACGACCGCTTCATGCTCAAAGCCCGCTTTGGAAACACCAAGTGCTAGCCCGCCCGCCCCGGCGAAAAGTTCAACGCTCTTGAGCATCCCGAGGCTCTTTTACCAAAGAGTCGAGGGAAGTGTCTATAGACTGGCCAAAGAGAGATTCAGGCGGTGGGCGCCAACGCCCGCCGCTTTTTCTTTTCCGGGGCGGCCCCGACCAGTTGGCCCATGATGGCGGCGGCGATGTTGAGCGGAATGGCGATAGGATGCAGCCGCAGGCCGATGCGCAGGGCGATGATGAGCGGGATGGAGGTGTGGCACCCACAGGATTCACTACCAGGAGAACTTTCTGGAGCGCTCCCGCCGGGCCCCCAGCGGGATGTTGACCAGGAAGCGGAGGAGACTCACCAGCGCGATCTTCCACCACATGACGGGTATCCTACGGTAGGGAGTCGGGGGTATCAACAGAGTTGGGCACGCTCGGTGCCAGTTGGCACTCGGCATAGCGGCGGTAGAGGCCGCCGGGCCGGCGCAGCAGCTCCTCGTGGCGCCCCTGCTCGATGATGTGCCCCTGGTCGAGGACCACGACCACGTCCGCGTGCTCGATGGTCGAGAGCCGGTGGGCGATGATGAGCGCGGTCCGTCCGTCCAAGAGGCGCTGGAGCGCCTGCTTGACGAGCTCCTCCGACTCCGCGTCAAGCGCCGAGGTCGGCTCGTCGAGAATGACGACCGGCGCGTCCTTGAGGAAGGCGCGCGCGATGGCCACCCGCTGCTTCTGTCCGCCCGAGAGCCGGACCCCGCGCTCGCCGATCTGCGTCCGGTAGCCCTCCGGCAGCGTCTCGATGAACGCGTCGGCGAACGCCGACCGGGCGGCGGCGCGGAGCTCCTCCGCTGAGGCCCCCGGCTTGCCGTAGCGCAGGTTGTCCTCGATCGTTCCGCTGAAGAGGATCGGCTCCTGGGACACGATGGCCACCTGCTGCCGCAGCGACTTGAGCGTGACCGCCCGGATGTCCACGCCGTCGAGCGTGATCCGGCCGCCGCTCACGTCATAGAAGCGGGGGAGGAGCTTGACCAGCGTCGTCTTGCCGGCACCGCTGGGCCCCACCAGCGCCACTGTCGTGCCTGCGGGGATCGCCAGCGCCAGCTCCTCCAGCACCGGCTCGCGGCCGGCGTACTGGAACCGGACGCCCTCGAATCGGATCTCGCCCCGGACCCGGGGAAGGGCCGCCGCGTCCGGACGCTCCCGCACGTCCGGAAACTCGTCAAAGACCTCGAAGATCCGGTCCATCGCGGCGAGGCTGTTGGCAAGGATGAGGTCGAGCTCGGTCAGCCGCTGGATCGGCTGGTAGAGCAGAGCCAGGTAGCCGTAGAACGCCATCAGGCCGCCGACGCTCAATCGGCCGGCCCACACCTCCACCGCCCCGGACCACAGGACCAGAATGGGCCCCAGGGCCGTGAGGAAGCCGGTGGCCCCCAGCGCGATGGACTGCAGCTGAACGTTGCTCATCACGGTATCGAAGTACTGCTCGCTCTGCGCGCGGAACTCGCGCGCCGCCGTCTCCTCCTGGGTGAACGCCTGGATGGTGGAGATGCCGGCGAACTGCTCGTGGAGGTCGCCGGAGATTTCCTGGAGCTGGCGGTGGATCGCCCGGCTCTTTTCCCGGATGCGCTTCCGGAGCATGTGGGTGAGGACGGCGTAGCAGGGCAGGACCGAGAGGGAGACCAGTGCGAGGCGCGGGTGCATCCACACCAGCAGGCCGATGATGACGGTGACGCACGAGAGATCCATCACCGTGTTCACGAACGCGGCCCCCACGAAGTTCTGCGCCGAAGCGATGTCGGTCGTCATGCGCGAGACGACACCGCCAATCTTCTGCCGGTCGAAGAAACTCAGGCTCATGCGCTGGACGTGCAGGTAGAGCGCTTCGCGCAGGTCGAAGATGAGCCGGTGGCCGGCGAGGCCTGCCAGGTAGGAGCGCCAGTAGCTGGCGATGCCGTAGAGCGCGTACAGGCCGCACAGCCCCGCCATGAGGACATGGAGCTGGGCGTGCGGACGGCTCCCGTTGGGCCGGAGAAAATCGTCCAGGAGGATCTTGACGCACCAGGGCAGGGCGAGCGGAATGAGGTAGCGCACAATGCCCCACGCCACCGCGGCGGCGAGGAGGCCGCGGTAGGGGCGGACATAGGCCAGGAACCGCGTGAGGCTCCGCGAGGAGCCGGCGGGTTGGGGCTTGAGGTTCGTCGTCGGGGCGGGTACCATGGAAGAGACCAGTATAGCAGACCGGAACGCCAGCCCGACGCTCTCGTGTCAGGTGGCGAAGAGCGGGTGTTCACCCCGTACCACGCGGAAGCCCCGCCTATCAAGGCGGGGAGGAACAGGGCGCTTTTCCCGAAGGGTCAGACCCCGAAGCCACGGCTGTGCAGCCGTGGTACGGGGGTCACCCGCCTTCGCCGGAAGCCCCAAGCATCAGCCCGTGGGGCTCCACGTGACACCGGATACGTGACACGAACGATGATGCAGTTGAAGCAGTTCCAGTTGCCGCGAGTCGTACAGTCGCCGATGGCGAACTGCACGGATCTCTCCTTCCGCCTCATCGCCCGCTCGCAGGGCATGGCGTTTGCGTTCCTCGAGATGGTCTCCTCCGACGCCTTGGTGCGCGAGACGCACCAGACCTTCGAGATGATGCGCACGATTCCGGAGGATCGCCCGCTCGGCGCCCAGTTGGTTGGCTGCGACCCGGCGGTGATGGGCGAGGCGGCGGCGAAGGTCGAGGCGATGGGCTTTGACCTGCTGGACCTCAACCTCGGCTGTCCCGTCCCCAAGGTGGTCTGCAAGGGGGGCGGCTCGATGCTCCTGCGCGAGCCCATCACCGCCGAGCAGATCTTCACCGCCGTGGTGCGCGCCGTGAAGCGGATCCCCGTGACCGTCAAGATGCGCCTTGGTTTCAGCGATGGCAGCGGGGAGGAGGCCGTCCGGATCGCGCGCATCGCGCAGGACTGCGGAGTGAGTGCGGTGGCCGTGCACGGCCGCACGCGCGAGCAGGGCTATACCGGCTCGGCCGACTACGACGCGATCCGTCGCGTGAAGGAGTCGGTGACCATCCCGGTCATCGGCAACGGCGACGTGGTTGACGGCGAGAGCGCCGTCCGCCTGCGCCAGGTGTCCGGCTGCGACGGGGTCATGCTCGGGCGTGGAGCGCTGGGCAACCCGTGGCTCTACCGCGAGGTGGAAGCGGCGCTGGCCGGGGTACCTCCGCCCCCGCCGCCGGACCTGGTAGCGCGCAAGCGCGTCGTGCTGCGCCACGTCGAGCTGCAGGTGCAGCATGACGCGCGGCCGGTGGGGCCGCTGCGGCGCATCATCAGCTGGTACTTCCGGGACTACCCGGGTGTCGCCGAGTTCCGCGACAAGATCCATCGCGCGCAGGCGGTGGACGAGATGCGGGAGCTGGTCGAGCGCTTTGGCACCGCCCCGCCGCGGTAAACCCATGTTGTATCTGGCTTCGCGCTCGCCCCGTCGCCGCCTGCTCCTGCGCCGCCTGCGCCGGAGCTTCCGCGTGGTGCGTTCCACCTATCGCGAGACCATCCGGTCACACGAGTCTCCCTCCGTGAACGCCATGCGCAACGCGGCCGGAAAAGCCCGGGCGGCACAGCTGCCGCCCCAGGCGCAGGGCATCGTCATCGGCGCCGACACGTTCCTCTACTTCCGCGGCCGGATCATCGGCAAGCCGCGCACGATGAGTGAGGCCCGCCGCCTGCTCCGAGCGCTGAGCGCGCGCAGCCACTGGGTCTACACCGGGATCTGCCTGCGCGACCCGGCGACCGACCGCGCCCGCACGAGTTACGAAAAGACGAGGGTCAGCTTCAAGCGGCTCACGGAAGAAGCGATTACCCGTCTCTTCCGCCGCGCCCATCCGCTCGACAAGGCCGGTGGCTACGCGCTCCAGGCCGACCACGGGGAGCTGATCACGAGGCTCGAAGGCTCTCGCACCAACGTGGTGGGCCTCCCACTGGAGCTGCTGCGCCGGGAGCTAGCATGCTTCCAGCCCATACCGCCTCGACCGCCAGCCGTAGGCTTCAGGCCGCAAGACGGCGGAGGCTCGGCAGGTAGCTTGAAGCTTGCAGCCTGTGGCTTGCAGCGTGAATGATTATTGTTGACAGCGCCGGTGGTTGTTATACTATCTTCACCGCAGGGAATGGACGAACGCCATAGCATCCACACAGGACGCGGACAGCGGATTTCACCCCGACGACCTACCGTCGGGGTGTCTCATTTTCTGGGCGCTGTCCGGCCATGACTCCAGGAGGCGTAATGCCGCAGACGCAAGTCGCTGACGCTCCCGCGCTACTCAACAAGGCCAAGTCGCAGGCGCCTCCTTTTGGGTACCAGCTGCTCCTGGACCTCTACGCGTGCAAGCCGGGCTCGTGCGACGATCTTGGGCTGTGCTACAACTTTCTCGAAGAGATCGTCAGGGTGCTGAAGGTCGAGCCGCAGTCGCCGCCGTTCATCTTCCGGACCGACGGCAAGCGGTTCCCAGACAAGGCCGGCCTGAGCGGCTGGATCCCGCTCGTCGAGAGCGGCATCCAGCTCCACACACTCACCCCGAAGGATTTTATTTCCATCGACATCTACAGCTGCCGCCAGTTCGACATCGAGCCGCTCAAGGCGTTCGTCCGCAGCTACTTCGCGCCCAAGCGGATGGACGAGCAGTTCCTCGAGCGCGGCCTCGACTACAACACGTAAGTCCTCTCCGCCCGTCTTCTTCGCCGCACCACTTTCGTGGTGCGGCTTCGAAGCACCGAGGTCTGCGGCGAAGAAGACGCTGCTGCGAAGCCCGCTGCGTAGCTCCCCGGCGCGAAAGCGTCGGGGAGCGGAGCAGGGGCGAAGCAGAGCAAATCTGCCTGAAAACATCCACACACGACGTTTCTATCCAAACCTTCCTGAGGTGACTTGAAGAGAGGGATTGACTCGAGGAGTTGCAGCGAGACTTCTGCTTTCCGTGTCGAGCAGAAGGTTTGCAATCGCCTAGAAGCAGACCCAGGAAGGCGGTCGATCCCGACCGCGTGAAGGCGTTCTTGCACACCAAGAACGGGGACGTCTGGCGGTAGCTCGCGCAGCGGTACAACGAGGGGCTGCGGTCAGATCAGCAGGCCACCAATAGTGCTGTAAAAATAACCTCCGCTTCTTCCTGAGCACGAAAACCCACCCGTCTTTCACTGTTCGAGAAACAGGTGTTTTCTACGCCATCCTGTAACGTCATTCCTTCCCACCTGAAGATTTCGCTTGACCTTCCAGTTGACTGGATGGTTTATACTCACTGGTGAGATGGCACAGACGTTCTACATCAGCGCGCTCTCGAAGCAGGCGGACGTTCCCGTCAAGACAATCCGGTACTACGAGGACGTGGGGCTGCTGCCCAAGCCGAGCCGCACGCCATCGGGGTATCGGCTGTATGCGCCGAACACGGCTGACCGGCTCCGATTCATCAAGAAGGCGCAGAACTTGGGGCTGAAGCTCGATGAAATCAAAGAGATTTTGGAGTTGGCGGATCGGGGGCGCTGCCCCTGCGGGCACGTCCAGACGTTCCTCAAGACGCGGCTCAGGGAACTGCAACAGAAGATCGCTGATCTGCGTTTGATCGAGCGGCGGGTGAAGCGGGCGGTGAAGCAGGGTGGCCCGTCAAACTTCAAGCCCAGGGGGAAGGCGATCTGCCCGACGATTCAAGGTACCAGAAATCCAGGAAGGGGGTGAGGGAGGATGGCGAAGCGATTACTCGCATGGCTGATGCTGATTGGACTCGCGGGAGCCGTGATGGGGACAGGGGCCGCGCTGGCGGGAGATGAGGACAAACCGTTAGGGCAGTGTCCGATCACCAAGCGGTGCCCCTGCGGGAAGTGAGGGGGTGAGCACGATGAAGACGGATGTGCTGCGCGTCTCGCTGTGTCCGGCCTGCGGGGCGTGCCCGGAAGTGGTTGTGGACGCCTCCCAGGAGGAGGTGCGGATCGGAGAGGACGGCAACCTCGTGCGTCTGCCCAAGGAGGCGTGGAACACGCTGGTGGAGAAAATCCGCGCAGGCGAGTTGACCGAGCTTCGGTGATTCTTCCGCGCAGGCCAGGTGGAAGCGGTGGTGGGCGGTACCTGCTCACCGCCGCTTTTCATTGAATGGCGGCCAGGACGGGGCACGCTTCGAGGATTTGCAAGGCGAGTTCGGCTTGCGCAGACGCGCAGAACGTTCGATAATCGTGTAGAAACCGACCCCTCTTTCCCGCTCGCCCCGTTTGTCATGGACAGTCCTGGGGGAAGAGTGTTAGACTATTTCCTCGTGGGCCTACCTCCGGTTGGCCCCCTTTTTAAAACCCCAAGATTGTGAAAAAAATCACAATCTTTTGGCCTGGTCCGTCGGGTAGGAGACGAAAGCGGAGCAGCCTGAGCGCGGCGCGGCCGCGCGAGGGAAGCCGTCACATCTCCGTATGATCGAGTACGCGAGCATCCTCATCCTGGCCGTCCTCACCGCGGGCGTGGCGCTCATCATGCTCTTCGCCAACGCCCTGTTCGGCCCCAAACGGCCCAACCCGGTCAAGACCCAGCCGTTTGAGTGCGGCGTGGACCCTATTGCGCTGCCGGCCGGACGGATTCCGGTGCACTTCTATGTGGCGGCCATGCTGTTCGTCGTCTTCGATGTCGAGCTGGTCTTCCTCTTTCCCTGGGCGGTGCTGGCCAGGGAGCTCGGCTGGTTCGGCCTCGTCGAGATGGGAGGCTTCCTCACGATCGTGCTGGCGGGGTTCGTCTACGCGTGGAAGCAGGGCGCTCTTGAGTTCAAATGACCACGGTCAGTAGGCAGACGGCAGGAGGCAGTCGGCAGAAGACCAGAGAGCAGTCGCCATCTGGCAGGAGGCAGAGAACACCCGTGGCTTGGTTTTCTGCCTACTGCCAGCTGCCAACTGCCGACTGAAGCTTGCGATGAGCGGCACGCCTGACACCGCGAAACTGAACTGGATGACGACGAGCCTGGATGCGGCGCTCGGGTGGGCGCGGAAGTTCTCCATCTTCCAGTACCCGTTCGTGACCGCCTGCTGCGGCATGGAGTACATGGCGACCGCGACCTCCCACTACGACATGGACCGCTTCGGCGCGGGCTTCCCCCGCTTCTCCCCCCGCCAGGCCGACGTGCTGTTCGTCGTCGGCACCATCAGCCACAAGCTTGCCCCCATCCTCCGCCGGGTCTATGACCAGATGGCCGATCCGAAGTGGGTGGTGGCGTTCGGCGTCTGCACCTGCACCGGCGGATTCTACGACAACTACGCGACGGTGCAGGGGATCGACACCATCCTCCCGGTGGACGTCTACATCCCCGGCTGCCCGCCCCGTCCAGAGAACGTCCTCGACGGCCTCATGAAGCTGCAGGAGAAGATCGCTGCCGGCAAGAGCGCCGCCGACGGCCAGGACCCGCCGGCGAGCGCGCGCCCCGCCGAGCTGCAGGTCCCGCACCGCTCCGAGGCCCACCTCTAACGTCCTGACTGACCGCAGTCCATGAGCGCCGAGCTGACCGTAACCGTTCAAGCACAGTTTGCCCGGTACGTCATCGGGGTGCACGCCTACCGCGGTCAGGAGACCGTCGTGCTCAGGCGGGAGGGGCTGTTGGAGGTCGCGCGGTTTCTGCGGGACGATCCGGCGATGGCGTTCGACTTCCTCATGGACCTGACCTGCGTCGACTACCTGACGTTCGGCCATTCGCAGAGCAGCGCGCCCACGCTGACGACCCCGTCCCCGCTGCCGTACTTCATGACGCCCACGCCGCAGGCCGAACGCTGGGAGCGCCTCGTGTCGGACGACGAGTTCCGCTTCGAGGTCGTCTACCACGTGTACTCAAGCGTCCGCAACCACCGGCTGCGGGTCAAGGTTCCGCTGGCGGCGGCCGACCCGTCGGTGCCCTCGCTTACCGAGTTGTGGAAGTCGGCCGACTGGTTCGAGCGGGAAGCGTGGGACCTGTTCGGCGTGACGTTCGCCGGCCACCAGAACCTCCGGCGGATCCTCCTGTATGAATCGTTCACCGGTCACCCCTTGCGCAAGGACTATCCGATCCGCAAGCGCCAGCCGCTCATCGGCCCCGTGAACTAAAGTGGCCAAGTGGCAAGGTGGCTAAGTGAAGAGGAGCAGAAACCAACTGCTATGAGGAGCACGACGATAACAACATTTGGACAGCTGACTCCGTTTCGAAAGTGGATGTTGCGATACGCCGACTCGGATTACGTCGCAGCCCGCCTCATTTACTACACCAATTCATGCTATCCGGTTGTCCCTTTTCTCTGTCGAGAAGCCGTGGAAAAGTATCTCAAACTGCTTCTATTGCAGCTACAGGATATCCCGGACGAGAACGCAGATGCAGAACTCCGTCGGCTCGGCCACCCCCTGACTAACATCCTTCAAACCTGCCAGAAGGCTGCTACAGCCACACAGGAAGTTCGCTCGATGATGCTGTTAAGTGACCAGCCGCTCATCTATAAGGAGATCGATCCCCTTGAAGTTGTTTTTTGCCACGTTGGGCCGATGGAGGGTTGGCCTAACGTGAACAGAACGTTTGTTACCGAAGCGTTTCACTACGAAAACGAGAAATATTCAAAGACGAACACATGAGCGATCAGCCCAGCGCCTCGAGCCTCGAGCCTCCAACCAAGGTCCAGTCGACGGAAACGCGGAACATGTTCCTGAACATCGGACCGTCGCACCCCGCCATGCACGGGATCGTCCAGATTATCGCCGAGCTCGATGGGGAGCGGATCGTCGGGGCCGACGTCGAGATCGGCTACCTGCACCGCGGGTTCGAGAAGGACAGCGAGCGCGGGCCGTACAACAACGTCATCCCGTACACCGACCGGCTCAACTACGTCTCGCCGCTCATCAACAACTTCGGCTACTGCCTGGCCGTCGAGCGGCTGCTGGGCATTGAAGCGACGGAGCGGTGCCAGTACATCCGCGTCATCCTCAGCGAGATCTCCCGCATCACCGACCACCTCACCTGTGTGGGCGCCTCGGCGATGGAGCTGGGCGCCTTCACCGTCTTCCTCTACATGATCAAGGCTCGGGAGTGGCTCTGGGAGCTGGTCGAGGAGGTCACTGGGGCGCGCCTGACGATCTCGTACGGCCGAGTGGGCGGTGTCAAAGCGGACCTGCCCGAGGGTTTTGCCGAGCGCACCCGCCGAGCACTCCAGGACGTCCGGAAGGTGCTCCTCGAGTGCGACACGCTCCTGACCCGCAATCGCATCTTCGTCGACCGTATGCAGGACACCGGCGTCATCAGCAAGGAGACGGCCATCAGCTACGCCATCACCGGGCCGTTCCTGCGGGGATCGGGCGTCGCCCTCGATACCCGCAAGGCCCAGCCCTACTTCGTCTACGACCGGATGGCGTTCGACGTGCCGACGGGCGAGCACGGCGACAACTACGACCGGTACCTGGTCCGCATGGAGGAGATGGAGCAGAGCATGCGGATCGTCGAGCAGGCGCTGGCCGCGATCCCGGCCGGGCCGCTTAACGTCGACGTGGAGGGCAACGTCTTGCCCGCGAGCGTCATGGTGGACGAGGCAAAGATGGGCCGCGTCGCCGGCTTCAAACAAGCCCACGTCCAGCTCGACCCGACGCTCCAGGGCTCCACGCGCGGCTACCATGAGGCGATCAACGCGCAGGAGAAGCGCGCCATCCTCCCCGCGAAAGAGGACACCTACGGCAACATCGAAGGGCTGATGCACCACTTCAAGCTCATCATGCTCGGCCACGGCATCCGCCCCCCGAAGGGCGAGTACTACAGCGCGGTGGAAGGGGCCAACGGGGAGCTGGGCTTCTACGTCGTGAGCGACGGCTCCGACCGGCCGTACCGGGTGCGGGTGCACCCGCCCTGCTTTACCATCATGGGGGCGCTGCGTGAGCTGATCGTCGGCGACATGGTGGCGGACCTGGTGCCGACGTTCGGGTCCGTCAATATGATCGGCGGAGAGCTGGACCGATGATTCGCTCATGGCTCGAGGCTCGAGGCTGGAGGGAAAGGTTCTTGCCTCCAGCCTCCAGCCTCCAGCCTCCAGCGCGGCGCTCATGAATCAGTTCGGACCGTTGCTCGAAGAAGCGAACGGTATTATTTCGAAGTACGAGCGCAAACAGGCGGCGATGCTGCCGGTCCTGCGCCTGGTGCAGGAGCGCTTCGGCTGCGTGAGCGCCGAGGCCGAGGCGTGGGTGGGAACGTTGCTCCAGGTCGCACCGTCCCACGTCCACGAGGTCGTGACCTTCTACTCGCTGTACCACCAGCAGCCGGTCGGGACGTACCACGTCCAGCTCTGCCACAACATCGCCTGCGCGCTGCGCGGCGCCGAGGGATACCTGGCCGCCATCTCCGAGCGGCTCGGCATCACGCCGGGCCAGACCACGCCGGACGGAAAGTACACGCTCTCAACGGTGGAATGCCTCTGCGCGTGCGAAGTGGCGCCGGTCATGCAGGTGAACGACCGGTACGTCGGACCGGTGACGCCCGAGGTTATCGAGACGTTGTTGCGCGATCCGGACAAGCTGCCGGCACTGCCGCTGGCTTTTCAAGGGGCGCCGGGTCTTGCTGAGCCGGTGCTCTCGACGCGGTTCAACACCAAGGAGTCGGCCGCGATCGAAACCTATCTGCAGGATGGCGGCTACCAGGCCGCCCGTAAGGCGCTCACCGGCATGACGCCGGACCAGGTGATCGCCGAAGTGATCACCTCCAACCTGCGGGGCTTAGGGGGTGCTGGCTTTCCGACGGGGAAGAAGTGGAGCTTCATCCCGAAGGCCGCGTCGAAACCGACGTTCCTCATCGTCAACGCCGATGAGGGCGAGCCAGGCACCATCAAGGACCGCTACCTGATCACCAAGGATCCGCACTGTTTGCTCGAGGGGGTCCTCATCGCCTCTTACGCGACCGGGGCGCACAAGGCGTACATCTACATCCGCGGCGAGTACGCCGAGCCGACGGCAATCCTCCAGAAGGCGCTGGAGGAGGCGCGCCAGAAGGGCTTCCTCGGCCGGAAGATCTTCGGGAGCGGTCATGACCTGGAGGTCGTCGTGCACCGGGGCGCTGGCGCCTACATCTGCGGTGAGGAAACGGCGCTGCTCGAGTCGCTGGAGGGCAAGAAGGGGTTCCCGCGCCTGAAACCGCCGTTCCCCGCGATCGCGGGCCTGTTCGCCTCGCCGACGGTGATCAACAACGTCGAAACGCTCTGCTGCGTGCCCGCCATCATCCAGAAGGGTAGTGCGTGGTTCGCGAAGCTGGGCTTCGGCAAGTCAGGCGGCACCCGGCTCTACTCGGTGAGCGGCCACGTGCGCCAGCCGGGGCTCTACGAGGCCTCGCATGGCATCACCCTGCGCGAGCTCCTGGACGCGGCTGGCGGAGTCCCGGAGGGCCGGCGGCTCAAGGCGGTCATCCCCGGCGGGATCTCGGCCAAGATCCTCACGGCCGATGAGATCGGCGTCCGCATGGACTTCGACGCGCTGCTCGCCGCCGGCACGATGGCCGGCTCGGCCGGGGTCATCGCGATGGACGACACGACCTGCATGGTCCGCGCGCTGTGGTACGCCTCGAAGTTCTTCGCGCACGAATCGTGCGGCCAGTGCTCGCCCTGTCGCGAGGGGACCGGGTGGATCTTCAAGATCGTGGACCGCATCATGCGCGGGCAGGGGCGGGTACCGGACCTCGACACTCTGCTGGGGGCGGCCTCCGGCATGGAGGGCCGGACGATCTGTGTCTTTGCCGACGCCGCCGCCTGGCCGGTCCAGAGCTACATCACGAAGTTCCGCAGTGAGTTTGAGTTCCACATCCTGGAGCAGCGGTGCGACCTGTCGGCTCCAGCGCTCGCTTTGTCATGAAATAGTAATTTACTATTTCATGATTCGTGCTATACTTGGCTGGAGGAGGTGAGCGGCATGTTGGTCAAGCGGACGCGAGGCAACCAGGTCAGCATCCCGAAGCGGGTGCTGGAGCAGGCCGGGGTAGCGGACGATGACCGGTATTTCGATGTCGAGTATCGGAGCGGGCTGATCTGCCTGAAGCCGGTGACGGTTGAAGACAAGATTCCAGACCGGGCATATGAAGCGCTGCTGCGGTGGGTCAGAAAAACCGAGCCCGGAGACAGGACGTTCCGGACCGGCCGCGAAGCGGTTGACTATCTGAGGCGAATCGCGAAGAAACCGCGCTAATGATCGTAAAGTACAAGGCGCGGTTCGAGAAAGCATTCAGGCGCCTGGCGTCATCTGACCGGCAGCGCACCCTTGAAGCTGTTGAACAGGTGGAGCGGTTTTTCGCCACCCGGCAGGCGCCGGAAGGACTTGGCCTCAAGAAGCTCTTTGTGGTGGAGTCCTTAGGAGCCGTCTGCGAGGCGCGGGTCACGCTGGCCATTCGAGTTCTCTTTTCCGTCCAACCGGACCTCTTGACGTTCCTGATGATCGGCGACCATGACGAGGTGAGGCGGTTCATCAAGTCGTTCCGATGATGATCTGTATCTGCTCCGCCGCCTGGCCGGTCCAGAGCGACATCACGAAGTTCCGCAGCGAGTTTGAGTTCCACATCCGGGAAAAGCGGTGCGACCTCGTGCCGGCCGGATTGTCGGAAGCTTTAACGAGCTGAGGATTGCGCATGTCCGAGCCTGAACCGATGCCGATGATCGCACGCCTGTTCTTCCTTGTTTTTTTCTGCTTCTGGTTTTGGATGTCCTACTTGCTGTTTGCTCGTCCGAAACAGTACATAGAATGGTTTCTCGCAAAGCCGTACAGGCCTCTCGGTGTGAGCGTGGTGGTTTCAAATGAAAAGAAACTGAGTCGATGGACTCGTTCGATGGGCGCGCTCTTTCTCCTGGGGGGCTTGCTCATGATTCTGGTGATGTTCAAGGTGCGAGTTTCGAAGCCATAGATGTCCGATCAGCCGAAGAAACAGATTACCCTGACCATCGACGACAAGCCGGTGACCGTGCCGGAGGGGACGACCGTCCTCCAGGCCTGCGAGAAGGCCGCCAGCCCGGTGCCGTTCTACTGCTACCATCCGGGCCTGTCCATCGCCGGCAACTGCCGCATCTGCCTTGTCGAGATTGCGAACACGCCGAAGTTACAGATTGCCTGCTACACCCTGGCCGCCGACGGGATGGTGGTGCAGACCACCAGCGACAAGACGCTGGACGGCCGCAAGAGCGTCCTGGAGTTCCTGCTTATCAACCATCCGCTCGACTGCCCGGTGTGCGACCAGGCGGGGGAGTGCTGGCTGCAGGACTACTACATGCAGCACGGCCTGTATGACCAACGGTTCAACGAGACGAAGGTCAAGAAGCCCAAAGCGGTGCCGATCGGCAAGACGGTGATGCTGGACGCGGAGCGGTGCATCCTGTGCTCGCGGTGCGTGCGCTTCACCGACGAGATCACGAAGACCGGCGAGCTGGGCATCTTCAACCGCGGGGATCATTCCGAAATCGGCATCCAGCCAGGCCAGACGCTTGACCAGAACAACTATGCGGGCAACGTCGTGGACATCTGCCCGGTCGGAGCGCTGACCGACCGCGACTTCCGGTTCAAGTGCCGCGTCTGGTACCTGGGGTCCACCCCGTCGATCTGTCCGGGCTGCTCCCGGGGCTGCAACATCGAGATCCACCATAACCGGGAGCGCGAGTGGCGGCCGCACATCGCCAATGGCGAGCGGGTCATGCGGCTCAAGCCCCGATATAACCCAGACGTCAACCAGTGGTGGATGTGCGACGAGGGCCGCTACGGTTACCACGGCATCGACGAGCACCGGCTCTCGCACGTCCAGCTGCGGGACAGTGCGACTCTTCTGCGGCGGGCGACCTGGGACGAGGCGTACGCGCTCCTGAAGAGCACGCTCGGCCGGCTGAAAGCGACACAGTCGCTGGACCAGGTCGGCGTCATCCTCTCCAGTCATCTCACCAACGAGGACCTCTACGCTGCCAAGCGGGTGTTCGGGGAGTGGGGCCTCACGCGCATCGTCTTCCAGCGGCCCAAGCCTGGCCGGCACGATGACTTCCTTCTCCAGGCCGACAAGTCGCCCAACGCCCGGGGCGCGGCGGCGCTGGGAATTAGTGAGGGGGCGGAGAGCCTGCTCGCCCTCGCGGAGCAGAAGAAGCTCCGAGTACTCCTCGTGTTCACCCAGGACCTCGTCCAGCTCTTCGGCGGCTCCCGCGTGCAGGCGCTCGTCAGGCAGCTCGAGCTCTTCGCCTTCGTGGGAGCCAACGAAAGTCCGACGGCAGCACTGGCGCATGTGGTCCTCCCCAGCGCCGTCTACGCTGAGAAAGACGGCACCTTCACCAACTTCCAGGGCCGGGTGCAGCGCATTCGCGCGGCCTTGGGGGCTTGGGGCGAGGCCAAGCCGGAGTGGCAAATCCTTTGCGAGTTGGCAGAGACCCTCGGCCTCAAGACGGCCTTCACCGATGCGCCGTCGCTTTTTGCCGAGCTCGCCAAGTCAGAGCCACCCTTCCGAGGCTTAAGCTACGAGTCAGTTGGAAATCAAGGCGCGTTGCTTAAAGACGCCGTCCATGCGTAACCCCTGCACCCGTCGCCCTTCACCCTTCGCCCTCGATGTGGCTTGATCTTGGCATCAAGCTCGGCGTCAGCGCGCTGGTCCTCGGCGGCGTCCTGAACTTCGCGGGCATGCAGACATGGCTTGAGCGCAAGCAGAGCGCCTTGATGCAGGACCGCATCGGCGCCAACCGCGCCTACTTCACGCTGCCCTGGGGCTGGGCCGCACCCATCAACTGGCTCCTCCGGAAGCTGGGCGGCATCGGGATCCTGAACGCGCTGGCGGACGTCCTCAAGCTCCTGACCAAGGAAGACTTCATCCCGGCGCAAGGCGACCGGTTCCTGCACACACTCGCCCCATTTCTCTCCGTCTTTTTCGCGGTGCTGGCGTTCGCGGCCATCCCGATCGGGCCTGACGTCCAGCTCTTCGGGCGGACGATTCCGCTCCAGGTGGCCAACATCAACGCGGGCCTCTTAGCGGTCCTGGCGCTCGGGTCGCTCGGCGTCTACGGCGTCATCCTGGCCGGCCTGGTGTCCGGCAACAACCTGGCCACACTCGGCGGGCTCCGCGCGGCCTCGCAAGTCATCGCGTATGAGATCGCGCTGGGCGTGTCGCTCGTGGGCACGATCATCTGTTTCGGGAGTCTGGACCTACCCACCATTGTGGCACGGCAGGGCGTGCTGCTCTGGGGGTGGCTGCCGCGCTGGGGAGTGTTCCTCCAGCCGCTGGGCTGCATCGTCTTCGTGACGGCCGGACTCGCCCATACGAAACGGGTTCCCTTCGACCTGCCCGAGGCCGAACCGGAGATCATCGGCTACTTTACCGAATACAGCGGCATGAAGTTCGGCTTGTTCTTCCTGACCGACTTCGTGGAGGTGGTCCTGGTCTCGGCGCTCACGGCCACCGTGTTCTTCGGCGGCTGGCAGGTGCCGTACCTGACGCCGGCGGGCTTCCAGTTTCCCTGGGGTAGCTCCATCCCTGTCTCGCCTCTGGCCTATGTGGGGTTTGGGCTCCTGTCGTTCACCGCGAAGGTCGTCGCGTTCATCTGGTTCTTCATGCTCATCCGCTGGACGCTCCCGCGCTTCCGCTACGACCAACTGATGCACCTGGGCTGGAAGATCCTGTTTCCCCTCTCGCTGGCGAACATTGCCGTGACCGGCATCGTAGCGGTCATGACACGGTAAGTCAAAAGGTGTGATGACCTCTCTCAGTGACCAGTTGCTCCATCGGATTCGAGACGCCCATAAGCGTCGGAAGCTGACGTGGTGGGAGCGGACGTACCTGCCCGCCGTCGCACGTGGGTTGTGGCTGACCTCCGGCCATTTCTGGCGCAACCTCTTCCTGCACCTCGCGCACCGGGTCGGCCTCTTCCGCGACGTGCCGGCTGCGGTGACCATCCAGTACCCGGACGAGCGGCGCAAGACGGCACTCCGCATGCGCACGCGGCACCGGCTCATGAAGCGGGAGGATGGGACGCCGCGCTGTGTGGCGTGCATGATGTGCGAGACGGTCTGTCCGGCCCGCTGCATCTACATCGTGGCCGGCGAGCACCCCGATCCGAACGTCGAGAAGGTCCCTAAGAGCTTCGACATCGACCTAGGCAAGTGTGTCTACTGCGGCTACTGCGTCGAAGCCTGCCCGGAGGACGCCATCCGGATGGATACCCAGCGGCATGATATCGCCGCGTACAGCCGGGACGGGATGTGGTTAGACATCAAGGAGCTCCTCAACCCCGGCACCCGCGCCTTCGATACGGCGCCCCAGAAGTTCATCCAGCTCTCGGTCGATGCGTTCAAGCGGCTCCCGCCCACCCCGGAACCGCCCCCGCCCGGCCTGCCTGCGCCGCGCTCGGCGCGGCAGGCAGGCACTAGCATCGCCCCCTCCGCGTGACCGCCCAGAAGCCTCAACCCGCTTGCTTCGCGCAGGAGCGGCTGGTAGGATAAGCTTCTGATGCAAGAGCGGCGACGCGCCACGCGTCTCGGCGCATGGCTGCACGCAACGTACACCATCCCGGGGGCCGAGGAGAAGCCGTCCAATGCCCTGGTGCGGACGACGTCCGAAGGCGGTATCAGCCTCTTCACCGAGCGCGCCCTCGCGCCCGGCACGCTCGTGCGGGTCGAAGTGCGCTTTCCCAACCAGCGGCCCGTGACGTTTACCGCTGAGGTGCGGTGGAGCCAGCCGCTCCTCCTGGCCGGCGCATCCCCAGGGTCCCGGGCGCACGAAACGGGCATGGTGTTCCGCGACATCGCACCCGAGGATCGTAAGACGATCATGCTCTATACCGTGCTGAGCCCGCCGACCACCACCGTGTAGGGGCGTCGGAGCGGGGAACGGGCGAGGAAGGAGGCGAGGATGCCGTCCACGAGCCAGAACTACAATGCCATCTTCTTCACGTGGTGCGTGCCGGGACTGCTCCTCGTCGTGTTCGGAACGCTCGCCGGACGACCTATGCTGACCCATTTCGGCATCGCGCTGCTGGGCCTGGGGCTCATCTACTACGGCCGGGCGAAGCGGCATCCCCGCGCCTGGTACGTCCTCTGGCTCACCATCTCGACCGTCTACCTCATCCTGGGCATGACGGAGCTCATCTGGCGCTAGTGCCGTTCCAACGACTTCCACCAACCGATCATAAGGGTGCCACCCGACCTGAAATGTGCCGTCCTCATCATGGTCGCGTTCGAGCCGTAATAGTTGGAACGGCACTAGCTCGTTTCCGGAGGTGCTCATGAGATGCGCCCTGATCTTTTCGGTGGGACTGTTCGTGGTCGGCTCGCTCGATGCCTCGGCGGCCGTGCGGACCGAGGCGGTCGCCTACCAGGACGGCGACGCGGTGCTGGAGGGCTACCTGGCCTACGACGATGCCAGCCCCCATCCGCGTCCCGGCGTCCTCGTCGTGCATGAGTGGAAAGGGCTCAATGCGTACGCGAAGCGTCGCGCGGAACAGCTGGCGGAGCTGGGCTATCTCGCGTTCGCCGTGGACATGTACGGCAAGGGAATCCGCGCGACGGACCATGAAGAGGCGGCAAAGCTCTCCGGCGTCTACCGCAGCGACCGCCAGCTCATGCGGCGGCGCATCCTCGCCGGATTCGAGGAGCTCAAGCGCCACCCGCTCACGGACGGCTCACGCATCGCCGCCATCGGCTACTGCTTCGGCGGGACGGCGGTGTTGGAGCTGGCCCGCAGCGGGGCCGACCTCGTCGGCGTGGTGAGCTTCCACGGCGGGCTCTCGACACCGAATCCGGCCGACGCCGCGAACATCAAAGGCCGGGTGCTCGTCCTCCACGGTGCCGACGACCAGTTCGTGACACCCGAGGAGGTGGCGGCGTTTGAGTCGGAGATGCGCCAGGCCGGGGTGCGCTACCGCCTGATCAAGTACCCCGGCGCCGTCCACAGCTTCACCATCCCTGAGGCCGGCAACGATCCCTCCACCGGCATGGCCTACAATGCCGAGGCCGACAAGCGTTCCTGGGAAGAGATGCAGTCGTTCCTCCGCGACGTGTTCCTCGAGTCCGAGCTCAAGCACATCGGAAAATCCGGTGTGTCCGACGCCCCGGCATCGGTAGTGCCTGAATTTTGATTTCGCCGGTTATGAGATGATTTCGCCGATACGGCTGTATCGGCGAAATCGTTCCAAAATCTGCGAAATCACACTAACTTAAGGCACCACCCAAGACGGTGTCGTTCGCAATCTGCGCGATCCAAGGTAAATGACCGCACGGTGTAGTTTTCCTCTTCCGAAACCAGCCTGCCTTAGGAAAACTCTACCAACCTTATCGTTTGATTTGTTATAATCTGCTAGTTCTTCCCACCTTTTCGAAGCCAGGAGGTTCTGCGATGCAAGCCGTCATCGAAACGCTCACCCCGAACGAGATCTCCAAGATTCTCAAACTCCACCCCTTTACTGTCGCCCGGTTGGCCCGCGAGGGAAAGCTACCCGCATTTAAAGTTGGAGGGGTGTGGAGAGTGAGAAAGGATGAATTTGAGAAGTGGATCGCCTCTCAAACAAAGAAACGCTTTCGACCTCATCGAGGAGTCTATGCGGTATGAGTAAACTTGCAGAACTAAAACCGCTCATTACTGTGCAAGATAACCCCGCCGCTACAGCGCTCTTACTCAACAAGCCAAAGCTCGACAACCTCGCCGGCGAGATTTGGAAATCCGCCGTGCGGCTGCGCGGCAAGTTCAAGCCTTACGAATATCAGGGCGTCATCCTGCCCATCATCGTCATCCGGCGGCTGGAGTGCGTGCTGCTTGCGTGGCGCGAGGCGAAGCGCGCGGAGGTGCTCGCCAAGCGGCCCAAGCGCACCGAGAAGGAACTCGCCAAGCTGGTCAAGGAACTCGAGCTGAATCCCAAACAGTCGCCGTTCTCGAACAAGACCAACTGGACGCTGCGCAAGGTCTATGAGGAAGACCACACACTCCTGGAGGAGAATTTCCGTGCCTACATCAACGGTTTCTCCAAGAACGTTGACGATATTATCGAGCATTTCAACTACCGCGCCACCATCGGCCAGATGGTGAAGAACAACCGGCTCGCGCCGATCCTGAATCAATACAAGGAACTGCAACTTGGTCCGGACAAGCTATCCGGCCTGGAGATGGGCTACATCTACGAGGAGTTGCTGCGGCGCTTCTCGGAACAAAACGGTGAGGAGGCCGGAGACCACTTCACTCCGCGCGAGGTCATCCGCCTCATGGTCGAGCTGTTGGAGATACCGATTCCGGACCGGCATTTCTCCATCTACGACCCCGCTGGCGGCACGGGCGGCATGTTGTCCGTCACTAAGGAGCACCTGCTCGACCGCGCCGCCACGCCGGAGGAAAAGGAGCGCGTCGAGAAGTTCCTGACCGTCCATGGCCAGGAAATCTCTCCGACGAACTACGCCGTCTGTCAAGCCGACCTCCTCATCAAGAACGATCAGCAGGCTAAGGTCTTCCTCGGCAACTCGCTTATTCCCCACGACCCGCACAGCAAAGAGTTGGGCGACCAGCTTCCAGAAAGCAAATACCGCTTCAACCGCATGCTCAGCAACCCGCCCTTCGGCGTCACCTGGGGCGGCAAGGACGGTTACGAGGCGGAGGCGCGGAAGTTGGAGAAGACCCGCTACCAAGCCGGCATGCCTGCGGTTGATGATGGCGCATTGCTCTTCCTGCAAACCATGCTGGCCAAGATGAAAGCGCCTGAAGATGGTGGCAGCCGCATTGCCATCATCTTCAACGGCTCGCCGCTCTCCAATGGCGACTGCGGATCGGGCGAAAGCGAAATCCGCCGCTGGATTCTGGAACACGACTGGCTTGACGCCATCGTCATGCTGCCCGACCAGTTGTTCTACAACACCGGCATCTTCACCTACATCTGGCTGCTGCGAAACGAGAAGACAGCCAGCCACCGTGGAAGGGTGATGCTCATTGACGCCCGCCAGCAGTTCGAGAAAGAGCCAAAAGCTTTCAGCTTTAAGCGCAACCGGATGACTGACGCTCACCGGCAATGGATTGAGGAACGCTACCACAAAGGCTGGAAACTCGGTTTTGACGATGAGCACGTGAAGTTTTTCCGCAAGGAGGATTTCGCATTCCATAAGGTTAAGGTAGTCTTTTGGCAGACTAACGAGAACGACCAGCCGGCCATCATCACGGAGCCTTACGAGAAAGCGTTCGCCGCCGCCAACCTCGCCAAGGAGCAGACGTTCCATGACAGCGACCTCACCTTCCGCGTGCGCGTGAAGACGGACAACAAAGAGAAGACCGTGGAGTTCGTCCTCAAGACGGCCGACAGCGCCGCGAAGAAACTCAAAGCGGCCCTGGGTGACCGTCCGGAAATTCTCTCCGTCGAATGGACGCACCGGTACTATGTGAAGGACGACGAATACATCCCGCACGGTCAGGACATCGTGGCGTTCCTCAAACGGGAAATCGCCAAGCCTATCATCCGTTGGGAAGACAGACCGCAGCTTGGCTACGAAATTCTGCCAAACAAATACTTCTACCGCTACCAAGCGCCCACGCCCGCCAAGGAGTTGCTGTCGGAGTTCTGGCAGTTGGAGAAAAACGCGGAGAAGATGTTGGAGGGGCTGGCAAACTCATGAATCGCTTGCCCTCAGATTGGAAAACCGACCGCCTGAAGGATGTGACTGGCGTTAATTTGTCGGCGTTGCCAACGAGCACCGACCCTGACTACGAGTTCGATTATCTCGAAATCTCGAACGTGGATTACCACGGCATCGTTGACCCAAGTGCCATTGAGCGTTTGCGCTACGAAGACGCCCCCTCACGCGCCAGACGGCGCGTTGCCAAAAACAGCACCGTGATCTCGTCGGTCAGGCCGAATCTTCAAGCGGTCGCTTTCGTGCCTGATGTCCAAGAGCACTTTGTTTGTTCGACCGGCTTCAATGTCGTGCAACCGAGCGAGGCGAAGCTGTCGCCAAAGTTCGCCTATTACGCCCTCATTTCCGAAGGCGCTCGGCAATACTTTGAGGCCACAGCGAAAGGCGTTGGTTATCCTGCCGTGGACGACAAGGACTTCAACACCCTTCAAGTGTCTCTGCCGCCACTGCCCGAGCAACAGCGCATCGCGGCGTACCTGGATGCGAGTTGTGCGGCGATTGATGCGGCGGTGGCCGCGAAACGCCACCAACTCGAAACCCTCGACGCCTTGCGCAAGTCAATCATCACGCGTGCGCTCACTCTCGGCCTAAAGCCCAACGTTCAAACACGGCCATCGGGGCAGGACTGGCTTAGCGCAATCCCGCAGCACTGGTCGCCTCTATGTCTCAAACGACTACTGCGCGAGCCGTTGACCTATGGGTTGAACGAGGCAGCCGAACTCGAAGATCGTGACTTGCCTCGATACTTGCGGATAACGGACTTCGACGACGACGGAACGCTTCGGGATGACACGTTTCGTTCCTTGCCGTGGGAAGTTGCTCGCGGGGCGCTGCTTCAACCTGACGATGTCCTGTTCGCACGGAGCGGAGCGACAGTTGGCAAGACATTCATGTTTCGTAACTACAGCGGAGTGGCTTGTTTTGCAGGCTACCTCATTCGTGCCCGGACGCTTCCGTGGAAACTCGACGCGCAATTCCTCTACCTATTCACCAAGACGCTCGCCTATAGG
>Ga0209515_10002808_pt1 | contig 25942 bp, 20 predicted proteins | sample Subgroupgradi54m_FD_187454 | JGI IMG/M metagenome (GOLD analysis project Ga0209515, IMG submission 187454) | Subsurface groundwater microbial communities from S. Glens Falls, New York, USA - GMW60B uncontaminated upgradient, 5.4 m (SPAdes)... ... | reverse complement strand
AACAGATAGAACAGAAGAGCTCGCAAAAAAATACACCTCAAAAATATTCACCAGGCCAAACAATCCCATGCTTAACGTAAACAAGAACTTTGGTTTTACGAAGGCAACGGGAGACTGGATTTTATCTCTTGATGATGATGAAAGAGTAACACCAGAACTTAAAAAAGAAATAGAAAAAGTTGTCTCAGAAAATAATCCAGAGGTAAGTGGTTATTGGATTCCAAGAAAAAATATTATTTTTGGTAAATGGATAGAGCACACGGGTTGGTACCCCGATCCACAACTTCGTCTATTCAGGCGCGGAAAAGGAAAATTTGAAGAAAAGCATGTACATGAAATGGTAAAAATTGAGGGAGAAACAGAGAATCTTAAGGAGCCAATGCTCCACTATAATTACCAAACAATTTCTCAATTTTTGCACAAAATGAGCAATATCTATGTTCCTAACGAGACTGAAGTTCTAATCGCACAAGGCTACAAAGCCCAATTTACAGATGCTATTAAGTTTCCTCTTAAAGAATTTTTAACGCGATATTTTGCGCTTGAGGGATACAAAGATGGTTTTCATGGACTAATGCTCTCTATGCTTATGGCTTTTTATCACTTCTGTATTTTTGCTTTCGTCTGGGAAGAGCAAGGTTTTAGGCAGATAGAAGGCAATACTTTAGAAATGACCTCGAAAGAGATGAAAAAAGCTGCAAAGGAATTGAAATTTTGGATAACAGATGCAAAAATAAAAAGCACGAAAAATCCCGTCAAAAAACTTCTCTATAAAGCAACTTACGCCGTCCGCAAATAATGAAAAGCGTTTTTGTTTCAATAATTAACTTTAACGGAAAAGATAATACCTTATCTTGTCTGTCCGAACTGGACAAAATTATTGCAAAAGACATTAAAGTGACTGCTGTTGTTATAGATAATGCTTCAGAGGAAAAGTTTGAAGTAGACCAAAGTTTTCTGAAAAATATACCTCTGGTTTTTATCCGTAATGATGAAAATCTGGGTTTTGCCGAAGGACACAATGTTGGAATCCGCTACGCATTGTCTAGAGGAGCAGACTATATAATTATCTTAAATAACGACACACTTCTTGACAAAAATTTTGTTCAAGAGCTCGTAAGCGTGGCAGAAGAAAATTCTAAGGCCGGAATTATTGCGCCAAAGATTTATTTTGCAAAGGGATTTGAATATCATAAGGATAAATACTCCGACAAGGAATTAGGAAAGGTCTTTTGGTACGCGGGAGGGGAAATGGACTGGAAAAATGTGATAGGACATCACAGGGGAGTTGATGAGGTAGATATGGGTCAGTATGATGAAACTTGTGAAACCGGGTATGCAAGTGGCTGTTGCATGCTTATCACAAAAAAAGTTTTGGAAAAAGTGGGCGGATTTGACAAAAAATATTTCCTATATTATGAAGATAATGATTTATGCCAGAAAGCATTGCGCAAAGGTTTTAAAATAATTTATACACCTAAAGCGGTTATTTGGCACAAAAATGCTGGCTCTGCCGGAGGATCGGGCTCACTCTTGCAAGACTATTACATAACAAGAAACCGAATGCTTTTTGGAATGCGCTGGGCTCCGCTTAGGTCCAAACTCGCATTGGTTAGGGAAAGCATCAGACTATTATCAACAGGCAGGAAATGGCAAAAAAGAGGGATTGCCGATTATTACAAAAGACGCTTTGGCAAAGGAAGTTTTAAAAATGACCCATTCGACTCTGCTCAGGGTCATGGTGAGTAAAATCGAACTATGACTAAATTGTCGGCCATTGTTATTGCGAAAAATGAAGAGGAAAGAATTGCAGATTGTTTAGATACTCTTTCTTTTTGTGACGAAATAGTAGTTGTGGATAACGGTTCAACAGATAGGACTGCTGATATTTCTAAGAGAATGAAAGCGGAAGTTATTGCGTCCTCTTCGTCTGACTTTTCACATCTTAGAAACTTAGGTCTTAAAAAAGCAACCGGAGATTGGGCTTTATATGTAGATGCAGATGAAAGAGTAAGTCCCGCTTTGCGGGACAGTATCAAGTATGAAGTATCAAGTATAAAGAATCAATTTTCGACCTACAGAGTAGCGAGAAAGAATTTTTATCTTGGAAGAAATGAGTGGCCCACGGCAGAAAAAATGGAAAGATTATTTAAAAAGGATAAGCTTAAAGGATGGATTGGACAGCTTCATGAGAGTCCTGAAGTTTCAGGGGAAGTAGGTGAAGTAGAAGGATTTTTACTTCACTACACGCATAGAAATCTAGCAGAGATGCTAAAAAAGACGATTGAGTGGTCAAAAACAGAAGCGCTTCTTCGCTACAATACAGGTCACCCAAAAATGTCGTGGTGGCGATTCCCAAGAGTTATGATTTCTACTTTTCTAGACTATTACATTAAGCAGGGAGGGTATAAAGTTGGAACTGTTGGACTTATAGAAAGTATGTATCAATCATTTAGTATTTTTGTTACCTACGCAAGTCTTTGGGAGATGCAAAGGAGAAAATGAAAAAGAATTTAATTAAATTTTGGCCTTTTCTTTTCATTTTCACAATATGGTTTATATTTGTGAGCCCCTATTTTCTTAAAGGCCAAGCTCCTTTTGCAGTAAGTTATCAGATGAATAATTTTGCTCCTTGGGACGGGTATCCTCAATTTGCGGGACCTGTTAAAAATGGCGCAATGCCGGATGTTATAACGCAAATTTATCCATGGCGGCATTTAGTAACTCAGATTTGGAAAAGCGGGCAGGTGCCTCTTTGGAACCCTTATAGTTTTTCAGGAACGCCACTTCTTGCAAATTATCAGTCAGCAGTACTGTCCCCTTTTAATATTCTATTTTTTGTTTTACCTTTTGTTGATGGTTGGAGTATTTTGGTTATTCTTCAGCCACTTCTTGCGGGAATTTTTACTTACGTTTTTGTTAGAAGTTTAAAACGAAGCAATCTGGCAAGTTTAATTTCCGCAGTATCGTTTATGTTTTGTGGATTTTTAACCGTCTGGATGGGTTATGCAACTTTAGGATATGCAATACTTTTTTTACCATTAGCCCTTTTCTCAGTTGAGAAGTATTTCCTAGAAAAGAAATCGAGATTTTTAATTATATTGTCATTGTCTATTCCTCTATCTTTTTTTAGCGGGCATTTTCAAATAAGTGTTTATTTTTTGCTTTCTGTAGTAGCTTCCATTTTATATAAAGCCTTAGTTACGAAAGACATAGTAAGTTTTGCTAGAGTTTCCCTTTCTGTATTTTTTGGACTTCTTATTTCCATGCCACAACTTTTGCCTTCTATGGAATTCTATTCCCAATCCCTAAGAGGGAATGTTTTTCAAAAGGGAGAAGTAATCCCATGGGTTTATCTTTCAACACTTTTTGCCCCGGACTTTTTTGGAAATCCTGTAACAAGAAATGACTGGTTTGGACACTATGCGGAATGGAACGGATTTATTGGAGTTGTTCCTTTAATGCTTGCATTTTATGGCTTGACATTTAAGAGAAAAAGCCAAAGTTTATTTTTCTTTGCTGTAGGAGCCGCAGCGCTTCTTTTTTCTTTAGATTCAAAATTGGCAGACTTTTTAATTGCGCTTAAAATTCCAGTCCTTTCAACAAGTGCAGCAAGTAGAATAATTGTTGTTTATAGTTTTATGTTTTCTGTTTTGGCTGCATTTGGCATGGATCAATTATTTGAAGATATTAAAAAGAGAAAATTAACTAAGATTTTTATATTTCTTGCTTTCTGTTTGGGGGTTGTTGCTTTGTTTTGGATTTTGCTTCCTTTTAAATTCCTTGTTCCTCTTAGCAAAGTGTCAATTGCTCAGAGTAATTTAAAATTACCCAGCATGTTTTTTGCTGCAGGGCTTACACTAATTATTTTATCAATGATTAATAAAAAACTCATATTTTTCTGCGGATTGCTGCTTTTAATTCTTGTCTCCTTTGATATGCTGCGCTTCGGGACTAAGTGGTTGCCATTTGAGCCAAAAAACCTTGTTTTTGCAGAGCTTCCGACAACTTCTGCCTTTTCTAAAATTTCAGGAAAAGAGAGGATGATAAGTAATTTGGATACAGGAGTTGCTGATTATTATAACCTTTTGTCTCTTGAGGGCTACGACGCGCTTTACATAAAAAGGTATGGAGAATTTGCCGCATCAATTTCGGACGGAAAACTAAAACAGTCCTATAGGTCTGTTGTAATATTTCCAAAAGACAGCCCTAATATCTCCGTCATGATGAATCTACTAGGCACCAAGTATGTAGTGCACAGAAATTCTGACAATGGCGCGGTATGGACTTTTCCTTTCTGGAGTTACAAAGGTGGACAGTTTGCTCAAATATATGGTGATAAAGCATACAAATTCTACGAAAACAGAGACGTGTTTCCTCGCGCATTTTTAGTGGGAAGCTATAGAGTAATTATAGATCCTCAGCAAATAATAAGCACAATGATTGGTAAAGATATAGATTTAAGAAAAGAAATTATTTTAGAAGAAAATCCTGGAATATCGCAAACCAAAGACAATGCTGGTTTAGCAACAGTTATGAAATATTCGCCTAATGAAGTAGATGTAGAAGTGCGGGCATCAAGCTCGGGCTTCCTATTTTTATCAGACAATTACTACAACGGTTGGACTGCATCTGTTGATAACATAAAAGCGCCGATTTATAGAGCGGACTATTCTTTTAGAGCTGTGCCGGTTGAGAAAGGTAACCACTTAGTTAAGTTTACTTATGCGCCTTTTAGTTTTATGTTGGGAATTATACTCGCAGTTGTGGGGATTTTGGGAATAATTATTATTTCTTTGTATTCCAGAATTGGAGTTCGGAAATCTGCATCTTCTTTTTAGCAAAACCAAAAAGATAAACTATCTCAAGAATCCCTACAAGATTTACAATTAAAATTACTATAAACCAATTTCTCTGATCATATTTTGCAGCTCTCCAGAGTGCCAACCCTTTCCAAAGTAATGACCAAACTAAAATCAAAAAGTATGCAAGCGGAGGCACAGCTGTTGGAATAGATGAAAACGGATTCATTAAATTAACAATAACATACCCTCTTAAGCTTTGCAATAGGGTTAAAACTTGCTAGAATAAGCTTGTGAAGGTTGGAATTTATGATCCTTATTTAGATGACTTAGGTGGTGGAGAGAAGTACATGATGACAATTGCGCAGTGTTTGTCAAAAAGCAACGACGTAACTGTTTTTTGGGACAATAAAAAAGACTTAGACGCCCTCCTTGAACGTTTCTCTTTAGACCTTTCACGAATCTCAATTAAAAAAAACATTTTTTCTTCAAATGTTGGTTTTTTAAATAGATTTTTTGAGAGTAGAAAATATGATGCAATAGTCTTTTTAAGTGACGGTAGCATTCCTCTTGTTTCTGCAAAATTATTTATCCATATTCAGCAACCATTGCCTAATGTTTCGTTAAGTCTAAAATCGAAATTTAAAGTAAAGAGAGTAACTAAATTCATATGTAATTCAAATTTTACAAAGTCTTACATAGATAAAACTTTTGGTGTAAAGAGTACCGTTTTGTACCCCCCTGTTGAAATCAAAGCAAAAAAAATAAAAAAAGAAGACGTTATTTTAACTGTTGGAAAGTTCAGATATAAAAATGTACCTTTGGACGATTTCAAAAAGCAAAAGGTGATGATAGATGCTTTTAAGGATATGGTGAAAAAAGAGTTGAAAGGCTGGAAGTTTGTCATAGTCACAGGGTATAGTAAAGAGCACGAAGAAGAGTTCAGGCATTTAGAGGAGGAGGCGAAGGGGTTTCCAATAGAGTTCTTTCTAGGAAAAGAAGGTGATGAGGTTTGGGAAATTTATAGCGGAGCAAAAATTTATTGGCATGCGGCGGGTTTTGGCGAAGACTTGGATATGCACCCAGAGCATGCTGAACATTTTGGAATGTCCATAGCTGAGGCCATGGGAGCCGGTACAGTTCCCGTAGTATTTAGTGCAGGTGGGCCAAGAGAAATCGTTGAAGATAAAAAGAGCGGATTTTTGTGGAACACCCTTGATGATTTGGAAGATAAAACTATGGAACTCATAAAAGACAGCAATCTCTTAAATAAGATGTCAAAAGGAGCAATCGAAAGAGCAATGAAGTTTACCGGAGATAGATTTTGCAGGGAGCTTTTAGAAATTATTAAATGAAGAAATTATTTCCAATTGTATTTTTGTTTTTAGTTTCCGCAACTTTTTTCTACCAATTTTTTACAAAAGGACTGTTGCCAATTCCGGGGGACACAATTGTTGGTCTCTATCACCCATTTAGAGATTTATATGCAAAAGATTATCCTAGGGGGATTCCATTTAAGAACTTTCTAATTACAGATCCCGTTAGGCAACAATATCCATGGAAGCAGCTTGTAATATTGACTGAAAAAAAGCTTCAACTTCCTTTGTGGAACCCCTATAATTTTTCAGGAACTCCGCTTCTTGCTAATTTTCAGTCTGCTGCGTTTTATCCACTAAATATTCTTTTTTTCATTTTGCCTTTTGACATTTCATGGAGTCTTTTAATATTTTTAGAGCCTCTTCTTGCAGGAATATTTCTCTATCTGTATCTTAGTAACTTAAAACTTTCAAAATCCGCAAGTATTTTGGGGGCAATTACTTTTTCATTTTCAGGTTTTTTTGTGGCTTGGCTTGAATGGGGGAATATACTTCATACAGCCCTTTGGCTGCCGCTGATACTGCTATCAATAGACAAAATAATAGCAAGTATTAAAAATAAAAAACTATTGCTATGGAGCTGCATTTATATTTTTTCATTTTGTTCCTCACTACTTGCTGGGCACCTTCAACCATTGTTTTACCTAACAATAATGGCACTGGCATACTTTGTTGTGAGATGGTTACAATTCGACAGGAATAAAAAAGTTTTATTCACATACCTAATACTTAATGCAGTATTCATAGTACTGACTGCTGTTCAATGGGCTCCAACTTTACAATTCATTCTGCTTTCAGGCAGAAATATAGATGTTGTAAATTGGAAAGCTGTAGGGTGGTTTGTTCCATGGCAAAATCTAATTCAATTCTTCGCACCTGATTTTTTTGGTAACCCTGCAACCCTTAACTATTTTGGCGTTTGGAATTATGGAGAATTTATAGGATTCACCGGCATTGTTCCCCTTATATTTTCAATTTTTGCGCTGTTTTTTAGAAGAGATAAAAACACACTCTTTTTTGGAACAGCATTTTTTGTATCCTTGATTTTTGCTCTTTCAACATTTATTGCCAAACTTCCTTTTGTTTTAAATGTTCCATTTCTTGATACGGCCCAACCTACAAGATTATTATTTATCACGGATTTTTCACTAAGCGTTCTTGCAGCTTTAGGCTTTGATTATTTTAGAAAAACAGGTAAAGGAATATTTTATAGTCTAGGCTTTATTGCTTTGATATTTTTATCTTTGTGGGGTTTTGTAGCCTTTGGTAAAGGGATTATATCGGTAGAAAATCTAGCGGTCGCAAAGCACAACCTGGTTTTTCCGACTGGAATATTTATTTTAAGTTCTGCAGTTTTTATTTTGTATTTTGCAGTAAAGCGCTTAAGCAACAAAAAGACTATGCTTGAAGTCTTATCAGGCCTACTTATTCTTATTGCTGTTTTTGACCTTCTGCGTTTTAGTCTTAAGTTTAACCCCTTTACTCAAAAAAATTACCTTTTTCCTTTAACTTCCACCATCGCATTTCTACAAAAAAATATCGGAAACTATAGAATTATGACGGCAGACTCAAGAATTCTCCCACCCAACTTTTCAACAATTTATAAACTTCAAGGCGTAGATGGGTATGACCCATTGTATCTTCGCCGCTACGGGGAACTTATTGCGGCATCTGAGCGGGGAGAAGCAAATATATCCCCACCCTTTGGCTTTAATAGAATTATAACTCCTCATAACTATTCATCGGAAATTATAAACTTGCTGGGAGTTAAATATGTTTTAAGTCTCACAGATATTAATGATGCTAATTTGATAAAATTATTTCAGGAAGGAGAAACAAGAGTCTATGAGAATAAAAAAGTCTTGCCTCGTGCATTTTTTGTCACAAAGGTTATAGTCGAAAATAACAAACAGCAAGCAATAAAAGTTTTATTTGACAACCAAAAATCTCTTAAAGACACGGCTGTCGTCGAAGACTTCAACCCTTTCGATAATTTTGCAACAGGAACAGTAAAAATTGCAAAATATGAAAATAATAGAGTTGTGATTGAGACAGAAAATCAGAGCTCTGGCTTTCTAGTTTTAACTGATAGTTTCTATCCAGCGTGGCATGCGTCAGTTGATGGAAAAGAAACTAAGATTTATCTAACAGATTTCAATTTAAGGGGAGTAGTAGTTCCTGCGGGTAAGCATCTGGTAGAATTTTCAGCTAAACTGTTTTGATATGAATATAAGCGTCATTGTTCCAAATTATAACGGAGAAAGTTTGCTTAAAAAAAATCTCCCTAAAGTTTTTGAAGAACTTGAAAGATATAAAGGTGGGAGAATTGAAGTGATAGTCGTTGAAGATGCATCTTTAGATGAAAGCGTTTTAGTTCTTAAAGATTTTGAAAAAAAATATAAAAATCTAAAGTTTTTTGTAAATAAGAAAAATCTTGGGTTTTCCTCAACTGTTAATAATGGAGCAGCTCACGCAAGTGGCGATATTTTATTACTTCTAAATACAGATGTTTATCCAGAAAAAGGTTTTTTGGAGCCATTACTTAAACATTTTGAAGACTCACAGATTTTTGCAGTTGGGTGCATGGATAAAAGCATTGAGGGTGAAAAAGTAGTTTTAAGAGGAAGAGGGCTAGGCAGTTGGCAAAGGGGATTTTTGGTGCACAGGAGAGGAGAGGTAAATAAAATTTCCACCCTTTGGGTAAGCGGAGGAAGCGGGGCATTTAGAAAAAGCGTATGGGATAAGCTCGGAGGTCTTAACCCGCTTTATAACCCATTCTATTGGGAAGATATAGACCTTTCCTACAGAGCACAAAAATCCGGATATAAAGTTTTATTTGAGCCGGAAAGCAGTGTCTTTCATGAACACGACAAAGGCGCAATAAAAAGTAGCTATTCATCGTTTAAGATAAAAACTATTGCTTACAGAAATCAATTTATTTTTGTTTGGCTCAATGCTACCGACTTTAAGTTAAGAGTTGCTCACGCAATTTTTCTTCCCTATCATTTTACCAAAGCTTTTCTAAGATTTGATACAGCATTCTTTGTTGGTTTTTTTAAAGCTTTATTAATGCTTCCAAAAGTTATAGAATTAAACCTTAAATCGCATAAGCAGTTTATTAAAAAAGATAAAGAGGTTATTGCGGGAATTGAAGAATGAAATTATCTATAGTTATCCCAGTTTTTAACGAAGAAAAGACAATCGAAAAAGTACTCCAAAGAGTCGCGGCTCTTAAAATTCCATCTGTTACTAAGGAAGTAATAGTAGTGGATGATGGTTCAACAGATAAGACAGCACCTGAAATTAAAAATTCAAAATTAAAAATTCAAAATTTAATTTCTCTTCAGCATGAAAAAAACCTAGGAAAAGGCGCAGCAGTCAGAACCGGCATTCAAGCCTCAAGCGGAGATTATATTGTTATTCAAGATGCGGATTTGGAATACAATCCTCAAGATATAGGAAGACTCATGGGTGAAGTACTAAGGGGAAATGCAAAAGTCGTGTATGGTACCAGACTTAACCGTCTACCCAATTTTTCAAGAGACGAGAGAAAGCCGCTTTTCATGCTTCACTATTTTGGAAACAGATTTCTAAGTCTTCTGACGAGTGCTCTATATGGTCAGTGGTTGACCGACATGGAAACTTGCTATAAACTTTTTCCTAGAAAAGCAGTTTTAAATATGAAGCTAAAATCTAAAAGATTTGACTTTGAACCGGAGATTACATCAAAATTGCTAAAAAGAGGATATAAAATTCTTGAAATCCCAATTACAACAACCCCCCGAGGTTATGAGGAAGGAAAGAAATTAAATACAATCAAAGATGGTAGTATTGCATTGTGGACCCTTCTTAAGTATAGATTTATTGAATAGCCTATGAAAACTATAAAATTGGACTCCATTATGATTTTTGCCCTTCTTATTCCTTTTGTCATGACTTATAGGCTAAGTCCTGGCAGTACTCCTTTTTGGCTTTTTGGTCTGATATTTTTAAGCCTTCTTTTGTATGCGGTTGTTGACTTATTGAACCTTAGACAAAAGACAGTGATACTTATTAAGTATATCCTTCTAACCTGCCTTTTAATTTCCAGCATTGGTACTGCATCTTATTCTGCAATTATAGTAAGGCATCAGACAGCTCCAACTTACAACATTCATGACATAATTTTACAGCAGGAGTCAGCGATAAGATTTTTGTTGCATGGCAAAAATCCTTACGCCGCAACTTATTTTGGTACACCGCTTGAGAGTTGGCACTATTCAGATACGGAGGTCAACCCTGCTTTATATCACTTTGTAATGCAGCCTCTTTATCTTCTTTTCGCCATACCATTTTATTTGATTTTGGCTCACGGAGTAGGTTTTTTTGATGGAAGGATACCCTTGCTGTTTTTATTTATAGCACTTCTCATTATGGCTTTTTCTTTAGTGAAAGATAAACAGAAAAGGCTTGAGTTTATAATTCTTCTTGCGTTTAATCCTGCAACATTGGGTTACCTCCTTGAAGGAAGAGACGACATCTTTATGTTTACTTTTCTTTTTGCTGCTTTATTTCTTTTTCACAAGAACAGATATTTTTTGGGAGGGGTACTTATGGCACTAGCTTTTGCTGTTAAGCAATCTGTTTGGCCAATTTTTCCCTTTTATTTTGCATACCTTTATTTTAAAAACAGAGATTTAAAAAAAACTATTATTCAACTTGTTCCTTTTGCAGTAACTTTCCTGGCAATTGTTTTGCCATTTATTCTTTGGGATCCAAAAGCGTTTTTTGATAGTACAATATTTTATCTTTCCGGAAATGTAGTGCACAGCTACCCGGTATCAGGTTACGGGCTGGGAATGCTGCTTGCTCAAGTAGGAATTATAAAAGACGTACATGCTTCTTTTCCTTTTTGGCTTTTTCAGATATTCATCGGAGTTCCTTTAGCGGCGATACTAATTACTTGGCAGAAAAAAAATAACAATATTCCAAGACTTATTATTTCTTATGGTGTTTTTCTTTTTGTATTCTGGTACTTATCCCGTTACTTTAATAACAGCCACTTGGGTTATTTGTCTATGGTATTTATTACTGCATATTTTTGGCCAAGCAATGAGCTTAATAAATAGGTCCTATGGTGTCAATAATTTCAGATATTGTCTTGCTGTTGCATTTTCTCTCCCCATCTATACAGTTGACACTCATATTCTGAAATCCCAAGTTTTTTATAATCACACTATATCCATCGCCACGCAACAACAGCGTATCATTGTCTTCTTTGACTAACCAATGCTCCGGGTAAAAAAAGCTGTGAGAGCCAAATTTATATTCTTTTTTAAAATTTGCCGAAAGATAATGTTCATAGACCTCTTTATATATGGGTGCATAGCTTGAAAGACTGGAACTTTTCGCCTTTAAAATATTAATAGTTTTGGGAGTCTCAGGAGTTTTTGTATAAAATGAAATGAGAGCATACTGTGTTAATAAGTCGTTTGGATCTGCATTGAGTTTTTTCTCCAAAGTTGGTAAATCTTCCGCAGAAACATTCCCATAAAGCATTTTACCCAAAGGTTGGTATCCTAACATATAACGTATGGGAATAAAATTTGAAAGATTTTTTTCGCTTATTGTATTTAAATTGTTCTCTTTAATAGACGCCGCAAAAGTTGAACCATAATCCCCATTTAAATGTCCCTGGTGTTTTATAAAACTGAAAAAAGAATAATCAAAAAGTATCGAAATTGCCACTAAAATGATAAGTAGCGTTGTCGCTGAATATTTCAAAAGTTTATTTTTCTTGTCCAGAAAATATTCGAAAGAAGAGGCTAAGAATAGGAAAAGCAAAGGCAGGATAATTATGTAGTAGTGCATAAAAGCCTCAATCTTTAGAAGAAAATACAAAAATGGTATAGCGATAGCCGCATAGGCAAAGAATGAGAATTTTTTATATCTTTTAATAAAAAACAGAAGGCCTAATGGTAAAAGAAAATACTCCACATAGAGTATTGATCTGAGTTTGTATGCAAGGGGAAAGTTCTTGGAAAATGTTCCAATGCTGTCTCCCATTTCAGACCTAAAATCTCCCTGTCCCAGTATTTGAAAAGGTCTTTCCAGGATGGATAAGTGATAGATGTTTAGCTTTTTACCGCTTGAAAAAAATACACTACAATCGGGGCATCTATTTATGATTTCATAAGAAATATACGGAATAAGAGGAATAAGTCCCAACATAAGGCCGATAAAAATGAACTTTGGGTTTAGTTTTACTTTTTTAATGATTAAGAAAAGTGTTATAGGGAAGATAAATACAATGCTTGTTTGATGAAGCTGTATGAGAAAAAGCGAAGACAACACAAACAAAATCCAATAAATTTGTTTTTTCTCAACAAGCAATTTGTGAATTGATAAAAACATAATAACAAAGAATGGTACAAGCAAATCCTGCATCCAAATTTTGCGAGAATAGATAATTGCCCAGGGTGAAAATGCCATAAGGATAGCGGTAACAAAAGCAAGAGTTGCTGAGTAATAACGTCTGATTATCAAAAAGAGAGCTGCTATAGAAATTGAATTTATAACTGCGATAAGAAAGGATATAAATCTTGGATCGGCAGATACGGCAACCATTGGGAAAAGCAAATAATTAAAAAGTGGAGGATTTAATATTCCAATACTTGACACTGTTCCGCCTGGAGGGAATGAGTACCCCAAAAGTGGTCGTAAAGATAAAAATAGATTTATCGCTTCATCAGTCTTAAATTCTATTAGGTCTAAATTGGTAACTCTAAAGGCAAAAGCTGAAATTAAAACTACTAAAAGAAAGACTATATTGCCTCTTTTTTTAAATAATGAAGTAAACATTGGTGAAAGAGTTAATTACGACTTTTATTATATACGAAATTGAGTATAATAGCATTGTAAGCTGAATAGATGGATAAGTAGCATTTAGGTTCGTTGAGATTACGAAAGTGTCATTTGCTAAAATTAATTGGCATGGTAAACTTCAAATTCAAATCAAAAATACTTCTTCTTTTAATTTTGCTCATCGGCGCATTTTTACGATTTTATCAACTGGGAATAAATCCTCCTTCACTTACCTGGGATGAAGCTGCTTGGGGCTATAATGCTTATTCTCTTGGCCTTGACGGCAAGGATGAATTTGGAAGATTTTTGCCCCATGATTACTTAGAATCTTTTGGAGATTTTAAACCGCCAATGTACGCATACTTAGATGTTTTTCCTGTTAAAATTTTTGGTCTAAACGCATTTGCAGTAAGATTTCCCTCAGTACTACTGGGTCTATTAACGGTTTTGTTAACATATTTTCTGACAAAAGCAATATTTCCAAATTCTAAAAATAAAGAGAAATATGCCCTGGCTGCAAGTTTTATCTTAGCAATTTCCCCATGGCACTTAATGCTTTCCCGTGCTGCTTTTGAAGCAAACGTAGCAACGTTTTTTTTAGTTTTCGGAATTTTTACATTTATTGTCGGTATGAGAGAAAAAAAGTGGTTGCTACTTTTATCAGCTGCATCTTTTGCTGCTTCCCTATATACATTTAACACCGCAAGAATTGTTGCCCCTATTCTTGTTTTGATTTTAGCGGTAGGATTTAGAAAAAAATTATTGGAAAGAAAAAAAGAAACAATGGTAGCACTTATTCTTGGAATTGTATTAATACTGCCAATAGCTAGATTTTTGTTATCGCCTCAGGCAAACTTGCGCTTTAAAGAAGTAAACATCTTTTCAGATATTGGAGTTATAGATACAGTTAATCAGGAAGTTAAAAACGACAATAATAGCGCGCTTTCAAAGATCTTACACAATAGGAGATTTGCCTATGGTGTTGAATATCTGAGGCATTATTTTGATAATTTAAGTCCTAACTTTCTTTTTATAACAGGCGATGGGAATCCAAAGTTCTCAACTCAGGATACTGGAGAAATGTATCTGTGGGATTTACCGTTTTTGATTGCTGGCACACTCGCTCTTTTTAAAAGAAAAGAGGGAAGTTGGTGGATTATCCCATTGTGGCTTCTTGTAGGAATAATTCCTGCGGCCACGGCAAGAGAAACTCCACATGCGCTACGTATTGAAGCCGTTCTCCCAACATTGCAAATCTTAACTGCAATAGGAGTTGTTACTTTTCTGGGGTGGGTAAAAAAATATAAGAAAGTTATTTTTGCTGGAGCATTTTTACTACTTGCCGCTAATTTTATCTATTTTTACCATGGCTATCTAACTTTCTATCCGCGTGAATTTTCAGGAGAATGGCAGTATGGATATAAAGATTCCATAAATTACGTACTTCAAAACGGCTCAAGTTATGATCAAATAAATATCACAACAGCACTTGGTAGGCCATACATCTATTATCTTTTTTACGCAAAAACATCTCCAGCTGATTTTAGAAAAGAAGCACAGATTTCAAGGGATGTTTTCGGCTTTGTTTCCGTTAATGGATTTTCAAAGTACAAATTTGGTCAGGATCTGTTAGCCATTAAGACTGACAAGAAAAAAATTTTGTATATAGACATTCCTAAGTATCTCCCCGCCAATGCAAATATTGTTAAAGAGTTTTTTTTGCTAAATGGCGGCGTGGTTTTAAAAGCCTATACTCTTTAATATGAATAAAAAAACTTTTATACTTTTGGTTTTTGTTATTTTGATAGGCGCAATTCTTAGGTTTTGGCAATTGGGTAGCGTGCCAATATCTCCTGATTGGGATGAAGTATCTTTGGGATATAATGCGTATTCTATTCTTCACACTGGAAAAGATGAATACGGTAAATTTTTGCCCATTGTCATGCGCTCGTACGATGACTATAAGCCTGCTCTGTATTCATATCTTGCCATTCCTTCAATCTTCTTATTCGGTCTAAATGTTTTTGCCGTAAGATTTGTGTCAGCCTTTTTTGGAGTACTAACAATTATTGCAGTCTACTTTTTACTAAGAGAAATGTTTGGTGAAAAGGATTTAAAGCTGGAGGCAAGAGGCTTTGTGTTCGATGTCCCTATCTTATCCTCCCTTTTATTAGCTATTTCTCCGTGGCACATCCAATTTAGTCGAATTGCATTTGAGTCAAATGTTGGACTCTCCTTTAACTTATTCGCGGCTTTATTTTTCATAAAAGGTCTTAAAAAACCATGGTTTTTAACTCTGTCTGCTATTTTTGCCGGGCTTGCAATTTATGTGTACCAAAGTGAAAAAGTTTTTACCCCACTCTTAATACTTGTTCTTGTTGTCATTTTTAGAAAAGAGTTATTCTCAAAGTCCAAAAAATATATTCTTGCGGCAGCAATCGTTGGATTTGTGATAGTTCTTCCAATGCTTGTATATACCTTTTCAAATAAGAACGCTCTGGAGCGAGCAAAAGGAGTAAGCATTTTTGCTGACAGCACGCAGCTTTTAGCGCAAAACTCACAAAAGCTTCTGTTGGATAGTCAAAATCGTGATAAGTTGGGACTTATCGTTGATAACCGCCGAATCCTTTTTGCTAAAGAAGTAGTCAGTGGCTATCTATCTCACTTTGATTTGAACTGGCTTTTCATAAGAGGAGATATTGCAAGGCACCATGCTCCTAATATGGGCCCTTTGTATCTTTTTGAGTTTCCGTTTCTTCTTATTGGAATTTACATACTTTTGTTTGGACCTTTTAAAAAAGAGACAAAACTGTTGATATTTTTCTGGTTTCTTCTTGTTCCTATTCCTGCATCTGTCACAAGTGGAGTTCCCCATGCTGTCAGAACTCTAAATTTTCTTCCCACTTTTCAAATTTTTACAGCAATAGGCATCTTAGCTACGCTTAGTGTTATATCAAGTATTAAGTATAAAGTATTAAGTATAAGAATCTCGAAAGTATTTATTGTTTGCTATTTGCTATTTGCTGTGTTTAATTTCCTATATTATCTAAATCAATATTTTGTTCAACAGAATTATTTTAACGCCAGCCAGTGGCAATATGGTTACGAAAAAATAGTTCCCCAAGTCCAAAACCTTGGAATAGGATATAAAAAAATAGTGGTCTCAAATCAGGCTACAATGAGCCAGTCATACATGTTTTTCCTTTTCTATTTGAAATATTCTCCACAGCTTTATCAGAAGCAAAGTATTGAAGCGTCCGGAGGATTTAGGGAAAATCATAAGTTTGGTAAATTTGAATTTAGACCCATAGACTGGAAAGAAGACAATAATTTAGGAGATACTTTATTTGTTGGAAGACCTGTTGATTTTCCAGCAAATTCAGGTTATATTTTTAGAGCTAATTATCCTGACGGAACTACTGCCATGGAAATCATAAAGCATTGATATGAAGAAAAACGTAATTATACTTATAGTAATTATTTTTCTGGCTTTTATTTTTAGAGTTTATCAACTTTCTCATGTGCCCCCAAGTGCGTCCCTAGATGAAGTAAGTATAGGGTGGAACGCTTATTCAATTCTTCAAACTGGGAAAGATGAGTACGGGTATAAATTTCCAATTCTTCTAAGAGCCTACGATGATTGGCGCCCAGCTTTATATGTTTATCTTGTGACACCATTTGTTAAACTTTTTGGTCTTAATGTTTTGGCAGTTAGGCTTCCATCTGTGATTTTGGGAACGCTTTCCGTTCTGGCAACATACTTTTTGGTCTTGGAACTTTTTAAAAAGTATAAGTATAGAAAGCAGCTGGGACTGCTGTCTGCTTTTTTCCTCGCTATATCTCCGTGGAGCGTTTATATTTCTAGATTAGGCCATGAAGCAAACGCGGCTTTTGCATTCGGCATAATTGCCATATCTCTATTTCTCAAATTTAAAAATTCACTTAGGCCTATTTATCTATATCTCTCATCAATTTTCTTTGCTCTTTCTTTCTATGCATACCAATCCGGAAAGATTTTTATTCCACTAATGGTAATTATTCTTGCAATAATTTTTAGAAGAGAAATCTTAAAAAGAAGAAAACATGTACTTTTTTCAGCCATTATTGGATTTATAATATTAATCCCTGTTTTGCAGGCAACCTTGTCTCCGAATGGTCTTGCAAGACTTAAAGGGACGAGCGCTTTTAATGTTGATCAACCACAATATATGCATGCTGCGATAGAAAGACTTAAAGCAAGAGGGAGTCACGATGTAGTGAGGGGAATTTTGAATAACAATAGAATAGTTTCAGCGGAAATTTTCTTCCAGAATTACCTACTTCACTTTGATCCTAGATGGCTATTTGGAAATCAGGGCTTGGATGACTTTAAGGCTCCAGGAGTTGGCCTTCTTTATCTTTTTGATATCCCGTTTATTTTGTTGGGCATTTATTATTTGCTTGGGCATTTTGATAAAAAAACAAAGGTGTTGCTGCTTAGCTGGATACTAATTTCTCCAGTTGCTGCATCGTTTACCACAGGAGTTCCTCATGCAATGCGTTCATATAGTTTTTTGCCTGCTTGGCAGATCTTAGGAGCTTTAGGTCTTATATATATTGTTAATTCTTTTAAAAGCGCTTCTTCTAGAAAAATCATAGTGCTTATTGTTTGTGTAATAGTTCTAATTAATGTTGGCTACTTCTCAAGGCAATATTTCGTTGAGTTTCCCAAAAAAGAATCATCCTCTTTCCAATATGCGCTCTCACGGGCAATTGTATTCTCATGGGGTGAGAAAAATTCCTTTAATAAAATAATAATTTCGGATAGAAATAATTTGTACCAGTCCTATATGTTTCTCTTATTTTATTCTAAATACGATCCTAATCTTTACCAAAGGGAAGGGGGTACAAAATCCGGAGGATTTGCAGCTAACCATTCTTTTGATAAATTTGAATTTAGGCCTGTCAGTTGGAGTAGTGAGTCCCAGGGGAAGGGCATTCTCTATATAAGAAATATATTAAATCTAACAGTTGACACTAAGGTATTTAATATTAAAACTTTTTCTAATCTCGATGGAGAAAATAAAATAATCGCGATTTGGAAAAAATGAAAAAAATATATTCAGCATTAGTCTTACTTTTGGGAATTGTTGTAGTCCTTGATCTTTTCCATCCCGGATTTCCAGTTACTCATGACGGACAAGACCATATTGCAAGAATTGCAAATTTTTATCAAAACCTCTCGGAAGGAAACGTCATTCCAAGATGGGCCGCAAATCTTAATTGGGGATACGGGCACCCTATTTTAGAATTCCTCTACCCCCTGTCTTCATACACCGCATCATTTTTCCACTCGGTCGGATTTTCTTTTGTCGACAGCGTAAAAATAGTTTTGGGGTTAGGGATTGTTCTGTCCGGTATTTTTATGTATTTATGGCTTGCTGAATTTTTGGGTTTTGCGTCAGCTTTTATAGGAGCAGTGCTTTATATGTTTGCTCCTTATAGGTTTGTAGACCTTTATGTAAGAGGGGACATTGGGGAAAATCTTGCTTTTGCATTTATGCCTCTTGCTCTTTATTTCATCCTCAAGTTGAGTCACAACGTTAAATCAAAATATCTTACTGGAGGCTTTGCATCTGTTGCCCTCCTGATTTTATCTCACAATGCAATTGCACTTATGTACATGCCATTTATATTTTTATATGGTTTAGTTTTGGGATTTTATCTAAAAAATAAAAAAGAATACTTTGTTAATTTCCTCTTTTTACTTGCTTTGGGACTGGGCTTGTCAGCATTTTTCTGGATTCCCGGACTGCTTGAGGCAAAATTTACGCTTAGAAATATTGTAACAAAAGGCAGTTACATTTCTCGCTTCGTTGATATTAAATCTCTTTTATACGGGTCATGGAGTTACGGAGGGACAGGGCAGTTTACTGTGCAGCTTGGAATTTTGCAATGGATTTCTATTGTTCTTTCTCCCTTTCTAGTCCTTGTTTTGTGGAGGAAAAAAAGAAAAGAATCTCTCCTGCTGCTTTCTTTGTTAATTTATACTTTGGCAGCTATTTTCTTAATGCTTGCTCCGTCTAATTTTATTTGGCAAAGATTTATAATTTTACAAAATTTTCAATTTCCCTGGAGATTTTTGAGCATAACGGTTTTTTCCGCCTCAGTTTTGGGTGCTCTGGTTTTCAATAAGATTTCCCTTAAAGCCCAAAAATTTGCAGTATTAGTTTTTGTAATCGTAATTTTCTTTTTGAGTAAAGATTATTTGCGTGCACAGGGATACTTACAGAAATCTGAGGATTTTTTTACTGGAGTTTACAATTCAACAACAGATACAGGGGAAAGTTCTCCTATATGGTCTGTTAGATTTATGGAGAAGAGAGCTGCAGGCCATATGGAGGTCTTGGACGGAAGTGCCAAGATAGAAGAATTAAAATACTCCTCAACTTATCATAAATACCATATCATCGTAGATAGAAGAACACTTTTTCAGGAGAACACGCTTTATTTTCCGGGCTGGGAGATAAAAGCTAATGGAAAACTGCTGAGTTTAGAATTTCAAAACCAGCAACACAAAGGAGTGATGTTATTTTTTCTGGATAAAGGAGATTATATAGTTGAAGCTTTCTATAAGGAAACAAAGCTTAGGTTGTTATCTGATTTTATAAGTGTTGCATCTCTTATTGCCATTTTAGTTTATAATGTGTGGAGCATTAAATTATGGCGACGATTTCAGTAGTTCTAACAACCTATAATGAGGAAAAAAATTTGCCAGATTGTCTAGAGTCTGTAAAAGACCTTGCGGATGAAATTGTAATAGTTGATGGAACCTCAACGGATAACACTGTTCAAGTAGCAAGAAAATATAAAGCAAAAGTTGTCATTACAAAAAACCTTCAGAACTTTCATATTAATAAACAGAAGGCAATTGACTTAGCAGCTAAAGATTGGATATTACAACTAGATGCAGATGAGAGGGTCTCAAAAAAATTATCGTCGGAAATAAAATCAGCAACTTCTGAAACGAAAAAGAATGGATATTGGATACCAAGGAAGAATTGGTTTTTAGGGCGGTTTCTTATGAAAGGGGGACAATATCCTGACTATACTTTAAGGCTTTATAGAAAAGGAAAAGGGAGACTTCCCCAAAAAGATGTCCATGAGCAAGCAGTAGTCGAGGGAGAAGTTGGATATCTTAAAAATCCTCTAATTCATATGGCAGACCCGCAGTTTTCTCGGTATTACAAAAGATGGCAGAGGTATACTTCTTTTATTGCCAAACAGCTAAAAGAATCAAATACCAAATGGTATAATCCAATCACTGCGTTAAAATACTTGATAATTCTTCCTACTTGGTGGTTTTTATTAACCTATTTTAGGCATAAAGGCTTTATGGATAGTTGGCAGGGATTTGTTTTTTCTCTTTTCTCCGCACTTCGCTTTCCAGTGTCATACATAAAGTATTTAACATTATGACCCTCCTTCATTAAAATTTCGGAAGGGTCATGTGTCCGAAGCATTATGATTATTAAAGAAAAAGATTATAAAACAGTTCTTTCCAGAGAGAGTCAATTGAAAAGGAGCGAAGGAGCATGAAAATTTTAGTAACGGGGGGAGCAGGCTATATAGGAAGTTTTATGACCCAGGTCTTAGTTGCTAGAGGGGATGACGTCACTGTCCTAGATAATTTAGAAAGAGGGCATAGAGAAGCCATTGATCAGAAAGCTAAGTTTGTTGAAGGTGATATTTTAGATCCTAACTTGATGAATAATCTTTTCTTAAAAAATAAATTCGACGGAGTAATTCATTTTGCAGGTTTAATCTCAATGGAGGAATCGGTTAAAAATCCGCAGCTATATTTCCAAACCAATGTTGCCGGATCTACTAACTTAATGGAATGCATGCTCAAATATAACGTTAATAAAATTATATTCTCCTCAACGGCGGGGGTATATGGAGATCCAATAAAAATTCCTATACCAGAAGACCATCCTAAAAATCCAAAAAATCCCTATGGAGAAAGTAAGTTGAGAGTAGAAAAACTTTTAGAATCGTATAAAAAAACCCATGATTTGAATTTTGTAAGTCTTCGTTATTTTAATGCGGCAGGCGGGTCGGCAGACGGATCAATGGGAGAGGATCACATTCCTGAAACCCATATTATTCCCCTTGCAATGAAAGCCGCGTTGACAAACGGAGAATTTTTTCTATATGGCACAGACTACAGTACTCCCGATGGGACGTGTATTAGGGATTATATACATGTGTTGGATTTAGTACAGGCTCATATTCTGGCCCTTTCAAAATTAGAAAAAGAAAATGGAGGATTTTTCTATAACGTTGGAACCGGAATAGGAGTGTCCAATAGGCAAGTTATAGAAATGGTAAAAAAAATAAGCGGAATAGATTTTAAGGTTATCGAAAAGGAAAGAAGGCCAGGTGACGCAGAAATTTTAGTTGCCGGTGCCAACAGAATAAATAAGGAACTGGGGTTTGTCGCTAAATATTCGGATCTGAAAACTATCGTTGAAACTGCATGGAAATGGCAAAAGAAAAATTCGCAATGAAAAAAAGGCTTGGTGTAACTCTTTGCATATTGGTTCTTTTTTTAATTTTCACCTCATCAGCTTTTGCTAGTTCATCATACGTTTTACCCTATCCATCTTCAATGCCTGGAAGTTTTATGTATAATCCCCGTCTTCTTTTGGAGAAAGCACTCAAGTTCTGGTATTTTGGGAATTTTGGGCAATTTACCTATAATCTTAAACAGTCAGATAAATATTTAGTGGAGGCAAAAACACTTTTTGAATATAATCAATATCTTTTGGCATACAAAGCTTTACAGAAATCTGACTCCTATTTTTTAAAAACTCTTCCTAATTTAAAGGACGCGCAGAAAGAGGGGAAAAATATTTCCCAAAATAGAAAACTTCTTTCCTCAGCTGCTCAAAAACACATAGAAATATTGCAAAATATTAACCTTCCTGATGAATTCGTCTGGCAGCCCGAAAAATCAGCATCATCGGTTCTGCAATTGAAGTCAGCAATTGAAACTTCAATATCAATCAGAAAAAAATATCAATGAAAAAATTATTATTTTTTTCCTACGTAGTATTTTTATTTCTTTTTACCTTTTTCTCTTATCTTTTTATAGATCCAAATCTTTCATATCTAAAAAATCTCCGTTCGGAATTTGTGTTCTCTCATAGACTAGAAATTTCCATAGGCTATGTATTTTTAATAATTATTCACTTTGTATTTTATTTAATATTTTTGAAAATGTTTAAGGAGAAAAGATTGGGCAAGAAAGACATAAAAGCAGTTGTTGTAATTACTTGTGGTGTTTTACTTTTTTCTTATCCGGCGATGCTTTCATTTGATATATTTAATTATCTCTTAACCGCTAAAGTTGCATTTTTCTATCATGAAAACCCATATATTATTATGCCTATACAATTCTTGGGAGATCCTATGCTTGCATTTACCCACGGCGCAAATAAAATTGCACTCTATGGTCCTTCATGGATTACTATTACCTCTGCACCTTATCTACTAGGTCTTGGAAATTTCATACTTACTCTTTTAAACTTTAAATTAGCAATCCTTGCTTTCTATCTTGGAACAACTTGGCTAATTCATAAAATGTCTAAGGATTATGTCTCGGTTATTCTATTTTCCCTAAACCCTCTTGTTGTTATAGAGACTTTGTTAGGGGGACATAATGACATTGTTATGATGTTTTTTGCGCTTCTTAGTTTTTTTCTTTTGTCTAAAAAAAAAGCAGTGGCAGCATCAATATTTATACTTATCTCTTTTTTAATAAAATATTCAACATTCTTTTTGTTGCCGGTTTTTGCATACGCTCTAGTAAAGCCAAATAAAAAATCTATAAGTTGGGAAAAGATTTACAAAGTCTGTGCTATTTTAATGTTTATTGCATTTATTCTGTCGCCTTTTAAAGAGGAAATGTATCCATGGTATGCTATTTGGTTTTTACCATTTGCCGCTCTCTCTTATAAAAATAAAATAATCCTATATATTTCCCTTGCTTTTTCATTTTCACTACTTCTAAGGTATGTTCCCTTTATGCTTTTGGGGACCTATTTTGGCCCAACACCACTTATAAAAATATTGGCAACTGGGGTTCCTGTAGCTGTAGTTTCAATGTATATTTTAATAAAGGAAAAACTATGGTTAAAAAAATTCTTCCGATAATAATAGTAGTGCTACTTTCCTTTCTTGCGGGGATAGCACTTCTTCATCCTGGACTTCCTCCCACTCATGATGGGGAATATCACGTTGTGAGGTTTGCCGAATTTAATAAGACAATTTCAGACGGAAATTTATATCCACGTTGGGCGCCCGATTTAAATAATGGATTTGGGGTCCCACTTTTTAATTACGTTTATCCTCTCCCTAACTACGTTGCATCCCTTATGCACACATTTGGAATTTCATTTATTGATAGTTTTAAACTTGAAATGTTTTTGTCTCTTATATTTGGTGGTGTATTTTTTTATTTATGGAGTAGGGAATTTTGGGGAGATTTAGGAGGAATGGTCTCTGCTGTTTCTTATACCTTTTCACCTTACCGTTTTGTAGATATTTACATAAGAGGTTCAGTCGGAGAGTGTTTGGCACTTGCAATTTTTCCTGCCCTTCTATGGTCTTTGACGCTTTTCATAAAAACAAAAAAGAAAATATTTTTCCCCTTGTCGTCTCTACTTTTTGCACTTTTAATTTTTTCCCATAATATATTAGCTCTTATGTTTTTTGCCTTTACATTTTTCTATGTCATTTTCCTAATTTATAAAAGTAAAAATAGAAAAAATTTGACTGTTGAGTGTTTAGGAATTGCTGCTTTAGGACTTTGTCTCTCCTCTGTTTTCTGGTTTCCCGCACTCTTAGAAAAAAAATACGTGGTGGGCCTTGAAGTTTTTGATTTTTCTAGTCAATTTCCTCTTTTGTATCAATTATTAATTCCTTCATGGGGCTCTAATTTCGCGGGTGGAGGTCTTTCAAATGAAATGTCTTTTCAAATAGGAATTGCCAACCTTATTGCTGTTTTTTTCAGCTTATTCATGCTGTTTCATAAAAAAGACAAAAATAAGAGAGTCATTTTATTTTTCTTAATTTCTTTTGCTACTGTTTTTCTCCTTATGCTTGATGTATCAATTTTCATTTGGAAAACAGTTCCTCTTATGAATTATTTTCAGTTTCCCTGGAGATTTTTAAGCCTTGAAATAGTTCTGGCGTCATTTTTGGCAGGAGGAGTAATTTATATTGCTAAATTTAAAAAAGTCTTGGCAATAATGCTTATTCTTCTTGCAGTTTTGCTTGGGATTGGATATGCAAAACCTGCATATTATTTAAATAGAGACGATAATTATTATACAACCCGCTCTAATTTCATTGATGGAACAAATAGTCCGGGAAATGCTTTTAATATAGTAGGATTTAATAATAATTCTAAAAGACAGGACCAAAAACTGCTATTTACAAAAGGTTCGGGAACTATATTCAACGCCAATATTAAAAGTTCACAGTATCTCTTATCGATAAATGCCAATCAGAAGGTTACCATGCTTGTTAACACGTCTTATTTTCCAGAATGGAATGTATACATAGATAATAAAAAAACAGAAGTGTTAAAAGCTGAGTCAGGGCTTTTTTCCTTCAATGTACTTGAAGGAAAGCATAATGTAGAAGTGAAATTGGAAGATACTATAATAAGAAAATTAGGCACTCTGGGATTTTATATCGGTGCCTTTATACTTTTAGTTTTGTTTGGCAAGCTCATCTTTGCTACAATTAAGAGATGAATATTGCAATAGATATATCTCCGCTGACAACAGGACATTTTTTACAGCACAGAGTAAGAGGAACAGGGTTTTATTTGGAAAGTCTTAAAAAAGCTTTACAAGAGTATTATCCGGAGAATAAGTATAGATTTTTTACTCGAGGTGAAAAATTATCCAAAAAAATAAATTTGGTACATTATCCTTACTTTGAGCCATTTTTTTTGACTCTTCCATTAATAAGCAGGAATAAATTTGTCGTAACAGTTCATGATTTAACTCCTTTGGTATTTCCTAAGTATTTCCCAAAGGGGATTAGAGGCAGTCTTAAATGGCAGATGCAGAAATTTATACTTAAAAAAGCAAATGCCGTAATCACAGATTCCAAGTCTTCCAAAAAAGATATAGTTCGATTTGCCGGAATATCAAAAAATAAGGTGCAGGTTATATATTTGGCTGCCGGTAAGGAGTTTAAGGTAAATAGAAACAAAGAAGCGATACAAAAGATTAAAAAAAAGTATAATCTTCCTGACAAGTTTGTCTTGTATGTTGGGGATGTTACGTGGAATAAAAATTTACCTAATCTTGTAAAAGCCGTTCAAAGCATAGAAGTGCCATTGGTTTTAGTTGGTCAGGCTTTGACTAATAGGGATTTTGATAGAAGTAACCCATGGAATCAAGATTTAGCTAGAGTTCAAAAACTAGCGGAGAATGATAAAAATATTTTTACTTTGGGATTTGTGGAAAAAGAGGATTTAGTTCTTCTTTACAACAGCGCAGCTGTATTTGCAATGCCCTCATTTTATGAAGGCTTTGGCTTGCCAATTTTAGAAGCAATGAGTTGTGGGTGTCCAGTTGTTACTTCAAAACAGGGTTCAATAGAAGAAGTAGCTGGGGATGCGGCTTACTATGTTGATCCATACAGCAGGGAAAGTATAGCAGAAGGGATTGATAAAGTTTTCAAAGACTCAACCCTTCAAAAAGAGCTATCAGAGAAAGGAATTATTCAATCAGAAAGATTTTCATGGCAAGATACGGCAGCCGAAACGGTGAAAGTTTATGAAGCCATCATTAAATAGTATCAAAAAAATTACCAAGAACGAATTTTTAAATGCAAGCATTTGGGTTTTTTTGGCTGTAG
>Ga0209515_10002804_pt1 | contig 25969 bp, 21 predicted proteins | sample Subgroupgradi54m_FD_187454 | JGI IMG/M metagenome (GOLD analysis project Ga0209515, IMG submission 187454) | Subsurface groundwater microbial communities from S. Glens Falls, New York, USA - GMW60B uncontaminated upgradient, 5.4 m (SPAdes)... ... | reverse complement strand
ATGGGGGTTTTGCAAACCCAACGCGTTCTCCGTGCTGTGCAAAACCCCCATGTCGATATTATTTTTCATTTAACGGGACGACTGATTCATCGGAGGGATCCGATAGAGCTCGATATTGAAAAGATTATAGAAACCGCCAAGCGGAGAAAAACTGTTCTGGAAATTGATGCCTATCCCGACCGACTAGATATCCGCGATGAGTATATCAGAAAGTGTGTTCAAAAAGGTGTTCGAATGTCCATTGACTCGGATGCACACTCCAAAGAGCATTTTAAATTACTTGAATATGGAGCTGCGCAAGCGCGTAGAGGATGGGCGACAAAAGAAGATATTATAAACACAAGGTCGGCAGAAGAAATGTTAAAGCTCTTGAAGTAAAATATACAATTTTCAATTTTCAATGAATCTTCATTGACTCAATGCTTCATTTATTGAAACCGTTAATTGTCAATTGAAAATTATTAAAAATGCCCGTTGAACGTTCTGCCGGAATAATTTTATTTCGCAACAAAAACAAAAGAGAATATCTTATTATTCGATCATCACGTAAATTTCCCGATCGGCCCGAGTTTTGGGATTTCCCTAAAGGACGGCTTGAAGCAGGGGAAACCGGACTTGAGGCTGCCAAGCGTGAGGCACGAGAAGAAGTCGGAATTAGTGAAATAGAAATAATTCCTGATTTTAAAGACACGGTGCAGTACTTCACACGTCGAGAAGGAAAATCTATCCCAAAGTTCGTTGCGCTTTTCCTTGCTCAAACCAATGTTGATAATGTCATCCTCTCCTGGGAGCATGACTTATTCGAATGGCTGCCGTATGAAAAGGCCCAGGAGAGAATCTCAGTATCTCTGATGAAAAAGGCACTGGAAAAAGCAGAAGAGTTTTTACAAAAAAATAATCCCCCAGACGGGGATTAAAATTTGTAAATACAGCGATCTACTAAATCATAGTAGGGGTTGAGAATTCCCCGTACAATAAGAAAGCGGGTCCTAAAAGAAAAATACTGATCATAAAATTCCATGTTTTCGAAAAGCTTTTTTATACTTCCTTTGAGTTTCGCTTCAAGTCTTTCTTTCTTTTCTTGGAAATGTTTTGCTCCTCTATTTTCAAGCATTTTTGCCGGAAGAGAGTCTACATCGCCCTTGTTTTCAAAGATATCTACAATGTCGGTAAGGGTCCGTGGATTAGAGTCCCCGGTTTTAGGATCGATGGACGGAGGATAATTCCATGCAAATACAATCGGAAATACTATTGGATCAGTTTCTGAAATTTTCCTAACAATATCCTCGGGCAGGCTCTTTATAGTAAAAACAATTTTCAGATCATCATGCCAGAGCTGCTCTTCTGCTTCAGTTACGGGTTTTTTAATCCAAAAATCTACAGAAAGTTCTGAGGTCGAACAAGTCCTTACTTTTTGGTACCGGTCGAGTTTCCTTTTGAGTGTATCCAAACTTTCGTATTCTTGAAATAACCAAAATGAACAGCCACTACACAAGAACGACAGTATCGCGAGGCTCATAGCAAGAACTCTCATTCAGGAGTTTGAAAAGATACTATCCTTGATGTAACATACATCGTATGAAAAAGCCAACCTCTGATTTTACTCATGCTGTCTGGAGTGCAACTCAGAAAATTCCTCGAGGTCGGGTGACCACGTATGGCTATATTGCCCAATACTTAAAAAAACCACGAGCCGGTAGGGCCGTAGGAAGTGCGTTGAGTAAAAATAGATCTAAAGATGTGCCCTGCCACAGAGTCGTTCGCAACGACGGGGGTCTGGGCGGCTATGCGTGGGGAATTGAGACCAAGATAAAACGACTTCAAAGCGAAGGGATTTTAATTAAAAACCAAAAGGTAGAGAGAGAATTCATTCTCTATAAACTCTTATAATTATAAAATCCCGGCGCCAGGCCAGGATTTTATAATTATTTCACTAATTCGACTAATTTTTCAAAAACTTTCGGTTGTTCTTCTGCCAAAGTGGCAAGAATCTTTCGATCAAGCTCTACATTCTTTTTCTTTAACCCAGACATGAACGCATTATAAGAAATTCCATGCGCGTGGGTTGCCGCACTGATTTTAATTTGCCATAGGGCTCGAGAATCTCGCTTCTTTAATTTTCTTCCGCGGAAAGAGTTGGTCCAGGCGTGAAGCAATGCGTCCTTTGCGAGGCGTTCTTTGGATTTTCGTCCCCAGCGAAAACCTTTGGTGTATTTTAATATTTTTTCTCGTCTTTTGTGGGCTGTAACCCCGCGTTTTACTCTGACCATGGTTTAAGATAGGTTTTAATGTTTTCTCTAAATGCTTTGGGAAATTGAACCGTCTGTTTCCGCCTCATCTGAACACGTCGTGACACTTTTGCATTAAAATGATTATGACCAGCTTTGCGATGAAGCAGCTTTCCGGTTTTGGTAAATTTAATTCTTTTTAGAATTGATTTTCGTGACATTGTTTTTACTTACTATTGCACTAAATCCTTGAGGGAATCTTTTAGGGGGCATTTCAAGAATGCATTCATCTCCCAACATTGCAATAAATTGGTTAAATTTTTGAAGGGCAAGATTTCCATGAGCTTTTTCTCGTCCGCTTAAACGCATGTCTACCCGTACTTTGTCACCCTCTTCAAGGAATTTCAATGCTTGTTTAGCCCGTAGTTCAAGATCGTGTCGGCCAGTCGTAAATCCGATCCGTAGTCCTTTAATTTCTACCTCTTTTTGTTTCTTCCCGTGTTCTCGTTCTCCTTTCTCGCGTTCGTATTTAAACTTACCGAAGTCCATAATCCTGCAGACCGGTGGGCGTGCGGTAGGGACGATTTCGATGAGATCTAGCCCTTGTTCCTGGGCGAGACGCAGTGCCTCGGGTGTTTCCATAACACCGAGGTTTTTGCCATCCCCATCAATAACACGGATAGGGGATATTCTTATGTACTGATTGATTCTATAACGCTTTTGGATATTGATTTATCCTATACATAACGTGTGCTGCGCAAAAGCGCATAACTTAGGAGCGCACGTTATGTGTGGGATTTATGCGATAACGCTTCTGGATTGGTGGTGGCTTTAAAATTATATCCTACAGGACAGATTAATATTTTTTTGGTATTAAGTCAATAAATCAGCTAGCCCGACTTTCAAATCCCAAACAAACACCAGCCCGGCGGCTGGCTTAGCTTCACTTGTGGAGATGGGGGGAATTGAACCCCCGTCTGGAAGATGCGGCAATTAAAATGTAATACGGGTGTACTCGAAATTCGAGAGTTTTTGTTCGATAAATGTCATAACTCATATCGAACATCAGAGTTATCAAGCTCGGTGTATAACACCGGTTATCAGCCTTGCGAGCGTCAGCTGGCCGATGCCCTAACGTAAAATGCTAGAGAACCTTCATTATGCTACTGCCAAGGCAGGTTGCATTGTGAAAGATTTGAATAAGTTTGCACTTATTTGTTTGCAGGAGTTTTGTGAGTATCCTGCGCCTCAACCCGGTTTCAATTGCTAAGGCTCCCATCGAAGCCTGTCATCCCCGCTACTAAAATTTCGACTGCTGCTTTGCTTCTTTCGTGTCTAATCTAAACAAAACTTGCCCACTAGTAAATCTCGCCGGCTTCTGTTGGCAGCAAAAGTTTGTCGAAATTTAGTGCGGGGCAAGCCCCTTATTAGGGTTTCAATGTTCTTCTTACTTCTCGTTCTGCTTCCCTTCTTTTGATAGTCTCTCGTTTATCGGCTTTCTTTTTATGACGTCCAAGGCCCAACAAAACCTTGATCTTCTGCTCTTTATTATACATCTTTAGTGGTACCAATGTCAATCCCTGCTGCGCTGTTTTACCAAGCAGTTCTTTTATCTCCGATTTGTGGAGCAGGAGGCGACGAGTTCGCAAGGGATCATAGCTCTGTGGTGTGTTTTTTGCCTGGTAATGCGAAACAGACGCGTTAAGAAGCCACACCTGGTTATTTCTTACAACTGCATATGATCCAGTTAAATTAGCTCTTCCGATTTTAATAGCTTTTACTTCAAAGCCGAGTAATTCAATGCCCGCCTCGTATGTTTCAAGGATTTCATAATCAAAATAGACTCGTTTATTTGCTATTATTTCTGACATTAAGCCTAGCCTATCATATCAGACTATATTTTGGATATGTAATTGACTTTGACGAGCGGCGGTTGTAAACTTATAAAAGTTTTTCTATTTATACACATGTCTACCGATGTAGTGGGGAAGATCGAACGAGGCAAGAAAATTAAGGAATGGGTATACGAAGAACGAAGACAGCGAGGCATACAGATCCCTGATCTTACTATTGAACTTTTTGAACCAGGTGGTTGTGGCGATGGCGGTTCATACAACGAGGGTGAGGCGGTTATAACTCAATTTCTCTTTCTTAAAGAAGGATATGGGGTATGGGTTGGGCTGTCCACCAATCCTGTTATCCAAGAGCTTGCAATGGACTATATCGATAAACATCCTCATTTAGATCCGCACTGAGCGGGTCTTTTAATTTTCACCTCTTTTTAATACACTTAACCCATGATTCGCGAAGAAATCAAAAAAAATATTCTTATAGCTATTGAAAAAATTGGAATAAAAAACATTCCGAGTTTTGTGATTGATCCTCCGGAAAACCCTAATCACGGTGACTATGCTACCAATGTTGCACTGTTACTTGCAAGGCAGTTAAATAAATCTCCTCGTGATGTTGCTCAGGAACTCGTCGCCCGTTTACAAAAGAGCATATTCAAAAAAGTTGACGTTGCCGGACCCGGGTTTATTAACATGTGGCTCGATGATCATGTTTTTGAGAATAATCTGCAGGAAATTATCAAGAAAAAAGATGCCTTTGGCAGGGCGAAAAAAAGAAAAGAAAAAATTCAAGTAGAATTTATTTCTGCCAACCCCACCGGGCCCTTAACCCTGGCAAATGGGCGCGGGGGATTTTGGGGCGACGTATTATCGCGAGCACTTGAATATCAAGGATATTCTGTCGAGCGGGAATACTACATCAATGATAGCGGAAATCAGGTTATTACCTTGGGGCATTCAGTTATGGCGGCGGGAGGGTATGAGACATGGCAGGAGGGTTTTTATAAAGGACCCCACATTGATGAATGGGCACAAAAGAATAAAACTTTTTTAAAGAAACATTCTACAAGTCCGGAAAAAGTAGGCAAGGCTGTTGCTCGAGATTTTTTGAAGAAATTTATTCATCCTGCTGTTGAAAAAAAAATGAAAATTCGATTTGACCGTTGGACTTCGGAAGAAGCGATCAAAAAGAAATATTTAGGCACAATCCAACTACTTCTTAAAAAACGAGGACTCGTGTACCAGAAAGAAGGTGCGGTGTGGTTAAAAACAACGGAATTCGGAGATGATAAAGACCGAGTTATTATCACCAGTGACGGATTTCCAACCTACTTTTTTCTTGATGCCGCACATTACTTGGATACAAAAAAGCGCGGTTTTGTGGGGAAAATTAACATACTCGGCGCTGATCATCATGGTTATGTATCGCGTATACAGGCGATGGCTAAAATTGTTGGTTTAGAAAAATCTTATGTACTGGTCATGCAACTTGTACACCTTTTTTCAGAAGGCAAAGAGGTCAGGATGTCAAAACGCAAAGGGAACTTTATAACCATTGATGAGCTTATCGATGAGGTTGGCCTTGACCCCGTGCGGTATTTTTTTCTCGAGAAATCTCCTGATACCCATGTTGACTTTGATATGGAACTTGCCAAAGAGCACTCAGCAAAAAATCCGGTCTACTATATACAATATGCACATGCCAGGATGAGTTCGATACTCTTAAAAACTAAAAACCAAAAACCCCTGCCTAGCCGGCAGGTAGGAAAAACCAAGAACCAAAAAAAAATTGTAAGATTACTATCCTCTGTTGAAGAAAGAGAGCTACTGAAAAAACTTCTTCAGTTTCAGGAAGTTATCGAGGATACTGCTCACGATTACCACGTGCATCGTCTACCTCGTTTTGCGCTAAACCTGGCACGAGCATTTCACGATTTTTATGAAAAGCATCGAGTGATTTCAGAAGATAGCGATCTTACAGCGGCCCGTGTTTCTTTGATCACGGCAACTTCCCTTATTCTTCGTTCGACTCTCTCTTTGTTGGGCATCTCAGCGCCAAAGAAAATGTGAAGCTCCACTAAGCTCGGCTTTCGTGGACATCTTGCTTTTTTACATCAGCGAAAATTTCAAGCACGATGCAGTGTAATCCGCCAAAGCATTCTCCTTAGGTCCTGGCCTCAGAAAAAAGGACTTTTGTTTTGGCATCTCCCTGGTCTTTTTGACGTGGTTTTTCACGACGGCGGGTGAAGCTCATACATATATATATTCCAGGCTCGTGAGTTGAAATAAGGGAAAATTTTCCTTATACTGTTGGCATGAGAACTCAAACTAGCAGCCACAATCCGCCTATAGCGGAAAAATTAACACTTCCCGAGCAAGAAGAAAAGATTCTTGAATTCTGGGAACAGCATAAAATATTTGAACAAAGCATAAAACAGCGCTCCAAAGCGCCTCGTTTTGTTTTTTATGATGGCCCGCCGTTTGCCACCGGCTTGCCGCATTATGGTCATATTTTAGCGAGTACCGTAAAAGATGCGGTTCCGCGCTATTGGACGATGCGTGGATTTCGAGTCGATCGTCGCTGGGGATGGGATTGCCACGGACTTCCGATTGAAAATATAGTCGAGCAAGAACTCAATATTTCAGGCAGAAAAGCAATTGAAAAATTTGGGATTAAGAACTTTAATGAACATGCACGCTCCAAGGTACTCACGTATGCTTCTGAGTGGTTTAAAATGATTCGGCGTATTGGTAGGTTTGTGGATTTTGAAAATTATTATGCCACTATGCACCCGACGTATATGGAATCGGTTCTTTGGGCGTTTGCCACGCTTTTTAAAAAGGGTCTTATTTATAAAGACTCTCGAACCTCGCTCTTTTGTCCCCGTTGCGAAACCCCTCTCTCGAACTTTGAAATCGCGATGGATAACTCCTATCGTGATCAGGACGATGATTCGGTGTTTGTAAAATTGGCGCTTGAGGACTCCCCGAACGAATATCTTCTTATCTGGACCACTACTCCTTGGACACTTCCTGGCAACGCAGCAGTCGCGGTCAGTCCTAAAATTGAATATACGAAATTCAAAATCAACAACGAATTTATCTGGTCTGCAACTCCTCCTCCACATGAAAAAGGAGAATTGGTTGGGGTGATTGAAAAACGCTCGGGAAAATCTTTGATCGGAAAAAAATATCGACCGCTATTTTCTTTAAGTTCCGACAAAAATGCATATCGCATTGTGGGGGCGGATTTTGTTGATATCCAGGAAGGAACCGGCTTAGTACACATAGCACCAGCTTTTGGTGAAGAAGATTTTCTTTTGGGCAAACAAGAAAAGTTACCTATGCTTGCAACACTTGATGATACTGGTCGTTTTAGCGATGAATATTCTGAAATCGCATTTTTAAAGAGTAAGAAAACTGACGAGGCAAATAAAGTTTTAATTGAGTGGTTAAAAACGCAGCATGTGTTGTGGAAAGTTCTCCGCATACGACACCGTTATCCGATCTGCTGGAGATGCCAAACGCCACTAATTTATAAGGTTCAGCCAGCCTGGTTTGTTAAGATTAGTGCGCTCAAGAAAAAAATGCTTGCCTTAAATAAAAAAATTGACTGGCACCCGGAGCATTTGAAAAACGGGCGTTTTGGAAAGGGGCTTGAAGCGGCTCCGGATTGGAACATTTCACGTTCGCGTTTCTGGGGTACACCAATTCCAATCTGGGAATGTAGCGGGTGTAAAAAAATACATGTCATTGGAAGCAGGGAAGAATTTGATAAAAAAAGCAAGGGGGCACAAAATAGTTATTTCATAATGCGCCATGGTGAGGCTGAAAATAATATTCGGAATATAATCAGTTCTCAGTGGCCGGAGAAAGAAAAATTCCACCTGACCTTGAAAGGGAAAGTGGCTGTCCAAGAAACAGCACAGCAGCTTAAAAAGAAAAAAATTGATTTTATTATTGCCTCAGATTTTACTCGAACACGAGAAACTGCGGAGTTAGTGGCTTCAGTCCTTGGTGTTAAGGTTCATTTTGATCCTCGACTTCGTGAGATTAAGGGATTAGATGGAGAAAACAATCAAGAAGTTGAAAAGTATATTTCAACAGATAATGACCGTCTCACATGCCGAGTACCGGGCGGAGAGACACTTCCCGAACTACGCGGAAGGATTTATCGGGTGGTTGTCGACCTTGAAAAAGAATATCATGGTAAAAACATTCTTATCGTGAGTCACGAACACCCGCTATGGGCGCTCTATGCAGCTTCCGTTGGTTTGAGTGATCAAGAAATGCTGAAGATGAAATTGGATGCAAAAAGCGGTTTTATAAAATATGCGGAAGTCAAAAAAATGTCGCATCGAAATGTTCCACGAAATAGTACAGGAGAACTTGATTTTCATCGTCCATATGTCGATGAAGTAAAAATTTTCTGTGATCACTGTGGTGCAGAGACAAAGCGCGTTTCTGACGTGTTAGACTGTTGGTTTGAGTCCGGATCCATGCCGTATGCCGAAAAACATTATCCTTTTGAGAATGAGGAACTATTTGAAAAGAACTTTCCGGCTGATTTTATCGCTGAATATATTGCTCAAACCAGAGGTTGGTTTTATACACTCCATGTTCTTGCAACGGCTCTTTTTGGCAAACCAGCATTCAAACATTCGGTAACAACGGGTAACATCCTTTCTGAAAAAGGGGATAAACTCTCAAAATCGAAAAAGAACTTTCCTGACCCATGGCTACTTATTAATCGCTACGGAGTGGATGCTATGCGGTACTACTTGATGTCCTCACCCGTAATGCTTGCAGACAATATTAATTTCTCGGAAAAAGACGTTGACGAAGTCTACAAAAAATATTCCCTCATTACTCTCAATGTCCTCAACCTCTATAAGATGTACCGCCACAATTGGAAGGGGAATGTGAAAGCAGCAACTCCCAGTATTCTTGATCAATGGATTTTGTCACGCCTCAGTAGCACCACTAAGGAGGTAACAGAAAATTTCGAGGCGTACGAAATTGCAAAAGCAGTTCGTCCACTTCTCGACTTTGTGCAAGATCTATCACTGTGGTATGTCCGAAGGAGTCGCGAGCGAATACGGACCGCAACGCCTGATGCGGTACGAACCCTTGAAACACTTCATGACGTCCTACATGACTTGGCACGTTTGATGGCGCCAGTCACCCCCTTTCTTGCAGAAATCATTTATCAGGAACTCGGTAATGGAAAAAAGAAATCGGTACATCTTGAAGATTGGCCAAAGGCAAACAAAAAAGGCTTAAACAAAAAACTCGAAGAAGCAATGTTGCAGGTACGAGATCTTGTATCACAAGCATTGCGGGCACGAGCTGACGCCAAGATTAAAGTTAGGCAGCCCTTACAAAAGTTACAAATAGCCACTAGTTCAAAAATAAAAAACACTGAACTCTTGGATCTCATCAAAAATGAAGTAAATGTAAAAGAGGTGATTTTTGGAGATTCTCTTGAGCTAGATACAAACATCACTCCTGAACTTCGAGAAGAAGGACTCATGCGGGAGCTAATCCGAAACATTCAGGAGATGAGAAGGGACGCGGGATTAAAACCACAAAATCAAATCCAGATCGAAATACATGCGGAGGAAAGGATACAGAATATCATCGTCAGGTGGCAGAAAGTCATTCAGCAAGATCTTGGAGCGCGGAATCTCATGCTTGGAGGGAAGAAGACTGTCTTGGTAGGGAAAGACCTCACTCTGGACGGAAGTTCAATCTGGGTTGGAATCAGGAAATAAGACGAATTTAAAAACAGTTCTGGTAGTACCGGGACTGTTTTTTAATTTCTAAAATACTTGTCAAGTAAAAAAGCCGCACTAGACAAAATAGGCGGGCAAGAACAACAAAAGAAAAGAATAAGCTAACTACATTCATAAAGCTTCATATAAGTTATCGTTTTATTAGTAACCTTTACAAACTCTTATATCCATTTAGCAACATAAGAAAATTGTGCGATTTTACTGGTTGCTCTAATTTTCTTTATTCTCTCTAGTTTTTTCTCATGGGTTTTCCACATTTTCAAAGATCTACATGCTATTATTAATTCATAAAACGCTATCGTTTATTAACCGTTTATTCCGCACAAGTATCTAATAATTTGAGAGGCTGATTACTATGTCGCCGCGTGAACAATTTTTAACACTATCGGAGGCTGCAAAAGAATACGGGGTAACCCAAGACTACCTTCGTTTTTTGATTTTCAAGAAAAAACTACGTGGTACAAAGTTTGGCAGAAATTGGGTAACGACTCGCATGTGGCTTGATGAATATTTTGCCACCCTGAAGCGAAACGAAAAAAAGACTTCCGATGTGGAATTGCCCGTGGTTGCTGTGGTTAATACGCCTTCCGAGATTACTTATAAGCCACCTGCTGTATCAGCTGCGATCCCCCCAATCGATAAAACAAGAGAGCACGGGGTTGTGAACCCAGCTGAGTCAGTATCCGTGGAGCCTGTTGAGCAAGAGTCAGAACCACAAAATAGACTTCGTTCTTTTCGCGATGACGTTGCGGCCTTACTTAGAGTCTTTGGTTTTCAATCACTATTTCAAACGATTTCAACTCTCACTCGGAATGCAGTTGTTGGAAGTTCTGTGTTAGTTGTTTTGTTTATTGCAGGAATGTTTCTCATGAGAAATTCTGGAGCTGAGATTGTAGATAAGTTGCCTTCACTTCAACTCAATTTTTCTTTTTCTCTTCCAGCTGACAATATGTTTCAAAAATATTTTGCCAGCGTTTCAAGTGGTATTCAAAAAATTGCACAACTTCCAAGTTTGGGAGGTACAACAATTCCTCAAGATGTTGAAGCAGGAATAGGAACTCCTGTTCACGTAGAACAGTCAGACGTTAAAGACGGCGACGTTATAAGTTTTATTGATGGGAAATATCAACTAAGTTCTACTGCCTATGATTCTTCAGTTTTTGGGGTCATTAATCTTAATGCTCCTATTACCATAAGTGCTTCTGAATCAGGTGGCACACCACTAGTGACATCGGGGAAAACATTTGTTCGAGTATCGACTGTTCAGGGAGAAATTAAAAAAGGAGATTATATAACCACATCCATTATTCCCGGAATTGGTGCAAAAGCAGACGGGTATGGAACAGTCATCGGTATTGCACTTGAAAATTACACCAATAGTGATCCAGAAAAAATCGGACTAATTCCTGTAGCAGTCGATGTGCATGCATTAACTCCGTTCAATATTTTTACCGCAAGTCCACAACAGACACTCCGCTATCTTCTCGCATTCATGATTGCAGCTGGATCAATTATTATTGGGTTCACTTACTTTGGAAAAGTGGCGCGTTCCGGTGTAGAGGCTGTGGGAAGAAACCCACTAGCGGCACGCCTCATTGAGTTTAGTGTATTTATCAATCTTTTTCTCACTTTGGGAATCATTGCGGTTGGAACAATTATTGCATATGGAATTGTAGCCTTTTGATCAATTATCTAGTGATTAATAATCAATAATTATTTATCAAATATATGGATTCATCAACACTCATACGCATGTCGTTTACAGCTCTAGGGGTACTCGGGGTAAATGTGCTTCTCCTGATCGCTTTTGCATATTTTAGCTTTACATTTTTAAAGAAGCTTTTACGCTCTCGAGATGAAGTAGAAATTGAAAAAAAAGAAGCAGAAAAAGTTGGCCAAGAGATTCTCTCAAAGGCTCGATCTGAGGGGTATGGTCTTGTACAGCAAGCAACCAAAAAAGCAAGCGAAATTATCACTCAGACCGAAGTTATAGGCAAGGGCGTTGGGCAAGAAATTAAAACAAAACTCGATGCTTTTGCTACCCAGGGCATGCAGGGTCTTGATCACACCGCACAAGAATTTATGCACTCATACGGACAAATGGCAGAGGATGCCCAAAAATCATATGTAAAAATACTTGAATCGGCTAATGAGCAAGTTACGAGTGATGTTCGCAACGCTATCTCAGAATTTCAAAAAACGGCTAAAGACGAAATCTCTCGTTATCAAAGTCTTACTGACCAACGTGTGGAAGAGTGGCATATAAAAGCTCAACAAGAAATTGAAACCTACAAAAAAGCTGCATTTGAAAAAATAGATAAATCTATTTATCAGGTTTTATCGCTGGTTGCCAAAGAGCTTATTGGAAAGACCCTCAATTTAGAAGATCATCAAAAGCTGGTAGTTCAAGCTCTTGAAGATGCAAAAAAAGAAGGTTTTTTTAAACCCTAATGCCCCCAACTATCCCAAAATTTAATAGCATTTTTGCCGGCTTACGGACTAAAGATGAACGTGACGAGCTCTTACGAATTATTGCAGAGCTGAAAAAAAGCAGCTTTCAGTCTCACGCTATAGATATTGAGAAGATCATCAAAGACACGCCGTTTGAAAAATTTGCCACCGAACTAAAAGAATTAAGCAGTGATAGTGCCAAACTTATGAGTCTTTCTGAGACTCTTAGCGCCTTGTCTATTCTTGAGCTAGATATAGTTTTTCAACCCACCCAAGAAGCAGTTATCAAGATAAGCGAATGGATCAAGAAGAATGTTGGAACTAATGTGTTGGTAGATTTTCAACATGATCAGGAATTGATTGGGGGAGCACGAATTATTTTTCAAGGAAGGTCTCGAGAGTTCGCACTTCTGGACGCCATTGATACACTTTTTAAAGAAAAATCAGAAAAGGTTTTAAAGGAGCTTAAAGCATGAATGTAGATTTCCATCACTATCTTGATAAAACAGGTGAGGTCGGTTTTGTGAGAAAGATTTTTCCTCCCCTGCTTTTTGTTGAAGGGTTACCCACCGTACGTCCTGCGGAGTTGGTTATCTTTGAATCAGGAGGAGTCGCGCAGGTAACGGCTTTTGATGAGACCTTTGTTGAGTTACTTTGTTTTTCAAAAGAACTACCTAAAACCAATACAAGAGTAGTGAGAACCAATGAACTTTTAACAGTCCCTGTCGGAAAAGAGCTCTTAGGATCAATCATTAATCCCCTTGGTCATTCTATCGATCCGGCTCGACCAATTCCTCAAACATTGGAGCGCCGACTCCTCGAAGTGAGTCCTCCAGGTATTCATACCCGGGCCAAAATAAAACGACCCTTACCAACCGGTGTCTTTTTATCAGACCTTTTGCTTCCCATTGGAAAGGGACAACGCGAGCTTATCTTGGGAGATCAAAAAACAGGAAAAACCCGGTTTGTAACAGATACATTAGGCACTCAAGTTCGAGAAGGGGCGATTGCCGTATATGCAGCGATAGGAAAAGGGCAGCTCATTATAAAACAGGTTGAAGAAGCACTTCGACAAAATAAAATATTAGATCGAACCATATTGGTGGTTGCAGAGGCCGACGCGGGAGCAGGAATGCTCTATCTTGCTCCCTATACCGCCATGACTATTGCTGAATTCTTTCGAGATCAAGGAAATGATGTGGTACTGGTCTTAGATGATTTATCTACACATGCGAAAGCCTATCGGGAGATTTCTCTGGTCGGAAAAAAATTTCCCGGAAGAAATTCCTATCCGGGAGATATATTTTATACTCACGCTCGGCTTCTGGAACGTGCTGGAAATTTTAATATGCCGAACGGAGAAGTTTCTATTACCTGTCTACCAATTGTCGAGACGATGCAAGGGGACCTTACTGGTTACATTTCTTCAAACATCATGTCAATGACCGATGGCCATATCTTTTTTGATCAAAATTTGTTTGTAGCGGGACGACGCCCGGCGATTAATCCCTTTTTATCTGTTACGAGGGTTGGCCGACAGACGCAATCAAAATTGCAAAACGAGATCAGTCGCTCAGTTGTGACGTTTCTAAAAAATGTTGAGCAAATGCATAACTTCGCAAGTTTCGGAGCGGAATTAGGCGAACATATTAAAATTGCGCTCGCCAAAGAAGAGCAAATTTTTCAACTTTTTGATCAAAGCGCCAATGAAATTATTCCCAAGAATGTTCAAATTATTCTCTTTGGGTTTGTCTGGGGAGATACATGGATCGGCAAGACCATGAATGAAATTAGAAGTATGGTACAAAAATTTGTGTTTTTTTATGAGGCTCGACCAGAAGTAAAAAAAGTTGTTGATGAAGTTGCTGCGAGTAATTCCGTCGCTGAACTGCTTAAAAAAATTCAACAAATTGATACTAAAGTTTTTGGATAAAAAATATGGTGGCAAATTATCAATCAATTACCAGCGAATTAGAGCGATTGCAATTTCTTAAGGTCTTGGTTGAGACATACGAAATTATTGCAGCAAGTTCCATGCGTCATATCAGAACGTCGGTACTGCAAAATCGCCTCTTTTACACCGGACTCAATAGTATCTTTCAGGAGGTTATACACGCATATCGGATGCAGATACTAAAACAGGCAAAAAAGAAACGTATTCTTTCCGGTGAAATTTCTCTGATGAAAAAAAATGGGAAGACCGCTTTGGTTTTTATATCTTCCAACACGGGACTGTACGGGGACATAGTTAAAAAAACCTTTTTTCTCTTTGCTGACTTTTTGCAAAAAAATGATGGTGATATCTTTATAGTCGGAAGAGTAGGCGAATCCCTTTTTAAAGAGAAGTTTCCCAAAAAGAAGTTCACTTATTTTAATTTATCAGATGCCCATGCTTCAACCAGCGCCTTGGCAGAGATTATCAATCAGATACAGCACTATCAGCGAGTAGTAGTTTTCCACGGCAAATTCAAGAGTCTTATTTTGCAAGATGCTTTCAAGGCCGATTTGTCTGAAGAAGAAATAGAAGCATCTGCGCCCAAAGAAACAATTCAGTATCTTTTTGAACCATCCCTTGAAACTATCGCCATCTTTTTTGAAACAGAGATTTTTGCCTCACTACTTGAGCAAACATTTCATGAGTCACGACTTGCTAAACTCGCAAGTCGCCTCCAGGTTTTAGATCGCGCTTTCTTCAATATTGATAATTACTCTTCGCATGTCCTCTCCGAGAAACGAAAAATTCAACATAGGTTACTGAATAAAAAGCAACTTGATTCACTTACGGGTGTCGCTTTATGGAAATAAATCACGACAATACAGGCATCATTATTGGCATGGAAGGCAGTATCGCCGAAGTGCAATTTTTGAATTCACCACCTTCCATTCATGATGTTCTCGTGCTGGCCGATAACCCTTCAGCTTTTTTGAAAGTCCACTCTTCGGGACGTACGTCAACCTATTTTTGTCTTAATCTTTCACCCTTTGAAGAAATTAAAAGAGGCATGGAGGTTATTAATACTAAAAATACTATTAAAATTGGCGTTACCAAAGAACTTTTGGGTCGTGCGGTCGATATGTTTGGCCAGCCTATTGATGGCAAACCAGCAATTACTTCCACAGAACAACTACCAATTTTTCGTTCAGGGCCTGCCTACAGCGATATTTCTGCTCGGCAAGAAATTTTAGAAACCGGTATTAAGGTAATCGATCTTTTCTGTCCGGTGCTTAGGGGCGGCAAGATTGGTCTTTTGGGAGGCGCGGGAGTGGGAAAAACAGTTATGCTTACGGAACTTTTGCACAATATTGTTATCTTACGCAAACAGGAGGGCGCCGTATCGGTTTTTGCGGGCATCGGAGAACGTTCGCGAGAAGGACAAGAATTGCTCGAGACTCTTGAACAAAAAAAAGCACTTCAAGATGTCGCATTGGTGTTTGGTCCAATGGGTGCACCTCCCGGCATTCGCTTACTTACGGCCTATACCGCCATAACTATCTCGGAGTATTTTCGTGATACCGTTGGTACCGATGTATTGTTTTTTATTGATAATGTTTTTCGATTTGCTCAAGCGGGCAATGAACTTGCAACTATTATGAAGACAATTCCCTCAGAAGACGGGTATCAACCAACTCTTTATTCGGAAGTTGCGGGTTTACACGAACGATTGGTTTCAACAACATCTCACGGAATTACTGCGGTCGAGACAGTGTATATTCCCAACGACGACATCTTGGATCAAGCGGTCCAGGCAATCTTTGCACATCTTGATTCCGTACTGGTTTTTTCTCGCGATATTTATCAGCAAAACCTGCTGCCAGCTATTGATCCCTTAAGTTCTTATTCATCGGCCCTTACTCCTAAAATTGCCGGGGAACTTCACTATCAGGTGGCACGTGAGGCGCAAGGAATTTTGAAAAAAGCAGTGGCACTTGAGCGGGTTGTCTCTTTAGTGGGGGAGTCTGAACTTTCAAATGAAGATAAGCTTGTTTATCAGCGTGCGCACAAAATCCGCAATTTTCTTACACAACAGTTAACGGTACTTGAAGAGCAAACCGGGGTTGCTGGGCAGTATATTCCGCTCGCATCAACGGTAAAAGATGTAAATGAAATTCTTACGGGAGCCTATGACGGTACGCCAGTGCAAGACTTTCTGTATATTGGCAATCTTTCACAAATAAAGAAATAAGATAAACCCAACTAGAAAGTCGCGATCCCTTGTCGGATACCCCAAATTTATGAACACACTAAAAGTCAAAAAAATAAACAACATAAAAGCATATCGCCTCATCGCGATCTGCTTCTAACGGGATGAATCGAAATTTACACATAGACCAAACTCTAGTAACTACTATCCGCGACCGTGCGGGCGTGGTTTTTGAAGGCCCGGTTGAGGCATTGTCTTCGTACAATGATACGGGACCGTTTGACGTCCTTTCCCTTCACGCCAATTTTATTTCGATTATTCATAACGCTGTTGTTTTGCATCTAAAAGGAAATGTTGAACAAACCATTTCGTTAGAAACCGGCGTCATGCGAGTCCATGAAAATAAAGTAGAAGTTTATCTTGGGATCATTCGATAATATGCGACGAACTTTTCGACAACACTGTAAACATTATGCGTTCTGCAATCGAACGTGTTGTTCGTTTGTGTTTGTCGTTTATAGAAAAATTACTGAGTTTGTAACGAATGGTGTAAAAAATATTTTTTCGCATCCCAAAAAACATCGTTTTCTCTTTTTCTCTGCCGGTAGCCTGATTCGGTTTCTTCTGCTCGTGGCGTTAGTGAGCAATATCGCTTTTGTCTCCACAGGAAGTGCAAGCAGTGTTGAGACGGCGACGAACAAAAATGTTACACAAGCGAGTGGGAATTTTTTCTCAGCGCTTTTTGATCGGGTGCCGTTTTTGGGAAGATTGTTTAATTCTTCTTCAAAAGTTACACAATCGAATAAACCCATAAACGGTCAGGCTATACGAGAAAAAAATAATCTGGGAGCCGTCGCTGTAGCAACTGAAAATTCTTCTACTATAACGATTAATGGTACTGGTCTTTTTCAAGAAGGGGTTATTGTACGGGGGTTACTGCGAGGTACCGATATTGATTTAGGGTCAGGTACCATCATTGCTTCCAATGTTTTGTACGGACTTACAGCTGGAGATGGAATTCAAATAACAGGAGACAAACAACGTCCAACTGTTTCGCAATCATTTTGGGCGCGAAGCGGGAACAACATTGTAACCAAGGATCCTAGTTTGGGTCTTGAAGTACGGGGACCGCTTCTGGTTGGAACAAAAACCGCATCACAATTAACATTCTCTGGACCGGCAACCGCCATTCTTTCCGATAATTCCATCGATGCGCTTGTCCTGCGCGCCACATCAACCGGAGAAGTTTTGCACGTGAGTACTGATAATGGTGGCAGTGTCGGTGTTGGGGGGAACAATCCGGACGCTCGGTTTTTTATACAAAATAATCTTCCTGCCAAAGTAGGATTTCAATTACTTGCCGATCCACTACAGAGTGCTAATCTTTTTGAAATTGTAAATCCTGCAAAAAATCCACTTTTTGTAGTGGACGGAAGCGGACGAGTGGGAATTGGTACAACCAGTACTTCAGCTTTTGCGGTTGCGGGAACCTCAACTCTGTCTGGCGGGGTCGCTCTTGCAACAGTTAACGGGAAAGTTGGAGTTGGGACAACCAACCCAAATGAACTACTTAGTGTTAAGGGAACATTTGGGGTAAGTGGGGATGCTTTTTTTACCACAAGTCCCACACTTAGTTCCGTTGCTGGATGTAGCGCTGCACTTGAAACCGATAGTGCGGGTAGAATTGTGTGTGGAACCGACGCGGTGGGAGAGGGCGGCACTACTATTATTAATAATGGTGGTGGCGGTTCTGGAAAAGTAAATTCGGGGCAAGCGACGCAAGTAACGTTTTATGCTTCAGGTGGAACGACCGTAAGTGGATCATCCGGTCTATTTTGGGATGATAGTCTTCAGTTTCTTGGCGTTGGCACCTCTTCGCCGGGAGCACGGCTATCGGTCGCTAACGGGAATATTCTGCTGCAAAATTCTAATGTTGTATACGCTTCTTCATCAACAAGTACTATTGCAACAGCACTCAACGCATTTTCTTTTGCAACCTCAACCGCCGCAACGCCGCTTCTTTCATTTGATACGACTAATACGCGTATTGGATTGGGAACCACCGCACCAGCACAGTTTTTTTCCATTGCTTCGACTACCTATATAGCAGGTGGATTGGGAGTAGGAATTGCGACAACCTCTCCTGGAAATATTCAGACATCGGGCATCATTAATGTTCAGGGAACAGGATCATCAACCTTTGCAAACGGAATCAATTTATCTTCAGGGTGTTTTTCGGTATCAAACGCGTGTGTAGGTGGGTCTGGTTTTACTGGTTCAGGAGCATCCGGACAAGTAACATTTTTTACTGGTTCAAGTGCGCTTTCCAGTGACAGCTCTTTTGTCTGGGACAACACCAATAAACTTTTGGGTCTGGGAACCTCATCACCCGCTCAACGCCTTGGTGTAGCGGGCAATCTCTACCTTGACTCCAACCTCATCACCATAGGATCCACCACGGCTATCACCGGATCTACTACTATACGTCATGTCTCACTCGCAACGACGACGATACCAACCAGTTTTGTAAATGCTTTTTCTATCGGTACCTCAACTAATGAAACCCCGTTATTAAGTTTCGACACTTCAAACACCCGAGTTGGTATTGGAACTCTTGCTCCAACCCAATTCCTTTCCATCGCCTCCACTACCTACATCGCAGGAGGTCTTGGTGTAGGCACGAGTGCAACAACCTCACCCGGAGTGATTCAGACCAGTGGCATTATCAACGTACAAGGTACGGCAACGTCGTCGTTTGCGAACGGTATTAATCTTGCAGCAGGATGTTTTGCAATGAGCGGGACGTGTCTTCAAAATCCGGCGACGACGGTAAATACGGGCACTGCCAACCGTCTGGCATTCTACTCAGGCACCAATGCCATTGATTCTGCAAACTTTTTAACTGTTGATAATACCAACTCTTTCCTCGGTCTCTCATCCTCCACTCCATCACAAAAACTCTCTGTAGGGGGTAACGCGTATCTTGATTCCAACCTCATCACCATTGGATCAACCACGGCGACTACCGGATCTACCACCGTCCGTTATCTCTCGGTATCTACCACCACCATCCCCAATAGTCTGGTCAATGCCTTCTCCATCGGCACCTCCACCAAAGAAACTCCGCTTCTCTCATTTGACACTTCAAACACCAGAATCGGTATTGGTCTTTCAAACCCAACTCAATTCCTCCACATTGCTTCCACTACCTATATAGCAGGAGGTCTTGGTGTAGGTACATCAGCAACCACAACACCAGGAGTGATTCAGACCAGTGGAATTATTAATGTACAAGGAACTGGTACATCAACATTTGCAAATGGAGTTAACGTATCCTCTGGGTGTTTTGCGATTGCAAGCTCGTGTCTCGTTACTGGCGTCTCGTCAGTAGCAAACTCCGATGGCACGTTAACCATCTCACCCACAACAGGCAACGTAATCGCCTCCCTCAATCTCGCCAACCCCAACACCTGGACAGCCCTCCAAACTTTCACTGGCTCCACTGCAGGAGGAATCCTCGTGAACAACGCCTCCTCCACCATTACTAATCTCACGAGTGTCTACTCAACTTCAACCAGTGCAACCACTACGTGGTTAGCAGTTACTACTCATGCTTCGACTTCACAACTTACGGTGTCTACCGGCCTTGGAGTCGGACGTTCAACGAGTACAACAGGCAATTTCGAAATCACTGGGTCTGCGTTATTTGGTGATAGTTCAAGCGACATCGTTAACTTTAATGCGGGTATTCTTTCATTTGCTAACTCCGCAACGAGCGTTATACCATCAGCGGTTAATGCTTTTGGATTTGGAACTTCAACGTCAGCAATTCCACTTCTTTCCTTCGACACCTCCAACACCCGAGTCGGTATCGGTACTGCAGCTCCAACCCAATTCCTCCACATTGCATCAACCACGTACATTGCAGGAGGTCTTGGTGTGGGAACTACTGCCACAACATCACCCGGTACCATTCAACTCTCCGGAATCATCAATGCACAAAGTACTACAGCATCCTCAACCTTTGGTAACGGGATCAATCTTTCGAATGGGTGTTTTTCAATTTCCGGAACATGTTTGAGTTCCGGAGGATCAGGCACTATTAGCTCGGGGAGCACTAACCGTCTTGCTTACTATACTGGGGCGACCACCGTGGGTTCGGCCAATTTTCTTACGGTAGATGCGACGAATAACCTGCTTGGTCTTTCCTCCTCAACGCCATCCAGTAGACTGTCTCTTAACGGCGATGCCTACCTCGATTCTAACCTCATCACCATCGGATCAACGACTGCAATCACTGGTTCAACAACCATCAGATATTTATCACTTTCAACCACCACTATCCCGGTAAGTCAGGTTAATGCCTTTGCCTTTGCAACATCTTCGGGATCAACCAGTGCTCCACTTCTCTCCTTCGATACCACCAACACCCGCATTGGTTTCGGTCTATCAAACCCCACCCAATTTCTCTCCATCGCCTCTACTACCTATATAGCGGGTGGTTTGGGAGTAGGCACGAGCGCGACAACATCACCCGGCACCATTCAACTTTCTGGGATTATCAATGCACAGGGAACAGGGACATCAACCTTCGCTAACGGTATTCAACTTTCAGGTGGTTGTTTCCGTCTCTCAAGTGGAACATGCGCCAACGACTTTGGAACTGGCGCAACAGGTCAAGTCACGTTCTGGAGTGGGGCAACAAGTCTATCGGGAGACAACACCTTCTTCTGGGACAACACCAACAAACTCCTTGGTCTCTCATCCTCCACTCCGTCTCAAAAACTTTCTGTAGGAGGTAACGCGTATCTTGATTCCAACCTCATCACCATAGGATCCACCACGGCGATTACCGGATCTACCACAATCAGGTATCTCTCCTTTGCAACTACTACAATACCAGTTAGCCAAGTAAACGCTTTTGCCTTTGCAACTTCCTCAGGATCCACCAGTGCACCACTGTTATCCTTCGATACCACCAACACCAGAATCGGTATTGGTCTATCAAACCCCTCTCAATTTCTTTCCATCGCCTCCACCACCTACATTGCAGGAGGTCTTGGAGTGGGTACATCTGCAACAACTTCACCGGGAGTGATTCAGACCAGTGGTATCATCAATGTTCAGGGAACAGGAACGTCAACCTTTGCTAACGGAATTCAACTCTCAGGTGGTTGTTTCCGCCTTTCTAGTGGAACATGCGCCAATGACTTTGGAACTGGCGCAACAGGTCAAGTCACCTTCTGGAGTGGAGCAACGAGTCTTTCTGGAGACAATGGACTTTTTTGGGACAACACCAACAAATTCCTTGGCTTAGGTTCAACCACTCCCGCACAACGATTAAGTGTAGCCGGCAACTCTTGGCTTGATTCAAACTACATATATATAGGGTCAACCACCGCAGCATCAACCACGATTGTGTTTCAAAAAGCGGCGACCACCACGATTGTAAACAGCACTCAATATGCATGGAGCATTGCAACTACGACCAATATATTTACCGGAACGGCATCCGGTTCACCGATTTTTTCTATCAACACTGATGGCGGACTGGCAAGTACCACCATAGTTGGGGGATTTGTAGTTAAAAACGTATCTGGTGGCACCGACGCTCTTACCTACGATTTTACTTCAGGAGTTACTACCCTTGATAATTCAGAAATTGGTCCACCCATATTTGATACTGACGCCGGACAAGTAACATGGATTGATATGCCTGTTGCATCCACCACACAGGCAACCGGAACAGTTATGAGTTACACTGCGCAAATCGATGGAGAGCAAATATTTACTGTTTTCGGATCGACTAACGGATATCTTGGTGGAATGACAACAACCACCGTAGGAATTGGAACTACAACCCCTGCCTGGAAATTAAGTGTTTCAAGTGCGACAACCACCATAAGGGCGACATTGGCACTCACTGACCAACTTGCGGCGACCACTTCAAGAAACTGGATAATTTCAAATCAGGGCGGCAATCTTTACTTCGCGACCTCCTCCTCCGTCAACTATGCGTCCAGCACTAATACCTTTTTGACTGCGTCAAGCAGCGGTGCTGCTGGCTTTAGCACCACGAGCCCCTTTGCCTGGCTTTCGATAAACTCGTTACCCGGAACTCCGTATTTAGCGATTGGTTCTTCAACCGAAACCTCCATTCTTTTTGATGCCGCAGGTAACATCGAAGTGGGTACGTCGAGTGCCAACGGCGGTATTGCGTATCAGCGAGACCTCAAGGTATACAACGGAGCAATTTGTGCTGACAATAACGGAACTGCTAAGTGTCAGACTCCACTTACCGCCGGAGTAGTTTATGGGGATTCTTCTTCGTTTGCCGCATCGGACGTTGCAGAAAACTATCCAGTAACAGATCCTGCTGTTGAGGCAGGGGACATTATTATGGTTGCTTCAAACATTTCGGGAGAAGAAAAAACCAAACGAAATGCTGATGTTAAAGATATTAAAGAAAAGTACAAAGATGAGTCTGCCTCACTCGTTGATTCGCTTAAGGGTTCTGTGACCAAAGCCGAAAAAGGGCAGGAACAAAAAATTATAGGAGCAATTTCTACCGAACCTGGTGTTTTGTTAGGGGATGCGACTGGATTGAGTCTTGGTTCCTCATTTAAACCTGTAGCCTTGTCGGGACGCGTACCGGTTAAAGTTTCTCTCGAAGGTGGGGAAATAAAAGCTGGCGATCATATTACAATTTCTTCGAGTCCCGGGATTGGTATGAGACTTAATTTTTCAGGAACTGCCGTGGGCACTGCCTTGGAAGACTTTAACGGACAAGATGCGACCACAACGGTTCCAGGGGGCACTTATAAAACCGGCAAAATTTTAGTCTTCATTAATTTAGGATACGCCAAACTTGATTCAGCAATGTCCCAACTTGCATCTGCGGATCCCGCCAATCCTTCAAACGCCTGGAGTGTTGATCAGCGATCCGGCAAAGTAAATGTAAACTTCTTTGGAAATGTTGATCTGACTGGAAACGCAATTATAAATGTCTCTAAAATTCTCTCGGCAAACGGAAAGTGGAAAATCGATGAAGACGGTACCTTTATTGCCACCAAAATTATTACTGATGAATTAGCAACCCAAAAATTAAAAGTTGGATCAAGCCAAAAACCTGCTGGTATTACAATTTTTGATGAGACAACTGGTGATCCTTTCTGTCTGAAAGTAAAAAATGGAACTATGGTCTCGGATCCTGGTGAATGTAAAGAGGGAACTAGCGTGCCGGAAAATCCAACTACTCAAACGTCGCATCCGGAACCAATCATCCAACAGTCTTCCGGATCTGCATCAACCACTCCGCCTGAAACAACACCGCCTTCACCAGCTTCTCAAGAGCCGCTGTCCCCGCCTCCTCCTCCACCGGTTATAGGAACAGAACCCCAATCACCAGAAACTTCTCCGCCAGCTGGAGGATCACCTCCTGCAACAACCAGTGCCCAACCGCCGACCAGCCCGCCAACATCGAGCACTGAAACCGTGCAGCCGACCAGTTGATTTAAATTTTTAAATATTTAAACTTTTTGTATGGCAACCGTAAAACAATTTGAGGATTTGATCTGTTGGCAGAAGGGAAGAGAGCTGACTAAAGAAGTGTATAAAGCATTTAAAACGAGCAACGACTTTGGTTTTAAAGATCAAATACAACGCGCGTCAGTTTCAGTGATGTCCAATATCGCTGAGGGGTTTGAGAGTGGAACGAGGCAAGAGTTTCTCAATTACTTGTATATTGCAAAAGGTTCTGCAGGGGAAGTACGCGCGCAATTGTATGCAGCGTATGATATCGGTTATTTAAATATTGAAACATTTAAATTTTTAAACCAACTCGCACTGGAATGTTCTCGTCTTGTCTCAAGTTTTGTTAAAAGTCTAAAATCGTCTGAATTTGGCGGTCTCCAACACAAAAAAGAAAAATCCAAGAATCAGTTACAAAGGGAAGAGTTTGACCAATGGGTCGAGGAGAGACTAAAAGATAACCGGAAAAACGATTAAATTTCTATATGTTTAAGTTTGATATAAAAAATATACGGATTATAAGCGTCATTATGGCCGTGATGATCTTAAGTGCTATTTTGTGGTTCTTTGCGTTTCGATATTCTCAGAATACCAGTAACCTCGCCACTATCTCCTGGTCTTCCTTAATACAACCCCCTCAACCACCCCCAGTACAAACCGAATCTCCTCCCCAGTCATCAATAATCAATGATCAATTATCCGTATACACCCATCCTCATCTCAAGTTTTCTTTCAACTATCCGAGCGATTTTACTCTAGCGACTTTCCAAGAAGATGAGGAAAACGAATCTGTTTTAGTACAAAAAGCCGCAGAAAAACAAGGTTTCGAAATAGTTATACAAAACAATACTACGGGCAATACGCTTACGATTGAGCAAATAAAAAAAGAAACACCAGAAACGGTGGTTGATGATCCTCAAACGGTTATTATCGGGCAGGAAAAAAATATACCCGCAATTATTTTTTGGGGACAACACCCCTCGCTTGGTCGAACCCGCGAGATGCGCTTTATTCACGGCAGTAAAGAATATCGAATTAGTGCGTACGCCGAATCGGATACTTTGGTCGGGCGTATGTTACAAACCTGGAAATTTAATTAACCTCTAAAATGATACAGTACAAATCCAAATTTAACATTAGACTTTTTAGTAAATTATTTTTTTCAGCTGTAATTGCTATTGTTTTTTTTATTTTTTCACATAACGATGCTCGTGCAACTGTTTCAAATCTCGGCCTCATCGGCTACTGGTCCTTCAACGAAGGAACTACCACCATTGCCACCGACTATTCCGGAAACGGAAACAAAGGAACGCTCACCAATATGGCCAACCCCCCCACCACCACCAGTGGCTGGACCAACAACGGCAAACGGGGGAGGGCGTTGAATTTCGATGGGGTGAATGACTTTCTGGATGTTCCAAATATTGCACTTACTGGCGCTGCTACTTTAGCAGTATGGGTTAAGACCAACAACAATGCCCAAACGAGCGTCATTTGGGGCGGTACGGGCTCAAGTCAAGGAGGCGGCCCCAAAATGGGCATGGTTAGTGGGACCTTCTTTGTTAGTTTTGTTGATGGATTAGGCACCGTAACTCTCCCCACAGTTGGCAAATGGCACTTATGGGTTGTTACGCGCGCCGCTTCTGGTGGTGCCGAACTACTCTACATTGACAATGCAGCGGCAACGGCACTGAGTACCGAATCGGCGGGTACGTTCACCCTAGATAAGATCGGTGCATCAGGGTTACCCGATGTCCCTTTTACCGGCCAGCTTGATGACGCGCGAGTATATAATAGAGCATTGTCGGCTGCTGAAGTCCTCGCACTCTACAATTCAGGATACGCAAAATTTATTGCCCCCAACAACAACGGCCTCATCGGCTACTGGTCCTTCAACGAAGGAACTACCACCATTGCCACCGACTATTCCGGAAACGGAAACAAAGGAACGCTCACCAATATGGCCAACCCCC
>Ga0209515_10002803_pt1 | contig 25972 bp, 26 predicted proteins | sample Subgroupgradi54m_FD_187454 | JGI IMG/M metagenome (GOLD analysis project Ga0209515, IMG submission 187454) | Subsurface groundwater microbial communities from S. Glens Falls, New York, USA - GMW60B uncontaminated upgradient, 5.4 m (SPAdes)... ... | reverse complement strand
TATTTAGTATCTTGAATGGAATTTTGAATATGGAATGTGAAACCTATATTCAGTATTCGTATTCTGTATTCTATTCAAGCTTCAAGATACCATATTCTATATTCACACTTCTTTGTCTTTATAATGATTAAATTTATAATTAAATATATCAGATTTTACAGGTCCAATAAATATGTTATGCAGTTCCGACAAAATTAATTTTGATGTTGTCTTGATCCAACCATCTTTTCTAAACCTTCTATCTGAAAATAGAATTTCTGTTGATTTTATAATACCAAATTTGCCATATTTTACAGCCCTCCTTCCTAGATCATAATCTTCCGATAATCTGATATCTTCATTATAGCCATTTAATTTATTAAAAAGCTCTTTTTCTACCATAATACCAACTGCAGAATAAGGCCATATTTTTTCTAATGCCACTATCATTTTATTATAAAAAACATTTACCAAAAAGTAAGAAATTTTCTTTTCTGGATACGGTCTTAAACAAAAACTGGCAATATCTATTTTCCTTGAGTTAAATTCTTTAAACGAGGTTTCTAAAAAATTATTAGCTAAAATAGTATCAGCATCCAAAAAAAATAGTAAGTCTCCCTTGGCAACCTTGGCGCCATTATTTCTGCCTTTTGCGGGCAAACCACCAGGAACAATAATGCAATCATATTTTTTGGCAATCTCTAAAGTGTTATCTTTTGAACCAGCATCAGCCACAATTATTTCGTAATCCTTGAAATTTTGTTTTTTTATTGAATGTAGCAAACGAGGCAAATAATCTTCTTCATTTAAAGTTGGAATAATAATACTCAACATATGTATTAATCTAATTTAATTTTATTATGAAATCAATGTGCCCAAACCAAAAACTATTAATACTATTGCAATTGTTTTTTGTAAAATTATCCTTTTAGATATATCTTCTTTTAATATTTTTGGGAAGAAAAAGGAAAAAATGAGAGTAATTATAAAAAGAAAAATGTATTGGACACCTCTTAAAGAATTCATTATCGCCAAAGAAGCCACTGGAGACAATGATATTGCAAAACTTTGCAATATATTAGCGATTCCGCCCGCTGATTGGGAAAATAAAAAAAGTATTCCAGTTTTTTTATTTAAAGTTATTTTTTTTGAAAAAATTTGACCCCTCAATTCTTTATCAAAAAGAAAAATTAAAATAAACAAAAAAGTAAATATATTCATCCAGACAAGCCCCTGCAAAAATGATTGATTTAAAAATACTAATTTAGAAAAAACATAAGCAAAAGAAAACATTAAAGAAGAAAATAGCGTTAATACCAAATAATTACCCGTTATCTTAAATGTTTTTTCTATGGAAATAACTATACTTCCTATAAACAAAATTACAAAGGCTAAAAAATTTATGTTTGTAATTGTTTGAAAACCAAAAAATATCCAAGTTAAAATTAATATTACTACGGGCTGTAAGGCTCCGATGGTAGTCATAACTTTAGAAACATCAAATTTTTCTAAAGCAACAAACATTGCATATAAACCTAAAATGTAGGTAATCGCTTCTAAAATAATCCAAATCATTCCCGTGATAGTGGGAAAACTAAATTTAATAAATGGTATTAAAAAAATAACCAATATACTTAAAATACCCACATAAAAAGTATAGAGTTTTGGACTTGGTGGACCGCTTAAAACCAGCTTATCCCCAAAATAGGAAAAACTAAAAAATAAATAGGCTAAAATTATTATAAATAACCAAGTTAACATTTTATATTTTTATTATATTAGGGGATTTATCTTGCAAAAAATGTAATATAATCTTTGCAGTAGCCGATGGTTTTTCCAATGGCACAAGGTGTCCGGAATTTTCCATAATTTCAAATGAAACTTTATCAATATTGCCTGCCAAAATCTTAACTGACTTTAAAGTAGCAATTTCATCTTTATCGCTCGCAATTACCAAAGATTCTGTTTTAATTCTTTTTCCCAATGCAATTAATTTAAATTTATAAAACTCATTAAATATTTCAATAATAACTTTTTGATTTAACTTTTTTAATTCTTTAACATCTCTATCTATTATTTTTTTATGTATTTTAGGGTTAGCTGGTTTAAAAATAATAATATCACCCATTTTCTTACCAAACCCATTAGAGAGCATTATTTTTTGCAAATAGTTAGGTAAAACTTCTGCAATTTTATAATAAAGCGTGGCAACCCTAGCAATAAATCCATCTACCTCCACCACTGGCGTAATAAGCACTAATTTTTCCACATTTTTGGCATAATTGGCAGCAAACACTAAAGCAACTCTAGATCCAAATGAATGACCGATAATAATAGTTTTGTTTATAGATAAACTTTCTAAAAAACTATTTAACCAATTACTGTAGCTTTTTAAATTATGAATACCATTTAATGATTCTGACTGTCCGCATGCAGGAAGGTCTGGTATTATGATGCGATACTCATTATCTAAATAATTTGCCAAATCAACTAAGCCCATATGATTACCCGGAAAACCGTGTAACAAAACAATAACTTGCTTATTTTTTCTGTTTTTTTCCCAATAAAAAAACTTCCTGCCATTAATTATTACTAAATTATTTTTAAGTTTCATATTATTATTGCCGTTATTATATCATAAATAAAAAACAAAAATAGGCATATTATTGCCTATTTATAAATCAATTTATATTTTATAATATTATTTTATTTATTTTTTATAATGGTTTAATTATTATATAACTTATATGGTCTTATTAGGACGTCTGGATTCTTTATTAACCCTTACAATTAAACTTTTTACCATTTTATCTGTTTTTTTCACAAAAGAATTCATTTCTTTTAATAATCTTAATTTCTCTTTAGGGGAAACCTTTGCCTTGTTTAACCTTTCTATTACCTCTTTTATTGCTTTTTTGGTTAATTTTTTTGCCATATTTTTATTTTATTTATTGTTAATTTATTTTTCATCCTTATCATACTCTCCCTTAATACCATCCTTTAATTCCTGTATTTGATTTTCAATGTCATCTTCTGCTGGCAACGCTTCCTCTACCTCCTCAACAACTTCTTTACCTTCTGCTGGTACTTCTTCCGACCCTTTAACTGGTTCGGCTACTTCCAATCCTCGGGTTTTTACCTCGTCCCCTGATATCAACCTTGCTCCTTGTATTTGGTCATCATTATCAGATTCTTTAGCTTCGCTTCCTCCCATAAAATAACGTCCCAGCTTAGTCAATCCAAGAACAACTGCCGTACCCAAAACAGCAGTTGCCACTGGCCCAACATCATTTCCTTCGGTAATGTTGCGTATAGTAGAACCTACTGCAAAACTGTTGGCTATTATAAATAAGGTGCTGTCAGACAAATAATTTTCAATTTTTTTAAGGCCGTCTCTAAGGAGATTCTTCGCTTTTGTAAAAAAACCTGCTTTTTCACCTTCCAATTCTTTTAGTTGGGTTACGCTTTCACTGAGCGATTCAATATTTTCAGCCAACTCTACCTGTACTTCCTTTATTTCTGCTGCCAATTCAGAATCATCTTCTACCGCCTCTGCAACTTCTTCAACCGGTAAAGCTTGTGCCAATTCTTTTTCATCATCATCTGGGTTTACTTGTTCTGGATTTTTCATATTTTTATTTTAGTTAATATATTTAATCTTTCAGTGATTATACATTTTAAAAATGAAAAGAAAAAGACCCCGAGAGAGCAAAGTGCTCTTTCGGGGTGCTTGCGGGGTTATTTCTTCCCCCACTTTTTGTAGTGCTTGTCCTTGACGGCCTGTTCGACGAACGGCCACATGGACAAGAACGGGGGCGACAAGACACAGAGAGCGGAATGTAAGCAGAGCTTGATTTCGAGCCACGCTCGACTCATTGGAACACCTCCTTTCAGAGAATAGAACTCGGAACTTAGTTTTTGGGCTGTTGTTGTTTTTTAACTTTCCACTCGTTTGAGCGGGTCAAAGTTGCCGGACTTGATTTCGGCGATAAAGCATCCAACGTAGAACGCTCCACCACCGAGGGCAACCCAGAGAACTGCGCCCGTGAGGTTTCCTGCGATAAGACCCCACACACACATCACACTCGCACCAATTCCTGCACCGAAGTAGAACAGATGCAGAATACCGGCAAAACTAATCTTGCCGATGTCGGGAAAGCCATAGTCTGGCTTGTGGTCTTTGCCAAGGCACATTTTCAGAAACCCCGGCACACTGACCACTACGACGGGCAGACCCCACCAAACATAGGTGATGTCTTGTACCGCGAGATGCACGAACGCCACGACGATAAGCGGTACGCCGACGAGGTCGCCATAAGTCATGGTGTAGAAGTCCTGAATGTACAGAAACTTCTGGTTCGTCCCCTTGATGACCGAGTGGCGGGCAGACAGACTCTTGTCAACAGCCTGCGCCAACAGCATCACACCGATGCACACAATATTGACAACCATCACCAACACAAAAATCAGCCAAGAAAATTCCACGATACCCTCCCTTAAAGAACGCCCTTAAACAGATTTACCCCCAAACAAGGTGGCAAAGAGCTGTTTATTTGTCAAAGTCCACTGTGTGCTGATAATATCATATTAAAAATTTCTTGTCAAGGAAAACGTAACTTGGAGTTGCACCTCAGTTTTGAAATATTTCCTTAGCATAATTCCATATTTGAGGCTGATTCTCTTTATTTTTAAGCCAAAACCACCACTCCGCTCCCCAAAGATAAAATTCTTTAAAACCTGTTTGTTTTGCAAAATTAATATTTGATTTGAATTGCTCTAAATTCATTGTTTTTTCTTGTTCTTGCAAAGGAACATCATAAAATGTTTTATAAGCCCATGGTTCTGCCTGTAATTCACCACATATAACATCTTTGCCAAATAAATATTTTATAATTTGAGCTTTGTGGTAATAAAAAACGGGCGTGATTGGAAATGTAAAATAAAAACCAAAAATATTTGATACATTAACCCACAATTTTCTATATACTGTGCTCCCTACAATATCTCCTATTTTAGCAGCATCAAACCAAAATGATTGCTCTCCTGAATCTGAAATAATTACCGGCTTTGCAGAGTCCAGCGACCTTACTATCGCAACTTCTTTTTTCAGAAAATCATTATTGTCATAATACCATGCAGGACATTTCCCAAAATTAAATAAAGGCTCATTCTCTACTTGCCATGCAATAATAGATTTTGAATTTTTATATCTTGTAACTACTTCTTTTATGTATTTTAAAATTTCATCTTGTTGCTGTTGTTTTGAAATATCGCCAAACCAGTTTGGTGCATGGCATTCTGGCCAACGGCCGGTTTTTAACCCAACTACATATATTATGCTGGCATTATAATTTTCGGCTTGCTTTATTTGCCAATCAATATCATTAAAATAAAAATCATCTTTTTTGCCTTCAACAAAATCCCATTGAGTGTGTAATTTTATATTTTTGGTGCCCAAATCTTCCAAAATGGCTAAATAATTCTTTTTCCAATCAAGCTTTAAATTTTCAGACTGCATTTGAGAAAAATTAACTCCCCAAGTGATATTTTTTTGTTCTGGTGCTTTGGCAATAAAAAAATAATACAAAAAAAATAAAACTAATATAACAAAAACTAATAAAATTATTTTAAGCATTTTCATTATTCCCTATTTTTTGTTAGCTATTACTTTTTCGATATTATATGTTCCCAATTTTTCCATCTCAATAAATCCTTGCATTGCCATTTCCGCTAAATCACCAGAATTTAAAAAATCAAAAAACCATTCATTGGTATATTTTAGATTTTCTTGTGGTACGGCTGCTCCAATATGTAAAAGCCATCTTCTATTAAAGTCTTCTTGAGAACCCATAGAGGGCGCAATAATTATTGGGATGCCCAAGGCCGCATAAAAAGAAAGTTCTGAAGGCTTTGTCCATAACACATCTGTTGTCCTTAGAGCCTGGTTAAATTTTTCAAAATACTCATTTGTACTTTTACCGCTTAATATATTAATCCATCCGTCTAATTGTAAATCTTTTATATTTTTTTCAAAATATTTCCTCAATTCATCCCTTACTCCTATTGAAATAATAATCTTTAATTCTTTGGCTTTAATTTTTTCTTTTAAATTACTGGCAATACTCAATGCTATTTCTTTTTGCGCTCCAGCGCCCCCTATGGAAAACATTATTGTTAATGGGTGATTTGGAAGTTTTGGAAGTTCGCCAAAATATCCTTTGATAAGCGGTGCATAAAGTTTGCGGTACCTGCCCTTTGGATCAAGATTTAAAAGCCGATATCCTAAATCTTTTTTTAATATCTCTAAATTTTCTGAACCAAGATTCTCTTTAGGCAAGGGATAACCTGTTAAAATGATATTTTCTGGCTTTACTCCGTAAAGTTTTAGTCTCTCCAGAGTCCATGTATTAGGAGTAAGGTATTTAATCCTGCTTTTTTTTGGGTCTAAAGAAACCCATGCTCTTGCAATATCAGCATCGCATATGACGCAATAAATATTATTTGGGTAATTAAGCTGTTCAGCCATAAAAGCAGGCGTAAAAAAAGTTGTAACTAATGGCAAAGGATTTTTTTCTAACTTTTCTATTAAATCTTTGCCCCATCCCTTTTTTATTAAAGAAAAAATAGTTTTCCCACTAAAATTTGATTTTGATAAATCTCTTTTTGGATAATAACCTAAAATTCTTTGAAAGCTGTCAAAAATTAAATACACTTTTTCGCCAATAAAAGGTATTCTTCTAAACCTTGAAATAAATTCATAAAAAGAACGGGTTGTCTGCCAAATTTCTTTATCTTTCTTTGGAATACCAACATAATTATTAGCATTAATAATCTCTCTGCCAAGAGCAATATCTTTTAAAGGGTATGCCGTTCTTTGATGTCCATAACCCATATCTGGGGCAATAATCCATGCCTTTTTTGTAGTATCAAAATTATTTTTATCTTTTAACATATTGAGTAATTATAGTTCAAAGGAGGGAAAAGTAAATGACTGTGAGTTTAGAAAATTAAAGACGCATTTTTAATTTTATTAAACGAGCAGTTATTTACTTTGACCGAATATTGTAAAATATAATATCCTTGACTTATTAAAAAATATTTGATACTATAATTTTGCGTGTATCAAGTTACTCAACACACTGCACATTGACAAGGAGAACACATGGAGCAATCTCAAACAACTAAACATATTGTTGTTGCCTTATTTATGATTGTTGGAATGATATTTCTCTTTATTTTGATGGAAAAACAAGGAAAAAATAACATACATCATAATGAAAAAAAGGTAGACCATTTTATCTGCACCATAAACTGTATGGACGGAAGATGCCAAAGTCCTGTAAAAAATTATTTACAGGAAAATTATGGCGTAGATTATGTAGACATGGTTACAGAACCCGGTCCGAATAAAATTTTAGCGGACAATAATGATAATGCAATAATTGAAAATATAAAGAAAAGAGTTGCAATCTCGGTAAATCACCATGGCTCAAAAGTAGTTGCCATTGTAGGGCATTTTGGGTGTGCCGGGAATCCAACCGAAAAAGAAATACAGATAAAACATTTAAAATATGCTCAAAAAACTGTTGAATCTTTTGGCTTGGAAGTGGAAACTATCCTGTTGTGGGTTGATAAAGATTGGCAAAGGGCGCACAAAATAGAAAATATTTAATGGTAAAAAAATAAAGCTACAAGAAACCCTTGTGGCTTTTTTGTTTATATTACCTTGAATTAATATCCTAAAAACTTTGGTTTTTTAAATTTATTTAAATACCAAATTAAAATTGCAAGCACCAAATAATACACTGCCAGCCAAATCCAAGAAATATTCTGGATTGTTTTTGTAGCCCATGGCTGATAAAAAATATCCATTATTTTCAAAAAATAAGTCAATAAAAACCAGCAAGGTATTGATAAAATCCGACCTAAAATATTTGAAAAAACTCCTAAAATAGATGCCAAAAATCCAAAAAACATAAGCGGATAAAAAATAGGAATCACTAAAAGATTAGTTAAGGGAGCGATTAAAGAAATATTACCAAAATTATAGACCATAATAGGGATGGTAAATATTTGTGCGGTAAGCGTTACTGAAATCATATTTACTAAATTTTTAAACCTATCTTTAGAAACAATCTTGATTATATAATCAAGTAGGGGCTTAAAATAAATAATCCCAAAAGAAGCCAAAAAAGAAAGTTGAAATCCGACATCATAAAATAAAAGAAGTGGATTTTCCAGCAACATTAATGCGCCTGCCAACGTTATTGTCCTTGAACTGGTATTTTGCCTGCCCAGTTTTTGTGCCAATAAAAATATGCTTCCCATAATTGCGGCTCTAATTCCTGAAGCGGAAAAACCCGTAAGCACAATATAAAGCCATATAAAAATTATAGAAAAATAAAATGCCTGTCCGCGCCAAAATCCCAAAGCAAGTAAAAAAGACATTAAAATAGCGCTCACAATAATAACGTGGACTCCCGAAATAGCTGTAAGATAACGTAAACCGGTGCCATTTAATTTATCTCTTAAATCTTGTGTCATTGTTTTATTATTGCCTAAAATTATCCCTTCTAAAATCAAACTTTGAGGCGGAGAAAAATTTATAAAAATAGACTCTCTTAATTTTTCTTTAAAAAATAAAATCTTTTCGTAAAAATAAGTAAAAATATTGTAATTGTGTTTTTGGGAGATTAATTCTGTTTTTGGAAAATCCATCACAGAATAAATTCCGTCTTTCAATAAATAATTTTTGTAATTAAAATCATTAAATACCCCGGGCGTTTTTAATTTACCTGTAATTTTTATGGCATCTAAATATTTATATTCAGGATAACGGCCAACTGTAACCAAAACCAAACTATTGCCAATTTTCACTTTTAATTTTTGAGAATTATCTCTGACATCCGGCTCGTCTGCAATTTGGCCAACCAAAGTAATCTTTTCTGGTTTATCTTTAAAACTACTTAATTTATCATTTAAAATATTGAACTCAGAAATTTGAAATCTGATAATACCTAAAGTCAGAACTAAAATACAAAACCCTAAAACTATAAAATTGTTTTTATTAAGCACAAAAGCAATAATAATTATTGAAATTCCAAAAATTAAAAAACCCCAGATAAAAATCTGAGGAATTTTAATTATTGAACTTAAAAATATTCCAAAAACAAAAAAAATACAAAAATACATTAAAGCTTTAGAGCTAGTCATATTTAAAATCTTATTTCTTATATCTATCTAAATGAGCTATCTTCTTCTGCTTTTAACATGCCCTTTAACCATTCTATTCTATCTTTTGTTCTTTGATCATTCTTGCCGTTTTCTTGCAATCCTTCTATCTCTTTTTTTATCCCTGAGATTTTCTTAGTAGGTTCTGTTACGGCTTCGGGTTTCACCCCTCCCTCCCCTAAATACTTTTCGGTTTCAAGTTTTTGAAAGGATGGATTAGTTGCATTTTTTTGAGGTTCGGCATTATCGGCAATATTAAAAGGATCTGCTGGTTCTCTCATCATAAATTTTTCTATTTCATTAATTGATAATTTAAGCGACCTTTTCGATTATTTTATACCATTTTTATAATTTTGTTGCAATGACTGTGATTTTTATTTCGCCTTTTTTTAAGGTATTGTCTTTTACGGCACCAAAAATTATTTGGGCTTTTGGATCAACATTTTCAGTGATTACTTTTGCCGCAGCCTTTATTTCATTCAGAGTTATATCACTGCCCGAAGCATTAAATAAAATTCCTTTTGAGCCCTTGATTGAAAAATCCAGCAAAGGCGAATTGATTGCCTTAGTTGCCGCCTCAACTGCCCTGTTTTCACCTTCTGCCTTTCCAGTACCAAATAAAGCTTGCCCTGAATTTTTCATAATAGAAACTACAGAGGCAAAATCAATATTTATTATTCCCGGAACCAAAACCAAGTCTGTTATGCCCTGTACTGCCTGTTTTAAAATATCATCACAAATTAAAAATGCATTGGAAACGGTTGTTTTCTCATCAATTATTTTTAAAAGCTTGTCATTAGAAATTATTAATAAAGAATCAACTTTTCCCTTTAAATTTTTCAGCGCACTCTCTGCAATTTTTTTTCTTTGTTCACCTTCAAAAGAAAAAGGAGCTGTAACTACAGCTATAGTTAAAATGCCTAAATTTTTGGAAATTTCTGCAATAATTGGACTGGCGCCACTGCCGGTTCCTCCCCCCAATCCACAAGTAATAAAAACCATATCTGCTCCCTTTAAAAATTCTGATATTTCTTCTTTATTTTCCTCTGCGGCCTTTTTGCCCAAGTCAATATCCATACCAGCTCCAAGACCTTTTGTAATATTTTTACCAATTAAAATCTTCTTTGCAACCTTGCTAAAATGCAATGCCTGAGCATCAGTATTAATAGCTATTAATTCAACTCCATGGACATTAAATTTTGCTATGCGTGAAATAGTATTAGAACCCGACCCTCCCACGCCCACAACTTTTATCTTTGGATTCATTGCTCCATGGAACATAAAACATGGAACATGGAACAAACTACGATATCGTTTTTTGTTATGTGTTCTATGTTATATGTTTTTGTGATTTACGGTATAAATACCCTAAACATTTTTTTAATTTTGAAAAATAATTTTTTAAAAAAACCTAAAAATCCAGAAATGCCCTCGCCCTCTGAATCGTCAATACCAGCACCTCCCAAAACAAGACCGGCAACTGTAGCTAAGGCAGGGTCTTGGTCAATACCCAAAATACCTTTTAAAATTCCTATTTCACAGGGGAGATGCAATTGTTGTTTGGCCAAATCTTTTATATTGGGCAATTTTGCTCCGCCGCCAGTTAAAACAATTCCTCCTGGCAATAATTCCTGCCGGCCTATTTTTTTAAGCTCTTTTTGCATTAAATCTAAAATTTCAGAAACTCTCGGCTCAATAATATTTACCAAATCTTTTTCAGTAAAAGAAAGTGAAGATGATTTATCAAAAACTTCTATTTTCTTTTTTGATAATTTGTCTTGAGATTTTAATAAATCTTTTTTATCGTTGCCATTTTTTATAAACATACAGGAACCATGCTGTTTTTTAATATCTTCGGCAATGGCAAATTCTGTCCTTAATCCAATGGCAATATCTTTTGTAATATTGGCGCTTCCCAATGGAAAAATAGCCAAATGAATCAAGTCGCCCTCTTCAAAAACAGCTAAACTGGTGGTATCAGAACCTATGTCAATTAACGCCACGCCAAGTTCTTTTTGCTGGGGGGTTAAAACTGATTCTGCCGCAGCTAATGGCGAAGGAATAATTTCATTAATTTGTAATTTTGCGTTTAACACCGCTTGACTTAAATTGGTGTAATAAGATTGGAAATAACATAGCAAAATAACTTTTGCCTCCAATCTTGTTCCAATTAAACCTTGTGGCTCTTTTATGCCTTTTTGATCATCAATAATAAATTCTTTTGGAAACACTTCTAATATATCTTCATTTGAAGGAATATTTATTGCCTTTGTTGCTTCCAAAACTCTATCAACATCCTCTTCTGAAATTCTCCGATCAGCCCTTGATACAGAAATTATTCCATCAGAAGGAGTGACATAAAGATGGCTTCCGCCTATATTTACAAAAACTGAATTAATTCTTATATTATTATCCCTTTCAATTCCAGAAATTAACAATTGAATATTTTTTGCGGTTTCTTCAACATTTACCACCGCTCCACGCCTTAAACCGAAAGAAGGGATTGTGGCCAATGACAAAACTTCCCACTCCATTCCTTTTTTTTGGGCAACCAAAACTTTTATAGTGCTTGTTCCTATATCTAAACCTGTAACAATATAACCCTTAGTCATTAATAGGTGTTTGGTGTTGGGTTTTGGATTTTAGATAATTAGCTTCTAACTAACACCTAACGCCCAAAATCTAACACCTATTTTATTTTTGATAGATATAATTCTTGTTTTTTTTCCATTTCCAAGGCTTCTTTTTCTAATTTTTCGTGGTCATATCCTAAAGTATGCAAAATGCCATGTATTAAAACCTTAGCTAAATCTTTTTTTAAACTTAATTTAGACTCTTTGGAATTTTCTCTTACTATCTGAGGACAAATAATAATTTCGGCAACCTCTTCTTTAAAATTTGAAACCCTTTCAAATGAAAGCACGTCTGTTGGCTTGTCCTTTTTCCTATACTTTTTATTCAATTTTTGTATTTCATCACAACTGACAAAAGCAATAGATAAATTTTCTCTTTCTTTATTTTCGCCTTTTAAAACTTTTTTTGCAACCCCCACAAAAAACTTTTTATCCACAGCAAAATTAGTAAGATTATTTATCTCAATCATCTCTCCATATTACACCACATTAATTTTTTTTCAAAATGCGATGATATAATACTTTGAATTACGAAATGCTTTCTTGGGATTTTCTTTAAATTTCAAAGCGAAAATTTGATAGAATTATGAGGCGTAGCTTGTCTACGCATTACAATTATTGCAAATTTGCATGTGTCTTAATTTTTATTTATTAATCTTCGATATAATTGAATTAAGACAAATTTAAAAAAAGACTCAAAAAGGCATTTCAAACGTGCATTTCGTAATTCAAAGTATAATAGTCTAATAAAAAAAGGGCGGATAATCCGCTCTTTTTTTATTTTTAATCTTAATTAATAAATTATTTAATAGATAATAATTCTTTTATGACTTTACTTATTTCCAAATTATCCGCCTTACCTTTTACTTTTGGCATCAAGTCTGCCATTATTTTTCCCATATCTTTTATTTCGCGGGCGCTAGTTTTATTTATTGATTCTTCAATTAACTTTCTAAGTTCATCATACGATAACTGTTCTGGCAGATATTTTTGTAAAATTTCAATTTCTTTATTTTCTTTATCTGCCAGCTCCTGTCTATTGCCTTTTTGGTATAAAACAATTGCATCTCTTCTTTTTTTTATTTCAGATGATAACACATCAATAATTTCGGCATCTTCTAATTCTGATTTTTTTATCAAGTCTTCTTCACCTAAATTAGGGTTTTCTTTTGAGGCTTTATATCTTTTTTCTTTTTCTTTTGAATTAATTGAAGATAATGCCATACGCAAAACCAAAGAGATATTTGATTGTTTCTCTTTTAATGATTGCAGGACATCGTCTTTTATTTTTTGCTTCAAAGACATAAATTACTCACTTTGAATTATGAAATGCTTTCAAGGTATTTTTTCCAAATTTAGAAGGTGAAAATTTGATAGAATTATTTTGTGTAGCTTGCCTACACAAAATAATTATTGCGAATTTTCAACCTAAATTTGGCGGAAAAGACCTGAAACTTGCATTTCATATGGCATTTCGTAATTCAAAGTAATTATCTTGAATTTCGAACTGGTTTAGGTTTGCTCATTTTTTCAGCAATATTTTTTTCTGCTCTTATTTTAACTCTTCTTAAAGCTGACATCTTTTTTGCCAAAGTTGATTTTGGTCTTTTGCGAAATTGTTTACCTCTTATGTCGAGTAAAATTCCACTCTGGCGAACAACTTTTGTAAAACGATAAACTAAATTTTGAGAGCTTTCTTTTTCTTTCTTTTTTACTTCTAATACCATACTCTTTAATTTTCAATTTAAAATTTTCAATTTAAAAATAATTTTTTAAATTAGTGTTTTTTAAATTGTTTTTGAATTTTAAATTTATTATTTTAAATTTTTAAGATTTTATCTTAGCCTTCATTTCTTCTACGACCTTGTCTAATTTTATTTCTTTTTGAACTCCGTTTTCCATATCCCTTAAAGTAATAAAATCTTCCAGTGCTTCTTTTTGCCCAAAAATTAAAACCCATTTTATTCCCATTTTATTAGCGGTATTTAATTGGGTGCGAAGAGAATCTTTTGAAAAAGATTCCGCAACCGGAATTTTAGCAGCTCTAAATTCTTCAAAAAGTTTTAAACTTTTTCTTTTTGCTAACTGACCCAATTGAGCTAAAAATATTTCTGTTTTCTCTTGTTTTTTATCTAACTTTAATTCTCTAGTTTTCATTAAGTTAACAATTCTATTAATACCACCTGCGGCTCCGCAAGCAGGAACATCTCTTCCGCCTAAAAGTTTTACTAATCCATCATATCTGCCTCCGCCAACTAAAGATCCCTGCGATAAACCATCATCGCTTTTTTCAACAATTTCAAAAACTGTTTTTGTATAATAATCCAAACCCCTCACCAAATAAGGATTTAGAGTATAGGGCAGTTCTAATTCATCTAAAAATTCCAAAACTTGCTTAAAATGAGCGTGGCAAAGCTCACAAAGATGGTCAATTATCTGTGGAGCTCCCGCTTTCACTCTTTGGCATTTTTCTTCTTTGCAATCTAAAATTCTTAAAGGATTTTCTTTTAATCTTCTTTGGCAATCAGAACATAAAGATGATATTTTTGACCTGAAATAACCTGTCAAAATCTTTTTAAAATATGGTCTGCATTCCTGATCCCCAATGCTATTTACCTCAATATTTATATTTTTAAAAGATAAATCTTTTAAAATATCATAACTCATTTGAATAACCTGTCCATCTATTGATGGACTTTTTTCCCCCAATACTTCTATATCAAATTGCAATAATTGCCTATATCTTCCAGCTTGAGGCCTTTCATGCCTAAAGCATGGACCCGATGTCCATAATTTTACAGGCTGGGGAAGGTTGTACATTCCATGTTCAATATAGCTTCTTACTATACCAGGAGTAAATTCGGGTCTTAAGGCAATTAAATCTCCTCCCTTGGTGCGAAATGTGTACATTTCTTTTTCAACAATGTCCGTGCCAGAACCTGTACCTTTTACAAAAACCTCCGCTTGTTCTAAAATAGGCGTATCTATTCTGCTAAAACCATAATAATTCGTAATGCTTTCAACCGATTTTTGGACTTTTTTAAAATAAATCTGCTCGTCTGGCAAAATATCATGCATTCCTGTTAAAGATTGTAGTTTTATTTTGGTCATTTAATTCATGGAACATAAAACATGGAACATGAAACAAACGATGACGTTTTTTTGTTATGTGTTCTATGTTATGTGTTATGTGGTTTAGTAGCTCGGCTCCGCAATATATGACATTGTTGAAATGGGAAAAACCCTAAAGACAGCCCTGCCAATAATATCTTCTCTCGGCAAGATTCCCCACCTTCTTGAATCATAAGAAAATTGCCTATTATCACCCAAAACAAAATACTTACCAGTTCCCAAGGTAACATTTACATCACCGTCTGTGTTTAAAAGGGAGGGCAAATATTTTTTTTCATCTAATATTAAATTTTTACTGTCCTTTAATATTGTTATTTTTCCATTTTTAATCTCTACAGTTTCACCTGGAAGACCAATAATTCTTTTTATAAAACGCTGAGTGGTATCTAATGGATACTTTAAAACAACTATATCTCCCCTTTGAGGATTTCCAATTCTATAAGAAATTTCATCAACTATTAAATAGTCTCCTGATTGCAAATTAGGAACCATAGATTCCCCTTTTACAATAAATGGCTGAAATAAAAAATAACGGACAGGAAAAACTATTATTGCAGCTATAATAATTATTTTCAAAAATTCCCATATAAAAGATAAATATTTTCTTACCCCAAGTCGGAAATTTCCGCTCTGTGGATGAATCTGGCGACTCTGCATGTCATTTTGCTCTAGGTGAACTGGCTGTGATGGGTTTGTAAAAATTTCCTTACCTTTATTATTCTCTATATTTTCATCCATATTATTTAATTAATATTATCTTTGAATTATGAAATGCTTTCTTGGGATTTTCTTCAAATTCCAGAATGAAAATTTGGAGAAAAGACCTGAAACTTACTTTTCATAGTGCATTTCGTAATTCACAGATTATGTAATTTAGCACATTTTTTAACTTAATGCAAGTACAAAAAAAGAGAACTACAACATACTGTGGTACGTTATAGCTCTTGTGAGGCGGGAAAAGAAGGCGGGGAGAAAGGCGGACGAAGCACTAACTAGCAGTAATGTACAAGGAGACTCGGGCGCGGACGAAAGAACGGAGCACTAACCTCTCCCTCTTCGCGAATCATACGATTCCTTCGGCGCACCATTCGGCCAACCAATTCATGCGCCACGTAAGGTTGAATCCTCAAACCAGACTCCGTTTCGAAGACCACACAATGGTCTTCGATTTTCCCTCTTTTGAGGTAATCAATGCCCTTGTTGGTGGCCCATTCCTTAAAGTGGCGGGCAATGCTCTTGTTTTGGTGCGACGACGGAAAGGACTTCGACATAACGATCCCTTTCATCCAGAAGGAAACGATGCGGAAAAAAACGCAAACTTCCAATCAGACTGTTGCCCGGATTAACCCGCCCTGAACAAGGCGTGAAAGATCGTTGAGCTCAATCTTCTGGGCATTAGGGAATTCTTCCATGAAGTCCCGTAGAGCAACCTCGTTTGAGATGATACCCCGTCTGACCAGATTCTGTCCTCGCCCCAGGAACTCTATCTGCTTTGGCGTAAGACCGCAAAGAAGAGTTTTGGGGCGAGCCTTCATCGTCCGAGGCATGAGACTCCTCCATAAAGAAACTTGCAGAAAAACACAACCCCCCTCTCTGTTCAAGCCCCCTTATTCTACCAACTACTCCTTTCTGTTTTTTTAAAAAAGAAAAGAACTGTCTCTTAGTATATACCATAAAAATATCTTGTCAAATCAATTTTAAAAAATGGTAAAGTTTGGAAAAATAAATAAAAATGATATAATAACAAAATTATGATTATAATAGTGGGTTTAGGAAATCCTGGCGAAAAATTTAAAAATACCCGTCATAATGTCGGTTTTATGGCTGTTGATTTTTTTGCAAAAAAAAATCAGCTTCCTGAATTTGAATTATCAAAAAAATATAATTCTTTAATTTCAAAGAAAGAAAATATTATTTTGGTCAAACCTCAAACTTTTATGAACGAATCGGGAACGGCCGTAAAATCAATTATAAAAAATTCAAAAGAAACAGAATTAATTGTAGTGCACGATGATATTGACTTGCCCTTGGGAAAAATAAAGTTTTCAAAAGATAGCGGAGCCGGAGGACACAAAGGCGTTGATTCAATAATAAATAGTTTGGGAAATAAAAATTTTATAAGATTAAAAATCGGTGTTGGAAGCAATGGACAAAAAGTAAAAGCAGAAAAAGTGGTTCTTAAAAAATTCACAAAAGAAGAAAAAGAAATCTTAAAAAACGTAATAGAAAAATCAACCGAATCTCTTAATTTTTTTGTAAAAGAAGGACTGGAAAAAACTATGAATGAGTACAATAGATAATTTTAGCCCATTCGTCATTGCGAGCCACAGCGAAGCAATCTCACACAAAAAAAGAACCCCTCAATCCGTTGAGAGGTTTTGTGTGTCAAGGTTCCAAGAGAACCAAGAGTTCAAGAAGAATAAAGTGTTCCAAGTAACCAAGTACCTGAAGATTACTTGCTGACAGCGAGAAAACGGCAGTAGCCGCGCCACCTGCCGTAGCAATAGCGCAAGTCCAGGCCGCGTTGCGAGCGGCATCTGCGCATATACACCACGCGGTGGTCGTCAATATGAGACACATAAATGGAACCCAATGAGATGAGTGGAAGTTCTTGGAGTTCGGGATTAACTTCGCTAAAGGCGAGAAGTTCCCTTAGGGTGGCAGGGCGCATACCGTCCCTTTCCATATCGGCGATGACGTAGCAGGAGTCCACGATCTTGCAGAAGCGGTAAAGTGTGAACTGAACATTCTTCTTACCCTGCTCGTGTTCGACCGGCGGGAAATTCTTGTCGTTGATTTCACTACGGTTGTACCTGTGATTCCCCGCGGCTATGCTGTCATTGATTGGACGACTGTAATCAACCACGAGATTGAAGACACACCGGACGACAACAGAAATCAGATTGCTCATTACTGTATCTCTCCCATACTTCAACTCTTTCCCTAAAAAAACAATTTTTAAGGTTTGAGTCGAACTTGTTAGTTTCACATTTTAAAGTACCAAATATGCTTTAAAATGTGAAACTAACTATCCTTGTAATTAATTTTATATATTAAAAGAGCTATTCTTACATAGTTCAATAATATCATACTAATAACCATATGTCAATGTTTTCGTTAGTTTGACTGTTTTTTCTTTTTAAGCCATAATCATCTGCGACAATGGATTCAATAGATAATATTTTAATTGTGAGTATTACCCCCTACTTTTTGGAAAAGCAGGCTTTTTGGTTTCAGGAAAATTTGCAGGAAATTTTGCAATCAAGTAAAACGCAATCATTTTTTCAGGATAACATTATATTTTTAGAAAATAATAAAAATTATAACTTGTATGAAATTTTAAGAAAACTGGACGAAATGGGTTATGAAAAAGTTTTTAAAATTCAAGATCCGGGAGAATTTTCACAAAAGGGCGGAGTCATAGATATTTTCCCTGTAAATACCAATCAAGCAATTCGTTTAGATTTTTTGGGTAACACAATTGAAAATATTCAATTATTGGAAATAAAAATTGAAAATGAAGAAAAATCAAAAAATATTTTAGCTAAAAAATTAAAGTCGCAAAAATTATTTTCTGATTTAAAAAATTTAAAACAAGGAGATTATTTGGTGCATTTAGACCACGGAGTTGGAAAATTTTCTGGAATGGAAACAATAAATGACCAAGATTATTATATTTTAGAATATGCGCAAAATGACAAACTTTTTGTGCCAGTTGGCTTAGAAAGAAAACTTTCCCGCTATGTAGGTTTTAGAGACCCTGTTATTTCAAGACTCGGCTCTTCCTTATGGCAAAAAACCAAAAAAACAATTAAAGAAAATGTGGAAAAATTAGCTAAAGAACTTTTGGCGCTTTACGCGCAAAAAGAAACTATCACTCGCCTTCCATATATAATAGATAAAGAGCTGGAATCTCAATTAAATACAGGATTTTTATATGACGAAACTCTAGACCAAATCCAAGCAATTGAAGATATAAAAAATGATTTGCAAAAAGAAAAACCGATGGACAGAATTGTCTGCGGAGATGTTGGATTTGGAAAAACAGAGGTGGCAATAAGGACAAGTTTATTGGCAACAGCGAATAATTACCAAACTGCCATAATTTGCCCTACCACCATTTTGGCCAGCCAGCATTTTAATAATTTTAAAGAAAGATTTAAAAACTTTCCTATAAAAATTGCACTGCTTTCAAGACTGCAAACAAAAAAAGAACAGCAAAAAATATTAAGCCAAATAAAAGAAGGAAAAATTGATATTATAATTGGCACGCACAGAATTTTATCTAGTGATTTGGAATTTAAAAATCTTCAACTTTTAATAATTGATGATGAACAAAGATTCGGCGTAAAGCAAAAGGAAAAATTAAGGCACAAAAATCCTTCCCTTGATATTTTAAGTTTGTCTGCAACTCCTATTCCCCGCACAATATATCTGGCACTTTCATCTTTTAAAAATATAAGCTTAATGCAAACTCCGCCAAAAGGAAGATTAGAAATAAATACACACATTTTGCCTTACAGTAAAAATATAATTAAAAAAGCAATTAATTTTGAGTTGGCGCGCAATGGCCAAGTTTATTTTTTGCACAACAGAGTTGCTACCATTGAAAAAATAAAAATTGATTTGCAGGAATTAGTGCCCTTTGCAAAACTTAGCGTTATACACGGAAGAATTGAAGAAAAAGAACTAATTAAAATAATGGATGACTTTCAAAAAGAAAAAACTAATGTGTTGATTGCCACTACCATAATTGAAAACGGAATAGATTTGCCCAATGTAAATACTATTATAATAGAAGATGCTTCGCACCTCGGACTCGCCCAGGCATATCAAATAAAAGGACGAGTTGGCAGGTCATTTATAAAAAGTTTTGCTTATTTATTTTATAAACCAAAATACTTAACTCCAATTGCTTCTGAAAGATTAAAAGCTTTAAAAGAAGCAAATGAATTAGGTTCGGGATATAAAATTGCGATTAAAGACTTAGAACTTCGCGGAGCGGGAAACATTTTGGGCAAAGAGCAATCAGGAAGCATAAATAAAATCGGGCTTAATCTTTATTGCCAAATACTGGCGGAGTCAGTTGAAAAATTAAGACAATAAAAAACTTTATGGTATAGTTTATAAATGGAAGATATTAAAGAAATAAAAATTGAGGATAAAAATTATCCTAAATTATTAAAAAAATTTCCTGATGCGCCGAAAGTTTTATATTACAGAGGAAATTTTATTCAGCAAAACGAAAGTTGTTTTGGAATAGTTGGCACAAGAAGACCATCTCCTTATGGACAACAAGTAACCTTGCAAATTGCAGGAGAATTAGCAGATGCTGGATTAATAATTGTTTCGGGAATGGCACCCGGAATAGACACCTTTGCCCACAAAATTTGCGTTGAAAAAGGTAAAAGAACCATTGCGGTTTTGGGCACAGGATTAGATGAAAAAAGCATTTATCCGCAATCAAATTTAGCGCTTTCAAAAAAAATTATTGAGACAGGCGGATGCTTAATTTCAGAACTACCTCCCCGTACGCATGGATCAATTTATTCTTTCCCCAAAAGAAACAGGATAATATCTGCATTAAGTTTAGGAGTTTTAGTGGTTGAGGCAAAAGAAAAATCCGGGTCTCTTATTACCGCCAACTACGCCAAAAAACAAAATAAAAAATTATTTGCAATTCCCGGGCAAATATATTCTTTAAATTCCAAAGGGCCTAATAAGCTGATAAAAGAGGGAGCCAAATTAGTGGAAAATTCCAATGATATTTTAAAAGAATTAAATTTTGCGCCAATAAAACAGCAGAAAGAATTAATAGCAGAAAACAACGAAGAAAAAATAATTTTAAACGCATTAACACAAGAAGCTTTATATATTGATAAAATAATTGAACAAACAAAACTAAGCCCATCATTGGTTGCCACATCGCTTGCCTTAATGGAAATTTCAGGTAAGATACGAAACTTAGGCGGCAACATATATTCATTAAATAATTAATTTTTTAAAAATTATGAGTGAAAAACCAAGAGAGATTCCAAACGAAATTAATTTTAGCAAAGATCTGGAGAGAAAAGTGCCGGAGGGAAAAGTTGTTTCAGAAAAAGAAGTTTTAGGTTTATATCCAGAAACAGAAACTTCTGCAAGGGTATTAACTCAAAAAGAAAGAGATTTATTGGAAAAAGAAACAGGGATAAAAATTTTAGAAGATAAACCAGAGCTTCTCTATTTCACGGGTTCTCTCCTTTCTTCAAAGATGAATAAAGCGGGATTAGAAGCGGTAAAAGAGATCGTTAAAAAAGATAAAGTACTTATTTCAATAGGACCAAATTTAGAAAAAACACCTAGCTTAAATGAAGCGATTGATGCGATTATTACGAGAAGGTCTCTTAGAGAAGAATTAATTGAAAAATTTGGTGATATAAAAACAGATAGAAGTATTATGGATAAAAGATCTCCGAAAAAAGATCTTACAAAAGACGAATATAATTTAGGAATTAACTATTTAAGTGCGGGTGGTAACGGTATTGAATTTCTAGATGGTTTTTTTGAGGAGCATCATATAGATGTGCGTGTCACTCAAAAATTAGGCGAATCTTTTATGTTGCGCCGCGACATGGAGTTATGTTCCCAGGATTGGCTTGAGTTAAATTCAATTATGGGTAGCGACCTTAAAGAAGTGTATAATTTAAGTAAAACTCCTTTTTTAGTACTAGAAAACTTAGAAGACTTAAAAAAAGCTATAGAAATAGAAAAAAATAATTCTTTAAATAACCAAAGGCTTCAAAGAACTATAGATACATATTTTAATGGTGATGTAAAAGCTTTTCAAAAAAGATGGAAAGAATATTATGAAAATTGGTGGCCGAGCGAGTATATTGCAATGCAGGATTGTGTGGATAAAATTAAAGAATGGTTAAAAACTCAAAAAGAAGAAAATAAATAAAACATATGGATTTAATTATAGTTGAATCACCTACTAAGGCAAAAACAATTCAAAAATTTTTAGGGACTAATTATAAAATCAAGTCCTCTTTTGGGCATGTGCGGGATTTGCCAAAACGAGAACTTGGGGTGGATGTTGATAAAAACTTTGAGCCAAAATATGTAATTCCGACAAAGGCAAAAAAAGTAATTGCTGAATTAAAAAAAGATGCAAAAGGCGCCGATGAAGTGATTTTAGCAACTGACCAAGACCGCGAAGGAGAGTCAATTTCATGGCATTTGGCAGAAGCGTTGCATTTGAAAAATCCAAAAAGGATTGTTTTCCACGAAATTACAAAAACTGCAATTAACGAGGCATTGGCAAATCCGGGCAAAATTGATATGAATTTAGTGAATGCCCAGCAAGCCCGCAGGATTTTAGACCGGATTGTGGGATATAAACTTTCACCATTTTTATGGAAAAAAATTAGCAAAGGACTTTCGGCGGGCCGAGTGCAATCGGTGGCGGTAAGATTGGTGGTTGAAAAAGAAAGAGAAATTCAAAAATTTACGGCGCAGGAATATTGGCAGATAGAAGCGCTGTTAAAAAAATCAGACAGTGCAAGTGAATTTTCCGCTTTTTTAATTAAAAAAGATGGAAAAGTAATTGAAAAATTAGAAATAAAAAATAAAATTGAGGCTGATAAAATCTTGACGGAATTAGAAAATGCAAAGTACCAAATAGAAAACATAGAAAAAAAGGAAACCAAAAAAAATCCTCTGCCTCCATTTACCACTAGCACCTTACAGCAATCGGCGGCAAATAAATTTGGTTTTAGCGCAAAAATGACTATGGCTGTGGCGCAAAAACTGTACGAAGAAGGGCATATTACTTATCACAGAACAGATTCTTTAAATCTTTCGCAAACTTCTTTGGCTTCAGCTCAAAAATTTATTACAAATCAATTTGGAGAAAATTATTGGAAAGGTTTTAAAATTTACAAAGCAGGAAAAAATGCCCAAGAAGCCCACGAGGCCATAAGACCAACATATCCTGACAAAACTCCTGAATCATTAAAAAACGAATTAGATAACGCTAAATTTAAACTTTATAATTTAATATGGCAAAGATTTGTGGCTTCCCAAATGGTGCCAGCCCAATTTGATTCAACATCTGTTGAAATTAGCGTTAAGACGCGAGGCGTAATTTCCGAAAAGAAATTCGCCCCGTCTCCCGGTAATTATACTTTTGGCGCCAATGGACAAATTCTTAAATTTGATGGATTTTTAAAAGTATATCCAATGAAATTTCAAGAAACTGAAATGCCAGAATTAACAAAAAAAGAAATTTTAGACCTTATAAAAATCAACCCGTCACAGCATTTTACAGAGCCCCCTGCAAGATACAACGAAGCAACCCTAATTAAGGCTCTTGAAAAACATGGCATTGGCAGGCCGTCAACCTATGCCCCGACATTATCTACAATACAAGACAGAAATTATATAGCAAAAAATGAGCAAAAAAGATTTTACCCTACCGAAATGGGATTTTTAGTCAATGATATTTTGGTGGCAAATTTCCCGCAAATCGTGGACATTGATTTTACTGCCAAAATGGAAAAAGAATTAGACGAAATTGCCGAAGGAAAAGATACTTGGCAAAAAACCTGCCGTGATTTTTATGAGCCCTTTGCCAAAAACCTGAAAGAAAAGTATGAAGAAGTACCAAAAGAAAACACTGACATTAAAACCGACAAAATATGTCCAAAGTGCCAAAAACCTATGATAGAAAAATTAGGGAGATTCGGTAGGTTTTATGCATGTACTGGTTTTCCCGAATGCAAACATACAGAATCCTTGGTAAGTGTTGCAGAAAAAATAGATATTGTATGCCCCAAGTGTAAAACAGGGCAAATAACCGCAAAAAAAACTAAAAAAGGCAAAATATTTTATGGATGTGATAGTTATCCGCAATGCGACTTTGCCTTGTGGGATAAACCAATTAACGAATTTTGCCCGACATGTAATTCCATTTTAATAGAAACAAAAAGAAAACAAATAAAGTGTTCAAGTAAAACCTGCGACCATATTAAAGATGCAAAATCAAATTCAAAAATTAATTAAAAATAGTAAAAACCCAAAATTAATTGAGGAAGTTTTTGAATTTGCGAAAGAATCCTATGGTGACAGAAAACGTATTTCTGGTGAAAATTATATAGACCATGCGACAAATGTTGCCTTAATATTAAGCGACATGGGACTTGACCAAATAACTATTGTGGCAGGACTTTTGCACGACATTGCAGACACTTCCTCATTGTCTCCTGAAAAAAAATTTGATCTGAAAGAAATTGAAAAAAAATTTGGACAGGATACCGCAAAATTAGTAGAAAGAGTTTCTGAAATTAAAAAAATATATTATCCCCTTAATATATATTTATCAGGGCAAGGCGGAATCCCGTTTACGGGGAAAGAACAAAAAACATTCTCTAAAGAAAAAATTGAAAATTACAATTTTGGCGTTTCTAAAATTGAAAATTTAAGAAAAATGTTTTTTGCGATAGCACAAGATTTAAGAGTAATTTTAATAGAACTTGCTTCAAGAATTGACGGCTTGAATAAAATTGATAAGTTGCCGGAAGAAACTCAAAAATTATATACTATAGAAACATTAGAAATATTTGTACCGATTGCCAATAGATTAGGATTAGGAGAAATAAAAACAAAACTTGAAGATTTAGCTTTTGCTTATCTTTACAAAGATAAATTTAAATGGCTACAGGAAAACATTAAAGAAAAATATGAAGAAAGACAAAAATACCTTAAAAAATTTATTCCCCATTTAAAAAAAATATTTACTAAAGAAAGAATACATTATTTATATATAAATTATAGGGCAAAATCTTACTGGAGTACTTACCAAAAACTTCTCACGCACAATATGGATTTTGAAAAAATCCACGATTTAGTGGCACTAAGAATTATAGTTTGTGATCTGGCAAGTTGTTATAAGGCTTTGGGCATTTTACATAAATACTATAAACCAATATCTGAAGAAATCAATGATTACATAGCTAAACCTAAAATAAATGGATACAAATCTTTACATACAACTGTATTTTTAGAAGAAAACCCTTCGGCAGGCTCAGGACAAGGTAAAATATCGGAAATTCAAATCAGAACCGACCAAATGCAAAAAGATGCAGAGTATGGAGTTTGCGCCCACTGGTCTTACAAGGAAAAAATTGATTTAGAGAGAAATAAAGAATTAAGTTGGACAAAAAAAATTCCTGAATTTTGGAAAACATTTAAAATTGACTTCTTTTCTGACCAGATTTTTACTTTTACGCCAAAGGGAGATGTTATTGTTTTGCCAAAAGGCGCAACTTCAATTGATTTTGCTTATACGGTGCATTCAGATATTGGAAATCACTGCGAAAGCGCCAAAATAGATGGAAAAATCATTACTCTTAACCAAACTTTAAAAAATGGAGATATTGTAGAAATAATTACAAATAAAAAAAGAAAACCGTCTTATGATTGGCTTAGATTTGTAAAAACTAATTTTGCCAAGTCTCACATAAAAAAAATAATTTTAGGCATACCTGTTTCTATTTTTTCTGTCCCCAATTTTGTAAAAAATAAAATATCTGAAATCTCAGAAAAAGCTAAAAAAAGAAAGGAAGAAAAAATACAAATTAAAAAAGAAAAGCCAAGCCAAATTTATCTTGCTGGTCAAAAAGGAATGCTCGTAAATGTTGCAAAGTGTTGTTTACCTCAACCCGGGGACCAAGTAAAAGCCCACCTTACAATATATAGAGCGGCTGTTCTGCACAAAATTTCATGCAATAATTTGCAAAAAATCTCTAAAAAATTCCCAGAAAAAATCATTGACGCATCTTGGGAGCAATCTTGAAAATTGCAAGAAAATATGGCAGAATCAAAAAATGCCCGGGTGGCGGAATTGGCAGACGCACGGGACTCAAAATCCCGCGACAGTAATGTCATGTGGGTTCAACTCCCACCTCGGGCACATTAAAACAAGAAACCTTAAACAGGTCTCTTGTTTTAATGTG
>Ga0209515_10002802_pt1 | contig 25977 bp, 24 predicted proteins | sample Subgroupgradi54m_FD_187454 | JGI IMG/M metagenome (GOLD analysis project Ga0209515, IMG submission 187454) | Subsurface groundwater microbial communities from S. Glens Falls, New York, USA - GMW60B uncontaminated upgradient, 5.4 m (SPAdes)... ... | reverse complement strand
GTGCAGACCGCACAACCAGTTCGTCGGTCGGGAAGTTTTCGGGCGCTATCGACGGGGCCGTCGGACCCCGGGTATTGCGTAATCTGGTGGGGCAGACCCGGTAGGGGCGGCAAAAGTCCGCCTACTTCTTTTGGGTGCACCCCGGGGCCCGGCCCCGTCGTGTGCGTTTTCGCCGAGATTTGCTATCCTCCCCGAAGAGAAGGATAATCATTCTCGACGGAGAACGAGCCATGACCACGATTGCCGCCCTGCCTGAAGTTCACCCTCTCCTGAAGGCATTCCTGTCGCGCAAGGTCCACAAACTGCTGATCGACGGCCAGCCCGCCGACGCCGCCTCCGGCAAGACCTTCGCGACCTTAAACCCCGCTTCCGGCGAAACGCTCGGCACGGTCGCCGAGGGAGACTCCGCCGACGTCGACCGCGCCGTCGCGGCCGCCCGCAAGGCGCTCGAGGGGCCGTGGTCGAAGATGTCTCCCGCCGAGCGCGAGAAGGTCCTGCATAAGGCCGCCGACCTGCTCGAGGCTCGCGCCCAGGCTTTCGCCGAATTGGAAACCCTCGACAACGGAAAGCCGATCAGGGAAGCGAAAAACGGCGATTTGCCGCTGGCGATCGGGCTGCTGCGCTACTTCGGCGGCTGGCCGACGAAGATTCACGGCGAGACGACCCCCGTTTCCGTGCCGTATTTCCCGGGCGCGAAGTTTCTCCACTATACCGTCCGCGAACCCGTCGGCGTCATCGGGGCCATCATCCCGTGGAACTTCCCGTTGTTGATGGCCGTCGAGCGCTTGGCACCCGCTTTGGCCTGCGGAAACGCCGTGGTGCTTAAGCCCGCCGAGCAGACGCCGCTCTCCGCTCTTTGGCTGGGAGAATTACTGCTTGAGGCCGGCGTGCCCGCGGGCGTCGTCAACGTCGTGCCGGGCTTCGGTCCCACCGCGGGTGCCGCGATCGCCCGGCACGGACAGATCGACAAGGTCACCTTCACGGGTTCGACCGAAGTCGGCCGGGAAGTCGTCAAGGCTTCGGCCGGCAACATGAAGCGCATTTCGATGGAGCTCGGCGGGAAGTCTCCCAACATCGTGTTTGCCGACGCCGACCTCGAGGCGGCGGCCAAGGGCATCTTCATGGGCATCTTTTACAACCAGGGGCAGTGCTGTTCCGCAGGCTCGCGGGTCTTCATCGAAAGACCAGCCTACGACAAAATGGTGACGGCGCTTGCCGAACGCGCGAAGACAGTCAAACAAGGCAATCCGTTGGATCCCAAAACTCATATGGGCCCGCTGGTGTCGTCTGAACAGCGCGACCGGGTGCTTGCCTACATCGAGTCGGGCAAAAAAGAGGGCGCTCAGCTTCTCAGCGGCGGCGCGGCGTCCGCCGGACCGGGATATTTCGTCCAGCCGACGGTATTCGGCGGCGTGAAGGACGAGATGAGGATTTCGCGCGAGGAGATATTCGGACCGGTGGTGTCCGTCATGCCGTTCGATTCTCTCGACGAGGTCATGGCGCGCGCGAACTCGAGCGATTATGGTCTTGTCGCCGCCGTTTGGACCAAGGACGTGAAGAAGGCCCACCAGGCCGCAGCAAGGCTCAAGGCGGGCACGGTCTGGATCAACTGTTATCACTTTGTCGACGCGGCCGCCCCCTGGGGCGGCGTGAAGCAAAGCGGCTACGGGCGCGAGAAGGGACAGTACGCGCTTGAAAATTACACGTCGCTCAAATCGGTCTGGGTGGACTTGAACTAAGATGACGACCGCCGCGGCCGAAGTGCTCGTCGAGACGGAAGGGGCGGTCGGCGTCGTCACGCTCAACCGGCCGCAGTCGCTCAATGCGCTGTCGATTCCGGTCGTGGATGCGATGATCGAGGCTTTGGGCGGTTTTGACCGGGACAAGGACATACGCGCCATGGTCTTGGCCGGGCTGCCGCGCGCGTTCGCCGCAGGCGCGGATATAGGGGAGATGGAAAATATCACCGGCGCCGCAGGCGCCGAAAAGCAGCTGGCGCATCATCTCTCGCACTGGGATAAAATCGGTTTATTGAAAAAGCCCGTGATCGCGGCAGTCTCCGGCTTCGCGCTCGGCGGAGGGTGCGAACTCGCGATGGCATGCGATTTGATTGTGGCGTCGGAAACGGCGGTTTTCGGTCAGCCCGAAGTCATGATCGGCGTGATGGCGGGCGCGGGTGGAACGCAGCGATTGACGAAAGTTGTCGGCAAGGCCTTATCGATGGAAATGAATCTGACCGGCCGAAGACTGACGGCGCGCGAGGCATTAGCTTTTGGCCTGGTCAATCGGGTCGTTCCGGTTGAGTCGTATCTGTCCGAAGCCAAGAAGTTGGCTCATTGCATCGCCTCTTTACCGCCGTTGGCGGCGCAAGCCGCCAAAGCTTCAGTCCGTCATGCGTTAAATTCGTCGTTGTCGGAAGGTCTGGTATTTGAGCGCCAGTCGTTTTTCCGTTTGTTCGACACCCAGGACCAGAAAGAAGGCATGAAAGCCTTCTTCGAGAAGCGCAAGCCCGTTTGGACCGGCCGATAACATGACCCAGACCGCGACGCAGGAGCTGCTCTCCGAGACGAAGGACGGGGTTCTTACCCTCACCTTGAACCGGCCGGAAGTGCTCAACGCCCTGACCATGGGCATGATGCACGCCGTCAAGGACGCGTTACAAAACGCCGCGACCGACAAGGCCGTCAAGGCCGTCATCCTGACCGCTTCCGGCCGCGCCTTCTGCGCCGGCGCGGATTTGGGCGACCTAAAAAAACGGCAGTCCGTCAAAACCTTTTCTCTCGGCGACGAGCTCCGCGACCATTTCAATCCGCTCGTCGCTCAAATCCGCAAGCTCGAAAAGCCGGTCATCGGAGCCATCAACGGCTTGGCGGCGGGCGCGGGCGCCAGCATCATTTTCGCGACGGACCTGAAGGTTTGCGCCGAGAACGCGACCTTTCTTAATGCGTTCGTGCGCGTCGGCCTGATCCCCGACTCCGGCATGACCTACTCGTTGCCGCGTTTCCTCGGCTACTCAAAGTCGCTTGAGCACATGTGGCTGGCCAAGCCCGTCACCGCTGAGCAGGCATTGGCGTGCGGTCTCATCAACAAGGTCGTGCCCGCCGAATCCGTTCTCGCCGAGGCCCGGACGCTGGCCGCCGAGCTCGTGAAAATGCCCCCCTTGGCGCTGGCGCTCACCAAGCGCGCGATCAACCGCTCGCTGGAGGCTCCCTCCCTCGATGATCAGATGGAGTACGAAGCCCAGCTTCAGGAAGTGCTTGGAAGGACGAAAGATCACGGCGAAGGCGTGGCCGCTTTTCTCGACAAGCGCCCCGCGCAGTTCATAGGAGAATGATCATGAAGATAGTCGAACCCAATCGCGTCCGCGAGGAGAAGCTCCTCGCCAAGCTCGCCAAAGGCCAGAAGATCACCGAACTCGCGGAGATGAGCGACGAGTATCGCGAGCATCTTCTCAATCTCATGTCCATGCAGGCCGATTCCGAGCTCGCCGGCGCGTTCGGCTACGTGCCGTGGATTCAGAAGTCGCCCGACATCAAGGAGACATTGCAAGTCGCCCAGATCGTCAAAGACGAGGTCCGGCATGCGCGCGTCATGTACCGGCTGCTCGAGGGGATGGGTGTGGACGTCGATGAGTATTACAAGACGCATAATTTTTCGCTGCGCGTGAATGCCGACGACATCGGCACCTTGCGCGCCGCCGACGACAAGCGCGTCAACATCTTTTACTACCCGATCGACACCTGGTACGACTTCATCATGTTCAACTTCTGCATGGACCGGGGTGCCGGCCATCAGCTCGAGGACTCGCTTAACTGCTCCTATAAGCCCTGGTGCGACGGCATGGAGGGCATCTTCAAGGAAGAAGAGATGCACATGGCGCACGGCGACCAGTGGGCAAAAAAGCTATCCGAGGACCCCAAGACGCACGACCTGCTCCAGGCCGCGTTCGACCGGTGGTACCCGCGCACCATGAACATCTTCGGACGGGCCAATTCGCCCAAGAACGCGATCTACCGCAAGTACGGATTAAAAAAACGCGACAACGACGATGTCCGCCGGGCTTTCGCCGCCGACATCAAGGACAAGGCCGCGAAGTTCGGCCTGAGGGTCCCCGCGTGGACGCCGGTAGCGGCCAAGATGTCCGAAGAGCCTTTCATCCCCGGCTGAGGTGTGGGCCGCCTCCTCAACGAGGTTCGCGACCACGCGCTCAAGCGCCCCTGGCTTCTCGTGCCGCCTCTGCTGGGGCTTCTCGGCCAAAACGTGCTGTCTTTGCTGTCGCCGGGCGCCCCCGGCGCCGTGGCGCTTAAGACCGTGCTGTCCGCGCTGATGATCGCCGCGGTGACGACGATCTTCGCCGAGCTGTGGCTCGGCGACGGCAAGAGCGTGGACCCGGGGCGGCTCGTTGAGACCGGGACTTTATTCCTCCTCCCTTATCCGCTGCTGCTCGTGTTCGGCCTTGCGACCGCGCCGTTCGTCTACTGGATCCTGCGCGCGGACGCGCCTCAGGCCGTCTCGATGGGAGCGATTTATCTCGTGCTCGCCGCGGGCAAGCTCGCGGCCTTCGCTTTGGGCGCTGTGTCCGCTCTGGCGGCCGCGCGGCGGCGCGAGTCCGCGGGTGCTTTCGGCGCGCTGCTTCTTGGTGCGCAAGTGTTGTGGGCGAACCTCGGCCGCTTTTTCCTCGTGTTCGCCGGATTATGGGTCTTTCAGGAGGCCGGCGTGTTCCTCGCGCGCTCGCTGGCTGAGGGTCTTCTCTCCGGTTTTCTCACGACGGTGATTCCGTTGTTCGGCTGCGTCGCCCTGCCGATCCAGGCGTGGCGTTCCGGGCGGCTGAAGAAGGCATGAAGACGCCGGAAATCCGGGTGACTCCGGGGCGGGTATTTGTCGTCGCCCTTGCCGCGCGGGCGTGGCATTGGGCGCTCAATCCCGTGTCCATGCCGTTCGTGGGCGACGCGCTTGAGTACGACGCATTCTCGCGAAGTCTGGTCGAGAGTGGGCGCTATCTCGGCCCGAACGGCGAGGTCGCCTCGCGCATGCCGGGTTATCCGTTGTTTTTGGCCGGCGTGCGGCTCGTCTCGGGCGGTTCGCTCGATGCGACGCTCGCTTTGCAGTGCGTACTCGGGGCCCTGACCTGCGTGTTTCTGATCGATCTGGCGCGGCGTTTTTTGCCCGAAAAATGGGCCCTTGTCTGCGGCGTCATCGCGGCGTTGTATTACGATCTGATCATGCCCGCCGCCGCTCCTCTGAGCGAAGCCTTGTTCAGCTTTTTCCTGGTCCTGTCGGCCTGGGCCTTGTATCGTCCGTCCTGGAAGCCCATGCGGCGCGCCCTCGTCTTCGGCGCGCTGTCGGGCTGCCTCTATCTGATCCGTCCTGAGCCATTGCCTTACATCGTCTGCACGATTTTTCTTTTGCCGTACATTTGGGCGAAGTTCTCACGCCGGGAAGTGTTTTCCGCGCTGGCCGTCTTTGCTCTCGTGGTGGGCTTATGGGTTGGGAGAAACTACGCCCAATTTGGACGCATAATCCCCGCCAGCACCGTCGGCAAAAGCGTCGGCTACCTGTCGATGTACTTGCCCGCGGCCAAAATGGGCCTCGCCGGCGAGCGCCATGCCCCGCCGGCGACGATGACCGAGCTCGAGCGCGACGCGGACTACGCCGCGGCCTGGAGGCGCCTGGCCGCGACCTTGACCTGGCCGCAGATCGCGAAGGGGTATGTCTACAATCTGCTCAGCATCCTGTACCCGTTTCTCCCCGAGTACGACTGGACCTATGTCTTCATCGTTCCGTTCTGGCTTTTCGGCTGCGTGATCGCCGCGCGCCGCAGGGAGCTGTGGCCGGTCGCGGGCGCGGTGCTGTTTTCGCTGAGCGTGTTCACCTTCTTCGGCGGCTACGCCTCGCGCTATCGCCAGGGCGTCTCCCCCTTCATCGTTCTGCTCGCCGTCGTCGGCATGAAGGCCGCGCGCGACGCCCGGGCCGGCGCGCGCTTCAGTCGTTGGACCGGGGGCTGGCTCGGAGCGAACCTCTTCATCTGGCTTTTCCAGGCGCAGGCTCGACAACTCGCGCTGTGGCTCCGAGCCGTCTCCTGGGGGCACTGACATGACCGTGCAGGCTAATCAGCAGGAATGGAATTACCTCTGGACCAATCTCGCCGACAACGATGAGTGGCTGTTCCGCGCCTGGATTCATCCGAACGAACTCGAGAATTTCGCCGGCAAGACCGTCATGGACGCGGGCTGTGGGCCGGGCCACCACGCCCGACTCTCGGCCAAGTTCGCCAAGCGCGTCGTGGGCGTGGACCTCAACACCCAACCAATCGCGAAAGAAAAGCTCAAGGACCTGCCAAATGTCGAGATCGTCGCGGGCGACATCGCGAAGTGGGACAACGGAGAACGCTTCGACATTATCTATTCCGTCGGCGTCGTTCACCATACCCAGAATCCCGACGCGACGGCGGCGCACCTCAAGACCTTGGTCAAGCCGGGCGGGAGGGTCATCTTTTGGCTTTACTCGCGCGAGGGCAATGGATTCGTGTACTGGGTGCTGGAGCCGCTAAAGAAATACTTTTTGGATTACCTACCCAGGCCGGTGGTCATGCTTTTGAGCCACTGCTTGACCGTTGTGGGCAGCATGCTCATGCACACGTTTTACCGGCTCCCCCTTCCGGAGAGCTTCCCGTACTACGCTTACTGCCTCAATCTTCGCGAGTCCACCTATCAGCGGCGTTTATTAAATGTCTTCGACAAGTTGAATGCCCCTACGACTCATCTGATCACCGAGGTGCAAGCCCGCTCTTGGGTCGCCGGCTGGAAGGACGTCCATGTGGATTTCTATGTCGGGACCTCCTGGCGGGTCTCCGGAACCAAGCCTTGACATGGTTTCTCGTCGGGGCTATCCTTAATGAGATTCCATGAAGATTTGCCTCGTCCGTCCGCCGTCGATCGTCAATCCGGTCTCCTACATCGCGTCCTTGACGCCGCCCATCGGCCTCGCCTACATCGCCTCGGCCCTGCGCTCGGCCGGGCACGAGGTCGTCCTCATCGACGGCATCGGCGAGAAGCCCCTTCAGTCCGTGCCGATCGCCCATAACCTCGTCCTGCGCGGCCTGACTTTCGCCGAAATCTGCGGGCGCGTCCCCAAGGACGCGGGCCTCATCGGCGTCTCCGGCATGTTCTCCTCGGAGTGGATCCACATCCGCGAGATGATCAACCAGATCGGCGCGGCGCATCCGAATATAACGCTGGCCGCCGGCGGCGAACATTTCACCGCCGCCGCCGACATCAGCATGAAGCAATGCCCGCAGCTTTCAATCTGCATTCTCGGCGAGGGTGAAGAGACCATCGTCGAGCTCGCCGGCGCGCTCGAGAAAGGCGCCGACCTCAAGCTCGTGAAAGGCCTGGCTTTGCGCGACGGCAAGGGCGTCTTCAACACCGGCTCGCGCCCGCGCATCCGTACCATCGACGAGATCGTCAAGCCCGCCTGGGACCTGATCCCGCTTGCGGCCTATTGGGAAAACTCGCTTTCCTACGGCGTCAACCGGGGCAAGAGCATGCCGATGCTCGCCTCGCGCGGCTGCCCGTATCAGTGCACGTTCTGCTCGAGCCCGGGCATGTGGACCACGCGCTGGATCGCGCGCACGCCCAAGCTGGTGCTCGACGAGATCGAGGACTACGTCAAGCGCTTCGCCGTCACCAACGTGGACTTCTATGATCTGACCGCGATCATCAAGCGCGACTGGATACTCGAGTTCAGCAAGGGCTTGGTCGCGCGAAACCTCGGCATCACCTGGCAGCTGCCCAGCGGCACGCGCTCGGAGGCCATCGACGCCGAGGTCTCCAAGTGGCTGTACGCCTCGGGCTGCCGCAACATGAACTACGCGCCCGAAAGCGGCTCCGCGGACTCGCTCGAACGGATGAAGAAGCGCGTCAGCATCCCGCGCCTGACGCAGTCTTTGCGCGACGCGGTGAAGGCCGGTCTCAATGTGAAGATCAATATCATCATCGGCATGCCCGACGACACGCACCTCGACACCTGGAAGACGCTCTGGTTTCTCGTGAGGATGTCCTGGTATGGGGCGCACGACGTGTCCGTGGGCGCCTTCTCGCCCTATCCGGGCTCCGAGCTGTACATTCGGCTGGTCAAGGAGGGGAAGATCAGCCACGACGACGAATATTTCGCCAAGCTCGCGTACGTGGACATCACGGAGACCGTTTCTTATACGAACTACATTTCGAGCCAATGGCTCCGGTTCTACAATTGGCTCGGCTTCGCGGTCTTCTACGGCAGCAACTATCTTTTTCGGCCGTCGCGCTTTCTCACGACCTTGCGTAATTTGAAATCTGGACGGCACGAGTCACGCGGCGAGATGGCGTTGAGCGGCATCCTCAGCCGCATGAAGCTGGCCCCCGCGGTCAAGCAGATTTGAGGCGATGATCCAGCGCGTGGCGGTCGTCGGGGCGGGCACGATGGGAATGGGCATCGCGCAGTTGTGCGCGCAATCGGGCTTCTCGGTGAAGGTGCACGATCCGATACCGTCCTCGCTTGCAGCACTTCCGGCCAGGCTCAAGCAGTCGCTCGATTCGGCCGTGCTCAAGGGCAAGCTTACGACCTCGCAGGCGGAGAGGGCGTTCTTCGCGGTGTCCGGGGTGCCCAACATCGACGAACTGGCCGGAGCGGACCTCGTCATCGAGGCCGCGCCGGAGAATCTGGCGCTGAAGCAGGAGCTGTTTGAAAAATTATCCGTGATATGTCCGGAGGGGCTGCTCGCCACGAATACCTCCTCGTTGTCGGTCGCGGCGATCATGAAAAAAGCCAAATCTCCGGAGCGAACGCTGGGCGTACATTTTTTCAATCCGCCCGTCGCGATGAAATTAGTTGAAATGATCCGGACGGATAAGACTTCGCCCGAGGCGTTTCAGGCCGCCTGGGAATTCGTGCTGATGGGGCTGCGGCGCACGCCCGTCGATGTTAAAGACGTGCCGGGGTTCATCGTCAACCGCGTCATGAGACCGTATTACGTTACGGCACAACGGATGGTCAGCTCACGGACGAGCTGCGCCGCCGTTGATGAAAGTTGTCGAAGCATTGGCGGCGTGCCCATGGGACCATTTGAATTAATGGATTTGATTGGGTTGGACACGAACCTGGCCATTACGACGGCCATTTATGAGGCGCTGGGGAGGCCCGAGAGATTTATGCCGCCGCCTCTCCAGAGAAAACTCGTGAGCGGCGGCATGAACGGCAAGAAGTCTGGGAAGGGGTTTTATATTTATTCTGACGGCAAAAAGACCGGGGAGAACCCGGAAGCGCTGAACGGCTTGCATCCCGGTCACTTTTCACCGGCAAAAGATATTTGGAGCAACCTTGCGGGCGCCATTGTCGCCGAGGCGGAATTGCTCGTCTCCGAGGGGACCGCAGGCGCCGCTGACATTGATACTGCCGTTAAGTTGGCTATGAATTTCCCCAAAGGACCATTTGAATGGCGAAAAGAAAACACGGCCGTAAATCCGTAAAAAAGAAGCTTCCTACTTTGCTTGACCTTCTTAAGAAGGACCAGGCGCGGGTGATGAGCGTGCTGCACAAGCATGGCGTCTATTTCGACGCCGGCACCTACATCACTCTCATCGCGACGCTCGACAAGGTCGCCGCGTATCACGCGGTGCCCAACCGCAGGAAGTTCTTCGCGGATCTTTTAGGCCGCTGATGCTCGGTTCCCTCGCGCGATTCGTCGAGCGCACGGCCTGCGGCGTCCGGCAAAAGCCCCCCTATCGGATTTCGGCCGAAGCCCTGGCCCTGCACCGGCGGCTTCAGGTCGTCGATCTGCACGCGGATCCGCTGATGTGGGACCGCGACCTGCTGAGGCGCAACGCGCACGGCCATGTCGACGTCCCGCGCCTCATCGAGGGCGGCGTCGCCCTGCAGATATTTTCGACCGTGACGCACGCGCCGCTGGGGATCAACATCCGCCGCAATCCGACCAGTCGTCCCGACATGGTCACGGCACTCGCCGCGGCCTCGGGCTGGCCGGCCGAGACGAAGACGAGCCGGCTCGCGCGCGCCCTGCACCAGGCCCGCGCGCTGGAAAGCGCGGCGAAGCGATCGGGCGGCCTGCTGGCACAAATCCGCTCACGAGCGGAGCTGACGGATTATTTGGCGCGGCGCACGGCCGGCGTCACGGCCGGCCTTCTGTCCATCGAGGGAGCGCAGGCCTTCGATGGGCGGCTCGAATCGATCAAGACACTTTACGATGCGGGCGTGCGCATGGTCGGGCTCACGCATTTCGTCGACAACGAGGTCGGCGGCTCCGCTTCCGGCGAGTCCAAGGGAGGCCTGACCGATTTCGGCCGCGCCGCGCTCAAGAAGATGGAGGACATGGGCATCATCATCGATCTCGCCCACGCCTCCCCCCGCCTCATCGACGACGTTCTTGCGGAAGGCCGCACGCCCCCGGTCGTGTCGCATACCGGCGCCTGCGCGGCCTGTCCCAATGAGCGCAATTTGACGGATGAGCAGCTGTCTAAGATCGGAGAGAAGGGAGGGCTGATCGGCGTCGGCTTCTGGAGGACGGCCACCTGCGGAGACGACGCGGGCGCCATCGTCCGCTCCTTGCTCGCGGTGGTCAAGGGCGCGGGTGAGCGATGCGCCGCTCTGGGCTCGGATTTCGACGGCGCGGTGACCGCTCCCTTCGACGCAACCGGCGTGCCGCTGATCACCGAGGCCCTGCTCAAGGCGGGTGTTACGGAGGAGCGGATCGCGCTCCTGATGGGCGGCAACGCCGTTCGGTTTCTCTCCGAACGCCTGCCTGCGAGTTGACTGTTTCCTGAAGATGTAACACCACTATTCGCGGGAGCTCTCCGAATGTGCCTTTTAAGGCACGCGCACTCGTTCCGGGAATAGTTCTTGTGCCGTATACGGCACCAAATCAACAAGTTCAGGTATAGGTGGCGCAATAGGCATACTCATCTTCCGGAGACAGATCAGCGGCGGAAGTCCTTGATTCGGTGAACGGAAGGGTGTGGCTCGATGGGCCTGCCCGAGTGCTTGGTCTCGAGCAGGAAGTGGCGCCCCTTGGGAAAGCGCTCGACGAATAAGTTCACGTGAATGGGTTCATTCTCGAACGACCCCGCGACCGTACCCATCTCCGCGAGCTTGTGCAGGGCCTCGTTCTTGAAGGCGAAATCGGGCGTGTCGAAGCGCGGTTTGAGCACGAGCGTCGCACTTTTGCCGTCGGGTTCCGGGAAGCCGTGGCGCAGCAGCGAGGCCTCCGTGCCTTCGCGCATGCCCTCGTCCCGGCCGGTCATGTAGAAGGACCGTCCCCCGCGCTTGACGACCTCGGCCGCGTACTCGGGGCCGCCGGGGATGATCGTGTCCTCGAGCAGGTACGGATTCTTAAAGAAGCGGGCGAACCAGAAGTCGCGCAGATCCTTGGTCAGCTTGTCCTCGAGGCCGTGGTCTTTGGCCGTGTCGGCAATCGTGTAGCGCAGTTTTTCGCGGGTGATGCCGCGCACGATTCCGGCGGCGCGGGCGTCCTGAGTCTCGAGGCGCGCCGCGAACTCGGCCATGATCCGCAGGTGCCGGTCGGCCGTCGAGAACAGGGTGTCGTCGAGGTCGAAGACGACGATCGCGTGCGGCTGCGCCGCGACGTCTTCGAGCAGCGCGTCGAGAAGCTCCTTCTGCGTCACGCCTTCTTAGCAACGACGACTATCGTGTTCTTCGGCGTGGCGTTCCAGAGCGTGGTCATCAGGAGCGCGCCCATCAGCGAGAAGGGCATGATCATGTAGGTCCACACGCCCCAGCCGTGCGTGTCGAGGATTTTGCCCAGAAAGATGCCGGTCAGGCCCGAGGCCACGTACTGGATCCCATCGAGCAGGCCGGTGACCGTGGCGGCGGCCTTGGTGCCGCCGAAGTCCATCGACGCCGTGCCTGAGAGCATGCCGTGCACGCCGAAGATCCACATGCATGAAAAACCGATCAAAAACGAGGCGAGCGCCGGGTCCTTGGTCTGGCCCAGCGCGAACAAGCTGGCGATCTGACCTAAGTAAAATATAAAAGCCACGGGCGGCCGCCGGCTCTGGAACACCTTGTCGGACAGGTAGCCGCAGACCAGGCCGCCGCAGATGCCGCCGACCGTGATGCCTGCGGTGGCCATGGTGAACAAGGCGGTTCCGTGCTTGACGCCGTGCACTTCTTTGAGAAACGGAACGAACCACAACAGCAGCCCTTGGCGCACGAAGCCGGTGCAGAACTCGGCGGCGGTTAAAGTCAGAATAATTTTATTTTTAAAGACATGCGTGATCAGGTAGGTCAGGTCGATGGGCTTGTCCTTGTCCGCGTGGTGGCTTGAGGCGTCGCCGGTGTCGAAGTCGGCGTGGCCGGCGGACTTCGGGGTGTCGGCGATCATGTAGTAATCGACGACCATCATCGTCGCCACGGCGGCCGACGGTATCAGGAACACCATGTACCAGCTCATGTAAGACAGGATCCAGCCGCCGACGGTCATGGCCAGGAAGTAGCCTGAGCTGATCATGATTCCGAAGATGCCGCCGAATACGCCGCGCTCGCGCACATGAAACCACGTTGAATTGACTTTGACGACCGAAAGCGCGCCGAAAGACTGGAAGTACTGGTTGACGGCATACAGCAAAGACATCCCGACAACGATTTTTGTCTGCCAGCCGTTCAAGAAAAGCAGCCCGATGATCAAGTTCATCACGGCGGTGCCCGCCGCCGCGATCAATATCGCGCGCCGGCCGCCGAAGCGGTCGGTGAGCGGGCCGTTGAACATGACGGCCAGCGCGTAAGTCCAGAAGCCGGCGGTGGCGATCGTCCCGAACTGCGCCTTGCTCAGGGCAAAGCGCGTCATGATTTCGGTGGACGCGACGTTGAGGTTGTAGCGGCCCATGTAGAAGGTCGCGTAGGTCAGGCCGAGCGGGAACCAGTTCATGAAGCGGCGGCGTCGGTAAAGGGCCGAATGCTGCGGCGCGGCGGAGGCGGTCGTCGAGGGGGCTGAGCTCATGGGGATATTGTAGCCGCTTAGCGCCGGGGCTTGGAATAGGTCTTTAGTACCTCGAGCGGGGCCGAATAGGCCGAGTCCCATAGATGGGCATGGATCTTCGCCGTGCGCGCGGCGAGGCTCTCGTCCTTCACGACGATTTCGAGGTTGCGGGAGGTGTCGAGATAGCCCCCCGCCCAGTTGCTCGTGCCGATCCAGGCGGTCTTGCCGTCGGCGACCATGTACTTTGAGTGCGCGGTCCGTGAAAAGGGAATCGGGCCCTGCTTGGCCTCGGGCACGGTGATGATCCGCACCTCGATGCCCGGTATCAGCGAGAGGCTTTTGAGATGGACGACCGATTGCGCGTCGGTGTTCCAGTGCGAGACCAGGAGCTTGATCTTCACGCCGCGCACGGCGGCGTCGCGCAAGGCGTTGTCGATTGGTGGATAAAAATGTTTTGGACGGGCATAAGTCGTGGGGTTATAATCGAGAAGCTGAATTGCCAGATCCGTTTTAGTTTCTCCAATGAGCCTGACAAGCTCCGATTCGGAATCCCCCACTCCGTTCGGATTCTTTCGCCATGGGCTGGCGACGAGATAAGCACGATCGGCGCGGTCGAAGGCCGGCTCCCGCTGTTCGACCCGCTTCTGATTGTCGGGATCTTCCGTCAGCGCCCAGTCATGATCGAAAACCCTTTGGACGTTCTTGACGACCGGCGCGTCGGTGATCCTCAATCCCAGCTCATGAATGTGCTTGAGAGATCGCCAGTCTAAGTTCTGGCTGCCGACATAGGCCTGCGTCGAGTCGACGACGAAGAATTTGGCGTGGATGATGCCGTCGCCGTTGACCTTGGACCATTCGAGGATGCGCAGGTCGAGGCCCGGGATGGACTTGAGCCGCGCGATGCCGTCGAGAGAGTTCCGCTCGAATTTCTTCTCTAGAATGACGCGGATCTTGACGCCGCGCTTGGCGGCGCGCTCGAGTGCTTGCAGGGATTGCTCAAGAGGCTCGCCCGTGGACGGGGTGACGTAGAACTGCTCGATGTCGATCGTCTTTTTGGCGGCGTTGAACATGTCCGGCCAGGCGTCCTGCGCTAGCCGCAGATCCGGCTCCTCAAGCGAAGTTTCGACCGGATATGAGTAGATCAGTTCGAAGCCCGGAACGGAAAAAGCCGCGCGTATGGGAGCCGTCAGGAAAAGGGATACGGCAACGAGACATATCATGTACCCTCCGGTACGCGGTGCGACATGCGCCCGAAGTACTGGAGCATGCTTTGCGCGACGGCCTTCGTCACGGCGGACTCATCGATGCTGGTGCCGAGCAGTTTCGCCATCGTGGTCATGACCTCGCTCTCGAGCTTGCATGGGTGAATAAGCTCGAACGGAGCCAGCGGGTTGTTCATGTTCAGCGCGAAGCCGTGGTAGGCGACGGCGCCGCGTACCGCGACGCCGATCGAGGCCAGCTTCTTGCGGCCGACCCAGAGCCCGGTGAAGCCTTTGACGGTCGTCGCCTGAATGCCGAATGGTCCGATCGCTTCGATCAGGATCACTTCGAGCGCCGACAGGTATGAGCGCGCCTTGAGACCCAGGCCGCGCAGGTCGAAGATCGGATAGCCGACGAGCTGGCCGGGGCCGTGCCAGGTCAGGTCGCCGCCGCGCTCGATCCTGTGGACCGGATAAGGCAAGGCCTCCGGCAGGGGCTGTTTGGAGGATCGTCCGATCGTGTACACCGGGTGGTGCTGGCACAGCAACAAGGTGTCCGGAATCTTTCCCTCGCCGCGCTCGAAGACGAGCTTGCGTTGGAGATTCCAGACCTCTTCGTAGTCCTTGAGGCCCAGATCTCGGATGAGCATCGTTAGGAGAAGACGGGCGCCTCGCGCTTGACCGCCAGCATGTGCACGGGATGGCCGAGTGCCATCTCGCAGGCCTCGGCGAAGGTCTCGGTCAAGGTCGGATGCGGGTGGATGGTCTGGGCCACCTGCTCGAGCGTGACGCCGACTGAGACCGCGAGGCAGGCTTCTCCAATCAAATCGGATGCATTCGTGCCCACGAAGCCCGCGCCTAAAATACGGTGCGTGGCCTTGTCGGCGACGACCTTGCAGAAGCCGTCGGTCTCGCGTACGGCCATCGCGCGGCCGGAGGCCGCGAACGGGAACTTGCCGACGACCGTCGTAAAGCCGGCGGCCTTGGCCTCCGCGTCGGTCATGCCGACCCAGGAGATCTCGGGGTCGGTGAACACGGCCCAGGGCACCTGGCCGCGCGCTTCGAGCGGCTCGCCCGCGATGGACTGCGCGGCCAATATGCCCTCTCGGCTGGCTTTATGCGCCAGGTAGGGCTGGCCGATAACGTCGCCGATCGCGTAGATGTTGCCCACGGAAGAGAGCATCTCGGTGTCCACGATGATGTGCCCGCGCTTGTCGAGGTCGACGCCGAGCTTCTCGAGGCCGAGGCCCTTGGAGCGCGGCGCGCGGCCGACGGACATTAATATCTTGTCGCAGGTAATTTTTTTCTCGCCCTCCGGAGTCTCAGCCACGAGTTCCAGCCTCTTCCCCTTCCTGGCCCAGGATTTGGCCTTCGAGGAAAGAAAAACCTCGACGCCGAGCTTGGACAGATTGCGGGCGACCGGCGCGACCAAATCCTTTTCGATGACCGGCAATAAGGCATCTGTAAACTCGACGACCGTGACTGTCGTGCCCAATTTCGCGAAGAAGGTGCCGATCTCGAGGCCGATCACGCCGCCGCCCACGACCACGAGGGCCTCGGGCGGGGTTTTTAGATCGAGCGATTCTTTCGAGCCCAAAATGTCCTTGCCGTTGATGGCGAAGCCGGGGATGGACGCGATCTCGGAGCCGGTGGCGATGATCGCGTATTTGAACTCGACCGTTTCGGTGTCGCCGTCCTCCTTCGTGATGATCGCGTTGTGCGCCGTCGTGAACCGTGCTTCGCCCGAGATGTGTTCGCCTTTGTTGCCTTTGACGAGGACGCCGATGTTTTTGACGAAGCCGCCGACCATCTGATCCTTCCAGGCCACGACCTTGGTCCAGTCGAGCCGGTGCTTGGGGTCGTCGCAGCCGGCCTTCTTGGACTTGTGTATCGTAGAAGCGGCCGAGATGAGGGCTTTGGACGGTATGCAGCCGTAGTTGAGGCACTCGCCGCCGAGCTTGTCGCGGTCCACGAGGAGGACCTTCTTGCCGAGCTGTCCGGCCTTGATGGCGGCGACGTAGCCGCCGGGGCCGCCGCCGATGATGAGCACGTCGGTGTTGATCGCCATGTTCGCCTCTTTAGAGAAGGGTTTGCGGGTTTTCGAGATGCTTGATGATCGTGTTCGTGAAGCTCGCGGCGTCGGCGCCGTCGATGATGCGGTGGTCGAAGGAGAGCGCCAGGTTCATCATGTCGCGGGCGACGATCTTGCCGTCGCGTACGACCGGACGTTTGGCGAGCTTCATCAGCCCGAGGATCGCGACCTCGGGATGATTGACGATCGGGGTCGCAAACAAGCCCCCGATCGGTCCGATGTTGGTGATCGTGATGGTTCCGTCCTGGAGGGAGCCGACCTCGATCGTCTTGGCGCGCACTTTTTCCGCCAAGGTCGCGACCTCGGCGGCCAGCGCCCAGATGTCCTTGTCCTGCGCGTTTTTGATGTTAGGAACGACAAGGCCCTGCGGCGCGGCGACGGCGACTCCGACATTGTGACGGCGTTTGACGACGATCTCTCCGGCCGCTTCATCCAACGACGAGTTGAACATCGGGAACTCGGCCAACGCCTTGGACAAAGCGCGTATGATGAACGGCAAAAACGTCAATTGAACGCCGCGTTTGGCGGCCTGGGGCTTGAGCTTCTCGCGCAAGGCCAGTACGGCGGTCATTTCGCATTCGTCAACGTGCGTGACATGCGCGACGGTGCGGCATGATTGCTGCATCTTTTCGGCGATCTTGCGGCGAATACCCGTAAACGGTACGGTGGTGTCGCCGTCGTGTCGTGATATCGACACCGGAGGGTACCCGGATGAAGTCGTAGATGCGACCGTGTGTTCTTGTCGTGCCGTTCGCGCCGAAGGCGCAATTGCTCTCACGTCGGTTTCCGAAATTCGTCCCCCTGGTCCGGTGCCCGTCACTCGTGATAAGTCCACGTTCAAGGTCGATGCCAGTGTCTTGACTGCGGGCGTAGCGTTCGCGCCGGAGTTGTCGGGGGAACTCGGTCCAGGACCGAGCTTCAAGATCATGCCGGTCGTACCGAGGTCTGACGCGAGAACGCGGCCCTGCGGGCCGGTGCCGTTGATCCGGCCGATGTCGATGCCCTGGTCTTTCGCCATCTTCCGGACCATGGGCGTGGCAAGCACTTGGGAAGCGCCGCGCGACGGCCGCGACGCCGCCGGGGCGGCGGCGGCCTTGGGGGAAGGAACGGCAACGAATTGAGAACTCGGGGAAGAAGCGCCTGACACGCCGGAAAATGTGACCAGCGGACCATGCACGGCGACCTTTTGGCCCGGCTTCGCGTGGAGCTTTTGAATTTTGCCGGTACGCGGCGACGGAATCTCGACCTCCGCTTTGTCCGTTAATACGGCGGCGACCGGCTGGTGCTCCTTGACGAGCTCCCCCTCCTTCACGAACCACTTGACGATCTCACCTTCGACGAGCCCTTCGCCGATGTCGGGCAGATTAAAGATGAACGACCCGGAGCTTGCGACTGGGCGCTCGGCGACGGCGACCGATTGCGCCGCCGGCGCCTTCGGCGCCGCGGAGGCTCCGCCTCCGACCTCGATCGACGCCAACGGTGAATGCACCTTGATCTTTTCGCCGGGCTTCCCGTAAAGCTTTGTGATCTTCCCCGCCCTCGGCGAAGGAATCTCAACTTCCGCCTTGTCCGTCAAAACCGCCGCGAGCGGCTGATGCTCCGCGACCGTGTCGCCGATCTTCACGAACCATTTCACGATCTCGCCTTCGACGAGACCTTCGCCGATATCCGGAAGATTGAATTCAAATTTCATTTTAATCACTCTCGATGGGAAAAGTTCATTCGGATTTCCGGCAGTATTTTACTTATTATCTTCGTCCGGGCCGACATCCGCAAGTCTTGAAGCCTGGCCCTCCGGCGAGGCTCCGACATCGAAAAGTTCGAGGGCGGTCGGTTCTTCAGCAGCCAGCGCGGAAAGCTGCACTTGGCCTTCCGGCAGCCGCTTGGCCCCCCGGGCGACCAAAGTTTGGTTGCCCGACTCCTTGACCGAAGAGTCTTTCACCCATAGCGGCACTCGATTCTTCCGCAGGTTCTCGATTGCGCCGTTCCAAGTGCCGCCTTTTCCGTTGGTGCATGACACGACGACGGCTGCGCGAGAAAGACAGTAGATGTATTTGTTGCGGGCCATGGCGTTGCCTACGTCGAAGCCGACCTCAGGATAGAAGGAAGAGACGAGCACCAGATTCCTCGCCATCAGAGCTTTGCGGTATTTGGAAGACGTCGCCGTGCGCAGGAGGTTGTCCGCCAGGACGCCCACGGCCGAGCCTTCGCGCTCCAGGGCGCCCATCATCGCGGCCTCGTCGACTCCGCGGGCGCCTCCTGAGACCACGGAGAAGCCTTGGAGAGCCGCCTCTGCACCAAGACGCGTAGCGAAGGCGAGATCCTCCTGTCCGGCGTCTCGAGAGCCGACCACCGCTATCGCCCTCTGATTGAGGAGGCTCCGCTGGCCGCACCCGAACAGGACCGGAGGAGAGTCTGTCTTGAGCTTCGACCTGAGACGTTCAGGGTAATCCGCGTCGTAATGCGTCGCAACCCACAGGCCGGCGCGCTCCCATCTCTCCAGCGCCAAGCCGAGCGCCCCGGCGCGATCCAGCAAGAATCGGACGCGGTCCAGCGTGATAGCGGCATCCGTACAGTCCGTAAGGACCTCCTCGGGAGCTTCTTGCAGAAGCGATTCTGGCGATAGTGCGCGGTCCTTGAGCCAGACCTCGAAACGTCCCCATTCCGTCGGAGACAAGGGCCTCGGATCGCTCGTCGATGGCTTGCCCAGGTAGGCGGTCAGCAGAAGGACGGCTTGAGTCCTCGGTTTAGAACTCATGTCAATCCCCAGTGCTCGCTGTCGTCAAGGCCGCTGGCCACACAACGCCGCTACCGGCGCGCCTGAGGAGTGCTGCGACGACCGTCATTGTCCAAGACGAGTCGATGACGTCATCGATGAGCAGGACCGGTCCCTGGGGAAGGTCGCCGGCCACATCGAAGGCTCCGTCGAGATTGGCGCACCGATGGAAGCGGTTATGCTGGAGCTTCTGCGGGGCGTTGTCTCTCACTTTCGTCACGACGGGCGAGAACGGAAGCTTCAGCAGACCGGCGACACGGCGTACCAGGTCCGGCACGAGGTTCGGATGTCTGATCGAGGGGACGCAGGTTGCCCAGGTTGGAAACGGCTCCGGCATCCAGCGCTCGAGGATCATCTCGGCCATCGCCGTCGCCAACTCGTCCCGAAACCGGCCCGCACGCTTGTCCTGAGCGACCACATGCCCCCAGCCCGCGTCTCCCCATCGAGAAAGGATGCGTCCGGTTTCCGCGCGCAGGTCGGTCGGCAGGTTTCCTCGCAATCCATACGTCGGGAACGCCTCGGCGGCCACCTGCTTCATGCACTCCAACGGCATGTCGGATACTCTCAGAAACTGTGACGCCGCCACCGCCAATTCGTGCTTGAAGTTCTCCGGGATCACCGGTCGGCCGAGGCAACGCGAGCACTTTCCGCAGTCGGGAGGGGCCTTGTCATCCAGCGCCTTCGCGAGGAATTTCATCAAGCATCCGGGGCTGTCGATGTACGCCTGCGTCTCCCGCCATTCCTGTTCCCGTTGCGCGGTCAGGCGCCGGATCCTCTCGTGATCCAGGCGATACTCGACCGGGGTCCTGCGCCAACGGCCGGAGTCCTTTATGAGCGGAGCCGGGCTTTCGACCGACAGGAACTTCAGCACTTTGTCAATCTGCCCCTTGCGCAGATTGACGGACTCTTCGATCTGGCGCTCGGTCAGCCCGTCATTTTCCGCGAGCAGCTCCAGGATCGCATCGACTCGATCCTCCGCCGGAAAAGCCTTAGTTCTGAAATACTCATGGATGTCCTCATCCTCCGCGCCTGCCAACAGCACCCCATAAGCGAGGTCGATGGCGCGGCCGGCCCGGCCCACCTGCTGATAGTACGCGATGATGGAGCTTGGTGCCTGGTAGTGGACGACGAACCCAAGGTCCGGCTTGTCGTAGCCCATCCCCAGCGCGGTCGTGGCCACCAGCGCCTTGATCTTGTTGCGCGACAACAGATCTTCGAGATGCCGACGGTACTCGTGAGGGTCCTCGGCTTCCGCGGCTTCGACCCCGCTGTAATAGGCCTTCGCCTCGATGCCGTTGCAATTGAGCCACGCGGCGACTTGTTCGCCGTCGCGTTTGGTGAGCGTGTACACGATTCCGGTCCCGGGGAGCTCGGGTAGATGTTCGGCGAGCCACGCCAGACGAGACGCTTGGTCCGGAAGGCGGATCGTCTGTAATGCAAGAGTCTCGCGCATGAGCCGTCCGCGCAGCACCGACACATCCCCCACTTGGGTACGCACATCGTCGAGCACCCGGTCGTTGGCCGTCGCCGTCGTGCCCAAGACCGGCACGGTCGAAGGCATCCTTTTGATCACATCGACCAAGCGGCGGTAGTCGGGACGGAAATCGTGGCCCCAATCGGAGATGCAGTGGACCTCATCGATGACCAGCAGTCCGATCCGCGCGGCTATGGGCACCAGGACCGCTTGGACGAACTCATCGTTGGCCAGCCTCTCGGGAGAGATTAGCACCGCGTCGGCTTTCCCTCCGACGATGGCATCCACGAGGCCCGGCCATTCATCCCGGTTAGTCGAGTTGATAGTGAGAGCTGTGACGCCGAGTTTCCCAGCCGCCTCTATCTGGTTGCGCATGAGCGCCAGCAAGGGAGAGACGATGAGAGTCGGCCCCGCCCCTCGGTCTCGAAGGATGCGCGTCGCGATGAAGTAGACGAGACTTTTGCCCCAACCCGTCCTCTGCACGACCAGCAGCCTCTTCTTCTCATCGACGAGTGCTCGGATCGCCTCCCATTGTCCCTCGCGGAAATCGGCGTCAGGCGAGCCGAGCGACTTGCGAAGAAGGTCCCGGGCCTGATCTCGCGGGATTTCCTTTCGGTTCATCTTTGGGCCATCTCAGAAGCTCAAGGTCTTGCGCGCGGCCATGACCACTCGGTCCGCGTCGGGAATATAGTACTGCTCCAGCCTAAAGAGCGGCATACGGATGTCCCAGCCGCCGACGCGCGCAACGGGCGCCAACAACCTGAGCAATCCTCGCTCCGCGATTAATGCGGAAAGTTCCGCCGCCCAGGATCCGGAGTTCGGGGCCTCGTGGGCGATGACGCAGCGGCCGGTCTTGCCGACTGAAGCCAGGATCGCGTCGAGGTCGAGCGGCGACAAGGTGCGCAGGTCGAGAATCTCGACGTCGGCGCCGTCCTCCTTCTCAAGACGCTCGGCGGCCTTTTCGCAGGTCACGGTCATGGCTCCCCAGGTCAGCATGGTTATGTCCTTGCCTTCCTTGACGACGCGGGCCTTGCCGATCTCAACGGTATAGTGGCCCACGGGGACTTCTCCTTTGGCTGAGCGGTACAACAGTTTCGGCTCGAAGAAAACGACCGGGTCGGGCGACTCGATCGCGGCGAGCAGGAGGCCCTTTGCGTCGCGAGGCGTCGAGGCAATGATGACCGTGATGCCGGGCGTGTGGCAGAAATAGGCTTCGGGGCTTTCGGAGTGATGCTCCGGGGCGTGGATCAGTCCGCCATGCGGAGCGCGCAGAACCAGCGGCACCGACATCTTGCCGCGCGAACGCGAGCGGATGCGGCCGAGATGGCAGACCACCTGGTCGAACACCGAGGGCATGAAGCCGTCGAACTGGATTTCGGCCACGGGCCGGAAACCCGCTATGGCGAGGCCGATGGCCGAGCCCATGATCCCGATCTCGGCGAGCGGGGTGTCCACGACGCGCTCGCCGCCGTATTTCTTCCACAGCCCTTCGGTGGCGCGGAACACGCCGCCGTTGCGGCCGATATCCTCACCCAGAAGCATCACCCGCTTGTCCGCGGCCAGAGCGAGGTCGAGCGCCTCGTTGACGGCCTGCACGAGATTTAATGTTCGCGTTGCCGTCGGTTTGGCCGCCGTCTTCACGGGAACCGTCCTTCGGTAGGCGGCAGCTCCGTGAGCACCTTCGCGCCCCCCTTGAATTTGAGGACCTCTTCCAGCTCGGCGCGCTGCTCGATCAAGTTCCACGGCGCCGCGGCGTAATTATCGGCGAACATATTTAATGGATTGGGTGCTGGAAATTCCTCATACGCCTTTACCTCGCCGTCGATCCAGCTTCGTGTCTTTGTGGTTAATTCTCTTTCTTTTTTCGCGTCCCAGATTTTTCTTGCCGTCAAAAATTTCTTCATCCGCTCGATCGGATCCTTCTTCTTCCAGGCCTCAATCTCTTTATCGGAGCGATAGCGCGTCGCGTCGTCGGCGGTCGTGTGATGACCCATGCGATAGGTCTCGCACTCGAGCAAGGTCGGACCGCCGCCGGACCGGGCCCTCGCGACGGCCTCGATGGTCGCGGCGTAGACGGCCAGCGCGTCGTTCCCGTCAACTTGGAGTCCGTGCACGCCGTAGCCCCAGGCTTTCTGCGCCAAGGTCTGCGACGCGGCCTGGCGCTTGCGCGGGACCGAGATCGCCCAGCCGTTGTTTTCGATGATGTAGATCGCGGGCAGCTTGAACTGGCCGGCGAAGGTCAGGGCTTCGTGCAGGTCGCCTTTCGAGGAGGTTCCGTCGCCGCAATAGGTGAGGGCCACGCCGCCTTTGCCCTTGAGCTTCTGTCCCCAGGCGAGGCCCGCGACCTGGGTCAGGTGCGTGCCGACGGGAATTGAAAAAATCATGTCGTTGTTGCCGTCGGGAAAGTGAGTTCCGCGGTCGTCGCCCGCCCAATACAACAAGCCGTAGCGCATCTGCATGCCTCTGGCGAAATAAACGCCGCTACCGCGATAGGTCGGAACCACCCAATCGGATGGCTTCAACGCCAACGGCGGAATACATTGAGTCGCTTCTTGTCCGGTAATCATTGGATACGTTCCAAGCCGTCCGGAACGCTGAAGTAAAATCGCACGCTCGTCAAAGGCTCGAATCTGGAACATGAGGCGATACATTTCGAGCAGAAGTTTGTCGGAGAGCGTCGGCATTAATGATTGATCGACATGACCATCGACATCAAGGATTTCAAGGCGTTTTATATCGATGGAGGCGACGGTCTTAAGAGGCATGAGATTCCAGGTATCCCTTCATAAACAGCTCGGCCGCGCGATAAGACGACCGCACGAATGGCCCGGAGGCGACATGCTTGAAGCCGTGTTGCTTCGCGATCTCGCCATATCTTTTGAATTCATCTGGATGAATGTATCGCTCGACCATGAGATGATGACGCGACCCCGAGGGCCTCAAATATTGCCCAAGCGTCAATATCTCGACCCCGCTTTGTCGGATGTCGTTGAATGCCTGTATGAGTTCTCCTTCCGTTTCTCCTAATCCGAGCATCAAAGATGTTTTGGTCGGCGTTTTAGTCCGGTAGCGCTTCGCGTGATTCAAAACGTCCAAGGACTGCCGGTAACCGGCCTTCGCGTCGCGTACGGAAGATGTCAAGCGTTCCACGCATTCAACGTTGTGGGCCACGACATCAGGACCGGCGTCGAGAACCGTTTCAAGAAGCCCCTTATCAGCCCGGAAATCTTGAAGCAGCATTTCGAGCTTCATATCCGGACAAACTTTTTTTATTTCTCGTATGCAGGCGGCTAAATGAGCCGCGCCCTGGTCGGGAAGGTCGTCGCGACAGACGGTCGTCAGAACGGCATACTCCACGGCCATTTCTTTCAACGTCAACGACAATTTTTCCGGCTCCTCACCGTCGGGGGCCGACGGCTTCACCGAAGTCGCGACGGAACAGAAACGGCAGCCGCGGGTGCACGTGTCGCCCATGACCATAAATGTGGCGGTCCCCCCTCCCCAGCACTCGGCCAGGTTTGGACAGCGGGCTTCCTCGCAGACGGTGGAAAGTCCCCTGGAACGAGAAGCTTCTTTGAGCCGCGCGACGACTGGACCCGTCGGGAGCTTGACCTTCAGCCAGGGCGGCAGGGGCTGACGTTGCGCGACCGGAGGCATCTCAGTGCGTGCCCTGGTCGGCGAGCCAACGCTCAGCTTCCAGTGCCGCCTTGCAGCCCATGCCCGCGGCGGTGATCGCCTGGCGGTAGCGGTGGTCCATGACGTCGCCGGCGGCGAAAACGCCTTCGACGGAGGTGCGCGTGCGGTCGTCGGCGACGAGATAGCCGTTCTCGTCCATTTTGAGCTGACCGCCGAGGAACGCGGTGGTCGGCGTATGGCCGATGGCCATGAACACGCCCTCGCATTTGAGCGCGGTCACGGCCTTGGTCTTGAGATTCTTGAGCTTGACGCCGTCGACGTGGCCGTTGCCGGTGATCTCTTCGACGGCCGAGTCCCAGATGAAGGAGATCTTCGGGTTTTTCTTCGCGCGGTCCTGCATGATCTTGGAGGCGCGTAGGCTGTCGCGGCGGTGGACGACGACGACCTTGGCGGCGAATTTCGTGAGGAAGGTGGCCTCTTCCATGGCGGTGTCGCCGCCGCCGACGACGACGACTTCCTTGTTCTTGAAGAAGAAGCCGTCGCAGGTGGCGCAGGCGGACACGCCGTGGCCCATCAGGCGTTTCTCGCTTTCGATGCCCAGCCACTTCGCGTTGGCGCCGGTGGCGATGATCAGGGCCGAGGCCGAGGCGGCCCTGCCCTCGGTCGTCTCCAGGTAGAAGGGACGGCGGGAGAGGTCCACTTTAATGACGTATTCGTTGATGATCGCAACGCCCAGGCGCTCGACCTGCTTCTGCATGCGCTCCATGAGCTCGGGGCCTTGAACGGGCTCCGGGAAGCCGGGGAAGTTCTCGACCTCGGAGGTGATCATGAGCTGGCCGCCCATGGAGACGCCGCCGAACACGAGGGGGTCCATGTTCGCGCGCGCGGCGTAGATGGCGGCCGTATAGGCGGCGGCGCCGGAGCCGATGATGATCACTTTCCTCGATTCTGCCATGGCGCGATTATAACATTTCACCCCACGGGCCCCGCCTTGCTAGACTATCCCCCGATAATGGCCGACATGATTTGGCTCCATGGCGTCGAATGCCGCCCCAAGATCGGCGTGCCGTCCGCCGAGCGGGCGCGCCGCCAGAAGCTCCTGGTGGACGCCGGCCTCGAGGTGGACGCCCGCCCCGCCGCGCGGAGCGACGACTTCCGTCTGGCCGTGGATTACGAGGCCGTGGAGAAGCTCATCCGTGCCGAGTCCGAGGCCGGGGAGCGCCGTCTCATCGAGACTTTGGCCGAGAGCCTTGCCGACTCGATCCTACGCGCTCAGCCGCTCGTCGCCGCCGCGACGATCCGCGTGCGCAAGACGCCGGCCGTCATGCCCAAGACCCGCGAGGTCGTCATCGAGATCCGCCGCGTCCGCGGAGAACTTTGATGGCGAGGAAGAAGTGGATTTTGGCGGTTGACGATGACCCCGGGATCCTCCTCATCCTCGAGGATGTCCTCGCCCACCCGGAACTGACCATCACGACCGCCTCCGACGCGATGCAGGCTTTCATCCAGGCGCGCGACATCGCGCCGCTCTTGATCATCTCCGACATTCAGATGCCGGGCTACGGCTACGGCACGGAGACCCTTAAGATGCTGCGCGGCAACCCCGGCACCGCGCGCGTGCCCATCGTCTTCATGACGGGCATGGAACTGACCAAGGCTCGTGCGCTCCTTCCGGCCGACGATCCGAGCGTCGGGCTGGTCGGCAAGCCGCTTGATCTGGAAAGGCTGCGCGACTACGTCTGGAAGCTCGCCGGCGTCACCGCTCCGGTCGCAGCCGCCGCGCCGGTCGCCGCGCCGGTCGCCGCGCCGGTC
>Ga0209515_10002801_pt1 | contig 25981 bp, 31 predicted proteins | sample Subgroupgradi54m_FD_187454 | JGI IMG/M metagenome (GOLD analysis project Ga0209515, IMG submission 187454) | Subsurface groundwater microbial communities from S. Glens Falls, New York, USA - GMW60B uncontaminated upgradient, 5.4 m (SPAdes)... ... | reverse complement strand
GATGTGATTCTTTCGCCCGAAGGCGTGCCGGTCGTGTTGGAAGTGAATACGATCCCCGGGTTCACGCCGACGAGCCTGCTGCCGAAGGCGGCCGCGCACGCCGGCATGCCGTATGACGAGCTCTGCGAGCAACTGGTCGTCATGGCGCGGGCCTCCGCCCAGGTGCCGGCATGAGCCGCCGGCGGAAGCCCGGCCGGCAGATGCCCGGCGTGCTGCCCCGCCTCATCCGCCGGATGATCGACGGCGGCGCCTGGCTGCTGCGCCATCCGCACTCCGCCATCGCCGGCGCGCTGCTGATGGCGTCGGGCTGGGCGCTGTGGACGTATGCCCAGCGCGCCGACGCGTTTCGTGTGACCCGCGTGGAGATGCCGCAGGACCCAACCTTCACGCTGCGCGATTCGGTGGTGGGTGATAACATCTGGAAAGTGGACCTCGGGCTGATGGCCGAACGGTTGAAGCAGCAGCAGCCGTGGCTGAAAAATGTCCGCGTGATCCGGCAGCTGCCGGACACCATCCGCGTCAGCGCGATCCAGCGGCAGCCGGTGGCCCAGGTGCGCATCGACCGCTGGTATCCGGTGGACCGCGAGGGCTTCATCCTGCCCCAGGGCACGACGCTGCCCGATGAGCGGCTGATCCAGCTGACCGTCGACCGTTCCCGGTCGGCGCTGCGCGCGGGGGCGGAGACACCGGATGAGCGGCTGCTGGCCGCGCTGCGGATTCTTTCCCAGCTGCGGCGCAGCCCGGCGCTGGCCTCGCGGCGCGTGACGGAAATCAACGTCTCGGATGCGCAATCCGTCCGCTTCGTGCTCGACGGGGAAACGGAGATCCGCTGCGGCGCCGAAGAAGAGCTCGACGCGCAGATGGGGCGCCTGCAAGCCACCCTGCGGGCGGTGGCGAAACAGGATCTCGCGGTGCGTTATATCGATTTGCGGTTTCAGGATCCGGTGGTGGGCACCCGTGCCTCAGCCGCACTGTGAGTGGTAAGGAGGCATGACCCTCCAGCCGCTGCTCGCGCTCGACCTGGGGGCCACGAAGGTGGCCTGCGTGGTCGGCATGCCGCGCGAGAACGCCCAGGGTTTCGAGCTGCTCGGCAGCAGCCTGATCGCCTACCCCACCAGCTCCGAGGCCTGGCTGAGCGATCCGCTGCTCATGAGCCGCGTCATCGAGCACGCGGTTGAAGCCGCCGCGGTGCCCCACGAATTCCATCGCGCCATCATCGGCATCCATCCCACGTCGCTGAGCAGCGAGCATGTGCGCGTCTCCATTCCGCTGGCGGATGAGCCCATCGGCGTCCGGACCCAGGATCTGAAGCGCCTTGAAGCCGGCGCGCTGCATCAAGCGCTCGCCATCGACCGGGAACCGCTGCTGGTGGAACGGCTGGGCTGCTCGGGCAACGGATTTGACGGCGTGCCGGATCCCCGCGGCCTGCCGGCCAGCCGGCTCGCCGGCACATTTCATATCGTCGCGATGCCGGTGGCCTCGCGCCGGGCGGTGCTGCAGGCGGTCGAGTCGGCCGGGTTGGAAATCGCGCAGCTGCGCTACACGCTGCCGGCCACCCTGGCTTCCGGCGCGGAAGATGCCGGCCGCAGCCGCCTGCTGCTCATCGACGTCGGAGGCCTGACCACGGACATCGGATGGTTCGTCGACGGCGTGCTGCGCGCGGTGGAGCTGAGGCCGTGGGGCGGCTGGCGGATGGCGGAAACGATCGCGAAGACGCTGAAAGTCACGATGGATCAGGCCATCACGTGGAGTCTCGAAGGCAAGAAGTGCCGCAAGCCGGAAGTCCGCGAGCTGTTGGAATCGGAGTGGGCGCTGCTGCGGCAGTCGATCGACAAGGTGCTGGCCGGCCAGCCCAAGCCGGATCTGGTGCTCGTCGGCGGCCGCGGGGCGCTGATCGACGGGTTCGCCGAATGGGTGGAGCGATCCACCGGCGTGCGCACGGCGCTGTGCCGCAGCCCGCGCACGAACCAGCTCGGCGACGTCTCGCGCCAAATCGGATTAAGCTCGGCGATCGGATTGCTGGAGCTGGCCACCCGCACGGCCCCCGGCCCGTCGCTGGGGTCTCCCAAGCTCTTCAACCGGCTCATCGACCGCACCCGCCTCATCCTCACCGATTACTTCTAAGCCCCGTGCGTTGACCGAGTTGTGACGCTGTGCTAGAGTAACCCGCGTGTTGCAGCAACGGCTCAACGGCGTCCGTGACCGCATCCGCCGCGCCTGCGAACGCGCGGGCCGCGACCCCTCCTCCGTGACCCTGGTCGGCGTGACCAAGGGCATTCCGTCCTCCCGGATCGCGGAGGCGATCGCCGCCGGCGTAACGGATCTCGGAGAGAATCGCGTCCAGGAGGCCAGGCAGAAACAGGCCGAGCTCGCCTCCGCCGGCATCCGCTGGCATTTGATCGGCCATCTGCAGCGCAACAAAGCCCAGGAGGCCGTCGAGCTGTTTCAGCTCATCCATTCGGTGGATGCGCAGCCGCTGGCGGAATCGCTGGAGCGCCATGCGGCATCGCGCAGCCGGCGGCTCGACGTGCTCGTGCAGGTCAATGTCTCCGGAGAGGCGAGCAAGAGCGGCTGCCGCGCCGAGGACGCGGCCCAGCTGGCGGCGGCCATCGCCCGGTGCCCGCACCTGACGGTGAAAGGCTTGATGACCATCGCACCACTGGCCGCGGATCCGCAGGCGGCCCGCCCGGTCTTCCGGGCGCTGCGCGAACTGCGGGAGCGGATCGGGCAGCCCGGCTGGCTGCTGTCGATGGGCATGTCGCAGGATTTTGAAGTGGCTGTTGAAGAAGGCGCGAATCTGGTGCGCGTCGGCACGGCCCTGTTTGGAGAGAGAACACCGTGAACACATTGCGCGGCATTCGCATCGGCCTCATCGGCGGCGGCACCATGGGACAAGCGCTGCTCGGCGGCCTGCTGACGCAGGGCGTCCTGCGTCGTTCGCTGTGCGTGTCGGATCCGGACCCCGCGATCCGCCGCCGGCTGCGCCGCCAATTCCGGCTGGACGCCATCAATGACAACGCCGCCCTGGTCCGCGCCGCGGATGTGGTCATCCTCGCGGTCAAGCCGCAGCAGGTTGGCGAGGTCATCGCACAGATCGCTCCGAAACTTTCATCGCGCCAATTGGTGATCTCCATCGCGGCCGGCATTCCGCTGCGGTGGCTGCAAGCCAGGCTGCCGGGAGCCGCCGTCATTCGAGTCATGCCGAATCTGCCGGCCACCGTCGGGTACGGGTTTGCGGCGATCGCCCTTGGAAAAAAGGCGACCGCCCGCCATCGCGCGATAACACTGGCGATCTTCGGCGCCGTCGGCCAGGTTGCGGAGCTGCCGGAGCGGCAGCTGGATGCGATCACCGCGGTCAGCGGCTCCGGCCCGGCGTATGTGTTCTTTTTGGTGCAGGCCTGGGAAGCGGCCGCTGCGTCCCTCAAGCTGCCGCCGGCCGTGGCCGCCCGGGCCATCCGGCAAACGCTGGAAGGCAGCGTGCGGCTGCTGGATGCCGCCGAGGTCCCGGCGGAAGCCCTGATCCGGCGGGTCGCCTCCAAAGGCGGCACCACGGAAGCCGCGCTCAAGGTGCTGGCGAAGCGGCGCGTCGCTACCTCTATAGAGGAAGCGATCCGTGCCGCGGCCCGGCGCTCAAAGGAGCTGTCATGGTCATAATGGCGGAGTTGGCGCGCAGCCTGGCGACGCTGGCCGACATTTTCTTCACCGTGCTCCGGTGGCTGCTGATCATTCGCATCGTGCTCAGCTGGGTCGGGGTCAGCCCGTACACGACCTATAACGAGCTGCTGCGCGCGCTCTTCGATGTCACCGACCGGATCCTCAAGCCGTTTCAGCGGCTGCCGCTGCGGATCGGGATGCTGGACTTTTCCGCCATCGTGGCCCTGGTGATGCTGGAATTTCTGCGCCGCGTGACCATTCTCCTGCTGCTCGGGGGCGCCTAATCTCCGCGGATCGCTCGATGGACTACAAACCCACCCTGAATCTTCCCAAAACCTCCTTTCCGATGAAGGCCGAGCTGCCCATCCGCGAGCCGGTGATGCTGGCGCGCTGGGAGTCGGAGGATCTCTACGGCCGGATCCGGAACGCGCGCGCCGGCCGCAAGAAGTTCGTCCTGCACGATGGGCCTCCGTACGCCAACGGCGACATCCATATCGGCCACGCGCTCAATAAAATCCTCAAGGACGTGATCGTCCGGTATCAGACCCTGCGCGGTTCGGATGCGCCGTATGTGCCGGGCTGGGACTGCCACGGGATGCCGATCGAGCATCAGCTCTTCAAGGAATTGAAACTCACCAAGCAGCAGATCGCGCAAACCGAGTTCCGGCAGAAAGCGCGCGCATACGCCGAGCGGTATGTCGGCATTCAACGGGATCAGTTCAAGCGGCTGGGGGTGCTGGGCGACTGGGCGCGCCCGTATCTCACGATGGCAAAAGAGTACGAGTTGACGATCCTGCGCGTGTTTCGCGAGCTGGTGAAAGCCGGCTATATCTATCGGGGCAAAAAGCCGGTCTACTGGTGCGCGACCTGCGAAACCGCGTTGGCCGAGGCCGAAGTGGAGTATGAAGACCGGCAGGACACGTCCATCTATGTGGCATTTCCCGTCGTGCAGCCGCCGAAGAACTCTCTCGAGGGGCTGCAAGCCGGCCGGACTGCGGTGGCGGTGTGGACCACCACGCCGTGGACGCTGCCGGCCAACGTGGCACTGGCGTTTCATCCCGAAGCGCGCTACCTCATTGCGCGGCAGCAGGGATGGACGTACGATCTGATCGTCGCCGAACCGCTCTCCGGCGCGCTGATCAGCGTGCTGAAGGCCGGCGCCCCGCAAACCATCGGGTCGGCGACTGGGCGCCAGCTGCAGGGCATGGTGTGCGAATCGCCGTTCGGCCGGAAATCCATAGCGGTCACAGATGACGGCGTCTCGATGAGCGAAGGCACCGGGGTCATCCACATCGCGCCCGGGCACGGCCAGGAAGACTATCTGATCGGCCAGCGGGAAAAACTTGAAACGCTCTCGCCGGTGGATCATCAAGGCCGGTTCACCGACGAGGTCGCCGCCTACAAGGGGCAGACCGTCTTCGAGGCCAACCCGCGCATTATTGAGCAACTACAACGCGATCAGCGGCTGCTGGCGCAGCAGCCGATCACCCACTCCTATCCGCACTGCTGGCGGTGCAAGCAGCCGGTGATATTCCGCGCGACGCCGCAGTGGTTCCTCAGCGTCGAGCATGAGGGGCTGCGCGGCCGGCTGCTCAAGGCGGCTAAGCATGTGGCGTGGGTGCCGCCGGTTGGCCTGAACCGGATGTCCGGGATGCTGGAAACCCGTCCGGACTGGTGTTTGTCCCGCCAGCGCTATTGGGGTACCCCCATTCCGGTGTTCCACTGCACGGCTTGCCAGAAACCCGTCACCGATGCCAACCTGTTGAAGCGTATCGAGGAAGCGCTGGCCGCGCAGGGCATTGAGGCGTGGTTCACGTCGACCCCGCAGCAGCTTGTGCCCGGGGCGCGTTGTCCGGACTGTCAAGGAACCGCCCTCGAAACCGATAAGGACATCCTCGATGTGTGGTTTGATTCCGGCGTCAGCCACGAGGCGGTATTAAAGCAGCGGCCGGATCTGCAATGGCCGGCGCAATTGTACCTGGAAGGCTCGGACCAGCATCGCGGCTGGTTTCAGGTCTCGCTCATCCCGTCCGTCGCGCTGCACGGCCGCGCCTCATATGAGCAGGTTTTGACCCATGGATTCGTCATGGACGGGGAAGGGCGGAAAATGTCGAAGAGCCTCGGCAATGTCGTCGCCCCGCAGGAGGTGATGCAGCGCTACGGAGCGGACATTCTGCGGCTGTGGGTCGCCTCGGTCGATTACCGGGAGGATGTGCGCATCTCCGAAGCCATCCTCGGCCAGGTCGCCGAGTCGTACCGCAAGATGCGCAATACCTTCCGCTACCTGCTGGCCAATCTCTACGATTTCAATCCGCAGAAGGACCGCCGGCCGGCGGCGGAATTCACCGAGGTGGACCGGTGGGTGTCGGACCGCACCCGGATCCTGTGCGAGACGGTCACCCAGGCCTACGATGCGCATCAGTTTCATGATGCCGTGCGCGCGATCTACCAGTTCTGCGTGCTCGATCTGTCGTCCTTCTATCTGGATGTGCTCAAAGACCGGCTCTATACCGAGGCTGCAGGCTCCTCCCGCCGTCGCTGTGCACAAACCATGTTGTATGATATACTAATCGTCCTTGCGAAACTCCTCGCGCCCGTGCTGGCGGTGACCAGCGACGAAGTCTGGCAGTTGATGCGCGAGGCCGGCTGGGTGCAAGAAAGCTCCGTGCATCTGGCGGAATGGCCGGCCGCCCCGGCCGAAGGCTTGGATGCCGCAGGCCGCAGCCGCTGGGCGAGGTTTCTGTCGATGCGGGACGTCGTCATGAAAGCGCTCGAAGCGCAGCGGGCCAGCGGGCTGATCGGCAGCCCGCTGGAAGCCAAGGTGACGCTGGACATCAGCGATCGCGCGCTGCAGCAGGCCTGCGAGGCGTCCCGCGAGGCGCTGGCGGAGGCCTTCGTGGTTTCCGCGGTGGAGGTAGTCGCGGGCGAAGTCGGCGCTGCGGCCGGAGTCCCGGGACTCAGCGGTGTTCGGGTCGAGCGCGCCCCGGGGAGCAAGTGCCAGCGCTGCTGGAGATACCTGACGAGCGTGGGCTCGCAGGCGGCGCATCCGCAGTTGTGCGAGCGGTGCGCGCATGTGGTCGCAACATTGTCCCCTAACGCAGGATAGCTGATGGCCTTGACGAAAGAGCAGCTCAAGCAATTCCGGCAGCTCCTCATTACGGAGCGGGCCAAACTGGTCGGCGAGATCCGGTCCCTCGCGCAGGACGCCGCCAAAACCCCGCGCGAAGCCTCGGGAGATCTCTCCGCCTACACCATCCACCTGGCCGACATGGCCGCCGACACCTACGACCGCGAGCTCTCGATGAATCTGGTGTCCAGCGAGCAGGAGATCCTCTACCAGATCGATGACGCGCTCAAGCGGCTCGACGACGGCTCCTTCGGCGTCTGCCAGCAGTGCAGCCAGCCGATCACCATGAGCCGGTTGAAGGCGGTGCCCTATGCGTCTATGTGCATCAATTGCCAGCGGGCCAAAGAGCAAAAGAGCAAACGTTAAGCTTGGCCCGATCACCCCGCGCGTCACCCTCTCCCTGGCTGATCGGCGGCCTCACCTTCGCGGCTGACCAGCTCACCAAGGCGCTGATCGCCTCAGCCTTCGTTCCCGGCGAGAGCCGTCCACTACTCAGTCATTTCCTGCAGCTGACCTACGTGCAGAATACCGGCGCGGCCTTCGGGCTGTTCAAGGGCCAGCAGGCGCTGTTCATCCTCTTTACGATCGGCGTGATTGTCTGGCTCCTGCGGGAGCTGCGGAATCCGTCGCTGCCGGTAGCACCGCGGTGGGGTTGCGCCCTGGTGATCGGCGGGGCGGCGGGCAATCTGCTGGACCGCTGGCGGCTCGGCTATGTCGTGGATTTTCTCGATCTGCGCGTTTGGCCGGTCTTCAACATCGGCGATTCCGCCATTACCATCGGCATCGCGCTGCTGTGCCTCCACTCGCTGGGCGCATCCCGGCGCCGCGCGCCCTGACTCCCATGCATCCGGTCCTCGTCACCGTCGGCCCCTTCACCGTTTACACGTATGGCGCCCTGCTGGTGGCCGCATTTCTGGCGGCCACCGGGCTCTCACGCCGCGCGGCCCGCGAGCTGCCGCCGGCGCAGCGGGCCATCTCCAGCGACGAGCTGGTGGATTTCACCTGTTGGACGCTGCTCGGCGGTCTGATCGGCGGCCGCCTCTGGTACGTCGCGGCGAACCGGGATTTTTTTATGCGCGATCCGCTGGAGCTGATCGCGCTCTGGCACGGAGGATTGGTGTTTTATGGCGGGCTCTTGGGCGGCTTGGCGGCTGGAGGGCTCTATCTCCGAAGCCGCCGGCTGAATTTTCTGCGCGTCATGGATCAGTTCATCCCGTTCGGGGTCCTGGGCCATGCCATCGGGCGGATCGGCTGCTGGTTCAACGGCTGCTGCTTTGGAAAATCCCCTTGGCTGCCGTCTCAATTGATCGAATCCTTCGGTCTGGTCATGCTGTTTGTGCTGCTGCGGGGGCTTCAACGCCCCTCCGTGCTGCGCCATCCGGGCCGGCTCTTCGGCCTCTATCTGGCGGGATATGCCGCGCTGCGCTTCGGGGTCGAATACACCCGCGGGGACAACGCGCCGGCGGCGATGGGATTGACGGTGCCGCAGCTCGTTAGTGTTGCGCTCTTTTTGGCGGGCATCGCGCTGGCCCTCCGCCGCGCTCCATCGCATGCGCACGTATGAGTTTGTCATCGGATCGGCCGAGGCCGGCCTGCGGCTTGACCACTATTTGACGCGCCGGCTGCCCTCCGGCGTCTCGCGCGCGGTCATTCAGCGCAGCATCCGCCTGGGCCTGGTCACCGTCGGAGAGCGGCCGGTCAAGACCCACTACAAGCTGCGGCCGCGCGATATTATCCGGGCTGCCTTCACGGAGCTGCCCAGCCAGGGCGGGGAGGCGGCGCTGAGGCCGCAGGAGATCCCGCTTGAAATCGCCTACGAGGATGCGCAGCTGCTGGTGGTCAACAAGCCCGCCGGCCTGGTGACGCATCCGGCACCGGGCCATTGGGACGGCACGCTGGTCAACGCAATCCTCTGGCATCTGCAGCAGGACGGATCTGCGGCCGGATTGACGCGCGCGGGCATCGTCCACCGGCTGGACAAGGAAACCTCCGGGCTGCTGCTCGTCGCCAAGACCGCGCTGGCCCACACCGCCCTCAGCCGCCAGCTGAAAGCGCGCACGATCCACCGTCGCTACCTCGCTCTGGTGGAAGGGCATTTGCCGCTCGATACCGGCACGATCAATGCTCCCATCGGCCGGCATCAGACGCACCGCAAAGTCATGACGATCCGCTCGCTCGGAGGCCGCTCCGCGGTCACGCACTACCGCGTTCTCGCGCGCTACCCGGCCGCGGTGCTGCCGGCCTTCACCGCGCTGGAGCTGACACTCGACACCGGCCGCACCCATCAAATCCGGGTGCACTTGGCGCACCTGGGCTATCCGGTCATCGGCGATGCCACCTATGGAAAACGCGGCGCCGGGTTTTGGGAACCCCTGGGGGTGACCCGTCAGCTGCTGCACGCGCGTCAATTGACGTTCCGGCACCCGGGATCTCAGCGCGAGCTGTCGGTCACCGCACCCCTGCCCGAGGATCTGGCCCGCTGGCTGGATGCCAGGACGCTGCACCGGTTCGCCAAGCCGGCTTGACAATCGCCATGCGGAATGCGAGGATAACTTCATGAAACGCGCCTTCATGTATATCATCGGGGCCGTGCTGGTCAGTGCGGCATTTTCGGTCAACCTGCCGGCCAAGGAGCGCAAGACCAAGGAGAAAGAGACGCCCGCGCCGGCGGCCGAAGCGCCGAAGGCGGAGGAAGGGGAAGCCACCTTCACCTTCCAGGATGAAGCGCAGATGCAGCAGTTCGCGCTGCTGTGGGGCCGCCGCCAGGCCAGTCTCACGCGGCTGGCCGTCCTGCAGGATTACGCCACGGAAGAGCAGGCCAAGCTCGGCAAGGTGAATGAAGAGTTGATGTCCCAGTATCATCTCGACGTCAACAAGCACTACACGCTCAACACCGACCGCAAGGTATTGATCGAACACCCGGCGCCCCCTGCGGCCGGATCGCCGATCGCCTCGCCTACCGCGCCCGTTTCCACTCCGTAATTGCCCTTCGCATTCCACTTGTCGGCTCACCGCGCGATCTGGTAAGCTGACCCTATGGACCTTGATGGATTGTTCAAGGCCATGGTTGATCAGGACGCCTCTGACCTGTTCTTAAAGGTCGGCAACCATCCCTTTCTTCGCCTCAACGGCAAGCTGCTGCCCCTGGGCACCGACAAACTCACCCACCAGGAGCTCTCCGAGGCGGCCGGGGATTTGATGGGTCCTCACCGGCGGCAGGCCTTTCACGCCCAGCGCGAATTGAATTTCGCCTTTGAGCGCGCCGGCCTGGGCCGCTTCCGCGCCAACGTGCTCTGGCAGCGGGGGCTCATCGCGCTGGTCATCCGCCGCATCCCCAGGGAATGCCGCAGCTTTGCCGAGCTGCAGCTGCCCGCCGAGGTGCTGACCCGCCTGATGGACGAGCAGCACGGCCTCATCCTCATCACCGGGCCCACCGGCTCGGGCAAATCCACGACGGTGGCATCCCTCCTCAACCACATCAACCACACCTCGCCGAAACATATCGTGACTCTGGAAGATCCGATTGAGTTTCAATTTGAAGAGCAGCAGGCGGTGATCAATCAGCGTGAAATCGGCGAAGACACCCGCTCCTTCAGCGAAGGGCTGAAGAACGTGCTGCGGCAGAGCCCGGATATCCTCTATATCAGCGACATCCGCGACCGGGAAGGTATGGAGGCGGCGGTGCTGGCCGCCGAGGCGGGGCAGCTGGTCATCAGCTGCCTGCACACCACCAACGCCGTCACAACGGTGGAGCGGCTGGTGGCGCTGTTTCCGTCCCATCAGCAGCAGTTGATCCGCCTGCGGCTTTCGCTGATTCTCCGCGGGATTATCTCGCTGCGGCTGCTGCGCCGGCGCGACGGCAGCGGGCGCATCCCGGCCTGCGAAGTGCTCATCGCCAGCCCCACGGTGCGCGTGCTCCTGCGCGAAGGGCGCACCGAACAGCTGCCCGCCATCATGCGCGACAGCGCGCTCTACGGGATGCAAACCTTCACCCAGTCGCTGCACCAGCGCTGCCGCGAGGGCAGCGTGGAGCTGCAGGAGGCGCTGCGCTACGCGGATTCTCCCGAAGAGCTGCAACTGGCCGTGCGAGAGATCCGCGCCACGCGCGATGTCCGCTAACCCCGCCGACGACTCCCCGCCGGCCTTGACGCCGCTGACCGCCCTGCCGGGCGCTCCGCCGGTGGCCGACATCCGCAGCCTCTTCGAGACGGCCTTTGAGCAGGGTGCCTCGGATATCCATCTGACCGAACATGCGCCGCCGGTGCTGCGCATTCACGGCAATCTCCTCCCCCTGCCGCTGGCGGCCCTGAGCCGCGAAGACACCAAGCGGCTCGTGTACAGCCTCCTCACCGACCGGCAGAAATCCCAGTTCGAGCAGGAACTGGAGCTGGATCTGTCCATCGACGTGCAGGGCGTGGGCCGCTTCCGCATCAACGTGCATATGCAGCGGGGCAGTGTCGAGGCGGCCTTCCGGCTGGTGCCCATGAGAATCCGCCCGCTGCCGGATCTGGGGCTGCCGCCCATCGTCTCCGAGCTCTGCCGCCGTCCCAACGGGCTGGTGCTGATCACCGGTCCCACCGGGGTCGGCAAAACGACGACGATGGCCGCGATGGTGGACCTCATCAACCATGAGCGGCGCCATCACATCGTGATCATCGAGGATCCGATCGAATACATGCACGAAAACCACTGCTCGATCATCAAGCAGCGGGAAGTCTACGCCGACACCAAGTCCTTTGCCAACGCGCTGGTGCGCGTCCTGCGCCAGGATCCGAACATCATCGTCATCGGGGAGATGCGGGACCTGGAGACCATTTCCACGGCGCTGACCGCCGCGGAAACCGGCCATCTGGTGCTGGCCACCCTGCACACGCCCGATGCCTCGCAGACCATCGACCGGATTCTCGACGTGTTCCCGCCCTACCGGCAGGATGAGGTGAAGATCCAGCTGTCGGATTCGCTGCAGGGGGTGATCTCGCAGCAGCTGCTGCCCCGGTCGGATCAGCAGGGCCGGGTGCTGGCCTACGAAATCATGGTGGCCACCCCCGCGGTGCGGAATCTGATCCGCGAGCATGCCACTGAGCAGCTGCAGACCATCCTGCAGACCGGAGCGTCCCACGGCATGTGCACGATGGATGCCTCCATCAAGGCGCTCTACGACCGCAAGCTCATCACGTATGAAACGGCCATCAGCCGCATGAAGCATCCGGAGGAGTTTAAACTGCTCGGAAAGGCCGACCGGAAGCCCTGGGCGCATTAATGGAAGCCACGGATTTTCTTGACGTTAGCGCGTTCCAGTGGTATAAAAAATAAACCCCGGTCAGTCGGCCGGGTTCGCGGGGAACGGGGCCCCATCGTCTAGCCCGGCCCAGGACGTCAGGTTCTCAGCCTGAAGACAGGGGTTCGAATCCCCTTGGGGCTGCTCTTTATATGCAGGGATTGAAGGAGGCCATCGTTGAGTTCAAGGGAACGGGCACGGAATGGGAAGGCACCTCGAGAAGGATGAGGTGCCTCTTTTGTTTTCTCACCCGCAACCAGAAGGAGCCCGGATGACGGCGCAGGAAACCAAAGTGCTGCAGGCGGGGGTCAAGGTCTTCAAAGTGCTGGCATGGATCTCGCTGGCCGTGCAGGGCGTCATGGGATTCGTGCTGATCATCAGCGGCGGAGAGGCGGTCCCCATCGGCGGCGTGGATGTGCCGGCCCGCATCGTGGGTCTTCTGAATGTGGTCGCGGCGGTGGTATACTTCTTTATGTTCCTTTTGATCGGCGCCGTCGTCCGGCTGCTGCTTGAGGTGCACGCCCGGGGGCAGTAACGCGGCGGCAGCGGGCATGGCGCGCCACCCAGGACAAGGATGTCGACGGACGGTGAAACCAATCTCGCCCAGGAGCGGATCAAGGCCCGCCTGCGCATGCGCTTGATGCGCCTGCTTGAAACGGATTCGAACGAGACTCAGGCCCGCTCGGCCGACCGCAAGAAACTGCACGGCGAGCTGCAGCAGATGGCGCAGCAGCTGGTCGCCGACAACGAGGAGCAGCCCTTTCGCGCCGATGAGCGCGAGCAGCTCATCAATGAGGTGCTCAGCGAAGTCATCGGACTGGGGCCGCTCGACACGCTGCTGGCGGATGCGGCCGTCACGGAGATCATGGTCAACGGCCCCAAGGAGATTTTTGTCGAGCGCGACGGCCGTCTCTCCAAGGTGCCCCAGGCGTTCCGCGACGTCCAGCACTTGCGGGTGGTGATCGAGCGCATGCTCGACTCCGTGGGTCTGGCGGTGAATGAAACCGAACCGATTTGCGATGCCACGCTCTCCGACGGCTCCCGCATCAATATCATTGTCCCGCCGCTGGTGCTCAACGGGCCCACGCTCACCATCCGCCGCAAACTGCGGGATTGGACGATGGCCGAGTATGTCAAGCTGGGGGCGCTGAGCGAGCAGGCGGCGGAGTTTCTCGAATCCTGCGTCAAGGCCAAGGCCAACATGGTCGTCTCGGGCGGCACCTCCACCGGCAAAACCACCATCGTCAGCCTGCTCTCCGCCTTCATCGCGCCCCAGGAGCGCATCATCACCATTGAGAATGTCGCCGAGCTGGATCTGCTGGGCCGGCAGCACTGGGTGCGGCTCGTGGGCCGGGCGCCCAACCTGCAGGGACGGGGCGAAATCCCGCTGCGCGCGCTGGTGAAAAATGCGCTGCGCATGCGGCCCGACCGGATCATCCTCGGCGAGGCGCGCGGCGGCGAAGCGCTCGACGTCGTGCAGGCGATGCATACCGGGCATGACGGGGTCATCACGGTGCTGCACGGCAACACCGCGATGGCAGCACTGGAGCGGCTCGAAACGCTCATGCTGATGAGCGGCTTGGATCTGCCGCCGGAAGCCTGCCGCACGCAGATCTTAAGCGGGGTCGATCTGCTGATTCACATGGCGCGGTTTGCCGACGGCAGCCGGCGCGTCCAATCAATCTGCCAGGCGGTGGGGGCGGGGCGGGACGGGTTTCACATGGAGGAGCTTTTCACGCTGGACGTCAAAGGCTTTGCCGCCGACGGGCGGTTGGAGGCGGCGCTGCGCTACACCGGGGCCAAGCCGAAGTTTCTGCCGAAATTTTCCATGAATAACGTTCCGCTGCCGAAGGGCATGACGGCATGAGCGCTCGCGCACGGCTGCTGCTGGGCCTCGTAGCACTCGCCGGTGCAGGCTGCGACCAGCTGCCATGGAGCGGCAAGCCGCAGCGGCTCTCGACGGAGGCGGCGGCGCCAGCCTCCGTCCTTCCGGCGCGCCCGATGGTGCCGGCCTCCGAATTGGTGGCGAAAGTCAACGGGGCGGGGCTGAGCCGCAAGGACATGGAGCTGGCCCTGCAGGAAGCCCGCGCGAATGTCGAAGCCTCGGGCGGCACGTGGAAGGCGCTTGCGGTTCAGAACGACCCGGATCAGTATGATCTGCCGGATCTGCTGGATGATCTTATCATCGTCGAGCTGCGGGCGCAGGATGCCGTGGCGCGCGGGCTGGATCGCAGCCCCGAGGCGCAGCGCCAGCTCTACTATCTGGCCCGGACCTTTTTCGCCCAGGAATGGCTGCGCTGGCAGATGGATCGCATCAAGCCCACCGAGCAGGAGATCGCCAAGTTTTACGAGGACAACCGGGCCGGGTTCCGCGACCCGGACCGCATCCGCATCCGCCAGCTGATCCTCGACTCGGAAGACAAGGCCAAGGCGGCGCTGGTGAAGCTGCTGGAAGGCATGGACATGGGCGATCTCGCCCAGCAGATGTCCAGCCAGCCGGACGCGGCCCGCGGCCCGCTCACGGAGAAATGGGTGATGCGCAGCGTCGAGAAAGAGGCGTTCGCCCCGGAGGATGAGGCCATCCGCGCCCTCGTGGACCCGGCGCTGGAGCAGGCGGCCTTCGCCATCGACAAGGAAGGCGGGCTCAGCCAGATCGTGCGCGGGCCGGACGGCAAATTCCATATCTTCCAGCTGATCAAACGGCAGCCGGGCCGCGAGCAGAGCCTGCTGGAAGTCTCCGACGGCATCCGGGAGCATCTGCGCTTGAAGCAGCTGGGCGATTTCACCGAAGAGCTGCGCGCGAAAGCGGCGATCGAAAAGGTGTCGGAGCGCTTGGAGCAGGTGGAGCAGGGCGGCCCATGACACCGCGAAGGGGGATCGAATGGCGTTCCTGAAGACACCGATGCTGCCTCCGCGGCTGCTGGCCAATCGCCGGCTGATCCCGCTGGCGATTTCGCTCATGCTGGCGCTGGTGGCCGTCTTCATCATGAACCAGCAGATGCAGCGCGACCGGCGAAAGATCGCCGAAGAGCGGGCGCGCCTCTACAAGGATTACAAGGCGCCTCAGGAAGTAATTGTCGCCATGAAGGATATTCCCGAGGGCACGGTGATCGCCAAAGAGCACCTGGGGATCATGCAGATCCCGGAAAAGTTCCTCCAGCCCTACTCCACGCGGGATCCTAATCTGCTCATCGGCAAGGTGACCCGCTCGCCGATCGCTGAAAAGGAGCAAGTGCTCGTCAATAAGGTGCGCAGCCCGGAGGAGCGGCCCAAGGGCTCGCTGCTCTCCGACATCACGCCCGAGGGCAAGCGCGCGGTGACGATCGGGGTCAATGCGCTCACCGGCGTGGGCGGTTTTGTGCGGCCGGGCGACAAAGTCGACATCCTTTGGAACGTGAAACTCGCCAGCGGGCCGGCACCAGGCGGCAAGGGAAGCGGAGAGCCCGCGACACTGACCCTGTTTCAGGACGTGACCATTCTGGCTGTCAACAGCCAGGTCATGGGCCGCGCGCCGGTGCCGGGTCAGGCGGCTGAAACCCCTCGCGAAGCGCTGATTACCGTGGCCTTGTCGCCGAATGAAGCCTCGCTGCTGCTGTTTGCCAGGGAGCAGGGTAGCATCCAGCTGAGCCTGCGCCCGACGCGGGACGCGGGCCAGCAGGTGGCGGCCCAGCCGGCCAACATCGATGCGCTGATGCAATTGGTCTTCGGCGATCAGGCGGCCGCCCCGGCGCCCGAGGTGCCGGCGTCGCGGACCGTGGAGCTGTATCGCGGCCTGGAACGCAACGTCGTGACCGTCGAGGCCAAATAGTCCCAATGAAGCACGTTCGTTTGGTGCGGCGCTTCGCGTGGGTCCTTGGCGCGGCGCTGTGCTATGCGTCTTCTGCCGCCGCGCAAACCGAGCCGCCCGTTGCTCCGGCGCCGCCCGCCGGCGCGCCTTCCAGCATTTCAATGACCCCCGGCGAAATCAAAACCATGCTGGTCCAGGATGTGCAGCGGGCCGCCGTGGGCGATCCGACCGTCGTGGACGTCACCGTCATTTCCACCAATGAGCTGATGCTGCAGGCCAAGCGGATCGGTATTTCGACCTTGCTGTTTTGGGACCGCACCGGCGAGCACAGCACCCGGGTGGAAGTCTCCGAGAAGACCCCGGATGTCATCGAAGGCGAGCTCGCCAGCCTGCTCCGCGAACTGGGGCTTGCCGGTGTGCGGGTCCGGAGGGAAAAAGGGCTGATCTTTCTCATGGGCGAAGTGGGCTCGGCCGAAGATCTGGGTAAAGTGGAAATGATGCTCGCCGGCTATAAGGGGCAGGTCATCAATCTGGTCACGCTGCCGCCTCCGGTGGCCCCCAGGCCCGGCATCCCGCCGCTGATCAGCCTGGCGGTGCAATTGATCGAGCTCAACCGCACCGACTTGGAAAGGCTGGGGGTCAAGTGGTCCGACTCGCTGGCCGCGACCGAAATAGCGGAGACGGACCGCACCTTCCATGACGTCCTCTTCGCGTGGGGCCACTCGGTGAACCGCAGCAGCCTGCAGGCCACGCTCAGTGCCCTGGTGCAGAAAAAGCGGGCGCGTCTGCTGGCCGAGCCGAAATTGGTGACGGCTCACGGCAAGGAGGCCTCCTCCTTCATCGGGGTGGAAGTGCCCATCATCGAAGCGACCTCAGTGGGCACCGGAGCGGCCAGCGTCAATGCCAGCATCAAGTTCCGGGAAACCGGCGTTCTGTTGAAGATGACCCCCTACCTGCTCGAAGAAGATGAAAAAATCCGCACGACGCTGACGGCGGAAGTCTCCAGCGTCGATAACTCCGTCGGTCTCAGCGTGCCCGTGGGCAGCCAGACGATTCTGGTGCCCGGCTTTGCCGTCCGGAAAGCCTCCACCGAGATGACGACCCGCTCCGGCGAAACGATCCTGATCGCCGGGCTGCTGCAGGCCGAAGACACCACGAACATCGACCAGGTGCCCGCCCTGGGATCGATGCCGGTGCTGGGCCGGCTGTTCCGGTCGCCGGAAGTCAAAACGGTGGAACGAGAGCTGGTCATCGCGGTAACACCGGAGCTGCTGGCGGAGAAAGGCGAAGACAGCGACCGCAAACTGGCGGTGGAGCAAGCACTGGCCAGCGCCGATGTGGTCTCCTCCGTCGACGATCCCCGCCTGCGTTACGCGCTGACGATCCAGGACCGCATCGCCAGCAACCTCCGCTATCCGCAGCGGGAAAAAGAGGAGGGTCGGGGCGGCACGGTGAAATTGAAGCTGCACCTCTCCTCGGACGGCGCGCTGGGGCGGGTCATGGTCTCGCAATCCTCCGGCGTCGAAGCGCTGGATGTGGAAGCGGTCCGGGCGGCCGAGTCGCAGGCTCCGTATCCGCCGTTTCCGCCGCAGCTGGCCGAAAAAGAGCTGTGGCTCGAGCTGCCGGTCATCTTCCGCCCGTAAGTCCGCTTGTTCCATATTGCCTTCCGGGGCTTCCATCAGGCATACTCTGTTTGTCATACCCATTGTCAAAAATGCTTAAACAACTATGAACGAATCCCAGGACGTCCCAGTACCGGCACCAGCGCCGGCGGTTGAGCCGGCGGCGGCACCTGCTCCGCAGGGCCGCTGCATCGTTGTCTTCGGCAACAAGGGCGGCGTCGGCAAGACCGTCGTGGCCTGCAACCTGGCCGTCGCCCTGGCCCAGGCGCTCAAGCAGCCGGTCGCCCTGCTGGATCTGGACACGCTGGCGATGGGCGATTTGAGCAAGATGCTCGGCATTACGCCGGAGCGCGCCCTCACCGAACTGCTGCACTACTTCAAACGCCAGGTTCCTCCGGATAAGATTCCGTTTGAGGAAGTGGGTCTGGCGCACACCTCCGGGGTCCACATCTTCAACGCCGTGTCCAACCCCCGGCACATGAACGCGCTGGCGCCCCAGGCGCTCTCCGAGCTGCTCGTGGGCATGAAGAGCCGCTACCCCTTCGTGATCATCGACGGCGGCAAGGCCTTCACCGACCAGCTCATCAGCGCCTTCGACCAGGCCAACATGATCCTGCTGGTGGCGACACCGGACATCGTCTCGCTGTATCAGACCAAGTGGGCGCTGAGCATGATCGAGAATTTGCTGTTTCCCTCGACCATGGTCAAGGCGGTGGTCAACCGGGCCGAAAGCCGCGGCGGCGTCGGCACCAAAGACGTGCGGGTCGCGATGCCCTGCGATGTGATCGGGGAAATTCCCTCGGACGGCCGCTCGGTGGGGACCGCGGTCAATGAAGGCACGCCGGTGGCCCTACTGTTTGGCTTCAGCAAAGTGGCGGAAGCGTTTCGCCAGCTGGCCCACACGCTCATCAACACGCCGCAGCTCTACGTCTCGCACAAGGAAATTCCGCGCCATCAGCGCCGTGAGGCCGTCGGAGAGAACGGGGCCGCACCGACCTTTTCCTCCAAGCTCTTCATGACCAGCGAAGCCGCTTCCGAGGCGCTGGCCGAAAAAGACGATGAAATGGTCAAGCTCAAGCGGCGCATCCACGCCCAGCTGGTCGAAGAATTGAACCTGAAGACCGTGAACATGTCGTCCCTGGCCACGGGCAACCCACAGCAGCTCAAAGAGTTGCGTGAGCAGTGCGAGCGGGTAATCGCCAATTTGCTGGCCAAGGAAATCGGCGGGCTGATCTCCTCGCACGAAGTGCGTCTGCGGCTGGTCAAGGAAATCGTCGATGAAGCGCTGGGGCTGGGGCCGCTGGAAGAGCTGCTCGTGGATCCCGGGATCAGCGATATTCTCGTGAACAACAAAGACCAGATCTACGTGGAGCGGCGGGGCAAGCTGGAGCTGACGAGCAAGAAGTTCATCTCGAATGATCAGGTGCGGGCGGTGATCGAGCGCATCGTCGCCCCGCTGGGTCGCCGCATCGATGAGTCCAGCCCGATGGTCGATGCCCGGTTGCCGGACGGCTCCCGTGTGAATGCGATCATTTCGCCCCTGTCGGTCAAAGGGCCGGTGCTCTCGATCCGGCGGTTTTCCGGCCTGCGCTACGGCGAGGAGGACCTGATTAAAATCGGCAGCATCGCGCCGCCCATGGCCCGGTTCATTAAGGCCTGCGTGATGGCGAGAAAAAACATCATCGTCTCCGGCGGCACCGGCTCAGGGAAAACGACGCTGCTGAACATCCTTTCCTCGTATATCCCCAGCAATGAGCGGATCATCACCATCGAGGACGCGGCGGAGCTGCGGCTGCAGCAGACGCACTGGGTCAGCCTGGAATCCCGGCCGTCCAACGTGGAAGGCAAGGGCGAAATCACCATCCGCGAGCTCTTCCGCAACGCGCTGCGCATGCGGCCCGACCGGATTATCATCGGCGAGTGCCGGGCCGCCGAATCGCTCGACATGCTCCAGGCCATGAACACCGGCCACGACGGCTCCATGACAACGGTGCACGCCAACTCGCCGCGGGATGTCATCTCCCGTCTGGACACCATGGTGCTGATGTCGAACGTCGAGCTGCCCATCCGCGCGATCCGGGAGATGGTGGTCTCCGCCGTCCATGTGATCGTGCATGTCTCCCGCATGTCCGACGGCTCCCGGCGGGTGGTCTCCGTCGCGGAGATCACGTCCCTGGAACAGTCCAACGACGTGACGATGCAGGAGATCTTCACCTTCACGCAGACCGGCGTCGACAAAGAGGGCCACGTGCTCGGCGGATTTAGCGCCACCGGCAAGCGCCCCACGTTCTTGAATGAGCTGAAGGTCAAGGGCCTGGGCGTCGATGAGTCGCTCTTCGAGCCCACACCGGCTGCCGCCTCCTGACCGTGAATCCCCCCGCCTGCATCCTCAACACCCGCACCGGCCTGATCGTCTGTGAGCGGGCCGCCTACGCCGGCTCCATCCTGCAGCGCATGGTGGGGCTGCTGCGCCATCAGCGCCTGGCCCCGGGCGAAGGGCTGATTCTGCCGTCCTGCCGGTCGATCCACACCTGGTTTATGCGGTTTTCCATCGATGCCATTTTCCTCGACCGGGCCTGGCGGGTGGCCGCGCTGCAGCCTGGCTTAACACCCTGGCGCTTCTCACCGTATGTCTGGGGCGCGTGGGCCGTTTTGGAGGTGGAATCCGGCACGATTACCCGTACGCAAGTGGCAGTCGGCGATCAGCTTGCTGTCGCAAAAATTGTTGACAGCCATTCGCCGCGTCAGGTATAGTTGAAGTAGAAATCAGGCCGCGACGTGCACCAGAATAGACTGATCTGGTTCAGCACCTCGAAAAGGCAAACCTCGAGTAATCGAGGGACGCAAAGCGTCGGTCCCCGCAGCCGGTCTGATAGGGGCGGGGAGGCCGAGCTGCCGAAAGGGTGGTTCGGCCATTTTATTTGCGGACTAATTAATCAGTTTAAAAATCTATTTAATGCGGTTTTAAAAAATGAGAAATTTCAAAATGAGAAATTCTAAACGAGCTCAGCGAGGCACGGCATGGGCCGAGTACTTCATCGCGGCGACCGCCGTGTTCCTGGCAGCCATCTGGCTGTTTGACGGCGGCAATTTGCTCGGAGCTCGTGCCCAATATGAGTCCGGGTATTTTCAAGACTGGATGACTCAGTTGAAAGGCACCGTGCCCACCACCTTTTGAGGACATGATGCGGTTGCGCGCAAGAGGACAGGCCTTCGTAGAGTACGTGGTGCTGGTGTCGGCCGCAGCCCTGGCCGTCACGTTGGTGGCGCGGGTGGTGCACCGGGCTTTCGTGGGCCATGCGCAGGACATCGAATCCAAGGCGATGCACTTTTGATGATGAGGCGATCCCAGACGGGACAGCACACGGTGGAGTGGGCGCTGCTGTTTACGGCGGCGGTGACGGCCTGCATCATCATGGCGCTCTACGTCAAAGACGCCATCGCCTCGAGCGTGAAAAACACGGAAATGCAGCTCAACGGCGCCATGCACGACAACCAGCCATGAGGATGATGCGCAGCGCCAGGGGACAGTCCATGATCGAGTACCTGATGATCGCGGGCATTATCACGGCGGCCATCCTGGCCCTCAGCCCGGCCATCGGCAGCCGGGCCTCGGAGATCATCGGCACGGCCATCGGAAAGATTCCCACCCCATGAAACCCACGCGCTCGCACGGACAGTCGATGGTGGAGTATTTGCTGATGATGGGGGTCATCATCGCCGTCATCCTGGCATGGCGGGGACCATTGTCAGACAAGATGTTCAACCTGATGGCGTCCGTGCAAGGGCAGTTGATGGGCAGCGGGGGCACGGCGGACTCCCTGCTGCAATAGGCAAGGGCAACCGGTATCACAAGGAGGAGGTGACGGGAGGATGCAGTTGAAGCGGAGCAAGCGATTCGGGAATCGGGGCCAGTCGATGATCGAGTATCTGGTGATCGCCGGGCTGGTCATTGCGGCAATTCTGCTCATTGTTCCCAATGCGCAGCAGGGAGTTACGGATACCTTGCAGGCGGGGGTCGATGCCATCGGCAAGGGGAAGGACAAGATTGCCACCCTGGATGTTCAACCGCAGTAAGCCGGTTTTAGAGAGCCTAGTCAAGGGAGGTGACACGCACATGAGGATCTTGCGCAAGCGCAACGGACAGAGCATCGCCGAATACGCGGTGCTGATTGGGTTGGTTCTTGGAGCCGTCCTGGCGATGCAGCACTACATCCGCAAGCGGATTGCGGGTGCGATCAAGGCCCAGGCCGACAACTATGCCACCAACGCGCAGTGGGATGCGAGCATCGATCTGGCGGGCCGCACGACGGACAGCGTCACCGACGCGAATATGGCGATGAGCAGTTCGGCGGATGGGACCGTGACCATCAATTCGCAGGGCAACTCGGTCATTCAGGGCATCGAGTAATCGTCTCTCAACGCAGCGCGGGTGAAAGGAGGAATTTGAATGAAGCGAGAACATCGTCGAGGTCAGGTCACGGTTGAAGTCGCAGTCTTGTTCGCGGCCGTGATCGCGGCCCTCTTCTTTATGGCCATGTACCTGCAGCGCGGCGCGCAGGGTGGTGTGAAGGGCAGCGCCGATTCGCTGGGCACTCAGTTCGGAGGCCGGAACCCGTGGACTCAGAACACGCACTCGGTCTCAAACGAGGTGGGGAACCGGATCGAGCAAAACTCCAACACGGACTTTAGCCAGACGCTCACGACGTAAGCCTCCTCTCCCCTCGCTCAGCGAAGGAGCGAGGGGAGTCGAACCGGGGTCAGTCGGGAGAGATCTTCCTCATGTGAAGGGGGCAGGATGCGACAATACGGCCGCAGAGGCCAGCACCTCCCTGAATACGCGATCATGCTGGGGGTGGCGATCAGTGCCGTGATCACCACCCAGCATTACATGACGCGGCGCATCGGCGGCGCTTTGCTTGGCGGGAGCAAGAGGATCTTGGGAGACTTTCCTGTCCAGGATCAAAGCTCCACCGTCACCGCTCCCAGCACCACGGACAGCTCGCAAGCGGGCGACGCCGCCGGCGTCGCCGTCAATAGCACGTCCCACGGGTCCGGCACCAGCCAGACCGGCTTTATCCTCTCTAAACCGTACGGTCCCTACCTTGCGGTTCTCACACCGCACAAAGAGCTCAGCGCGATGCCCAGTCTTGAAGAGCTGGTCGGCCTGTTGGAAGAGCTGGATATGGTGGATGGCCGCGAAAAAACCCAAATGCGGCCCCGGTATATCGACATGATCAAGCGGGGCAAGCTGAAAGAAAACAAGAAAGCCGGGCGGTTTGAATTGGCGATTGACCGCAACGGGGACGGTGACTACGGAGACCCGGAGGATATCACCATCCTGGCCTACGATAAAAAGGAAGTGAGCCGCCAGGGCATGATCAGCGACCTGATGGGGGCGCTGGGCGAGGCGGTTTCCTTTGACGAGGCGGGAGTGGAGGATCTTCCCATGGTGGAAAAGGGGACCTCCAGCCAGCCGATGAATAAAGATTTTAGCCGGGATACGGCCAACCGCCTGGACAAAGCCTCCAATGAAGGCAAGGGCTCCGCGAAACGGATCCTGGTCAAGCTGGGCAAGGAGACGGGAAAAGGCTTTGAAAAAGACGCCAAAAAGTTCAAGGAATTTTTGAAGAGCAAGGGGCCTGCGGCGGTGGAAAAAGCGCTGCAGAAGAAAACGCTCGATGAGCTGCACTCGCTCTATGAGGCCGCTGCGCCCGATATCAAGGAATTGACCGAGGCTCAAGGGGACATCCGCCAGGCGATCGAGGATTTTGGAGGCGGGGTGGATGCGGAGGCCTCCGGCGGCGGGCAGCTGACATGGGAGCAGGTCAAACAGTGGGAGAAGAGCGGCAATCAGCACGACATCACCTCCGGCACCGGCTATGACGTGGACGGCGACGGGATGATGGATGCGGTGCAGATGCCCTCGGGCGAAACGGTGGAGCTGGCCTATGTGGCGGTCGAAGGGCCGCGCGACGGCAAGCTGACCGGCAAGCAGATTCGGCATTTGGCGGACAAAAAGACCAAAGAAAAAGCGCTGGAAAAGTTCCAATTGGACATGTACGCGGCCAGCGGAGGCTCTTCGACCGTCAGCACGAAGGACGGAGTGCTGATGCAGGAGTTTTCGATGAAGCCGGACGGCAGCCGGGTCCGGGATGAGAAGCCGCTGGCCAGCAAGGAGCAGGTGGAAGGCGCTGTGGATGCCATGGATTTGGTTCAGGCCGAGGAGAACCGCCGTGGGGCGCGCCACGACCAGCAGCTGAAGAAGCTGCCCGATGCCGAGGTTGTCACCCTGCAGCCGCCCTCCGAAGAACAGGACGTGCCGACGATGGAAGAAGCCATGGCCGCAGGAAAATCGCCCAGCGGTCTGGCGGAGTTTTTTATCAAGTCGAATGCCACATGGACGAGCCTTGACGAGGAGGCGGTGCCGGATAACGCCACGCCCCTGGTCACGCCGTTAAAGGATGCCGGATTGGACACGGTGCTGGGACAAAACAACGGTGAGGTGAAGGAGGTCGTCTTCCACGTTGCGCCGGACGGAACCGCCACCTTGGTCGCCGAGGTGCCGCTGCCCGATGGTGAGACCGCTGCGCCGCCGGGATCGCAAATTGTCCCGGTGGCAGAGGGCAAGGCCAGCCAGGCGCCGCCGACGTCCGGGGGCCATCCGACGATTCCAAAGCCGGGAGTGAAACGCCGATGAGATGCCAGCGGTTCAACCGGGGCCAGGCGACGGTGGAGATGGCCGTCGCCACGCTGGCGCTGATCGCCGCCCTGGTGACCATGCTGGTCTACGTGCAGCGGGCGATGCAGGGGCACACCTTCGAGGGGGCGCAGTCGGTCGGGCAGCCCTTCGATCTCAACGATGGGTTCTCGGAAAGCTCCACCATTTCCACGCACGATGAAACGGTTATGTATCCGAGCCACGCGATGATTGAGGCAGAGATGCTTCCTGTCGGGCCGACGCTGCTGGCGGCCTTTACGCTCGACGACACTCCCGACTGGCGCCAGACGATGTTTTTGAAGGACTTGCCGGTCGGGCCGGTGCCGCGCGAGCCGGCCAACTGGCGCTGGACCGACGGGGTGCAGATGAAAAGCAGTTGGGATACCGACAGCGCCTCCTCGGCCGGAGTGCTGTACTAAGATGCAGACCTCCGCGCGCGGCCAGGCGCTGCTCGAACTGGCGGTTTTTGGCACCATCGCCCTGGCGGCGCTGGGCTTTCTCATCCGCGTGGGCCTGAAGATGAACTATGACCAGGAAGTGCGCATGATGGCCTTCCGCCGGGCGCTGGCGGCGGCCTCGGCGGATAACGGCACGGATCAGGATGCCATGGGTGTGACGATGCACTATGTCACCCACCGGCAGATGCCGGATGCCACCAACGGCTATTTCAACGCCGGCCGGGAGCGTAGCGAGGCCTCCGCCTTCGTGGAGTGGGGCGAGCGGCTGACCTTCGCGCATGAGATTGACACCAACGGCGACGGCTATGCCGATTCGCCCTTCGGCTCGAAGACCCAGCCGCTGACGATTGTCCGGTCCGACGATCAGGAAGGGGAATTCCGGCAGGATGAGTTTCCGGATGATGAGTTTAACGGCCAGGAATTCAAAATCGCCACGCGGGGCGTGGTCAAAACGGCCCGGGTGTTGAATGACACCCAGAGCACCATCGCGCAGAATCCGGCCGGCAGCACGGCCAACGGCAGCGTGACGACGAACGCAACGACCGAAGTGCAGACGAAGAGCGGCGGATCGGTTTCCTCCACGCTGGGTTCAGGCACGTTCGTGAACTGGCCTCAGTGACAAAGGGGCGCGCATGCATGACAGGCCGCGACATTCAAGGACCCCTGGGATGGGACAGGTGCTCATCGAGGTCACGCTGGCTGCGGCCGGGGTCGTGGTGCTGGCCTTCGTGGCCGCCCGGGTGGCGCAATGGCTCAATGTGGCCATGGTGGAGCGGAATGCGAATTTTCAAACCAGCCGGGTCGCGGCGGCATTTCCCGGCCAGAGCCTGCTTCGGATGAACCAGCCCAATGACATTCATTTGATCGGGCCGACCGCCGACCGGGCCTCAGCGGCTCCGCCGTCGCCGGCTGCCGTGTATGATCGCAGCTGTCCATCCGGCCAGGCGTCTTACACCGCGGCCTCGGAAGCCCGTGCGGCGGCTCAGGCGAACATGGTGGATGGGGACAATATCCGGACGCTGATCGCCGGGTTCTTGCTCGAGGGCCGCAAACTGGTGGAGCAGGCCAATGCGATGAAGCACCTGCGTGTGCTGGAGATTTGCCCCTGCGAGGCCCAACTGAAGGATCTGCAGTATAAGTTGTGGACCACCACGGTCAATTACAACACCTGCAAATCGATGGTGGATGCCTGCAACTTCGGCTGCTTTACCTGCTCGGCAGGGTGTGCCACCGACTGCAACGCGCTTCAGACCGCGTGTGCCGCCCCCTTTACTTTTTGCGTGGCCGGCTGCAGCGCCGACCCGGCATCCTGCAATCTCTTTTGTGACGCGCTG